>Ga0194131_10008025_pt1 | contig 13927 bp, 11 predicted proteins | sample TA2KigO120mmetaG_FD_148631 | JGI IMG/M metagenome (GOLD analysis project Ga0194131, IMG submission 148631) | Freshwater microbial communities from Lake Tanganyika, Tanzania - TA2015053 Kigoma Offshore 120m | ecosystem: Environmental > Aquatic > Freshwater > Lake | place: Tanzania: Lake... | reverse complement strand
CTCGATCGGCGACCCGCCGGCAGCTCCGGCGGCAGCCCCAACGGCGGCAGGACGCGGAGCGGCGGGCGGCGGTGCCGCGGGTGGTCGCGCAGGCGGCGGACGCGGCGGCAACCCGATTGATGCCATGGACGACGCCACACGCACGCGGTTCAATCAGCGCCTGACGGACGTCAACTCGCGCTACCCGGCGCCGGTCACGCCGCGGCGCGCGAACGTCGAGGACTTCGTCAATCACATTGACTACGCGGTGAAGCTGATCGGCATTGATCATGTCGGCATCAGCTCGGACTTCGACGGCGGCGGTGGCATTGATGGGTTCAACTGCGCGCCGGAATCCATCAACGTGACCTACGAGCTGGTGAAGCGCGGCTACACCGAGCAGCAGATCGAGAAGCTGTGGGGTGGCAACCTGCTCCGCGTAATGGAGAAAGCCGAGCAGGTCGCGAAGCAGCTGCAGGGCGGCCGGTAGCGCGGGGTCCGGCACGGGCGCGGGGCGGCGATCAACGCTGCCCCGCGCCCGATTCACACATGGCACCCACTGAACGCTTCACTGCGCGATTCACCACGCGGTTCGCGCCGGCCCCGACAGGCTATCTCCACCTCGGCCACGTCGCGAACGCGATCGCCGTCTGGGACGCGCGCGACACCGCCGCGGCGCGCGTCCTGCTGCGAATCGAGGACCACGACCGCACCCGCTGCCGACCCGAGTATGAGGCCGCCATCCGTGAGGACCTCGCGTGGTTGGGGTTCAGGCCCGACGGCGAGGTGCCACGGCAGTCGGATCGGCGTGCGCGGTACGAGGCCGTGCTCGGCCAACTCGAGGCGCGCGGGCTCGCGTATCCGTGCCTGTGCTCGCGAAAGGACATCGCAGCCGAGTCCGGGGACGTATTCAATGAGGAGACTCGGTACCCGGGCACCTGTCGGCATCGCGGCGTTGCGGGCGACGCGACGCCGGCGCGGCGCTTCGTGATCGAGCCGGGGACAGAGCGGTTCGATGACCTCTGGCTCGGCGTGCAGGAGCAGGACCCGTCGCGGCAGTGCGGAGACTTCCTGATTCGCGACCGGAACGGAAACTTTACCTACCAGTTCTGCGTGGTAGTGGACGACATGGACCAGGGCGTGGATCTCGTCGTTCGCGGCGCCGACGTCCTGGCGTCCACCGGTCGGCAAATCCGGCTCTCGCGCGCGCTCGGCCGCGAGACGCCACCGCGGTTCGCTCACCACGCGTTGATCGTGAAGCCGGGCGGCGCGAAGCTCAGCAAGTCCGACGGCGACACCGGCGTGCGGGAGCTCCGGGCCGCAGGCGCCGCGCCGGATGACGTGCTCGCGCGTGCACGCGCGGGCCTACACTCACCAGATTTCACCACACTATGACCTCACCCGGCGATTTCGGTTCCATCCGCGTTGACACCGTTGCGCTCCAGCGTTTGGCCAAGCGCCTCCGCCTGATCATCGCACTGGTGGCCGTCGCGGTGATCGGTGTGCCCTGGCTCGGCAACTTTGCCGTGGACCTGCTCTGGTTCCGCGAGGTCGGCTTCCAGGAAGTGTTCACGACTTCGCTGAAGTGGCAGATCGGGATGTTCGCGCTGCACGGCGGCGTGGCCTTCGCGATCCTGTACTTCAACATCGCCCGCGCGAAACCACGCACGTCCGGCGAAGTGACGGTGTTCGCCAGTGGCGTCGGGGCGGCGCCAAGCGATGTCGCGCGCATCCTGCCGATTCTCTTCAACGGGTTCGCGGCGGCCGTGGCGCTGTTGACCGGACTCTCTGCGTCTGCACGCTGGCTCGGATTCCTGATGGCCGGCCGCGGCGGCGACACGGGAATCGTGGAGCCGCTGTTTGGTCGCGATGTCGCGTACTACATCTTTGCGCTGCCGGTGATCGGCGCCACGATCACGACCGCCCTCGTCGTGGTCGTGATCTCGCTGATCGCCGTGGTGCTGCTCTACGCGCTCAAGGGCGAGTTGCAGATCCTGCCGCGCCAGCAGGCGACGGCGCCGTCCGCCTCATGGCACGTCGCCGGGCTCGCGGCGACCGCGTTCGCGCTCTTCGCGCTCCGCCTTTGGATCGTCTCGCGCGCCGAACTGCTGGCCTCGACCACCGGCCCGCTCGTCGGCGCGAGCTACACGGACATCCATGCCCGTCTCCCCGGCATCATCGGTGCGGCGATCGCCGCGCTGGCCGGTGCGGGCTACGTGCTCTATGGCGCGAGCCGCGGACGGGTCGCGCGGCACTTGCAGCTCGCGGTGATCGGTTTCGTGGCGTCAACATCCTGGGTCGTACCGTCGTCCCCGCCCTCGTCCAGAAACTCCTCGTGGCGCCGAACGAACTCGCGCGCGAGCGTCCGTACATCGAGCGGCACATCGCGGCCACGCGCGCGGCCTGGGGGCTGGATCGCGTGGTCACCCGCGATCTCTCCGGCGACGCGCAGCTCACGATGAACGACATCCGGGCCAACGCGGCCACGATCGGGAACATCCGCCTCTGGGAGCGCGACCTGCTGGGGCAGACCCTCGGACAGCTGCAGGAAATCCGCACCTACTACGACTTCGCGAGCGTCAGCGATGACCGCTACGTGATCGACGGGAAGTACCGGCAGGTCCACCTCGCGGTCCGCGAACTCAACTCGGCCTCGCTGCCCACGCGCAGCTTCATCAACGAGCGGTTCACGTACACGCACGGCATGGGCCTCGCGATGGCGCCCGTGAATGAGGTCACGTCGGAGGGCCTGCCCGTCCTCTTCGTGAAGGACCTCCCGCCGGCGGCGACCACCTCGATCGCGCTCAAGAAGCCGCAAGTGTACTACGGCGAGCTCACCAACTCGTACGTGTTCACCGGCACGGTGCACGAGGAGTTCGATCATCCGGCCGGCGACCAGAATGTCACCACGCGCTACACCGGCAAGGGCGGCATCGCGATCGGCTCACTCCTGCGACGCGCGCTGTTCGCGTGGCGGCTGGGGTCCTACAACATCCTGCTGACCGGCGATCTCGAGGACACGTCGCGCGTGCTGATCCGGCGCAACGTGAACGAGCGGGCGCGCACCGCGCTGCCGTTCCTGCGTTTCGACAACGAGCAATACCCGGTGATCCGCGACGACGGCTCGCTGGTCTGGATCCTCGACGCGTACACGGCGAGCCGCGCGTACCCGTATGCCGCGCGCACGAGCGACGGCCTCAGCTACATGCGCAACAGTGTCAAGGTGACGGTGGATGCCTACGACGGCACCGTCACGGCGTACCTCGCCGACACGACCGATGCGATTGCGCTCGCGTACCAGCGCATCTTCCCGTCGGCGTTTACGGCGATGACGCAGATGCCGGAGGACATCCGTCGGCACCTGCGGGTCCCGACCGGGATCTTCCGCATCCAGGCCGCGCTGATCGCCACCTACCATATGGATCGGCCCGAGGAGTTCTACGCGCGGGAAGACCAGTGGCAGATCCCGGAGGCGGCGCAGCGCGAGCGGGCCACCAACCCGTTCATGCGCCACATGATCATGCGGCTCCCGGGCGAAAAGGACGCCGAGTTCATCTACATGACGCCGTTCACGCCACGCGGGAAGGACAACCTCGCAGCGTGGTTCGTGGCGCGCATGGATGGGGACAAGCTTGGTGAGCTGATCGTGTATCGGTTCCCGAACCAGAGCCTGGTGTACGGCCCCAAGCAGATCGCGAACCGGATTGAGCAGGATACCGATATCTCGCGGCAGCTGACGCTGTGGGACCAGGGCGGCTCGCAGGCGATTCGCGGTGAGCTGCTGGTGATCCCGATCGAGGAGTCGCTGATCTATGTGCAGCCGATCTACCTGCGCGCCCAGGGTGGCGCGATCCCCGAGCTGAAGCGCGTGGTGGTGGCGCACGGCAACCAGGTGGCGATGGGCGCGACGCTCGAGGAGGGATTGGCGATGGTGTTTGGTGGGGGTGGATCGCGGCCGCTCGCTCCGCTCGCGGCTCCGACTGCGGGAGTGTCTGGTGCCACGGCGGGACCAGGCGGTGGTGCGTCGGCGACGTTGATTGATGCGCTGACCCAGAGGGCGCAGGAGCACTACGATAGGGCGATGGCCGCTCAGAGGGCCGGGAACTGGGCAGATTACGGCAGGGAGATTGAGGCGCTCGGAGCAGTGCTACGTCAGATTCGTTCACGACGATAACGGCAACTAATTGAGCAGGGAAACGGCGGAAACGACGGATAACTGCGGATACTGCAACTGCTACTTCTTGGGTAACGACAACTACAACTGCAACAACAACTACAACTGCAACAACAGCTGCAACTACTGCAACTGCAACAACAACTGAGGGGAATTGCAACGACACTCACCCGTCGTCGCAGTTCCCCTCAGGTCTTTTCAGTGGCCGTATCCGCCCTGATCAGCGGTTCCCGTTGTTTCCCAGCAATAGCAGCTAAGGCACGATCGATCGCCTCTCCAGTAAAGCCGCCGCGCGCGAGACCATCATCGCCTCCTTCTCGAGCGCGCCGGCCACCTTCCCCAGCTGCACGTTCGCCGTCTGCCAATCGTGGTTATCAATCGCTTCGCGCACGCCGGGCATGGTCTTCACACCGTAGCCAGTGTAGAGTCCGGGCGCATACAGCGAATGCTTGAACCACGGTCGCTTGGGCAGACCATCGGCCAGCAGCATCTCCTGGTCCGCCTTGCTCAACAGCCCGTTCAACGCGTTGAGTGCGACATTCGCCAGGTTTTGCGCGACGGCCGCGGCCTTCGCGCGCTCGTATCGCTGCGACGCGCGCTGCAGTGAATCCAACGCATTGTCCACCATGCTGAACTCGAGGACGGGCGCGAGGGCCTCACGTTTCGGCGGCTGCAGCGGGTTCAGCGGGTCGGTCGTCGCGGCGTACACGCCTTCATCGTGCATGCGGTTCACCTCGGCGATCTTCGCGGCCTCGCCGTCACGCAGCGCCTTGAGTTCGCCCGCATAGCCGCGTGCCGTTTCCACCAGCTGGTCGAACTGGAAGGGCAACACTTCCGCGCTCGCGACCCGCATGATGATCGTACCGACCGTCTGCGCCAACGCGCGGCCGTACACAAACGAGGTATCGGCATAGCGCGTGTACCATTCAAACGTGTCGTAGATCGAGTGATAGACGCCACCGCCCCCTTCGCCGCCGAACCCCATGTTCAGCGTGGGGATGCCGAGGTGCTGGATGAACGGCGTGTAGTCGGAGCCGGAACCCAGCGCGCCGATACGCAGGTCCGCGCGGGCGCCGCGCGCCTCGGTCTTCGCGCGCGCATCACCGCGCGCGATTACGGCGGCCTGCCAGCGTTTCCACACGGTGCCCCGTGTCTGGGGATCGGGAATCTCGCGCGCCACCGCGTTCACGAGGTTCTCGAGATAATGCGATCCTTCGGCGTTCAGGTAGCCGCGCCCATTGCCGTCCGTGTTCACGTACATCACGGCCTTCGCCTGAAGCTCGGATGCGTGATGCTCGGCCCATTCGGTCGAACCGATGAGCCCGTGCTCCTCGCCGTCCCACGCCATGTACACGATGGTCCGCTTCGGGCGCCAGCCCTGCTTGAGCAGCGCGCCGAGCGCGCGCGCTTCCTCGAGTTCCGCGACGAGACCGGAGAGCGGGTCGGCGGCGCCGTTCACCCAGCCGTCCATATGGTTGCCGCGCATCACCCACTCATCCGGCCAGGTGCTGCCCGGGATCTTGGCGATCACGTTGTACAGCGGGGTCTGGTTCCAATTGAACGCCAGCTTGAGCCGCACCCGCGCCGCGCCGGGGCCGATGCGGTACGTGATCGGCAACCCCCCGCGCCACGCTTCAGGCGCGACCGGCCCGGTCATCGCCGCGAGCATCGGCTGCGCATCGGCGTACGAGATCGGCATCACGGGGATCTTCATGATCGTCGCCGCGTCCTTCATGTCGAGCCGCTTGGCGTCCTTCGTCGAACCGATGTTCGGCGTGAGCGGGTCGCCCGGGTGCACGGGCATGTCCATCACGCTGCCGCGCTGCACGCCGTCCTTCGGTCGCCACGGGCCGGCCGGGTACACCTCGCCCTGCGCGAACCCGTCGTCCTTTGGATCGGAGTAGATGAGGCAGCCGACCGCGCCGCGTTCGTACGCGACCTTGGGCTTGATGCCGCGCCAGCTCCCGCCGTATCGCGCGATCACGATCGCGCCGCGCACGGAGATACCGCGCTTCTCGAGCTCGTCGTAGTCGGCCGGCGTGCCGTAGTTCACGTACACGAGCGGCGCCGTCACGTCGCCCTCGCCCGAGTACGAGTTGTACGTCGGCAGCTGCTCCGACTTCTGCGCCGTGCTCACGTCTTCCCGCAGCGTCGGCTCGTCAATGCGCGCGACGAACCTCGTGGGTGCGACCATCTCGAGGACACGTTCCTTCGGCGTCGGGAAGAGGACTGAGTATTCCTCGAGTTCGGCCTGCCAACCCCACGCGCGCAGCGAATCGCGCAGCCGCTCGGCGTTCGCCTTCTGGTAGGGGGAGCCGAGGTGGATCGGCCGCGCGGAGAGCAGGCGGAGCATCTCGCGGATGCGTGCCGGGTCCGGCATCGCGCGGAACCGCGTCTCCCAGTCGCGTTGGATACGACTCGACTCGGCCGTGAAGCCGCGCAGCGGCGGATCCGGTTGTTGGATCGCTGCGATGGATACCACGCAGCCGGCGACAATGAGCAGGTTGGATTTTCGGGTCATGACTACCTGGGCAGGGAAAAGGCGGAAGGTACGGATAACTACTGATACTACACGGACTGTGGGAACTGCGATTGCGGGGCAAGCTCCGGCCCAAAGCCGTCGTTGTCGTTAGCAGTTGCTGTTGCGGTTGCCGTTGTAGTTGCAGTTCCCCAAGCACTGCCGTTGCCGTCTCCGCCGTTATCCGCCGTTTCCTCAGTTTCCCGGCTAAGGCAGTCGCCGTTCCGGAATCGCCACAAAGATCGTCCTCATCCAACAATCTCTTCGTATATTGCCTATCCAGTGTAAAGAATGGAGTCACATCGTTGACAATCCAAGGTGACTACGCGCGACTCATTGGCCGCGAACTGGCCACGGTCTGCGATGTCCTTCGTGCGTACCCTGATGAGGCGGCCATCTGGTCGCTCCCGGCAGGGCTTCCGAATTCGGCCGGGAATCTCGCCCTGCATATCGCCGGCAACCTGCGCTGGTTCATCGGGGCGCAGCTGGGCGGCTCGGGGTACGTCCGCGACCGCGACGCCGAGTTTTCGACCAAGGCCATGCCGCGCGACGAACTTGTCAAGCGACTCGAAGCCGCCGCCGATGAGTGCACGCGCGCGTTGGCGCAGCTCGACGCTTCCCGGCTCGATGAGCCCTTCCCGCTCGAGATCGGCGGCATTCGCCTCACCACGGGCCTCCTGATCGGTCACCTGGTGTCGCACCTGTCGTATCATTTGGGCCAGATGGATTACCATCGTCGGATCGTGACGGGTGTCAACAAGTCCCTCGGGGCTCTCGCCGCCGCGGGGCTCGCCTGATGCTGGGATTCTCGCCGCATCTCTATCTCGCTGCGCTCGGGCCGCTGACCGAGCTGTTTGGCGTCGTGCTCATCTTCGCGGTGTTCGCACTGCTCCGGAGCCAAGCGGACCGGCGTGGATACTTCCAGGCGTGGGAGCGATCATGGGTGCTGCTCGCCGCCGCGCTGCTCTCCGGCCTCTGCTACGAGCGGTTCGTGGACAGCAACAGCGTGTTCTACCCGCAGTCGCCGACCACCACGTTCGTGCTCGGGGCACTGTACATGGGGGGCGCGCCTCGCTTCAGTTGCGTTCGTCGTCACGGGCGTCAGCATGCTGGTGCGCGGGCGCGACATGAAGTGGCTATGGCGAGCGGCATTCGTCGCGGGCGTTGCGCTTGCGTTCACGCGCGATACGCAGCATGAGCCGCTCGCGCCCTTGACCCTCGTCACCGGCCCGCTGCTCGCCGCCGGATACCTCGCGGCCGGGTTGCTGCTCGTGACACTCCCGCCGTCGCGCCGCAGCATCGGCACACGCACCGCCTCGATGACGTTGATCGCGCTTGGCCTCTTGGCGGCCTCGCTGGCGATCTTCTACCTACTGCAGCGTCTCGCGCCGGACATCACGAGCAACCCGTGGCTGGTACGCTGGGCACGCTATGGCTTCTACACCGAGGTGCTGCTCAACTTCGTGCTCGCCTGGGCCATGGTCCGCCTGATGCTCGAGGACGGACGCCGCGAATCCGACGACACGCGCGCGCACCTGAAGCTCGTCCACGATCGCGAAAAGCTCGCGGAGCTGTACGACCCCGTGTTGCGCTTGCTCGGCCGCCGCGCGTTCGACGCGCAGGTTGGCCTCGACTTTGCCCGGGCCAGCTTCGGCTCGGTGGCGCGGCTGCATTTTGCGAACTACCAGCGGATCCTCGATACCCACGGGAGTGGCGCCGCCAGTGCGGTGCTCGCGCACGTGGCGGGCGTCGTGGACAGCGCCGTGCGACCGCATGACCGCGTGTACCGCTGGTCCGACACCGACCTGCTCGTGATCATGCCGCGCGCAGTGCCGGAAGTCGCGCGCGCACGGGTGGAGTTCATTGCCGGTCGCGCGGCGCCGCTCTCGGTCGCGGGAGTCAAGGAGTCCCTCCGTGCGGAGACCGCGGTGACCGTTGCGGCATTCACGGGCGGCGAAGACCTCGCCCAGGCGGCTGCCTCGGTCGCGGCGTGATCCGGAGCCTTGTCGCGCTGATCGGCGGGTTTGCGATCATGACGTTTGCCCTCCTGTTCGCGACCGTGATCGCGGCATACGCCACCGGCGCGACCGCCGAAACGATCCCGATGAACTTTCGCATCATGACGACGGCGGCGACCCCGTTCGCGGCCGCCGTCGCCGGCTTCGCGTGCGCCACGCTCGCGCGCGCGCGGCACTGGGAACATGTAGTCTTCCTCGCAGGGCTGGTCGCGGTGATGGCGGTTTCAACCGCAATCACCGCCCGGTCCGGCGAACCCGCGTGGTATCTCTACGCGCCGGTCGTCCTCGGTCCGCTTGGCGTCTTGCTTGGAGGTTCGATGCGTCTTCGCTCGAAGGCACGGGTCGCATGATCGGGCGCCTGGGTCAGGCAGCCACAACCGCGCTCAGCGCACTGGCGTTCGTTGCGGCCAGCGGGCCAGCGCTCAGCCAGTCGCCGCCAGCGGCGACCACCGTGATCCGCGCGGCCCGAATCCTCGACGGTCGTGGCGCGACGCTCACGAACGCCGAGGTGGTTGTCACCGATGGCAAGATCGTGCGCGTCGGTGCGCGCACCGCCGTTCCGGCCGGCGCGCGGTTGATTGACCTAGGCGCGCGCACCGTGCTGCCGGGCCTGATTGACGCGCATTCGCACCTCACCTGGTACTTCAATCGCCAGGGGCGCTACCACACGGCGCGCGACGGCGACACGCCGGTCCAGTCCATGCTCGCTGCGGCCGCCAATGCCGCGGCGACGCTCAACGCCGGGTTCACGACGGTCGAGAGCCCGGGCTCGCCGGAGGACAAGGACCTGCGCGAGTGGATCGAGACGCAGGGACTGCCGGGTCCACGCGTCGTCACGTCACTGAACTCGATCAGCCGCGGCAGCCCGGACACGCTCCGGCAACTCGTGCGGCAGCGCAAGGAACAGGGCGCCGACCTCATCAAGTTGTTCGCGTCGGCGAGCATCAGGGATGGCGGCACACAGACGCTGACCGACGAGCAGATCGCCGCCGTGTGCTCCGAGGCGCGCTCGCAGGGCCTCCGCGTCATGGTCCACGCGCACTCGAAGGAATCGGTCATGGCCGTCGCCCGGGCGAAATGCACGGAGATCACGCACGGCGTGTTCGCCGACCAAGAATCGCTCGACCTTATGGCCGCGAACGGCGTGTATTTCCAGCCGCAATGTTCGCTGGTGTTCTCCAATTACCTCGACAACCGCGCGAAGTACGACGGGATCGGCAACTACAACGCCGAGGGCTTCGCCGCGATGGAACGCGCGCTCCCGCTCGCGGCCGAGGTGATCCGGAAGGCACTCGCGACGCCGAACCTGAAGCTCACTTACGGGACCGACGCGGTCGCCGGCGCGCACGGCCGGAACGCCGAGGACATGATCTGCCGCGTGCAGAAGTCCGGCGAGACGCCCATGCACGTCATCGTCTCCGCGACTTCGGTCAACGCGGAAGCCATGGGGCTGGGCAACCGGATCGGCTCGATCGCCGCGGGCTACGAAGCCGATATCATCGCGCTCGACGGCGACCCGGTCGCCGACATCACCAACGTGCGGCGCGTGAGTTTCGTGATGAAGGGCGGGAAAGTGGTGCGGAATGACGGGACGGCGCAAACGGCGAGCATTCGGTGATCGGTGGTCGGTAGTCGGTTGTGGTTAACCCACACCGACGACCGAAAACCGATCACCCATCACTCGCAGTTGTCGTCACCGCTCCGGCAGCCCCCCCACAAACTCCGCGAATGACTTGCCCCAGATCGCCGGCAGCGAGTGCGTGCCGTGCCCCCGCGTCTGGTCGGTGATCGGCAGCAGGATGAACTTCGCGTTCTTCAGCTGCTTGATGTAGGGCTCGACGTTGTTGAGCTCGGGCGGGTTCACGAAATCGTCCGCCGAGTTGATGTGCAGCACGGGCGCCGTGATCTTCGCGAGGTGTTTCGACGGGTCGTAGTCGCGTGATGCGTCGAAGTACCAGATCATGTTGTTCGGGTCCGTGCTCGCACCGGCGAGCGTCCGCCGCATGGCGGAATCCGCCGCGGCCGTGGTCGGCGCCTGGCGATGGTTGTTCAGCGGCGCGGTGCCCATCACCCACAGGAATCCCTGCGCGGCGTCCATGCCTCGGAGCCGACCCGTGTAGTCGCCATTGTTGTACTGCGGATCGTTGCGCAGCGACTCCATGATCGCCGTGCGGATCATCCGATTCCGGCCAACGATCGGCGTCGGCGCGCACGCCAGCGGCACGGCGCCGTCCATGAACTCGGGGTACGTGTACAGCCAGACCCACGAGTGCATGCACCCCATGGACGTGCCCATCACGAGGCGCAGGTGGTTCACGCCCAGGCCTTCCGTCAGGAGCTGGTACTGCAGCTTCACCATGTCGTCGTACGTGTATCGCGGGAACTTCGTCTTGAGGCCGTCGCTGGGCTTAGACGATGCCCCGTGCCCCAGATTGTCGGGGAGCACGACGAAATACTTCGTCGTGTCCAGCGGTTGCCCGGGGCCGTAGAGCTCACCGGCCCAGCCGCGGCCCACGAACGTTCCCCGCCCTGTTCCGCCCGTGCCGTGCCCGATCAACACGGCGTTTCGCACGACTCCGCGCGCATCCTTTCGCGGCGTACCGATGGTCGTGTAGTGGATCTTCACCTCAGCGAGTGTCTCGCCCGTGGTGAAACGGAAGTTCTTCGCGACGTAGTCGGCTTCGCGGCCCTGGGCCTGGGTTTGTACTGGGGCGACCGAGGCGAGGACGGCGGCGAGGAGGAGTGAGGGGCGCATGGACTGAACTTACTCAATACGTTGAGGCGATCGCTCCGCCGCTGCGCCGACTTGAGGACCGTCCGACCACTGCCACCAGGATTCGTGCCGACATCCGCTGATCACGCCCTGCGTCCCGTTTGGCGCAACCCGACCAACCCGGTGTCGCCGCCGAATAACCGGCTCGACACGGTCATCCGCGCCGACCTCTGCGTCGTCGGGCTTGGCGCATCCGGGTTGAGCGCCATCCTCGAGGCGAGGCGGCTGGGACTCACCGTGGTCGGCGTTGACGCGAACGTGATCGCCGGCGGCGCAGCGGGCGCCAACGGCGGCATCCTTCGCGCCGGACTCTCCAAGTTCCACCACGAGGCCGTGTCCGCCTTCGGGCGCGAGCCTGCGGCAGCCCTCTACCGCCTGAGCGCCGCCGAGATCGATCGCGTCGCAGAAGAGACTCCCGAGGCCGTGACGCGCACCGGCTCGCTCCGCGTCGCCGCGGATGATGCCGAATGGGCCGATGTCGCCGCGCAAATGCGCTCGCTCCGTGACGACGGCATCGAAGCCGAGGAGCGTGAGACGACGTTCGGACGGGGCATCTACATCCCGCACGACGCGTCAGTCCACCCGGTGGCCCGCGTGCATGCCCTCGCCCGGGCGTGCAGCACGGAAGGCGCCTTGCTGTTCGAGCAGACGCCCGCGCTGCACATCTCGGGGTCCGAAGTCCACTCACCCGGCGGGCGCATCAGCTGCGGCGCCGTCATCGTCGCGGTGGACGGTGGCCTCGAGCAAGCCGTCCCGGCATTGGGCGGAATCGTCCGCACCACGCGGCTGCAGATGCTGGCGACCGCCCCCGCGACCGACGTCTCGATTCCCTGCCCGGTATCCGCCAGCTTCGGCTTCGACTACTTCCGCCAGCTCCCGGACGGGCGCGTGGCGCTCGGCGGCGGCCGGAACCGCTCCTTCGACACCGAATGGGGTGCGCCCGCGGAGCCGAGTACCGTGGTCCAGTCTTATCTTGATGGCGTGCTTCGAAGCCGAATTCGTACCCAGGCGCCGGTCACGCATCGCTGGGCCGCGCAGGTCTCCTATACATCCACCGGTTTGCCTGTGATGCGCGAAGTCGAACCCCGGGTCTGGGCGATCGGCGCGTACTGCGGAACCGGTAACCTGGTCGGCTCACTTTGCGGACGCTCGGTCGCGCGGCTGATCGCCGGCACCGACGACGGGCTTCGGGCGTTGGTTGATCCCGCTCCGCGCGCATGCTGAAGCACACGCCGCTGCACCCGCGGGTCGCGGCGCTCTGCCAGGGCGAGAACTGGCGACGCTGGGCGGGTCACATCGTGGCGAGTTCCTACGATCTCGTCCACGAACGCGAGTACCACGCCATCCGGAACGGCGCGGCGCTGCTCGATATCTCCCCGCTCTACAAGTATCTGGTCACGGGCCGGGATGCGGCGCGATTGCTGCATCGCGTCGTAACGCGGGACGTGCTCGGCATGGCGGTCGGTCAAGTCGCGTACACATCGTGGTGCGACAGTCTCGGCAAGGTGATTGACGACGGCACGATCGCACGGCTCGGCGAGGACCGTTTCCGGCTGACGTCGGCGGATCCCTCGTATCGCTGGTTGCACGAGAACGCCGTCGGAATGCAGGTCGCGATCGACGACGCCTCCGACGCGACGGCCGCGCTCGCCCTGCAAGGCCCGAACTCGCGGAAGGTCCTCGAGCACGCCGCGCAGCTGGACCTCTCCGGCCTGCGCTATTTCCGGTGCACCGCCGCCGCGATCCGCGGTGTTCAGGTGACGATCTCGCGCACCGGCTACACGGGCGACCTCGGCTACGAGCTGTGGGTTGACGCTGAGCACGCGCTTGGCGTCTGGGATACGCTTGTCGAGTGCGGCGTGGGTTACGGACTCGCGCCGACCGGCATGCTTGCGCTCGACATGGCGCGGATCGAGGCAGGACTGATGCTCGCAGACGTGGACTATGTGAGCGCGCACAAGGCGCTGATCCCGAGCCAGACGTCGTCGCCATACGAGCTGGGCCTCGACCGAACGGTGAAGCTCGACAAGGACTTCTTCGTGGGCCGCGCGGCGCTCGAGGCCGAGCACAACCGGGGGATCGCGTGGCGATTCGTCGGTATCGAGATCGCGTGGGAGCCGCTGGAACGCCTGTACGCCGAGGTCGGCCTTCCGCCGCGACTGCCGATGGTCGCGTGGCGCACCAGTGTTCCGCTCTACGACGGCGAGAACCAGGTCGGGTACGCGACGAGCGGATGCTGGAGCCCGCTCCTCAAGCGCTACATCGCGCTCGCGCACCTCCCCGCCGCGCACGCCGGGCCGGGCACGGCGCTGGAAATGGAAGTCACCGTCGAGCATCGTCGGAAACGCTCGCCAGCGCGCGTGGTCCCGACGCCGTTCTTCAACCCGCCCCGGAAGACCCGATGAGCGCCACCGGACGATACGACGCCATCGTGGTGGGCGGCGGCCACAACGGCCTGATCACCG
>Ga0194131_10008019_pt1 | contig 13935 bp, 8 predicted proteins | sample TA2KigO120mmetaG_FD_148631 | JGI IMG/M metagenome (GOLD analysis project Ga0194131, IMG submission 148631) | Freshwater microbial communities from Lake Tanganyika, Tanzania - TA2015053 Kigoma Offshore 120m | ecosystem: Environmental > Aquatic > Freshwater > Lake | place: Tanzania: Lake... | reverse complement strand
TATCATCAATCGCTCCGACGTGCTTTCCTAAACGCATTTTGTCCAACGTCCGTATCTGATAGCAGAGCACAATCGATTCGTAATCGAGGCCTGCCGTGCCGACGGGCAGAAGGATTTCGTTCGGATAAACCCTCCGGCCAGGCTTTCGTGCGGTCAGTGGCAGCACATTTACAACTGGTAAAATCTGATTCATCTCCTCGTCGCTGATGATCAAAACTGGACGAGTCCGACCCTGTTCCGATCCCACCACTGGATCCAGGTTAGCCAGGAAGACGTGCCAACGATATGTCATGAGGAAGAAGGCCAATCGGCATCAACCGACTGAAAATCTGACGAAACTTCATTTAGGTCCTGCAAGAAAAGCTCATCGATTGCTGCGGCCTTCATTGCCTGAACTTTGTTCGTGTAATCGACAGGCTGTTCTCTCACCATCAAAATGATTTCCGCGATTTGATTCGCCTTAATATGCGCCGGAACAGTAACCGTCACTTCGCGCTTTTCAGGGATCTTTATCAGATCTAATCGCTTCCATCCAGGCTACGCTACGTCGTCCAGCGCCTCTTTCAAAGCCCAAATCACGACAACGGCTTCACTCCTCGATCATCTGTTCGCATCCCATCCGGCTTCAAACGGTTTCCGGCTTGCGAGCTTTTCCTGCTTTCCGGAATAGTCAGCGACTTCCGGCAAGCCGGGCGTTAAATAGTGTGAACCACTCACGCGAGGATGCGATGAACGACGTTCCCATAGACGTCGGTCAACCGGTAATCACGCCCGCCATGGCGATAGGTCAATCGCTCGTGATCGAATCCCATCAGGTGAAGAATCGTTGCATGCAGATCATGAACGTGGACCTTGTCCTCGACGGCGTGCCAGCCGAAATCATCGGTGGCGCCATGGACGATTCCGCCGCGGATGCCGCCACCGGCCATCCACATTGTGAACCCGAAGGGGTGATGTTCGCGTCCGTTCGTGCCCTCGGCTGTCGGCGTGCGGCCAAACTCGCCGCCCCACAAGACCAACGTGTCTTCGAGCAAGCCACGCGCCTTCAGATCTGTTAGCAGAGCAGCGATCGGTTGATCGACAGCGGCGCAACGTTTGGGCAGCTGTTCGCGCAGGCCGCTGTGATGATCCCAAGCATTGTTCACCGGGGCATCAAAGAGCTGCACAAAGCGGACTCCGCGTTCGACCAACCGCCGTGCCATCAAACATTGCCGGCCGAAAAGTTCGGTCGTCGGTTGGTCAGTGCCGTACATCTGGTGCGTGGCCGCACTTTCGCGCGAAAGATCGAACGCTTCGGGAGCTTCGCGTTGCATGCGGAAGGCCAGCTCGAAGGAGGCGATGCGCGCGTCAAGTTCGCTATCATTCAGTCGGCCGCGTTTGTGAAGATCGTTCAACCGGCCAAGCGCATCTAGCTTTGTCCGCTGACGCTCGGGGCTCGAAGATGGATCACGGATGTTTGCAATCGGATTTTTCAAATCGCGGACCAGTGTTCCCTGGTAGGCGCTGGGTAAGAAACTCGATGCCCAAAGTTGCGCTCCCTGAAAGACCGCAGCCGGGCTGACAACCACGAAGCCGGGCAAGTCTTGGTTCTCCGTTCCCAAACCATAAGTGAGCCACGAACCCAAGCTCGGACGCGAGAACGCTTGCTCGCCGGTGCACATTTGCAACGCGGCTCCGCTGTGGTTGATATTGTCGGCCACCATCGAACGGATCACACAGATATCATCGATGTGCGCAGCGACGCGGGGCAATAGTTCGCTGACTTCGATCCCCGATTGGCCGTGCCGGGAAAACTTCCACGGTGATGCGAGCAGGTTGCCGGTTTTCGTGCGTTCGAGTTTTGGTTTCTCGAACGGCAGCGGTTTGCCGTTGTCCTGAATTAAGCGAGGCTTGGGATCGAAGAGATCCACATGAGAAGGCCCGCCCGGCATGTAGAGAAAGATAATTCTTTTGGCCCCGGCCGGATGGTGTGGCGAACGAACCGCATAAGGTTGTGCGGAACGGCCTGAATCCGCAGGAGAAGGCGAATCGGCAGCAAGTAGGTCTGCCAATGCTAGAAGTCCCAACCCGCCGCCTGCGCGTGCCAGCCACTCGCGGCGTGAATACGCACGAGGTGTCGAAACAAACTTAGTCATAGGATTTCGCAACTTGCCTCGCCAGGACCGCCCACCGCCTTCGCCGTAACGCAGAGTTTCACTCTGCTGTATCGCCGACTTGCAGTCGGCAGTGTGTTCGGTGAATCCAACGCCTCCGATTTTGCGAGAGCGCTGCAGATTGAAAATCTGCGATACGGCAGAGTGAAACCCTGCGTTACAGTCGGTGATTGTTCAATCCACATAGATGAATTCATTGGTGCACAGGAGCACGTGCGCGAAGTCGCGCCACGCCTCCTCGCTGGTGGCTGACTTGCCAGATTGTTCCAGCAATCGCCGGCCGATCTCAACTTCGTCCGCGTCCGCGGCTCGGGCAAACAATAGCCGATAAGCCCGGTGAATGCGGGCCATGTCATCGACAGGGACTTCACCGAGCAAACGTTTGGCCAAGTGCGAGGCCTGGACCTTCACGAAGTCATGATTGAGCAGGAGAAGCGCTTGCGGCGCCACCGTGGAAACAGTTCGCTTCTCGACGGAAGCATCCGGATTGGCCGCATCAAACAACATCGCGAAGTTACTTCGATCCCAGCGCGCCGTCTGAACGTAGAGCGAACGCCGAAGTGAACTTAAGTCCGCACTCGCAGGTCCGCCTTCCGAGAAATCGAGCCTGCCCGTCACGAAGATCATCGCGTCGCGAATAGCTTCGGATTCCAGACGCCGCGCGGCAAATCGACCGAGCCAACGGTTTTCAGGATCGCGAGAAAATGTCGCGGACGGAATAGCACTCGCCTGCTGATATGTCGAGCTCAGCAGCATCCGGCGGTGTAGTTTCTTCAGCGACCAGCCATCCTCAACGAATCGATTGGCCAGCCAATCGAGCAGCGCCGGATGCGTGGGCGGCTCCGAGAGAAGGCCTAAGTTGTTCGGCGTGCGCACGAGACCTTCGCCAAAGTGCCATTGCCAAACGCGATTGACGATCACTCGCGCGGTGAGCGCGTTGTCCTTGCTCGCAATCCAGCGCGCGACTTCGTGTCGACCGCTGCCTTGCATAATCTGCGGCTGGGATTCACCGGCAAAAAACTTCGGCAAGCGCCGCGGGACCATGGAACCTAGCCGCGTATAGCTGCCCCGAATATGGATGGGCACATCTTGAATATTCGGGAACAGCCCTCCCGGCATTCCTCCCTCCTGAACCGTCAGTGCCATGGGATACGGCGGCGGCAACTCGCGTTCCAAGGCATCGCGTTCCTGGATCAGACTGACGCGCACAGGATGGTTCGTCGAAACCGGCGGCGTCAGTTTGTCGAGTCCTGCCAGCTTCGCCTTGACGGCCTCGATTTGCCGCACCAACGCATCGCGGCGCGCCGCGACAACGCGCGGGACCAATGGCACGCGCTTCAATGTGATTTCACCGCCTTTGGTTCCGAGGCTCTCCATGAAATGAGTGCTGTAGAAGATCCCAGCCAGCCCATAGTAATCCTCGTTCGAGATCGGATCGAACTTGTGATCGTGACAGCGAGCACAACCCAACGTCAGACCGAGAAACGCTTTCCCGACCGTGTCAATCTGGTCGTCCACCATGTCGCTGACCATCTTCTCCTTATCTGCGTCACCTCGATCCCAAGCGCCGTTCACGAGAAACGTCGTCGCGATCAACCCATCCGGATAAGGCGTTTGTCCTGTCGGGTTAGGCAACAGATCGCCGGCAATCTGATAGACAATGAACTGATCGAATGGCAGATCGCGATTGAAGGATTTCATCACCCAATCGCGGTAGCGCCACGCTTCCAGTGGTTCGCAACTTGTCACACGTGCCTTCGGGTCGGCGTCGTGATAATCAGCATAGCGGACCACATCCAGCCAATGCCGAGCCCAACGCTCGCCATAAGCCGGGGAGCCTAGCAGCCGATCCACCACACGCGCAAAAGCTCCGGACGAACTATCGCGGAGAAAATTTTCGACTTCTTCCAGAGTCGGCGGCAGCCCGGTCAGATTGAACGTCGCGCGGCGGATCAAAGTTCGCTTTTCGGCAGGCGCGGCTGGAGCGAGGTCTCTGGCTTCCAGTTCCGAAAGGATATACCTATCTATTTCGTTCTGCACCCACGCGGTCTGTCTGACCGGTGGAGGCGGCGTCACGCGGACCGGTTGATAGGCCCACCATCGTCGGTGTGCGTTGGACAGCTCGGAGAGTGATGCGGAAGCGTGCGACACCTGTGCAACTTCGGCATTCGCGGCAGGTCCAGCCGCCTCGGCAACTCCCGAGAGGGACAGCGCCGCTGTTATCCCAAGATAGAATATGAAAAGCTCAGTCCTAGACAGGCTTCCGCGAATCGCAACCACCCGCTCAGACCACATCGATACCAAGATCATTAGGTCCCGCGTTGGACTTACGGACCGATTGGGGTATGCGTCAGCGCGACAGCGTCTTGGACTGCGGCAGTCCTCTGCCGCTTTGGATGGCGGCCTCCCAAAAGCGCCAGAGGACTGGCGCAGTCCAAAACCTGGGGGCGTGAGATTGCTCCGGACAATTGTGAGCTTAGATGTTCTTACGACACGCATTGGGACCATGAACCACTGGATGCCCAAGGCATAGAAAGACCCTCCGGCGTTCTCTATTTGCGCCGGGGGTTTTCATACCATGCCACGTTGTTGCTCGCGCGACCTGCGATCACAAGATCCAAGTCGCCATCTTGATCCATGTCAAAGGCGCGAATGTCATATGCCTCTTGATCGTTCGCGACGAGATGATTCGTGAACTTCCCTTTGCCATCGTTTTCAAACCACCACGCTTGCTTGTCCCCGTAAGCACAAGTGGCGGCGTCAAGATCGCCATCGCCATCCATATCCAAAGCAATGAGCGAATGCGGTTCCTTGAGTGTGGCGTGAATAGCATGCTCCTTCCACGAAGGCGCTTCAAACCAGATGACGCCATTTCCGTGGCCGCGGCTCGCGATGAAGTCAGCCTTTCCGTCGTTGTTCACATCGCCTGGATGAATGTTGGTCGCACCGATCTGTTTCTCGGCGATCAAATGCTTTTTCCACACGTTTGTCGGATCGGTCGGTGCTTCCCACCAGGCGAAGTAATTTCCAACGGGCGATGGGCTTCCCTTCGCGCCGGTCGCTGCATCGGGACGCGCGTCCCCGTTCACATCGCCAAAGCCGAGATAGTGGCTCAGACCTGGCGCATCTTTGTCAGCGAACACGTGCACGTCCCAATTCTTCGCGGTGCGCGGCGCTTTGGGAATGGAGAGCCACGCGAGCGATTCTGGATAAGATGTATCAACCGGTTGCGCGCTATTCGCGATGAGATCCATCTTGCCATCGCGATTGACATCGCCTTTTAACAACCCGTGAATCCCGTTGAGCTCTTTGCTGGCGATCCGTAGCGGCCATGCATCAGTGAGCGGGTGATCGGGTTGTTCGAGCCAAATGATCAAGCCCGGTTGATAGCGCGCTCCGATAAAATCCAAATCACCGTCGCCATCGACGTCAAAGCTCTCGCTATGAATGAAATCGTGACCTCGGGTCGCATCGAGGACGATCTCTTTCCAATCGGGACCGACAAAGAGCCGGGTTTTGTCCGCGCTGTTGGCAATGATGTCTGGACGGCCGTCCTTCGTGAAATCACCGGCCACCGCAGTCAGGCTTTGGGCGCCTTGATGGACGACATGTTTCTTCCACGGAGTTTCGGCGGCATTCGCCGAAGCTGTCCAAGACGGAAAGAAAGTGCTGGTTGCTAAAGTTGCGCAGACCGACGCGGAGTGAAGAGAATAGAGGCTAGACATGAACGGACTTAACCGGATGCGCACCGTTCCGTCAATCCAAAGCTGGCCAAGCGTTTTACATTAGCAAGGATGCGAACATTCTCGTGTCACCGGAACTCTCGATCAGCGGACCGCAGCGTTTACGCGCGTTTACGCTGCGGTCCTGAGTGACAGTTGTCATCGGAACCTAGCAGCGACAAGTCGGCACGTTGAGCAAAAGGACTTGCCGAAGAACCGAAGTCGTCGCCAAGGCTGATGCCAAGGAAACTCTGTCCTGGCGTTGCATTGGTAATTCCTCGGAGCGTGCGCGTCCACTCGAAGTTCCACGGAGCTTGCGGATCGCTGAAGGTGAAGTCGGAACGGACAAACCGCCACAGCCGGGACGGCAGCGCATTGGTATTACCCAAGATTAGCCGGAGCATCAATGTGATGTCCAAAGTGCTGATGGATCCAACCGCACAGACACCGGAAAACTAACGCCCTCGGAAGCAAACACCAACTCATTCGTGTAAAGTTGCGGAGTCAGGCCGGCAATATTATAGGTGGCGGTGATTGCCGCCAGCGTCGTGCCACTCGCCGCGCTTAACGCCAGCCAAGGGATATTTTCAACGACGCTCCGTCGCAATAGCCGGAAGGACGCTCAGCAAAAGGCTGAGTCCAGTGAATCTCGACAAGGTTTTCAATTCTCTTTCGCCATCAAATCCTCGTTCCTTATCCCTCGCCGGTAGGACCAATGAACGGGATTCCTTGGAAAGGGCTTACATAAACGGCTATCAAAGGAGTGTCTTCAGATATTTCAAATCAGCCGCGGACTGGTCGATTAGTTCCGGCGTCGAAAGGCGACGGAAGCTTGAGCCGCCTTTGTATTCGCTGTGCAGAGAAACGATGCCGTCGTAGCGGAGTTGCTTCAAATACCCCATAAACTCGGGCAACGGTGCTTGACCATCCGCCAACGGCACGTATTCAGTCCGGAAATGTTGCTGCCCGCGGGCATCACGTTGCGTTGGAAGCCAGCGGAAGTTTTTGATGCCGACCAATGCGACCCACGGACCAAGCAAATCGAGCCCCATCTCCCAACCGTTCAAGCCTCCCTCCGCCGTCATGTGCATCGGGTCCACGTACGCGCCGGCTTGCGCGGGATCAAACTCCTTCAAGATCAGGTAAAGCATCGGGCCCCCGCAAGCGATGATCCGCCCGGAATGGCAATGCACGCACGGCAACACATGATACTTCGAACCGAGCTGCACAATGCCCTCCAACTTCCGCCGCACATCATCGAGCTGTTTCGTCAGCGTCCCGAACGGTTGATAGCTCCAGTAACCGAGTTTGAGCCGGCGAACACCATAATGCGTTGCCGAAGCAAAGATCGCTTCCGCGTGCGGGCTCGTCGTTTCTGTGATCGCTGTCGAAACCATCGGAATGGTGACGCCATTGTCATCCGCAATCTTTCGCGCTTCCGAAAGTCCCATCTCGGCGTTCTCCGGTTTTACATGGCCGCCCGGCCGCAACGTGAGGTCGAGACCATCGAACCCAGCTTTTTTCACTTCAGCACAAGTTTGGGCGATCGAGAGGTCCGCGAGATTATCGGTGAAAAGAACGTATTGCATAGGTCAGTCTTTATTGCGCGGTGGCGATTCGTCATGCAGTCGGCGATCAGAGAAGAAAAGCGCCAGAGGGACTGGCGCAGTCCAAAAGCTGACGCATACTCGGACGCCCTGGGAAAACGCGGAGCGTCTTGGACTGCGCCAGTCCTCTGGCGCTTTCGCGCCGCGCCGCACTGAATCTGTGATTTGGACTGGTGAGGCCACTCTTTCTGTGTCTTCATTATTTCGTGAATGCCTGAGCCGTTTTGAATGTCGCCAGGCAACATCGCGATTGATAATAAAAACAAGCGCTCTATGTCGATTCAGAACGTTTCAAATCACAGGAACTGCCGCGTCTCACTTTCGAGAGGACGTAATTGGATGTCATTAACGCCGTGCTCTAGCTGGATGTTTGCACCGCCGAACGGTCACAACCACCGTTTCAACGGTTTCCACCGCGGTCTTCAAACTCTTAAAACAGTTCCGATCGAGGTATGTTCGCCCGGCACCCAGCTAAAGCAGGGTGTTAATGAGAGCATTGCGCAAGAACATTGGAACGCACATTGGCCTTACCTTCTAGCGCTGGCAATCGCAGCGATGTTGACGTTATCGCCGTCGACGTCCGCCGCTGATTCACAGGCGGCCAATCCCAAAACGCCGCAAGTCCCCACCATCGAAGAAACTTCACGCGCTGATTTCATCGGTTCCGAACGCGCGCGCCAAACCGTCCTGAGTTTCCCGAGCCGGGGCGCTCGGTCAGACTTCTCGATTCCGCCGAAAACTCCTCAACAGACTGTCGAGTCATTTAAGCTGATGGACGGCTTAAAAGCCGAAGCTATCTTGCACGAACCTGAAGTTACGCAACCGCTCTTCCTCAACTTTGACGAGCGCGGCCGCATGTGGGTCGTCCAATTCATTCAATACCCGTACCCAGCCGGGCTGAAGATTGTCGATTTCGACGACCAATTCCACGCCGTCTATAACAAAGTGCCGCCTGCGCCGCCCAATCATGACCGAGGCGCTGACCGCATCACGATTCATGAAGACGCGAACGGCGATGGGCGCTATGACACCCACAAGGTCTTCGTCGAAGGATTGAACATGGCCACTTCCGTCGAACGCGGGCGCGGCGGCGTTTGGGTTTTGACTCCGCCGTATCTCATCTTCTATCCGGACAAGAACAATGACGACGCGCCCGATGGCCCGCCCACGGTTCACTTGGCCGGCTTCGGTCTCGAAGATACGCACTCGGCGGCGAACAGTTTGCGCTGGGGTCCCGACGGTTGGTTGTACGGCGGTCAAGGCTCCGGCGTGAGTGCGACCATTAAGCGGCCCGGGCTCGATGACAACAAACCTGGCCTTTACTTCAAAGGCCAAGTCATTTGGCGGTACCATCCGGACCATCGCATCTTCGAGTTATTCAGCGAAGGCGGCGGCAACACATTCGGTCTGGAGTTCGACGCTGAAGGGCGCGCGTTTTCGGGAATCAACGGCAACAATCATCGCGGTTTTTATTTCCTCCAGGGCGCCTATTACTCGAAGAATTTCGGCGAACACGGCTATTTGACGAACCCGTACGCGTTTGGCTACTTCAGCCCGATGAGCCATGACAAACCAAGTCCGCGATTCAGTCACACGTTCGTGATTTATGAAGCCCACACGCTGGGAGATCGTTTCGCCGGAAAGATCATCGCGCCGGTGCCGCTGCATAATCAGGTCGTCTTGAGCGAGCTGATTTCTTCCGGCTCCGGCTATTCTACTCGCGATCTCGGCGTGTGGCTCGAATCGAGCGATCGGTGGTTTCGCCCCGTGGACATCAAGGTCGGCCCGGACGGCGCCATCTACATCGCCGATTGGTATGACACGCGCCTCACTCATATGGACCCGCGTGACACCTGGGATCGCCAGCACGGACGCATCTATCGCATCACGTCGAGTTCAGCGAGACCGTTCGGTCATACTTCTGAACCGCATAGACCGTTCGATCTTTCGAAAAGCAGCAGCGCGGAGTTAGTAGATCTGTTGGCGCATTCAGACAAATGGGTTCGCCAAGCCGTTCTCCGGCTGCTCGCAGATCGAAGAGACGCGTCTGTCATTCCGGCATTGCAGAAACGTGTCGCTCAAATCGACAACCCCCGCGCCCTCGACGCGCTCTGGGCTTTGCACGCTGTCGGCGGCTTTACTCGGCAAGCCGCGCTCGATGCAATGAAACATCCGCGCCCGTCGATTCGAATGTGGGCCGTTCGGTTATCAGGCGATGCGAAGCAACCCGTAGGTTCCGAAATTGCCACTAAACTTGCCGCGCTCGCCCGAAACGAACCGAATGTTCAAGTGCGCAGCCAGCTCGCGTCGACCGCCAAACGTTTGCCCGGTGACGAAGCCTTGCCTGTCATCTTCGAATTAGCGAAGCGTTCCGAAGACGCCCAAGACCCGCAGATGCCGTTGTTGGTCTGGTGGGCCTTGGAAGACAAAGCGATTTCGCATCGGCAACAGATTGTCGCGACGCTTCGCGATCCGCAGCTTTGGTCCGCTGGTCTCCTGCGCCATCATCTTTTGCCACGACTCGCACGACGTTACGCCAGTTACCTTTCACCGGAAAACCAGGAAGCGCTGGCGGCTTTGTTGCGATCCGCTCCGAACGGCGACGCGCGAAGCCTCGTGATGCAAGGCCTCAACGAAGCCCTGAAAGGACGCGGTGTCGACAAACTTGCGGCGTCGCTCGACGAAGCGCTCAATCAACCTTCAGCATCCAGCGAACTCGACACGGAACAACTGGCCTTGGGTTTGCGCCGCGGGGAGTCACGTGCGTTGACGCAGGCACTCGGAGCCATCACGCGCGAAAATCCAGCGCGCGAACCGGATCGCATCCGGCTGATCGAACTACTGGGCGACACCTCGCGGGAAGAAGCGGTGCCCGCGCTCCTAGGATTGTTAAGGCAATCGCAGAGCGCCGCGGTCCGGAGTGCCGCCCTAAACGCCTTGGGCCGTTTCAGCAGTGGTGATATCGCTGACGAACTCCTCACGGTCTGGTCAGAACTGGACACCCCGTTGCGCCGCCAAGCCGTGGCCGTTCTTTGCAGCCGTAAATCATGGACAAAGCGATTTCTCGGCGCGGTAGGCGGTTCCGGCACGATTTCCAAGCAAGATGTGCCGGACGAAGCCGTGGATCGTATCCGGCTGATGGGAGACGCCGAGCTCAGGGCGATGACTGATCGGTTTTTCGGCAAAGTCCAGCGTGCGACGTCCGAAGAGAAGCAAAAACAAATCAATGCTCTTGCCACAACGTTGCAAAAGTCTTTGCGCGGCGATGCCAAGTCCGGCAAAGCTCATTTCGCCCAGCGGTGCAGTGCCTGTCACAAGCTCTTCGGCGAAGGTGGCGATATCGGACCCGATCTGACCGGCTCCGAACGCACGAACCTCGATAACATGCTGCTCAGCATCGTCGATCCAAATGCGGGCATCCGCGAAGGATACACGCTCTTCCAGATTCTGACGACCGATGAGCGCGATCTCATCGGCTTTATTACCGACCGCGACGGCAACGAGCTTAAACTTCGCGACCCCGTAGGCCGGACGATCACGATTGCGCTCAATCAAATTCAGAAACAGCAGGCGCTCTCGTCTTCAATGATGCCAGAAGGTCTTCTGGACGACCTAACCGACCAGCAGCTTCGAGATTTGTTTGCTTACCTAACCGCCAGACAACCCCCGCCCCGATGACGGGCCAAGGCGGGGTTATGCGCCCGTGACCCGCACGGTCACGATGGTCATATCGTCGATCTGAGCAACACCACTCGAGAATTCAACTAATTGTCGTTTCAATTGTTGGCCGATCGCCAACGCGCATCGTTTCGCGATGCGCGGTCCTAAGCGCAGCTTCCAACCGTTCATTGCCAAACTTGTCACCGCGCAGGTCTTCGGTCCCCACCAAACCGGCCGAGCAGAGACAAATCACGTCGTCGCTCCTCAACCCACGTTGCGTCGAAACGTAATCAGAATCCTCCATGATCCCCAGGCCAATGCCTTCGGTCTGGACGCGCTCGACCCGATCTTCATTGGGATGATAAATGTCCACCGGACGATAACCGGCTGACGCAACGGTGACCGTGCGCGCCTTGGCATCGAGGACAAAGTACGAAAACACCGCGAACCGATCTATCGCCTCCTTCGCCATCGCATCGTTGGCCCGTTTCAAGACGCGCGCAGGATCCGGATCGTTCTGAGCGCAAAGTTTTACTCTGCTGTATCGCCGACTTGCAGTCGTCAGGACGTTCAGCTTGTCCAGCGCTTATGACTGCGCGGGAGCGCTGGAGATTGAAAATCTGCGATATGGCAGAGTGAAACTCTGCGCTGCGCGCCGAAAACGTGGAGACGTACGACCCTTCCATTTCCGGCGCTGCATTTGAAATGCTGCGTTGCCGTTCGCTAAAGATTGCGCTCCTTGGCTTTTGCCTTTTCGTAAGATTTTCGCGCGGCGCGCACCGAAGGCATGGTCGAAGTCTCAGCCACGGGCACATCCCACCACGATTCGTATCCGGGAACGCGTTTCTCTGGATCGGTTTCGATGACAATGACCGTAGTCTGAGTTTGCCGGCGTGCTTCCGCGAGCGCGGTTTTGAATTCGGCGATGGTTCGAGCGCTCAACACATGGGCGCCGAGACTCCGCGCGTTCATCGCGAAATGAACGTTTAAGAATTCGCCCTCCAATTGCCCGCTCTGCGTTTGGCGGCGCCGATAGCGCGTGCCGAAGCCGCCGCTGCCAATCGATTGCGACAATCCTCCGATGCTCGAAAAGCCATGGTTGTCCACAAGTATGATCGTTAGCTTATAGTCCTCCTGAATCGCGGTGACCAACTCCGACGACATCATCAGCCAAGATCCATCGCCCACCATCACATAGACCTCGCGGTCGGGCGCCGCCATCTTGACGCCAAGTCCTCCAGCGATTTCGTATCCCATGCACGAATAACCGTATTCCAAGTGGTAACCTTTCGGGTCGCGCGTGCGCCAAAGCTTGTGCAAATCACCCGGCAAACTTCCGGCCGCGCACAATACCACGTCCTGCGGGCGGCTGAATTCATTGACAGCTCCAATGACCTCGCTTTGAGCAATTGGCGGCGCGGAATTCAGCTGATAAAGTTTCTCGACCTCGGCATCCCAATCCTCATTGAATTTCTGCACGCGGTCGCGATACGTGGGCCGGACTTGCCAGCCGCCCAACGCTTTGCTCCATAACTCCAAAGTCGCGCGCGCGTCGGCCACGAGCGGCAGCGCCGAATGTTTGCACGCGTCGAACTCCGCCACGTTCACATTGACGAAGCGCACGTCCGGATTCTCGAAGGCGGTCTTCGACGCCGTCGTGAAGTCGCTATAGCGCGTGCCAATCCCAATCACGATGTCCGCTTCCCGCGCGATAATGTTCGCGCCCGGCGTGCCGGTGACGCCAATGGCGCCGAGCGAGCACGGATGATCGAACGGCAAAGCGCCTTTGCCTGCCTGAGTCTCAGCCACGGGAATTCCTGTCTGCTCCGCAAACTTTAGCAATGCCTCGGTCGCTTCGCTGTAGATCACTCCGCCGCCCGCGACAATTAATGGGCGTTTCGCGGCGCGAATCCATTCATGAGCTCGTGCGAAAAGAGCCGGTTCCGGCTGCGGACGTGAAATGTGCCAAACACGTTCCGAGAATAACTCGGAGGGATAATCGAACGGCTCCGTTTGCACGTCTTGAGGCAGCGCGAGCGTGACAGCGCCGGTCTCGGCGGGCGACGTCAACACGCGCATCACTTCGGGCAAAGCTGTAATGATTTGGTCCGCTCGGTTGATCCTATCCCAATACTTGGAAACCGGCTTGAAGCAATCGTTGACCGAGATGTCTTGCGAGTAGGATTGTTCCAACTGTTGCAAGACCGGCGCGACATTGCGTCGCGCGAAGATATCGCCGGGCAGCAGAAGAACAGGGATGCGATTGATCGTCGCGGTTGCCGCGCCGGTGACCATATTGGTCGCGCCCGGCCCGATGGAACTCGTGCAGGCAAACGCGCGCAAGCGATTGCTCATCTTCGCGAATGCTGTGGCAATATGGACGGAGCCCTGTTCGTTCCGTGTGAGATAATAGCGGAATTGCGGATATTGCTGCAGTGCTTGTCCAATGCCAGCGACGCAACCGTGACCGAAGATACCGAGGCAACCGGCAAAGAATGGCTGATGTTTGCCATCGCGTTCGACCTGTTGATGAATGAGAAACTCGATGATCGCTTGCGCCGTGGTAAGCCGTTTTGTTTTCATTCCGTGATCGCCGTTAGAATGTTCGCGAGGCAGGCTGCCCGGTAAGTTTTGTAACGAACCTGCCACAACGCGGCAAGCAATCATTGCAGCAGTTCTCATTTTGATTGCGGTAAGACCTATGAGGGGTGACTGGCGGAAATGCTCGATGTAGAAAGTTGGCGGATCGGGTTGCCGAGTGAAATGTTTTGGCGAAAGTGGTGGGACTCCGGT
>Ga0194131_10008018_pt1 | contig 13936 bp, 13 predicted proteins | sample TA2KigO120mmetaG_FD_148631 | JGI IMG/M metagenome (GOLD analysis project Ga0194131, IMG submission 148631) | Freshwater microbial communities from Lake Tanganyika, Tanzania - TA2015053 Kigoma Offshore 120m | ecosystem: Environmental > Aquatic > Freshwater > Lake | place: Tanzania: Lake... | reverse complement strand
TGTTCCTGGCTCATCGAGATTCGTTCCATCCTTCCAGATTCGCGTCAAGAGGAACTTTCTACTTTGCGCAAACCGGAACTTCTCACTTTGCGCCGACAAACTGGCGGCGGAACTCTATCTCGCCCGCAGGCAACTGTTAAACTAGTGGGCAAGGAGATCTAGTACTGGAATGGAGAACCGCATCCGGGTTCTCGTTGCCAAGCCAGGATTGGACGGCCATGACCGGGGCGCCAAGGTCATCGCTCGAGCGTTGCGTGACGCGGGTATGGAGGTCATCTATACCGGTCTGCGGCAGACGCCCGAGATGATTGTCAACGCGGCTCTTCAGGAAGACGTACAGGTCATTGGATTGTCCATTCTTTCCGGCGCTCACAATGCGATTGTGCCGCGGGTCATGGAACTGCTCAACCAGCAGGGAATGACGGGCGTCAAGGTCGTGGTGGGAGGCATCATTCCCGATCCGGACGCGGAACAGTTGAAAAAGATCGGGGTGGCGGGCGTTTTTCAGCCCGGAGCCTCGCTCGATTCGATTGTTCAATTCGTCCGGAGCGCTTCCCAGACCAGCGCGAACTGACTGATGCAAGACAAACTGAATATTGCGGTGTTTGTCGACTACGACAACATCGAGATCGGCGTGAAATCCACGCTCCGGCGGGACTTCCACGTCGCACCGGTGCTCGACGCACTGAAGGAACGCGGCCTGATCGCCGCCAAATTCGCCTATGCAAACTGGGGGCGCCAGGAAGGCGCGACACGGCAGATGGCGGAGAACGCGGTCCAGATGGTCCAGCGGGTCCCCACACCAAGGGGAGACAAAAATGGGGGGGACATCAACCTGGCGCTAGACGCGCTGGAGATGGCCTTTACCCACAAACATATCAACGCGTTTGCGATCGTGAGCGGTGACAGCGACTTTATCCCGCTGGTCAACAAGCTCAAAGAATACGGCAAGATCGTGTTCATCGTGGGCGGGAAGGCGTTCACGAGCACGATCCTGCAGCAGAACTGCAACGAGTTCATCAGCTATGAGTCGCTGGTGGACATGGGCAAGCCTGTGCCAACCCCAGCGCAGCAGCCCAGCCAGGGGCAGCAGCAACAGCCACAGCGCCAGCAGAAGCAGGAGCGCGCCGAGCGCCCGGCGGGGAAGCGGCCCGAGCCTCTGAGCTTGTCGCATGCGGTTCCCCTCGTGGAGCGGGCGCTCGAGGTGCTGGAGCGGCGCGAAGTCCAGCCGCAGCTCGGACTGCTCAAGTCGACGATGCTGCAGTTGTCGCCGACCTTCAGCGAGCGGGACTACGGTGCACGGAGCTTTTCCGATTTCGTCGAGATGCTGGCCAAGGCGGACTACATCAAGGTGAGCGGCACCGGCGGCAAGTCAATCATCGAGCGGAAGTCTATCACGATTTCCGAGCAGAAGCTGTTGAGTCCCGAGGACGCGCTGCCGGTGCTCGAAAAGGTTCTGGCGGCTCACGCTGCCGACCTGGCGGCAGGATTGACAGCGGATCAGGTGCAGGGGCTCGTCTCGGCCGAGCAGCCGGATTTCGACCTTCCGAGCTTCGGATTCCAGGGGATCGCCGAGTTGCTCAACTTTGCCCAGGACCGCGCGCTGCTGCGCACCGAACTGGATGAGGACCGCGGGCTGATCGTGTTCCCGCCGGTGATCGAGCCGCACTATGAACCGGAGCCGGAACCGGAGTTCGAACCCGCGCAGGAAGCGGTGATGGTGGCTGCCGCGTCGGCGGCTGGCGTGCCCGAGGAAGTGGCGGCGGAGCCAGTGTTGAGTGACGCGCCGGCGCCCGCGGTGAAGAGGTCCGGCCGGAGCCGCCGCAAGCCGGCCTCCAAGGCGGCCAAGAAAACTGTGAAAGCGAGCAAGAAGACGGAATGATTGAGCGGATGACTCCTCCCGGAGTCCCGGTTCCACGGGGCCCCTATTCTCCCGCGGTCAAAGCGGGCGGATTTATTTATGTGTCCGGCCAGGGACCGATCGACGTCGAGACGAACGAGTTCACCTACGGCACGATCGAGCACGAAGTCACAGTGGTGCTGGCCAACATCCAGCGGATCCTCGAAGGATGCGGGGCGTCGATGCAGGACGTCATCAAGGTGAACGTCTACCTGCGCGACGGCGGCGACTTCCAAGCCATGAACGGGGTATACAACCAGTTCTTCGGCCAGGCAAAGCCGGCGCGGACCACGGTTGAGTGCAAGTTCGCCAATCCGCGGATGAAGGTCGAAATCGACTGCGTCGCCTACAAGCCATGAAGATCACCAGCGTCCGTGCCTTCCTCATGTCCTACCGGCTGCCGGAGCCGCTGGTGATGAGCTACTACGGCGGCGAGCGCACGGTCCTCAAGCGCGACGCTTTGTTCGTGCGCGTCGAGAGTTCGAACGGCCTAGTGGGTTACGGTCCGGGACAGGGAAGTGAGAAGGCGCACGCGGCGATCGAGTCCAGCGTGAAGCCGTTCCTCGAAGGGCGCGAGTTGCACGATCCGGACGCGTTGCGCGTGCTGTTCCAACAGGGGCCAGGCCGCGACCCGGAGTTGATGAAGGTCTACTGCACGGTGGAAGTTGCGCTGTATGATCTGCTCGGAAAGCAGTTGGGCGTGCCTGTGTCGGAACTCGTGGGTGGAAGAATCCGCGACCGCGTGCGGCTCTACGGAAGCGCGGGGATGTATCAGCCTCCTGAGGAGTACGCGGCTGAAGCGGCGCGGATCGCGGGCTTAGGGTTCCGGGCCTACAAGATGCGCCCGGCATTGGGTCCGGAGGAGGATCTCCGCACCGTCGGGTTGATGCGGGAAGCGGTGGGTCCAGGCGTCGACATCATGGTGGATGCCCATGCCTGGTGGAGGATGGGAGACCGCAGCTACTCGCCGGAAACAATTGCCGGGCTCGCGGAAAAGATGGCGGAGCACGACATCGCCTGGCTCGAAGAGCCGCTGCCGCCCGACGACCACGCTGGCTACAAGCGGCTCCGTGATTCCGGACATGTCCCCATTGCCAGCGGTGAGCATGAGCCGGACGAGGACGGATTCCTCGATCTGATCGGTACCGGAGCGGTCGACTATGTCCAGATGGACGTGGTGTGCCAGGGCGGCTACGCGATGTGCCGCAGGCTGCTCGGAGCCATCGCCCGCCAGAGTCTGCGGTTCGCCTTTCACTGCTGGGGTACGGATCTCGAGGTGCTGGCCGCCGCGCACATGGGCGTTTGCTGGCCGGAAACGGTGGTCGAGTGGCTCGAATACCCGGTGTACACGACGCCCGCGTGCCGGTCGATGTATCCGTTTCCTCTGGCGCAGGAAATCCTGAGCCAGCCACTGGTGATCGAAGGCGGCGATCTGGTGCTCGGTGGCGCGCCGGGGCTCGGCATTGAAGTCGACGAATCCGTGGCGGAGAAGTATCCGTGGATTCCAGGTCCCTGGTCCTACTTCAAGTTGACTTCTCCGCCCGCCACCTACGCGGTGAACTCCGACCATAGCGTCAAGTGGGCGGGTTGACGTGCTGCTCCCGCTGGCCGTGGCAGGCGTGGTGGGAGCCGCGGCCTGGGCGGTGCGGGGCCGGTCATCGGCCGTGTTCGGACCGTCGGTGTGGCGGGGTGACCCTGCCGTCAAGGCGATCGCCCTGACGTTCGATGACGGTCCGAGCGAGTCGACTCCCGCGTTGCTCGATCTGCTCGACCGCCACGGGGCGAAAGCGACATTCTTCCAGGTCGGGCGCAATGTCGAGCGGCTGCCGGATGTCGCAAGGGAAGTCTCGCGCCGGGGCCACGAGACCGGCAACCATACCTGGTCACACCGGATGCTCGTCCGGGGTGGAGCCGAGGAGGAAGTCTCGCGGGCGCAGGATCTGCTGGCGCGGGTCCACGGCGTGCCTCCACGGCTGTTTCGAGCGCCGTACGGGGTCCGCTGGTTTGGACTGCAGTCCACGCTCGCCCGCCACGGGCTGGCCAGCGTCATGTGGACCACGATCGGCCGCGACTGGACGCTCACGGGCGGGGAGGTGGCGCGGCGGCTGGAGCGTGGAATCGGGCCGGGGGCGATCCTATGCCTGCACGACGGACGGGAGCTCACGCCGCGTCCGGACATCCGCGCCACCGTCCAGGCAGTCGAGGCGATCCTGCCGGGGCTGGCCAGCATCGGGTACAATTTTGAGACGGTCTCCAATCTCCGATATGCCCGATGACTTCGTCCAGCGTCTGATCCAATGCATCGCCAAGACGCAACACATTCCCGCGGAAAACATCACGATCGACTCCTCCTTTGAGCAGCTCGGCATCGACTCTCTGGACGGAATTAATATCCTGTTCGCGCTCGAAAACGAGTTCGGGGTCAACATCCCGGACAACGCGGCTCAGCAGGTCAAAACCATTCGCGACATGGCGCAAGGCGTCTACCAGTTGATGGAAGCACAACAGGCCCAGCCCCAGGCCCAATAGATGAGGCGAGTTGTCGTAACCGGACTCGGCGTCATCTGCGCGGCGGGCAACAACAGGGAAGAGTTCTGGGCGGCGCTGAAGGCCGGGCGGTCCGGCGTGCGTCCGCTGGCCTGTTCCGAGGCCTCCAAGCTCAGGTTTCCGAATGGCGCCGAAGTGGCCGGCTACGATCCGCTCCAGCATTTCGAACCCAGACAGGTGGACCTGCTGGACCGCTTCGCCCAGTTCGCGGCGGTGGCGGGACGCGAGGCAGTGCGCGACTCAGGCATCGAGTTCACGGGCCGGGCGCGCCAGCGGACGGCCATCGTTACGGGCTGTTGCGTGGGCGGCCAATCCACCGAGGATGCGGGGTTCATTGAGCTGTACCAAAAGGGATTGCCCCGGGTCCATCCGATGACCATTCCGCGCATCATGTCGAACGCGGGGGCGAGCTTCCTTTCGACCGAGTTCGGACTCACGGGTCCCGTGTTCACCGTGTCCACGGCGTGCGCCTCGTCGAACCACGCCATGGGACAGGCGCTGTGGATGATCCGGAGCGGGATGGTGGACGCGGCAATTACCGGAGGCAGCGAGGCCATCTTCAGCTACGGCTTCCTCAAGGCGTGGGAAGCGATGCGCGTGGTTTCGCCCGATACCTGCCGGCCGTTCTCCAAGGACCGCAAGGGGCTGATCCTTGGCGAGGGTGGCGCAATGCTGGTGCTCGAGACTCTGGAGGCCGCCAAGGCGCGGGGCGCCAGGATCTACGGCGAGTTCGCGGGTTTTGGAATGAGCTCGGACGCCTACCACATCACCCAGCCGACGGTGGAAGGTCCGGCGGCCGCGATTCAGGCGGCGTTGGAAGACGCGGGCCTGGCGCCGGAGCCGGTCGGCTACATCAATGCGCACGGGACGGGCACGCTCGCCAACGACGTGACCGAGACGCGCGCCATCCGGGCCGTGTTCGGCGCACACGCTTCGAAGGTGGCGGTTTCCTCAACCAAGTCGATGCACGGCCATGCGCTGGGCGCGGCGGGCGCGGTGGAGGCGGTGGCGACACTCATGGCGCTCCAGGATGGCGTGGTGCCGCCGACGGCCAACTACACGGCGCCGGATCCGGAGTGCGACTTGGACGTAGTCCCGAATGCCGCCCGGGAGTGCCAGGTGGAGGCGGCTTTGTCCAATGCGTTCGCGTTCGGGGGATTGAACGCGGTCCTGGCGTTCCGGCGCGAACCCCCAGGCCGAAATTGAAGCTGCTTCCCGGGGAGATCGAGAAGCTCCGGAACGCCGGTCTCGGCGATTGCACGGGTGGTTGGCATGACGCGGGTGAGCGTGCGGAGTGGATCGCCAAGGCGCTGGCGATGGGTGCGGGGGCCGCGCAACAGTTCGCGCCCGGCTTCACGCTGGAACTCGACGGCGCGCCCGAACAGTGTCACGGACACTGCCGCTTCGATTGGATGATTCGCATGCCGGATTCTGGAACAAGTAGGCAAGCACGAACCGCGAGGCTGAGCTATAATTCAGCGCTAAGGGGGTGAGCATGACTCGCATCTTGGCTCTCGCGTTGGCTTCGGCCGCTGTTGTTTCTGCGCAGGAGGTCCGCGCCACGGTAACCGGCACGGTTACGGACCAGCAGGGTGCGGTGGTCGTCAACGCGAAGGTTGCCGCGCGCAACCTCGGCACCGGCATCGTCACCGAGGTCACCACCAACGAAGCCGGACTCTATGTCGCGCCGTTCCTTCCAATCGGCAAATACACCGTCACGGCGTCGATGGACGGATTCAAGAACGCCGTCCGCAACGATGTCGAGTTGCGGGTCGGCGGTCGCATCCAGATCAACTTCCAACTCGAGCTCGGCGCCGCCGCCGAGACGATCACCGTGAGCGCCGAGGCCGCGTTGCTCGACACCGCGACGGCGTCCAACGGACAAGTGATCGACTCGGCGAAGGTCAAGGACCTGCCGCTGCTCGGCCGCAATCCGTTCCTGCTCGCCGCGATCTCGACAGGAGTTCAGTACACGCCGACGCGGCAGTCGCGCTCCAACCGTCCGTTCGACAACGGCGGCATGGACAGCTTCTCGATCAATGGCGGACGCCAGACCACCAACGAGTTCCTCCTCGACGGCGTGCCCGACACGAACACGGAAACGACATCGCCCTCGAACCTGTCCTTCGTTCCGTCGCCCGACGCCACCGAAGAGTTCAAGGTGCAGACCAACACGTACGATGCGCAGTACGGACGCACGGGCGGAGGCGTGGTGAACGTTTCGTTGAAGTCCGGAACCAACCAACTCCACGGCGTCATGTATCACTACTTCCGCAACGACAAGCTCAACGCCAACGCGTTCGAAACCAACGCAGCCGGACTCAAGAAGAACTCGTTCAGGTGGAACCAGCCCGGACTCGTGTTCGATGGCCCGGTCTTCATCCCCAAGCTTTACGACGGGAGCAACAAGACGTTCTTCATGTTCTCGTGGGAAAAGATCAAGTCCGCGATTCCGCTGCCGCTGAACTATACGGTTCCGACCGCCGAGCAGCGGGCCGGCGACTTCACGCGAACGCTGCAAGCTAACGGACAGCCGATCCTGGTTTACGATCCGCTCACCACGGCGCAGGAAGGCGGCAACTTCATCCGTCAGCCGTTCGCGGGCAACCGCGTGCCCGCCGCGCGATTCGATCCGGTGGCGAATAATCTGATGAAGTTCATTCCGGCGCCGAATCAGCCCGGCACCGCGCAGGGTTTCTTCAACCTGATCGCGAGCCCGAACACGGTGAGCGACGAGTATGACCAGTTCGCATTCCGCGTGGATCAGCAACTCGGCGCCAGGCACCGCTTCTTCTCGCGATACGTCCGCGGCAACCGCCACGAGACCAATTCGACGGCCAACTTCGACATCGCGGCCTCACCCTGGTACAACCACTGGCGCATCAATCAGGGCGGCAACTTCGATCTCACCTCGACGCTCACGCCCACGCTCGTGTCGAGCTTCCGCGCCGGCTACATCCGGCATCAGTTCGCCATCGCGCAGCACACCGAGGGATTTGATCCCACGCAACTCAGCTTCCCGGCCGCCGCCGTTGCGTCCCTGCCGCGTAAGTTCTTCCCGCGCATTGACTACACCGACTACACGGCGTTCGGTCCGCAGCGCTCGACCGGATCCGAACTGACGTTCTCCGACACATGGTCCATCGCCGAGACATTGTCGAAGGTGATCGGCGCGCACTCGCTCAAGTTCGGATTCGAAGGCCGGCAGATGTTCAACAACCAGGACCGGCCGACTTCGTCGTTCGCGCGCTTCAACTTCCGCCGCAATTTTACGCAGCGTGATGCGCTGCGCGGCGACGCGGCATCGGGCAACGCGTTCGCGTCGTTGCTGCTCGGATTCCCGGAAAGCGGCGAGTCCGTTCGTCAACCCGCGCTGGCGTACGGTAACAAATACTACGTGCTCTTCTTCCAGGACGATTGGAAACTCAGCCGCTCGATCACGCTGAACCTCGGGTTGCGTTGGGACTACGAGACGCCGCAGACCGAGCGATTCAATCAGCAGAACGCGGGCTTCGACGCGACGTCCGACTCTCCGCTCCGGATCGCGAACTTCCCGCTCAAGGGCGGGCTGCGCTTCACCGGCCCCGGCAACCGCTATCCGTTCGACCCGGACAAGAACAACTTCCAGCCGCGCGCGGGCATCGCCTGGCAGCTTGGCGCCAGGACGGTATTCCGAGGCGGATACGGCATGTCTTACCTTCCGACCTTCGACACCGGCTTCAACAACGGATTTGCGATCACGACGCCGATGGTGACCTCCACCGACGGCGGTTTGCGTCCGGCCAACTCGCTCCGCAATCCGTTCCCCGACGGCTATCTCGCGGTCCCGGGCTCCTCGCTCGGACTCAGGACGCTGCTCGGACAAGGCTACTCGTTCGGATTCGTCAATCGCGACATCCCGTTCGTTCACCAGTTCTCGGCGGGCTTCCAGCACGAGTTGCCGTGGCGGCTGCTGATCGACGCGTCGTATTCCGCCTCGCGCAGCCGTTCGTTGCAGTCCGGCAAGGGCATCAACGAAATTTCGCGGCAACAGCTCGCGCTGGGCAACGACCTGCTGACGCAAGTTCCGAACCCGATGGCCGGCCGGCTGCCCGGATCCGCGTTCAACGGAGCGACCGTGCCGCGGCAACAGCTTCTGCGGCCGTTCCCGCAGTTCGCTGGCATCACGCAGGACCGGCACACGATCGGCAAGTCCGACTACGATTCGTTCCAGTTGCGCGTGGAGAAGCGCATGAGCCACGGACTCCACATGCTGCTGAGCTACACGCTCTCGAAGTCGATCGAGGCAGTCGGGTACCTGAACGCGCAGGATGACTTCGGCCAGCTCGCACGCGTGTTGACCAGCGTCGACACGCCGCACCGCGCCATCATCTCCGGCGCTTGGGCTCTGCCGTTCTTCAAGGACGGGCGCGGACCCGCGCGGCAGATTCTCGGAGGCTGGCAGTTGACCGGCATCGTGTCGATCCAGTCGGGCATTCCGATCGGGGCGCCGGGCGGCGTCTTCGCGACGGGCGTGAATCCACGTCTGCCGGACGAGGTGCGGAGCCGCTCGCGGTGGTTCAACACCTGCACGCTCGCGCTCAACGGAGCCCGCCAAAACTGCTCGAGCACGTCCGAGCCCGTAGTGTTCACAGTGCAGCCGCCGTTCACGCTTCGGACGCTGTCGACGCGATTTCCGAACATCCGCGACCTGCGTCCGCTAGGGGTCGACTTCTCGATGTTCAAGCAGTTCGCGTTGACCGAGCGAGTGAACCTGCAGTTCCGCGCCGAATCGTTCAACATGACGAACACGCCGTGGTTCCCGGGTCCGAATCTGACGGCGGGCGGCGCCGCGTTTGGCACGGTGAATCCGGCGCAGGCGAACGATCCGCGCAACGTGCAGTTGGCGCTCCGGCTCCAGTTCTAACCGCTAGATTGGCGGTGACTCGGTATGGCCGATCGTCATTCCACGTCGGGCCGCTCGGCGAGCCACTGCAGGCGGGCCTGCCTCAGGCGGCCTGCCAAATCCTCCGGCAGAGCACTTTCAACGGTGGCGGTGATGAGGCCAGCTTCGTCGAGCGTCTCCAGGTGTGCGATATCTTTCGCCCGGAACGAGTTCAGCTTCATCCGCACGAGGTCCTCGAGAGGCGCCACGGGAACCGTCAGCCCGAAGAACTGCATCCGCACCGGAGCCACGGCGGGATGAGGAATGGGCTGGGTCGACTTCGACCGCTCGCCCGCGAATATGATGTGCACGGCCTCGGCGGGAGTCTGGCCCTCACGGATCAGCATGTACCCACCGACGATCCTTCGACCCTCGTATCCGGCGGATTCGGCCACTTCCACCAGGCGGTCCAGGCTCCCGCGGCCGATCAGGATGTCGATGTCGCGGGTCACGAACGAGCGGCTGCGGTTCCGGTCGAGGATATGGGCTAGCACGGCGATGCCGCCCACGAGCTCGAAATCGGTTCCGGCGGCCGCGAGGGCCTCAGTAATGCGAGCGAGATCGTCGAAAAGGGAGAACATCGCACGGTCGAACAGGAAGTTTCTCGAGGTGAACTGCGTTTCCTGTACGAACTCCTCGAGTGTCATCGGTTCTTTCCCATCTTACTCCCGCGGCGCGCCGGCGGGTTTCTGGCGAAGCAGCGCGGTCCAGTTCTCGATCACGTGGATCGACGCCGCCTTCGACTTCCCGTCGTCGACCGGTTCGGCGATGGGAACCGTTTACCGTCTGGCGCGACGTCGTAGGAGGGGAAGCCGAAGCCAATCCGATCCGGTAGGCCCGGATTGCGAAACAACTCCGCCCGCGCGCCGGCCGTCAGGGACCCATTCGCCACGGTGAGCGGCACCGCGATGAGCACGTCGTCCTTCACGTAGAAGATCTCCTTTCCGCCGCGGCGCCAGCGTGGTAGGTCGCCGCCATCGGCCGAGATCTGACGCTTGCTTCCCGCATCGGGAAAGAACGGACATACCCTTCCCTGCGTCCCGACTTGTCGGAACTGTAGGCAACGAATCGCCCGTCCGGCGAGAACTGCGCCGCATCCTCGCTGAAAGCCGTATTGAGGAACGCCACGGGCTCGTCAAATGCGCCGTCCGCCCTTCGCTTCGCGTAATATACGTCGTCTCCTGCCGTCAAGCCGAAAACGTGCAACAAGAGAGTGCTTCCATCCGGCGACCAGCGCGATGGGTACTTGTGGGCCCCGTCGGGGCCCGAAATGACACGCTTCGGCTCTCCGCTGCCGTCCGACGGTTGGACATAGATATCCACCGGGCCGCGCACGGATCCCCAGGCGATTTCCTTCCCTGACGGGCTCCATCTTGCGCTGACGTCTACGCGCGGGGTGAGAGTGAACCTCGATTTGGTTTGGCGAATCAAATCCAGGATCCAGACATCGAAGTTACCTTGCGTTGAGCAGTAGGACACTCGCGAAGCATCCGGCGAAAGGGCGACACTTTCGATTTGGTCCGGAGCGCCGGATTCACTGAGCTTTTTTCCGGAACGGTCCCACCAGACGAAATGGCGCCACTCCCCCACAGTCGGCGACCACGCGAGTGTTTCCGTCGAGCGACACGCTGCTGTCCGCGCCGCCATCGACAATGGGAACCGGCTCCCCTTCCGCCTTCCTCGTACGCGGAGAAATGCGAGCGCCCACAGGCCGCTCTTTCGCGGTTCGGCCTGAAACACAATGTGCCCGATGCGTACACGGGGTAGGCGCCCGTGCGCAGGCTCTCGATCTTGCCCGCGGCCAGATCCGCGAGAACAATCGACTGCCGGCTCCGCGAACCCTGGCCCGCGACCAGAAAAGCGCTTGCCGTCCGAAGCGGGAAGCCCGGCACCGAATTCCTCGCGAGGGGCCGGTCCGCCAGGTGCGAGATGGTCACCGAACCCAGCGCAGCTTCGGGCACAGTTCGATACGCGGGGACAGGGCACGGAGCCGCTCGGCCCGGTTTCTCCGGCAAGGGCGCGTCGATCAGGATCGGGAGCCGCGTGTCGCTCGCCATGGGCCAAACGAATGATGCTGTCACTTCGCCGCACGGGATCACCGCCTCGCAGGCGTCGCGGCGAAGGAGAACAGATCCGCGTTGCGGATGTGAAACTGAATCCGGACCTTCTTGCCAATCAGCGCGTCCAGGTTCTGCGGCCGTCCGGCCCACGACGGCTCGCCGTTCAGAGCGTCGCCGCTCATTGGCGTGCTCTCTGCGTACGTGTATCCCCGAATCGGGCCGTTGTCGTCCAATAACTCCACCCGGACGTAGGCGTCGGTGGTCCTGTTGCCGCCGATTTCGCGGTAGTTCACACTGAGGCGCCCGCCGGGCCATTCCAGCGGCCTGGTTGTCAGAACTCCTTCGCGAAAACCCGCGCGCAGCGAAACGAACCCATCCGGCCGCAGCTTTGCCAATCCCATCTTGCATTCACCGCCAGTCAGAAACCGGTTCCCGTGAAACGCCTGGCCGCCGTAGTAATAGAGCCAGAGACCGCCCTCGTGCAGAATCGGTGCGCTCAAAGCCGGTGTCGACCGCCTCGAGTCCCACACACCGTAGCGCATCCCGTCCGGCGACGGCTCCATGAACGGCGTACGCGGACGGACTCGCTGCCAGTTGACCCCGTCCCGGCTTACGGCCAGGTGAATCTCGGCGCGCTCGGGTTCTTCGGCCCGGTAGACCTCGATGAAACCGATAAATACACTCGCGTAACGGAACGCGCTCATATGGTAGAACTCCACCGAGGGATCGTCTTCGAAGTCCGGCTTCATTGCCAGCACCGGCTGATCCAGCAGCGACTTGCCGTCACGGCTGAGGCGCGCCTGGTAGACCGTGCGCACACGGTGGTTGTACTTGCCCCGGCCCCGGCTGAACAGAAGAAATGAACCGCTGACCGCCGGGTCAAAGGCGGCCGTCAGACGGTCATTCATCGAACCGGCCTTGATACCCGCTCCCGGTGCGGTCTCCCAGTTCCATCGCACGCCGTCGGCCGAGCTTGCCATCGATACCCGGTAATCCCTGCAACGGGTGTCGGTGGAATGATGAATGAGGAACTTCCAGGGGCGCGCCGGATCGGTGGGGTCGCGAACCACGCTGGGTGCTCCGGTGCAGCCGTCGCCCATGTCGAGCACAATGTTGTTTGGCCCGCCCGTGAGTTCGCGGTTGATGTCGAGGTCCGGGCGGCGCCAGCGGAAGCCGTCGTCGCTTTCGAGAAGGCAGATCGGAAAGCTCACTTTCGGCAGGTTCGGGGTGCGCCCGATTTTGCCGACGTACCAGGCCCTGAACTTGCCGCTGCTTTCGTCGCGCTCAACGCCTCCCAGGTAGTTCATTGTGCCGCCTTCCCACGGCGCTTCAGGAATGTAGATAGGATTCCTCGACGACCGCACCGGTTGGTGAACCACGCGCTGCAACAGAGTGGAATGCTCGACGATCGCGTCATCCAGAAACAACTGGCTCTCACGGAGGTCGATCTTGGGTTCCTGCGCCGCCATCGTCGCAGTCAGCAGGCAAGCGAGCACGCAAGTGCGGAGGTTCATTCTCATCGTTTCCCTTTCTCAATCTCGACAGTTTGAAACTGGATGCCCTTGTTTCCGCCGTTGAACAGCCAATCGACGGAAACACGGCCTTGTGTCAGATCCAAGCCGGAAGGCAGCGGCAGCGTTTGCCCGTACTCGTCCACCGGCAGAAAGCCAACACCTGAACCGTGTCCAGGCGCATAGTCGCGCGTTAGAAAGGCTGAAAGCCCCGTTTGTCGATGTGGCAAAGTACCTGAGCGGTACATGACCGGAATTCTCTTCATGCCTTGGTACTGGCTGAAAATTATAGCGGAACTCAACCGTCCGCGGAGGTCCACGGATAGCTGATGAGAACAGCTATTCCCTTCAGATAGACAACGAGCAGTCGCGTTGTGTAGAGGAGACTGGTACAACGCCCCCAAGGCAGTACCGGCGCGCGCCAGCGTGCCGCAAAGGTAGGCTTTGACCCATGCGTGGAAGGCCCGTAAACATTGGCCGGTGCGCGGGTCAGAACTCAGGGTCACATCTCCCGCGTTGCATGCCGCTTGCGGGTCCGCTTCCGGGCTGGCGGCGTCACGGCCCGAGCCATCAGACGCGAGACGGTCGCCGGGTGGACCTTGAAGAGCCGCGCGGCATCGGCGGCAGTCCTCTGCCCTTTCGATACCATCTTGCGAATTTCGGATTGCTGCTGCGAAGACCTCTCTTGCGACATCCAAGCCCGCCTCGGCTCGCTCGCGCAGAATGGCCCTTTCGAATTTAGCGAACCTGCATCATCATCCGGCCCGCCGGAGTCGCCCAACGGACGCCTTCTCGCGGAAGATGCGCTCGCACCCGGCGCATTGAGAGCGGCTACCTGCGCGGCTGTGTCCTGATCACCGGTCGAGCTAGGAAATGGTGTAGCCTGGCTAGCGTGTGATGGCAGATGAAAAAGGCGGTGCAGAAGAAACCTACGCACAACCGGCGTACGTACGCCCAACTGTTTTCGGATGCTTCGAAAGCGCTGGGCGGCGAT
>Ga0194131_10008017_pt1 | contig 13938 bp, 12 predicted proteins | sample TA2KigO120mmetaG_FD_148631 | JGI IMG/M metagenome (GOLD analysis project Ga0194131, IMG submission 148631) | Freshwater microbial communities from Lake Tanganyika, Tanzania - TA2015053 Kigoma Offshore 120m | ecosystem: Environmental > Aquatic > Freshwater > Lake | place: Tanzania: Lake... | reverse complement strand
ATATAGCAGGCACCATCGGCCTGGCTCAGCAGGCTGGCGATATCGCCGCTTTGAGCGGTGATGGGCACCACCCCGATGCTCACGCCCAAGGCGAAGCTCTGTTCCTGCCAGGCAAAGCGGAACTGCTGTACGCGTATGCGCAGCTGGTCGGCGATGACAGCAGCTTCCTCAATGCCGCAACCGCCCAGCAATACGCCGAACTCGTCGCCGCCCAAGCGGGCCAGCGAATCGCGATCACGTAAGCGCGCTCGAAGCAGGCTGGTCAGCTGCCGCAGCAGCTCGTCATCGGCGCTGTGTCCGCAGGTGTCGTTGACTGCCTTGAAGGCATCCAGATCCAGGTAGCACAAAGCGTGGTGGCGATCGTCTTGCTGAGCGTGTTCGAGCATGAGTTCGAGGCGGCGTTCGAACTCAGATCGATTGAGCGCACCGGTGAGTGGGTCGTGGCTGGCCTGATACGACACGGCCTGGCTCAGGCGGTGCTGTTCGCTCACATCCCGAAACACCACGACAGCGCCGACGATGCGTCCTTGCGCGCTACGGATCGGTGCGGCGGAGTCGCTGACATAAATGCGGCGGCGATCTGGCCGCTCCAGCACGACGGTGGATTCAAAGCCCTTTATTTGGCCGCTCCAGACTCAGCTCTCGAGTGCGTTCCTCGACGCGAGCCTCCAGCCGATCGTGGGCTGCGCGCAGCGCGTCTTCGTGACGCTTGCGTTCGGTGAGATCAAAGTGGGTGCCGACAAATCGCAACACACGCCCGCCCGGGCTCTCACGCAACGGATAGCCCCGAGAAAGCACGTGGACGTAATGTCCCGCCTTGTGCCGCAATCGAAACTCCACCTCGAACAGGTCGGCGCCGTTCATCACGCTGTCAACCGCGCGCAGGGCGCCAGGTTCATCATCGGGGTGAAGCAACCGCCGCCACTCATCCACGGAGGGGGCGAGCTCTTGCTCGGTATACCCCAGCATGCTCTTCCAACGTGGCGAGTAGAAGACGACGCCTGTGCATAGGTCCCAGTCCCAGACGCCTTCCTGGGCGGCGGTGAAGGCCAGCGAAATGCGCTCGACGTTCGCCTTCAGCGACTGGGTGGCCAAGCGTTCCTGAGACACGAGGCCCGCGCCAATCATGGCGGTGACCGCAATGCTGAAAACAAACACATCGAGAAAAAAGATCCGCTCCTGGAGGTTGGGTTCGTCGAAGGGTGCCCACCCGTTGGCAGTGAGCCATGAGCACAGGGCCGTCATCAGCACCGCCGTCAGCGTAGCTCCACGCGGTCCCCAGTTGATGGCGATCCACACCAACAGTGGGAAACTCAGTGCGAAAGCCATCAATGGATGCGGTACGCCGATCCACCAGACTCCCCCGAGGGCGAGAATGATCAGCCCCGACAGACGCAGCCCCCAGAGCGCTGTACCGCGATGCAGCGCCTCGGCGGCGGCGCGCCAGTTGTTGTCACCCAGTCAGGCAAGCAGCAAGGAAGTGAAGAGGATCTGCCCCAGCACATTGCCTGTCCACCAACTCAGCCAAGCCAGCGGCCAGTCCGCCAGCGGGATGAAGCCCTGCCAGTGCAGGACCAGTGTGCCAAGCGTGGCGCTCAGTGGCTGCAGCACCAGCGCCGACAGACCCATCAAGGCGGCAAAATCCCGCAGGCGTAGCAGGCAGCCCGCATGCCCAAGCGATGGAACAGCCAGGCTCCGAGAACCGCCTCGGCGCTATTGATGGCGGCGATCCGGCAGGCACTGATGAGGTCCAAGCCGCCGGAGAGCGCCAGCACCGTCTGCCCCACAAAAACGCCGGGCCACATGGCACTGCCGTAGAGAATGGTGAAGGCAAGCGACACGCCTTCGGCGCCGAACACCATGTTGGTGACCGTGCCATGCTGGACCGCGAGGGCAAAACTCAGACGCCCCAGCAAGAAATAGAGGAGAGCGAGCACCACAGCGCGAGCAACATCTTCGCGCTGTCGAGGCCAGGGCAATGCGAAATGAGGCACTGGCCCCCTTTCGGGCGAAATCCAACGGAACAGTGGGTGTATGCCCGTCGAATGACCAGATGATACGCCTCGCGAGGTATCGATTACAAAGGTTCGGGTGAGAGGTTCGTACGATGTGGCGCTACCGGATCTAGAGTCTTGAGCCCGGTGCAAGTGTGGTAACTTCAAAAGTCGATCACGGGCACAACACGCGGGCAATCCATACCGTGCTGATCCAATTTCTTTCCGGCTTGTCGCACGCCTCCACCCTGTTTCTTGTGGCCTCGGGCCTGTCGATCATTTTCGGCGTGACGCGTATAGTGAACTTCGCTCACGGCGCGTTCTACATGTTGGGCGCGTACGCCGCCTATACCTTGGCGACCCATCTGATGGAGCTCTGGGGCCCGGGCCTTGGGTTCTGGTCCGGCATTGTGCTGTCTGCACTTACCGTGGGTCTGGTGGGGGTGCTGATGGAGATCGTGCTGCTGCGACGCGTCTATCACGCGCCGGAGTTGCTGCAACTGCTCGCCACTTTTGGCGTGGTGCTGGTGGTACAGGATGCGGCTTTGTGGCTGTGGGGCCGTGAGGATCTGTTTGCACCTCGAGCCCCCGGCCTCAAGGGCGTGGTCTTCATTGGGGAAGAACGTTTCCCGCAATATCATTTGTTTCTGATCGCGGTGGGGCCACTGGTGCTGGGGTTGCTGTGGTTGGCCTTCCACAAGACCCGCTGGGGCATCCTGGTGCGCGCGGCGACGGAAGATCGCGAGATGGCCGCTGCGTTGGGGGTAAATCAACGCTGGCTGTTCACCAGCGTCGTCTTCGTCGGTTCGCTACTGGCCGGGCTAGGCGGCGCGCTGCAGATCCCCAAGGAGGCGGTCAATCTGCAAATGGACATCAGCATCATCGCCGAGGCGTTTGTCGTGGTGGTGATTGGAGGCATGGGCAGCATCACCGGCGCCTTTCTCGCCGCCTTGCTGGTGGGCGAGATTAACGCCTTCGGCGTGCTGATCTTTCCCAAGTCGTCCTTGGTGCTGACCTTTCTGGTGATGGCGGTGGTACTCATCATCCGGCCCCATGGTTTGCTTGGCAAACCGCCGCCACCGCGCCGCGCCAGTGAGTGGATCAATGAACCGGCGCTCAGGCCGGCAGATGCCTTGATGCGCTTTGGCGCCTTGATGGCGATTGTGGTCATGGTGTTCCTGCCGCTGGTGGCGGGGGAGTACGCTCGTGTGCTTGCCACTGAACTGCTGGTGCTGGCGCTGTTTGCCGCCAGCCTGCACTTTCTGATGCACATCAGCGGGCAGGTTTCCTTCGGCCACGCGGCCTACTTTGGCGTTGGCGCCTATGCTGCTGCCTTGGCAACCCAGCACGCGGCGGCGGGTACCTTGAGCGCTCTGCTGCTGGCGCCCATCGCCGCGGCACTGATCGCCGCCCTGTTCGGCTTGTTCTGCGTGCGGCTGAGCGGCGTCTACCTCGCCATGTTGACGCTGGCGTTTGCCCAGATCGTGTGGTCGGTCGTGTTTCAGTCGACCTGGAGCGGCGGCGACAACGGCTTGCTCAGCATCTGGCCGCAAGGTCTGTGGACGCACCCGGTGGCTTACTACTATTTAACTGCGGTCGTCAGTATCGCCGCGCTGGGGGTGATCCGGCATCTGGCCTTCACGCCTTTTGGCTACGCCTTGCGTGCTGGGCGCGACTCGCCGTTACGCGCGGAAGCCACCGGTATCGATGTGCGCCGTTACCAATGGGCTGCTTTCGCTCTGGCTGGAGCGTTTGCCGGACTTGCCGGCGGGCTGCACGCCTTTCACAAGGGCAGCGTGTTTCCCAACCTGATGTCCATAGCGCAGTCGGTCGACGCACTGGTGATGGTGTTGCTGGGCGGCTTGCAGACACTGATCGGCCCGGTGGTGGGGGCCGGTCTCTACCACCTATTGCAGACGGAAATGATGCGGGCCACGGAATACTGGCGATTGATCCTGGGGCTGATCATCATCGGCCTGGTAGTGGCGTTCCCGCAGGGGATCAGCGGCTACGTACTGTCGCGCTACCGGAGGTTCGACCGATGACCTTGCTGGCGGTGCGCAACCTGAGCCGGGCATTTGGCGGCGTCAAGGCAGTGGATGAAGTCGGATTCGAATTGAATCCCGGCCAGTTGCTGGCGCTCATCGGGCCCAATGGCGCGGGCAAGACCACCTGCTTCAATCTGATCAATGGTCAACTACGGCCGGATGCCGGGCAGGTGCTGCTGGAAGGGGCGGATATCACAGGATGGACGCCGCGCCGCATCTGGCGGCAAGGAGTCGGCCGCACTTTTCAGATCACCGCGACTTACGGTTCGATGAGCGTTCGCGAGAACGTGCAGATGGTCTTGCAATCGCGGGCGGGCGGATTTTTCGATCTGCGTGCGCGCATGGCGGCGCGTCATCGGGAAGCGGCACAAGCCCTGCTGGAGCAGGTGGGCATGGGCGGCCAGGCTGAGCGCGCTTGTGCGCTGCTGTCCTATGGCGACCTCAAGCGCGTCGAGCTCGCCGTGGCTCTGGCCCACGGCCCCAGAGTCGTGTTGATGGATGAGCCCACCGCCGGCATGGGTCCGCGCGAGCGCGATGAACTCATGGCCCTAACGGCAAAGCTCGTGACCGAACGCGGCATCGGCGTGCTGTTCACCGAACACAGCATGGACGTGGTGTTCACCTACGCCCATCGCCTGGTCGTAATGGCGCGCGGGCAGATCATCGCGCAGGGATCGCCGGATCAGGTGCGTGGCGATCCCGCCGTGCAAGCCGCTTACCTTGGTTCAGGCGCCAGCTACGGCGCCGCCCACGCATGAATCCGGTACTGACGCTGGAGCAGGTGCGCGCCTGGTACGGCCGTGCGCAAATACTGTTCGATGTCTCGCTGCGCATCGGCAGCGGTGAAGTGGTGGCGCTGCTGGGGCGCAATGGCGCGGGCAAGTCGACCACCTTCAAGGCCATCATGGGAATGCTGGACCGGATCGAGGGCCAGCGTCGGTTCCACGGTAAAGACCTGGCGCACAAGGCCGCGCACGAAATCGCCCGGCTCGGTCTGGGCTACGTACCGGAAGAGCGGCGCATTTTCACTGAACTCACCGTGCTGGAGAACCTCGAGGTGGGCCGTCAGCCTGCCCGCGACGGTGCGCCGTCATGGACAGCCGCGCAGTTATTCGAGCTGTTTCCCAATCTCGGTGAGATGCCGCACCGCCTGGGCGGGCGCATGAGCGGCGGCGAGCAGCAGATGCTGACGGTGGCGCGCACACTCATGGGCAATCCGCATCTGGTACTGCTGGACGAGCCTTCCGAAGGTATCGCGCCCAAGATCGTAGAGGACATGGCGCGCATGATCGTGGCGCTGAAGCAAAAGGGCTTGAGCGTACTATTGTGCGAACAGAATCTGCACTTTGCCCGTCTGGTCTGCGATCGCGCCTACGTCATGGAGAAGGGGCAGATCCGCTACGAGGGAATCATCGACGCGTTGTTGCGCGATCGGCAGGTGCAGCAGGACTATCTGTCTCTTTAACCCCTCACACGATGCAATGAACCCATGGCCGTTGATACGCTAGCCGCTCACAAGGGCAAACTCGTCGTGCGCAATATCGGGCTGTTGTTGTCGGGCGATCTGGATCATCCGGTAATGGACGCCGATACCGTGGTGGTGGTCGACAGCCTGATCCACGCTGTCGGCAAGTTCAAGGATTGCGATACCGGTGGGGCCAGCAGCACTATCGACGCCAAGGGCACGACACTGGCGCCGGGACTGATCGACAGCCACGTGCATCCGGTATTCGGCGACTGGACGCCGCGCCAGAGCCAGTTGGGCTGGATTGATTCCACCCTCAACGGTGGCGTCACCACGATGATTTCGGCGGGCGAGGTGCATCTGCCGGGCCGTCCCAAGGATATCGTCGGCCTCAAGGCGCTGGCCATCACCGCCCAGAGGGCCTTTCATAATTTTCGGCCCGGCGGCGTCAAGGTGCTGGCGGGCGCACCGGTGATAGAGCAGGGTATGGTGGAGAGTGATTTCGCCGAGCTGGCACAGGCGGGTGTCACCTTGCTCGGCGAGATTGGGCTGGGTTCCGTGAAGGCGGGTGCCGAGGCGCGCCAGATGGTGGCCTGGGCACGCAAGCACGGCATTCAGAGCACCATCCATACGGGAGGGCCATCGATTCCGGGCTCAGGCCTGATCGACAAGGACGTAGTGATGGAGGCCGACGCCGATATCATTGGCCACATCAACGGCGGTCACACCTCGCTGCCCGAGGCTCACGTCTGCGAATTGTGCGAGCGCTCCAGCCGCGCCATCGAGATCGTGCACAACGGCAACGAGAAGGTGGCCATTGCCGCGGCCCAGACGGCGCGTGACCGGCGTTACCTGCACCGCGTCATCCTCGGCACGGATGGGCCCGCCGGATCGGGGGTGCAGCCACTGGGCATTCTGCGTATGGTGGCCTTGCTGTCGAGCTTGGGCGGTATCGCGCCGGAACTGGCGTTCTGCTTTGCTACCGGCAATACCGCCCGATTGCGAAAACTAGACTGCGGTCTCATCGAAGCCGGGCGGCGGGCGGACTTCGTGTTCATGGACCGCGCCCAGCACAGTGCCGGTCGCGATCTGCTGGAGAGCGTGGCGCTGGGCGATCTGCCCGGCGTGGGCATGGTGGTGATTGACGGCCTGGTCCGCTGCGGCCGCAGCCGCAATACCCCGCCGGCACAGGAGATCCCCGTAGTAATATGATTTCGCTCGACTCGGGTAAGGTCCCGGACCTATCCGGGCGAGAGTAGAGGCCCGGATGCCTTAAGGCTTCGGGTAGACAACACAATACGGCGTTGCCGGCTTTGGAGGATTGAAATGAACGTGACTCAACGCAGATCATTTTTGCTCGGTGGCGCCGCCTTGGCGGGACTGGCCGCCGCGCAGTTCTCGGGTGTGCGCAATGTGTTCGCCGCCCATCACAAGGTGAAGATCACGCCCACCGATGCGCTGATCGCCATCGATGTGCAGAACTGCTTCATGCCCGGCGGCAGCCTGCCGGTGGCCAAGGGTGACGAAGTAGTGCCCCTCATCAACGCACTGGCGGGACGCTTCAAGTGCGTTGTGATGACGCAGGACTGGCACCCTGCCAAACACGCCTCTTTCGCTTCGACCCACGGCAAGGATGCGTTCTCGGTGATCGAAATGCCCTATGGGCCGCAGGTGATGTGGCCCGATCACTGCGTGCAGAACACGGAAGACGCCAATCTGCATAGTTCGCTCGACTTGACCAAGGCCAATCTGATACTGCGCAAGGGGTTCAACCCGGATGTGGATGGCTATTCCGCCTTTTACGACAATGACAAGAAGTCCCCCACCGGCCTCGCCGCCTACCTCAAGGCACGCGGCGTGAAGCGGGTGTTCATGACCGGCTTGGCCACGGATTTCTGTGTGATGTGGTCCTCGGTCGACGCCCGCAAGGACGGCTTCGAGTGTGTCGTGATCGAAGACGCCTGCCGTGGCATCGATGTGCGGGGTTCACTGGCCGCGGGCTGGAAAGAGATGGAAAAGGCCGGTTGCAAGCGCATCCAATCCGCCGACCTGGTTTCTGCGTAGACAGGCTATCCAAACCTGATCGGGGTGACACACGGCGGGTGCATACCCGCCGTGTGCATTTGAAGCGCATGAAAATCTGGCTATTGGCGGTGTTGAGCGGGTGGGCGATGATGGAGGCAAGCGCGCATCCCATTGTCAGTACCGACATCAATCGACATGTAACGCTGACGGTGACGCCCAAGGCGTTGACCATCCGCTACGTCTACAACATGTTGGAGATCGCCGCCATCAATGTCGGGCGCTCTGCCGATCGCGACGGCGATGGCAGCACCAGCGATCACGAGCGCGATGCCTATGCCCAGCGCTGGGGCGCCGAGTTGCGCGATTCGCTCAAAGTGCAAGCCGACGGCGCAGCGCTGCCGCTAAAGGTACGCAACGTGACCTGGGAACTGGGCCCGGCGCCGTTCGGGCTCAACACTTGGACACTGACGGGGGAGTTGCGCGCTCCGTTGCCCGACGCCAGTGCGGTAAAGCTGCGCTATGACGATACCCTGCGCCCCACGGAAATCGGCTGGAAAGAAGTGGTCCTGCGCAGCACGCAAGGTGCGCGGGTCAACCAGTCCAGTGTTGGCAGTCGCGATCGCAGCAATCTGCTCACCGATTACGTCGCCATGGCCGACTTGCCAAACCCCGACGAAACGACGGCGCAGGCCGTAGTGCAGTTGCAGGCATCGGTTACGCCCACCAAGAATGAGACGCCGCCCGCTGCCGCAATGGGGACTCCGCCGGATGCCGTATCAGCTGTGGCGGAGATTTCAACTGAGCCTGGCGTGGCGCAGGCGGATGTTCCATCTGGCGAGACCAGCAGCTGGCGGCACTACGCGCTGCCTTTCTTCCGGCTTGGAATGCACCACATCGCCACCGGCTGGGACCATCTCGCTTTTCTGCTTGGGCTGCTGTTGTTCCGGCAGCGCTTGAAGCAGGTGGTGTGGGTGGTGACCGCATTCACCCTTGCGCACAGCCTGACGCTGGCCGTGGCTTCCCTTGGCTGGGTCAAGCCGCCTGACTTGATCGTGGAAGTCCTGATCGCCCTGAGTATTGCTTACGTCGGTGCCATGGCCTTGTGGAAACCGGACCTGCCACATGGCCCCATCATCGCCTTCGGTTTCGGCCTCATGCATGGTTTCGGCTTTGCCGGTTTTCTTGCCGAAAGTTTGAGCGAGGCCAGTGGCAAGAATTGGCTGGTGGCTCTGGCCGGATTCAATCTGGGTATCGAGACCTTGCAGGTCGCCATGGTGCTGCTGGTGTTTCCCCTGTTGCTATGGTCGCAGCGCTTTGTCTTTGCCGGCGCGCTGCGCACGATGCTTGCGCTGGGCGTAACTGGAATGGGGGCGTGGTGGACAATCGAGCGGATGGTGCTGAGTTGAGATCCACTCCTTCACACTACTTGCCCCGCGGCGTGGCCTGAGGCCCAGGCCCACTGGAAGTTGTATCCGCCCAGGTGGCCGGTGACGTCGACCACTTCGCCGATGAAATACAGTCCAGGGTGAGTTTGCGATTCGAGCGTCTTGGACGACAGTCCACGGGTATCCACGCCGCCCAGCGTGACTTCCGCTTTCTTGTAGCCGACCGTGCCGCTGGGCCGGATGCGCCAGTCGTGCAGACGCGCGGCAATATCGGTTCTTTGCCGAGCATTCAGGCGCTTCATCGGCGTATTGGCAAACTGGGCCTCGACCCAGCGATCGGCCAGCCGTTGCGGCAGCACGTCACCCAGCACATTGGCGAGCAGGCGATCCGAGCGCTGCTCGCGTTCGAGCAGGGCAGCCGCATCCTGGCCGATGACAGTCACCACGGCCCTCTGGAACAAGAAGGGGGGGGCCAACACCAAAGACTGCTTCGCGCCGCCTTGCCTTGGCCATCCGGCTAGGCTACGCTTTTTGCCTACTGCCCAAGGCAAGGCAAAACCCCGGCAGTAACTATCGGGCTCTCCGAGCCTGCTTTACGAACCGACTGGCGCCCTTTTACTCCGCCACGCTGGTTCCCAATTGTGCCGCCATTTACAGCTGTTTCCGGCGGGGCGAGGTAACAGCCAAAAGCAAAAAGCCCCGCGTGGTGCGGGGCTCCGGGCATGCTCATGTGGCTGAGAGCAAGTTAGTAAAGATAATTTTGGCGGGCCAGAAGCGATTGTTTAACGGTTCATCCGACTTTCGTGTGGGTCACGGCAGCCGGTATAGGTTGAGACCGCCGCAATGGAAATAGACAGCGATCTTGAAATGGTTCGGGTTGCGGTAGCCACAGGCACGCTTCTGGACAGTGGCGATCTTGGAGTTCAGGCCCTCGGCGACCGCATTGGTGATTCGATGCCTGAAATAGGTCAGGACGTTGGGCAGGTGGCGGGCGATCAGTTTGGCAACCTCGATCATTGGCGCCAGGCGGCTGTGCGTTGCCCAGAAATACCAGCGTTTCCAGAATTTTGCCGCCCAGGCTTCCGAGGTGTAGTTCCACAACTCCCTCAGGGCTTCCTTGAGCGCCCACGCACGGCCGGTCTTGAGCTCGGCACCCTTCAGTTCTTTGAAACGCTCCTTAGCCTTGTCGGTCATGTTCGACGGATTGGTCAGCCACAGGTACTTGCTCTTGGCCAGCGTGGCATCCCCGGCTTGCATCAGCGCCTTGTGCTCCTGCTTCCTGACCTTATCCACGGCATCAACAACGTGTCGCATGATGTGGAATCGATCAAAGACCGTTTTGCCGTCAGCGTCCGGAACATTGTCGCGGCAGGAATTGATATAGGCCGGCCACATGTCCAGGCTAATCGCCTCGATTTGTTCGCGGCGCTCCTTGGGAAAGGCGTCGAAGTAGGCGGTCAGGCTTGATTCTTTGCGATCTTCGCCGATGTACTCAACCGTCGATTCCTGCAAGTCGCAGACGAGCGTCATGTAGCGATGCCCTTTGGCGATCGCCTTCTCGTCAATGCCGATCTGTTGCGGGACGTCATTCCCTTTGACGGCACGCCCACGAAGCACCGCTCTTTCCATCAGATGCCAGGCTTCGTCCCAGGTGATGCGCAGGATGCCCGCTGCCTTCTTGATGTTCGCCGCCAGCAGCACATCAATGGCCAGCGCTTCGAACAGGTTCGTGAACCGGCTGCCCGCCTGCGCCCACGGCAGCGTCACTTGATGCACGCCGTGCTCCGGACACGACACGCGCGGCGGTCGTGCATGCAGGTAGGTAAGGAACTGGCAGCTGTCCAGGTGTCGCCAGACGCGCTCGGCAAGATGGTCATAGACACCCAACTCGCGCCCACACTCGGGACACGCAAAGTGCTGACCCGCCGGATGTCCGACATGAACGTCGACATGCTGTTTCGCAATATCAAGATCGACCTTCTCCACCGTCCAGGGCGCCATCAGCCCAAGCAATTGCCTGTACAACTCCACACTGTCCATCGCACGTCCTCCTTGCAGACCATGCGCAACAGCGTACTACCTACCCACAGAAATGTCCGATGAACCACTAAAAGTGCCTTGTTGGGTCGGCGCTTTCTCGCCAGCGGCATTCCAAAACAAAGGACCCCGCCACTGGCGGGGTCCTCCGATTTCAACGTGACGCGAAGTACTGGACTGACTACATGTCCATGCCGCCCATGCCACCCATACCGCCGTGCCCGCCGTGGGCGTGGCCCGCGGGTTCTTCTTTCGGCAGTTCGGCGATCATGGCGTCGGTGGTCAGGATCAGGCCGGCGACCGAAGCGGCGTTCTGCAGCGCGCAACGGGCCACCTTGGTCGGATCCAGCACGCCCATCTCCACCATATCGCCATACTGCTCGGTGGCGGCGTTGTAGCCGTAGCTGGCCTTGCCTTCGCTGACCTTGTTCATCACCACGGAGGGCTCGGCACCGGCGTTCGAGACGATCATGCGCAGCGGCTCTTCGAGCGCGCGGATGACGATCTTGATGCCGGCGTCCTGATCGGCGTTGTCGCCTTTCAGGGCACCCAGACCGGCGCGGGCGCGGATCAGCGCCACACCACCACCGGGGACGATACCTTCTTCAACGGCGGCGCGAGTGGCGTGCAGCGCATCTTCCACGCGGGCCTTCTTCTCTTTCATTTCGACTTCGGTGGCGGCACCGACCTTGATCAGCGCCACGCCGCCGGCCAGCTTGGCGACGCGCTCTTGCAGCTTCTCGCGGTCGTAGTCGCTGGTGGTCTCTTCGATCTGGGCGCGAATGGCTTTCACACGACCCTCGATCTGGGCAGCATCGCCGGAGCCATCGATGATGGTGGTCTCTTCCTTGCCGATTTCGATGCGCTTGGCTTGGCCGAGGTCTTTCAGGGTGGCTTTCTCGAGCGACAGACCGACTTCTTCGGCGATCACGGTGCCGCCGGTGAGGATGGCGATGTCTTCGAGCATGGCCTTGCGACGGTCACCGAAGCCGGGCGCCTTGACGGCGCAGGTCTTCAGAATACCGCGGATGTTGTTCACTACCAGGGTGGCCAGGGCTTCGCCCTCGACTTCTTCGGCGATGATCAGCAGCGGACGGCCGGCCTTGGCCACCTGCTCCAGCAGCGGCAACAGGTCGCGGATGTTGGAGATTTTCTTGTCGTGCAACAGCACGAAGGGGTTGTCCAGGATGGCGATCTGACGATCGGGGTTGTTGATGAAGTAGGGCGAAAGATAGCCGCGATCGAACTGCATGCCGTCCACGACGTCCAGCTCGTTGTTCAGGCTCTTGCCGTCTTCGACGGTGATGACGCCTTCCTTGCCGACCTTGTCCATGGCATCAGCGATGATCTTGCCGATATGCTCATCAGAGTTGGCGGAGATGGAACCGACCTGGGCGATTTCCTTGCTGGTGGAACAGGGGCGGGAGAGCTTCTTGAGCTCAGCCACCACGGACACCACGGCCTTGTCGATACCGCGCTTGAGATCCATGGGGTTCATGCCGGCGGCCACGTACTTCATGCCTTCCTGCACGATGGACTGAGCCAGCACGGTGGCGGTGGTGGTACCGTCGCCGGCCACATCGGAGGTCTTGGAGGCGACTTCCTTCACCATCTGGGCGCCCATGTTCTCGAACTTGTCCTTCAGTTCGATTTCCTTGGCCACGGACACGCCGTCCTTGGTGACGGTGGGGGCGCCGAAGGAGCGCTCCAGCACTACGTTACGGCCCTTCGGGCCCAGGGTGACTTTGACTGCGTCGGCCAGGATGTTCACGCCGACCATGATGCGAGCGCGCGCGCTATCGCGAAAACGTACGTCTTTTGCCGCCATGTAATTTCTCCTAGAGGGTAGCGGGCGAGGCCTTAGCCTTCGATGACGCCCATCAGATCTTCTTCACGCATCACCAGGTACTCGACGCCGTCGACCTTGACGGTCTGACCGGAGTACTTGCCGAACAGGACTTTGTCGCCCTTCTTGACGTCCAGGGGACGGACTTTGCCGTCGTCACCGACCTTGCCGGAACCCACGGCGATGATCTCGCCCGTGTCAGGCTTTTCAGCGGCGGTGTCCGGAATGACGATCCCGGATGCGGTCTTGCGTTCTTCTTCCAGGCGCTTGACCACGACGCGGTCATGCAGAGGCCGGATCTTCATGCACATCTCCTTTATAGCGAACTGATTGGAATCAAATACTTCGGGGATTGGGGTGGGCGCCAGACCCGGACTTAGGCGGCACGACCAGGCTGGCCTGCGGCACTCCGGTTAGCACTCCTTGCTGCTGAGTGCTAATAGTACCCATCGTCATATCCGGCGGCAAGGCCGCTGACGATACAAAACTCATAAAAAGGGCAGTTCGACGTTGATCCCGAAAGTACGCTCCGGCAGCGGGTAGGCATTGAAGCGCCGGGCAGCCGATGCACTGCGCACAGCATAGCTGTAGTACTTCTCGTTGGTCGCGTTGTTGATGAAGACATCGGCTGCAAAGCGCCGGTGGGCATACCGGGCCTTAAGGTCGACCACGGTATAGGCGGGGATTTTCTCGCCCAAGGTGTTGTCCTCGTCGTTGTCCATGAACTGGGTACTGACGTAGGACCAGCCTGTGGCCAGTGTCAGTCCCTCGACCGGGCGCCAGCTGAATGCAAGGCTGAATTTGCCGGTCGGCACCAGCGGTACGGTTTTATCGCTCAGCTCGACATCCCGAGTGAAACCACTGCCGCCCAGGCTGCCGCTGCGAAAGCGCGCCCGGGTATAGGTGTAGCTGCTGACCAGGTCAACGGTCCCGCCGCTGGTCCATTGCACGCCCAGGTGGGCCACATGACGCCGGGTCGGTGCAAGGTTGGTGTTGCCGACACCCGATGAAAAGAGATCGAAATGTATCTCATCCTTCACGTCGAGACGGAACAAGCTGCTGGTGAACGATAGGTCCCGCCACACCAGCTCCTGAGAGATCTCATATCCTCGGTTGACCTGCGGACGCAGGAACTGGA
>Ga0194131_10008014_pt1 | contig 13945 bp, 11 predicted proteins | sample TA2KigO120mmetaG_FD_148631 | JGI IMG/M metagenome (GOLD analysis project Ga0194131, IMG submission 148631) | Freshwater microbial communities from Lake Tanganyika, Tanzania - TA2015053 Kigoma Offshore 120m | ecosystem: Environmental > Aquatic > Freshwater > Lake | place: Tanzania: Lake... | reverse complement strand
ATCCGACCAGCATCTGCATGATAACTGGACGTACTGAGTCTGTTGTGTCAAGCGCGCCATCAAGCTTCTTGACAGCAACGAATGTGAGTAGGGCGATCCCCGTTGTACCGAAGTAAGTCGTGTGCTGTCCAGAGAGCACGATATGACCACAAAGAAAGACGACCGCGACAGTAACGGTCACAACATCAATGGTCCTCCAACCTCGCCACCATCGGCGGCCCAAACTCATTGGGACGAGACTCCATAGTGTGAGATTCTCAGCAGATGCTAAACCAGCCCTTGGGGCTTCGACGCTTACTTCCGAAACTCCACGTACTAGTCGTTACCGCCTAGTCCAAACTTACCCAGTCACCACTGCGACGAATCATTGCTCGTGCGCTACCGATTGGATTGCGCGAGTTCTCAGTAGCTTTTGCTGCAAACTAAGGATGCCTAATAGTAGTGGTGAAAAGAGCGAAAAGTAACTCGCAAGGACCCGTAATCCCATTATCAGATCAGGCCGAACCACTACGGATATCACTCCGGCGCTAAGACTCTTCGTTCTTATTGAAAGGAAACCCCCAACATCAGTTGTTGATAGGACTTGTCCGTCACTTCCAACTATGTGCAGTGCAGAATCATAACCAATTGGAAGTACCACCAACTTCCCATTAGGAAAGTCGGGCAGAGACAAGCTCCATAGACAATGACGCTTGCAAACTTCTATCGGCCCAGTGTCTGGGTACGATAACATTGTTCCTTGAGCAATCAGTGGACACTTCTGCGTCAGGATCGGACAACGACTGATTGGTGGAAAATCCTCATTGACAAGAAGGAATGAACTTGTGTTTCTCTCCCAAAGAAGATAGTCCGCATCATAAAACCGCAACTTTTGCACGTTATCAGTAGTGGTGCCATCTCTCTCAGCAAGCTTCGCAAGGTAACTAAGCGCTTCTCCAGATGACGGAACAACCACCTGTGAAACCGATAAGAAATCTAACAGTTGCGACTCATATGCGATGTCGTCGATTGACGGCCATTGCACAAAGGCATCCAGTGGAATGTGGTCCGCCAGATGCGTGGAATCTCGGGTTTTTGGGTTCATTGGAGCGACTAATTGTTTACCCATGGCTGATATTGCAATCCATCGACGATTCACATCTACCATCACCGCACGGGTCGGCTTAGAGAGAAGTGGCTCAAGATCGGCAATCTGCGATTTGGTGGGAAACCAAGAACTAGGAACAGAACGACGGGGAACCAATTCCTGGTTGTTGTTTAGAAAACCGAAACCCAGAAACAGCCAGATTACTGAGAAGACAACATTTAGTTGAACAAGCAATTGAATGCCGCGCTTCAATCTGTAACAATTGGTCAGCAGCACAAATCCAACAAAAACGTTGAAGGGTAGTAGCTGAGTAAACATCAAAAAGGCTGCTGAGCCAAGTGCGTAACTCGGAAGCGCATCGTGGTATATGAGAATCGCAAACCAGATTGATCCAAGATTCACTACCGATACAACCTTAAGAAAGTGTTTGAGCGGTGTCTCTTCCTTGATCTTGAACAACAAGTGGAGACAAACGACAATTACAAGAAGTCCACCAAAGCCTCCTCTTAGGAACTCTTCTTCCTCCACCCGAATCTGCAAAGTGGAATGAGGAGCAACTTTTAGAATCAACAAGAGCCCTGGCAAGAAGGCCAAATTCACGAATAAGGCTACATAGCTTCCGATGGACTCCGGTATTGAGTTGGCGAAAAGGAAGTTCACCCAACCCCTCGCGTAAAAACCCCCACTTTGGTCGGCCCTTTGCGAGAAAACATTGCCTGACACAGCATTCGATACCTCAAGAAAAGTCAAAATACAAATAAGAATTCCAGGACCTACTACCAAAATAAACTTCAGAAAGTGATGTTTTACCGTGCCGAAGACTTTGGCTCGAAAGTGTTGTGAGCACACGATGCCTGAAGCGACTATCAATGCAAGCAGTACAAATGAGAAGGGAAGAACTCCCGGATGACCGGAGCAAAGGATTGAGAAACATACCGAGAGAGTCATCACCTCGCCGCCAAGCAAGAGCACGTTTGGTTGGAGAACATCATGCTTCTGAAAGTGCGTCTTTTTGACTAAAAAGACGGCAATTGCGAATCCTGCCATCGTTTGCGCATAGGTATCTGACCACTCATTCACTCGCAAGAAGACTCCAGCAAATGAGAGAGAACAAACACAGATAGCCGCATCGCGAAGCACTGAACTATTGCCTCGCCATGATCTAATGGTTCCGACTAAGAGGTAGAGAGTGGCGAATGTAATGAGAAAGACTCGTGCAATGACGTAGTGATTCCAGCCAAATATAAATCTCAGGGGCCACTCTGGGGACTGGGACCACGAACCCTGAAGAGGAAGTCGATTTCCAGTCCCCTGCAATGCATCGTAAAGTGGAATACCTAGAAGGTCATAAGTTCCTGCGCTGCGTCCATTCTTAAGCATTTCATCGGCTGTTACCGATAGTCCTGCTCCGAAAGCAATCTTGTTCGACTCTTCAATGTCGGGGGTCCCGAGATAGCTGTAGAGCGAAACAAGACACAGTGAGATCAATCCGGGAATTGCCAAGTTGCCAACAGAATGGCGATGGATGATCTTCGCAAACCCCAAGTCGATTTCACTCTCCTTGTTCACTGCAGTCTCGACTTTGCTTGTTCTAGCAATGCTTATTCACTAGTCTTTACAATGGCGTAATCAACAAAAACGGTAACACTTAATACTTGTGACTGTGGAGATTATTGAGATCAACTCAGTTACATCTGAGCAACTTATGTGGTTTGTGGACTCCCATATGAGCGACTCCAACTTTCTCTCAAAGAGTTTTCGAGACCATAACTTTCAGATCCGAATCTTGGCGAGCAGATGCTTACGAACCCTGGGATGATGACATTCGCTGGAGCTTGAAATAGACCATGGTGGCAAGGTATCGGTCGAGCATCTTTCGAAGCCACCGAGGGGCGCGTGTCAGAAACGGAACCATTCGTGAGGGAAAGTAGTGCCGCTCGCGCGAAACAACCGTCCAGCCTGCGGAGGTTAGGTCCGTCTCCCAATCGCGCTCGCTCTTAGCGATACCAACAGGATTGTTCGCCCCGTCATATTGCCGCACAAACTCCTCGACGCTGCGACTCGTTGAGGCCAAGTTGGCTCCAGGATGCCGTGTACCCGTCAAGCGCATCACTGTCCGCACCAACGGAAAGATCATGCGGTGATGCAGGAATCCGAGCCGGTACAAGGTAATCAGACCGTCCCCCCCCTCGCGTGTCACTCGGTACGCCTCACGTATCGCAGAGTCAACATCTGGCGTGTGATGCAGGACTCCTGACGACACCACCACATCAAATGATTGATCCGGAAACGGAAGCGACTCTGCACTGGCAACTTGTACCGATGCATCTACGCCATTGGCCGACAAAGCTTTTGAGGTAAGCTCTACTGCCTGTTCTGTGAGATCAACGGCAGTCACAGTTGCCCCATTTCTTGCGTACATTACGGTCAACCATCCCGGTCCGCATCCAATGTCGAGCAATGACTTGCCACGGGCACTCTCAAAGCCCCAGTAGTTGATGGCAAACGCTTCAACATCAGTCCGCTTAATGTGATCCAAATACTGCCACCGTTCATCCGCACCAACACCTCCCACTTCAAATGCCAGTAGCGGGTTTTGTTCCCAATAGGATTTAATTGAATCAATTGACATCATGACCGACGAACCTACACGACCAACTCAATCCACATCTGAGCGTGTTGATCGAGAGCGTAGGTTCCATGACGCGCTGACACTCAGTGGTAGGGCGTCCATCGCCACGAAAGAATGGTGGGAAACTCCTGGCGGGCGAGTCCGTTTTTCCCGCCGTATCTCAATGTTGCAGCAGTCGCTACCCGAACTCTCAAACACACGGCATCGCATCCTCGTCATCGGATGTGGCGATGGGGAGTGGGTGAATGCCATCTCCGAATTCGCTGAGGTAGTTGGAATCGACATTTCTCCGGAAGTCGTTGCCAAGGCAAACAGTCAGTTACATCGCTCAGATTATGCGCGAATTGAGGTTGGTGATGCCCATCAACTGAAGTATGCCGATGGGGCGTTTGACGTCTGTTTCGCGAATTCAGCCCTGCATCACCTAGATCTAGCTGTTGTCATTCCGGAAGTCTTCCGTGTACTTCGCAAGGGGGGGAAACTCATAGCGGGAGAGCCGAACCGGGGGAACCCCTTTGTGTGGTGGATGTTCCGGAGCCCGAACAATCGAACGCGGTTTGGAGTTACCCCTGACGAAGATGCCTTCACGCGATTTGCTATAGTCAAGATTCTTCGCAATCATTTCCGTTCAATCAAGGTCGCGAACTTTGACTTTTGGCATCCATCATTTGGAGGAGTGACCGAGAAATCATTAGCTTTCCGATTTACACTCGCGCTTGAGAAAATTCCAATCATCAGGGAGTTCAGTGGGAGTCTCTGGATCGAGGCATATAAATAAGACGAAACGCACTTACGCCTCGCACGACTTTTCAATAACAATCAGAGCAGAGAGCCCAATCCCGCGGTGTTCGAAGAATTGTTCAATTCGTCGAAATATTGGGAACAGGAAGCCTGGCAACCCGAAATTCAATCGGGCCCCGCCAGATACCACATAAGAGAGTGGCATTAGGGGATTTATAGAGACGATTCTCAACTCGCGGAATCTGTCCCTAAAAAGCTCTCGATCTCTATCGAGAACTATCCATGGCAACGCGAGATTCGCTCTCGTCATGGGGCCATCGCCGACTGTCTTCCAATCAGCCATGGGTAAGAACGGTTCGGTATGTAGGCGTCTGTAAATGAATCTAGACCATCGATTGCTCCAGGGTTCGATAAGCACCAACCTTCCGTTTTCCACCAAAGTACGTGAGACCTCAGAAAAAAAAATTTGGGCGTCCGGTAAGTGATGCAACGTATCTAGCGCAAGAAAGTTTGAGACTGAATTCTGGGTGAACGGCAGATTTGTCGCGTCACCTTGAAGAGCAATCATGGGTGAGTAAACAAAGTCCAAACCCAATACATTCTCGCGATCGAGCAGACGCTTGACTATTGGATTTGAGGCTCCGATTTCAATCGACAGTCCTGTTGGGCCGCAGTTGTCAAGTAACAGCTGTGCCCATTCAGAATAGATACGGCTCAGGAATTTCTTCCTGACTGTTCGATCATTGCGTGTAAGGAGATACTCAATTGAATCATCCGGTATGCCGGCTTTGGAACTCATAGGGGGCCCGCTCCATGAGCAGTAACCTTTGACGCTGGAGAAAGCACCACATCTAGATATCTGAGGTCACGCAGATTCACAGTGAGCGATTCCTTTGTAAGTAAGGATTGGGTTCTGACACTCCGGCACTCATAATTGACGCCGCTCAGGATTTCGAATAGCTCTTCGAGATGTCTAGTTGAAATGACTCCATACTCACTACCGATTTCACAGAGAATTGTTGGGCGATGATAGAGCAGCGTTTCATGCGATCCGCGAAGAACCTCTATCTCGGCTCCCTCTACATCGACCTTGATAAAACTCACCCTTATCGCCTGATTGTCACGTACAATTTCATCTATTGATCGTCCCTCGACGAGTAAGCCTTCACCATCCTTTGCGGCTACAACGTGCGAGGTTACCCCAAGTGGACCATCTGCGATGAAGTGAATCTTGGTTGAAGATGACCAAGCCGCGAATGAATAGATTTTCACGTTATTGAGTCCACGCCTACTTACGCGACGCCGAAGAACCGCCTGCGAACTTTGGTTTGGCTCAAGCGCAACGACCAATCCATTCGCACCAGTTAACTTGCTGAGTTGAGTCGTGAAGTAGCCGTAGTGCGCACCGACGTCGATCACCATGGTTCCTGGCACCACATAATTCTCAATGAACTTCATCGGGACTGCTTCAAGTTTTTTGTATCTGTCATAGGTCGTTACAACCACTTGATCAAAGATCTTGGTACTTAATGGAGGTAACTCAAATAGCCTCTGTACTGCTGGCCCAATAAACTTCTGCAGAATCCGAAATCGCCGCTGAATCCAAGACATGAATACCGTCTAACGCCAATCGACTGACTGACGTATCGCTAGAAAGGTACTGGCAATGTGATGAGTCGTGCTTGTTCCGACGACAATTGACTGCACCGACGGAAATGCATTTACATACGAATAGGCTTCGTTTGGAGTCAGATATCCTGAAGCTAGCGTGCCCATCGCCATCACCGCTAACTTTGGATGTGCGAGAGCCTTCTCACATTCCTCTTGGCTCGGATTTACTTGGAATCCAACTTTGTTGACGTGAGTGAGAACCACAGGAAGTTCCATTCCCCATTCTTGAAAACGTTGAACTAGCAAGGGAAGATTCTTCGTAGCAATACCTGCAGTAGTTCCAAATCGTCTTCGAAGGGTTGATTGGTACAGCGAAAAGACCTTCGGCAGGTTGAGTGCCATCAACAGATCTGAGAGAGCGTCATGCAAGAAGACGGTTGACACATTGAGTTTCCTGAACATCCTCAATTCAAGTCGCATCAACGCACGAACCATGTCAAGTGGGTCTCGTCGATACATCGTTCTCAAAAAATCGAGACCTAGCCCAACTTTGTCTCTCGTGCTTGCTTCTGCGAGGGTCTGAGTAACGACCCTAACCATCCCTAGCTCGTTTGCACGGGTTACATACTTCTGTGCATAAGGGAGTAGTGGGAACATCTCAAGTTTGGAGGCAAGACGTGCGTCGATACTCAGTGCTTCACAGATCGCCGCGGCTCGCGGGTGTGTTGACAGCATGAGTCCGCCAGCCCCAGAATCCACTGCAGATGCAATAACAGTCATTACATTCTCAACTTCTGAGAAATACGCAGCTCGTTCAGCGCCACGTTGACTTGAGAGATGATCGACACCGAAGAACGCATTATGTCCCAAGACGATCCGTGGAAGCGCAACACCGCTCATGAGAGGAGGTTGGCAACGCCGACTCGAGCTCCATCCCGTCGCGCCGACTCATAAACTGCATCTATAACGCACTGTGTCTTCAAGCCACTGACCACGTTTGAATCCAAATCACTGTGATTGCTAACTGCTTCAAGAAAGTCAATCATCTGAAATGTGTACTGAGTGCCCCCTATGTCGAGTGGAACCGGACGATATAGATCTGGTTTTCTCCAGGTGGTCCAACCAGAAGAAGTCTCGCCAATCGAGTTATCGAGGAATAATCGAACTTCATCATCGTTTACATCGAGTGTGCCGTTCGTGCCCTGCGCATGTATAGAGATGGTCGGTGTCCTAAAATGCCGAGCGGACCATGAGGCATCAATAAAACCAACTGCGCCTGAAGCAAACTCGAGATGTGCATGAACATGATCCTCCACGAGTCGCGAGACCAATTGAGATGTGTTCCCAGACACTCCAGTGATATCCCCGAACATCCAGAGCAGTTTGTCGATCACGTGGGAATTCTGTGTGATGAGTACGCCTCCTCCAGATGTTGCTGGGTCATAGCGCCAACCCTCACCGGATTTAAGAAGCTGCTCAATATACATTGACGAACGGATCATCTGTACCTGGCCGAGAACATTCCGATGGAGAAGTTGCGCGGCTCTCTGGAATGTGTCGATATACCGACCCATGTAGCCAACCATGTTCGGTACCCAATTTCTATTGAGGGCCGCAACGAGGGGCTGTGCTTCCTGCGCGTTAAGCGAGAGTGGTTTTTCGATGAGTACGGGAATGCTTGCCTCAACTAGTTTCTCCGCGATGCTGACATGGCTGCCAGTTGGTGTCGCAACGATCACATAGTCAGACGCACGCGCATCAATCAACTCCTCCACTGTCGCAAATACGTCGACATCAGGAAAGTACTGTCGCACAACTCGTTGGATAACCGCCGAGCTTTCGACTACTGCAGCGAGTCTGGAGTTTGACAACCCATTTGCAAGTCCTGCGTGGAGCAACCCGAGCTTCCCAAAGCCGACAACCGCACCACGCAACTCAGTCACTGTTGTTCGACTAACCAACGCGCTGCTTGATTTGCTTCAACAACTGCAGCACAAACCCGAAGAAAAAGAACTGAAGCCCTGTTGTGACCAGGAGACCCACAAGAGTGAGGCCTGGCAGACGATCAGCAAGAGCATAGGTGAAACCTTCCTGCGCCAGGATGACAGCGAAGATAACGAAAGCAAGAGTGATCGCAAGAAGTCCCATTGAATACAGCCACCGAATGTGTTTGCCAGAGCGAACCAAGAGCACCGGCAAGGTATATAAGACGTAGCGTGGAATAGACTGAATAACGCGGGATTTGCCATGTTTCCGCGGCAGCCATCGACTTGCTATCTCGATGATTCGAAATCCTTTCTCATGAGCATCAACGATTGTTTCCTGCACGTAAGTGTGCGTGCCGATCATCTCGAGTTCCTTCGCAACGTCAGGATGCATCGCTCGGATACCGCCGTGACTGTCAGTCAATGGCAGACCGGTGCGTCTCTGCAACATGCCAACGAGAATTCGAGTGCCAAACCGATTCTTGAGTCGATATCGGTAATCAACGAGACCCGTTTCTTTGAACCGCGAACCCAGCACCACATCGGCAGTGCCGCTGATAATGGGTTGAAGAAAACGTGGTAACTCGGCGACAATGTCGGCTTGTCCGTCGCCATCAACGCTCATGATGATGTCAGGTTTGCAATCTGCAGCAACCTTGAGGCCTCGAAACATTGCGATGCCCAGACCTTCCCCACTTCCTCGAACTATTGTCGCACCGTTCGCGGCGGCGACTTGCCGAGTGTCATCGTGTGAGTCGTCGGCGACGAAGATTTCACACTGATGACCCAATGCCAGCAGAGTTGAATTCACCTGTCCAATGACCTGACCGATCGTCGCACTTTCGTTCCTTGTTGGGATTACGACCGCAACTTTCATTAACTATCTATTATGTCAATTACCTGACCTTCTGGCGTGATTCGCCAACAGATTGCAAGATCGGTCTCGCCGGACACTTGGTCTATGACTCGTGTGAATTGGTGTAGGTTGGCCTTGTCGCGGTTCGTGTCAATCAATGACGGTGAATGGTAGGGGAATGACTCAATTGCCGTGATTACCCCTTTCACTTTGATTGGAATCCGAATTCGGTCACGTACATCGATGGAAGCGCTCGAATTCACGACTTCTCGACGGAACGAAATTTTCAGGTCTTTGTATGGCCGCCCCAGGCGTGTTCGTGCCCACCACGAAACAAGTCGCGCTATGAACGGCACCCGACAGTAAGCAAAGAGTAGTCGGTACCCAAGTTCGAAACGCTCAAGCGGCAAGGCATCGCTGACAAGGGTGAACGCATACTCGTCGTCACTCTTGGCTGGTCTCTTGAGCGTCGACCATCTGCGACCATCATCATCGGTGAATACATACCCAAGATGTGTGACTTGATTGCCATTAGCCGCAACGAAATGTATGCCATAGCCGAACTCCACATGCGTGAAGAATGATCCGCCCGCGAAGTCTGCTCGCTTAATCGGCAGGCGAGGAACTTCTGGCTGACTTGACGACGTTGCAGACGTTGCAGACGGCACTGTGCGCTGCTTGCACTCAAACATCAATCGCCTCGCGAGGGCCGAGAAACCAAATGTTGCAAGATAACGGTCGTCATATCGCGCAATCGCCTCTGCCTGCGCTGTTGGTTGGGTCTCCAATGCGCGTTCCCTAAGTAGTGATGCTGACCACAGAATATTTGCGAAATAATGCACTCCTCCGAAAAACTTGTGTGTCGTTCCGCGTGAACCAAGTACGAAAGGAAGGTCTCCGCGTGAACTGGCGAGCGAGCTCAACTGCCGACACAGACCCGCCACTAGGGGCTCGCATTGAGTGAGACCTGCCTGGTGAGCTGCAACTAGGAGATCAATGCTGAGCAGCGAATACCCGAGATCGACTCCTGAATACTCAGCGAGATACCCTCTTCGCTCCACGTCTCTCACAACATCATGTAGGGACGCAACAGCATGTTGTTGCATCTCGGAATCGGCAAACAGTGTTCCGAGAACGTAACGCGCGGCACACGAGGCGACATTTTGGTTGGCGGCATATGGGTTGCTTCGTTCCCTTAGCCACAGTTCGCTTCGCCGCAACTGCTCGCACTTGAGATTCAGTTCGCTTACGGAAAGGGTGCTCTTCAGCACCCACAGCGTCTCGGTGGCGCTGTGCAAACCGATCGCCGTTGCACAGTAGCTCTGTTCGTTGCGATACCACTCATTTGCAGAACCATTCGAATTGCGACAATGTATCCAGAAATCAAGCACGCTCAATGCGTCAAGTCTGAGCCGCTGTGGCTGGAACTCGCCCTTCACTTCCGCCAGATATGCGAGGCCGCTCATCACATGTTGATACGGTGCCGAAGCAAACCCGCGCACTGTCTTGTATGTCCAAAAGTCACGGTCAACGCACCCGAAGGTGCTCGACGATTTGTCAGAGCACAACAGCGTCTCTAATCGGTCGAGCGCCGTAGCACAGGCGCGCTGAATGTGGACCGTTGACTCGTTCATCGTAGGAAGTCCTGGTCAAGCCAGATATGCAATGCTGCCAATGTCGCAACTTGCTTGGCGGCCAAGAAGTCACCGCCATTGAGCTTTGACATCGTTCGCGTCACGACGGTATCGGCAATGATGTCATGCCTTTTCGTGGCCGCCGGACTCAACCACTCCTTGGCCAAAAAGGTGAGCTCGCGCCGATGCCTGTCGTTTACTGGGGTGAAGAAGGCTCGTTTCGGTCGCTCGGCCACTGGATTGCGCCATCGATCCAGTGTGTCCCGCAGGATGCGTTTGTTGCCTTTACGTGAGATCAATAGACGTGTCGGAAGAGCCGCCACAAACTCGTAGAGCTCTACGTCGACGTATGGAACCCTCGCTTCTACGCCATGCGCCATCGAGAGTTGGTCAATCTTGTTGAGAATCTGGTTCGGAAGCCATGAATCGAACCCCCAATCGATGAGGCTCGCCAGATCCAAGCCTGGAGCCGGTGTGGGCGAGTCGTACAAGGCGAGATGGTCGTCAAGTCCCAGTTCTGCGGGCGAGAAGATCGACGTCGCGTTATCCAGCGCGAGCGATGCATCGTAGCTTGACCGGATGATGTCAACCACTTTGGCCTTGCCCGACTTTCCCAATACGGCCTCATATGGGAAGAATGCGTCCAATAATTGCCACGGAGTGAGCCGAACGGCAGATGCAATCACCTTTCGAGACAGACTGAGGTGAGCAAACCGACCGAGCAGTCGTAGAGGTGCAATGTGCGCGTACCCAGCCATGAGTTCGTCCGCCCCTTCGCCAGTCAAGACCACCTTGCGATCTTGCCGAACTGATCGCAGTAGCTCGTAGGTAGGTGCGATGATCGCGTCGCCGACGGGCAAATCCATGCACTGAACAGCTCTTAAATATGTGTCTGCGAATTCAGTCTCGTTACCTGAGACAACCCGATGTTCAACGGCATGCGCCTTTGCGATCTCTGCAGCATCTTGCACTTCGGAGGCGTCTTCTGTCATGTCGTATGTGTAAGCGATTAGGTTTTTCGCTCCAGCCTCGATGGCTGACTGGAGCACCGCTGCACTGTCGACGCCCCCTGAGAGAAGCACCCCGAGCGGCACATCGGACAACAGCTCACGACTGACGCTTGATTTCAACAGCTCACCAAACTGCTCGCTGAGTTGGTCTGGTGATGCATGAGCAGTCTCGGAAAATCGTCGACGAGACCAGAATCGTCGACGAGTGATGGCCCGTCCATTGCTGACTACATACTCTCCGGGCTGTACCGTCCGGACGTTCAGATACATGGGTGTACCGCTCTTCACGTATCGAAAGCGCAAAAACTCCGTAACTGCTGACGGATTGATTTGCTGGCCCACGCCAGGGTGCAGGCTCACGGCTCGTGCCGACGAAGCAAAGCACGTGCCATCGTTGGTCATTGCGTAGTACAGGGGTTTGATGCCGAAGTGATCGCGGGCCAAAACAAGCTGATGGGACCATCGGTCGAAGACCGCGATGGCAAACATACCCCTCAAACGGGGGAAGAGTTCGACTCCCCATTCGGAGAATCCGTGCGGAACCACTTCGGCGTCGGAAGTACCGATGAATCGATAACCGCGCGCCTCGAGTTCTTTGCGGAGCTGAGGAGCATTGTAAATCTCTCCGTTCATCATCGACATGTAACGACTGTCCGTCGACGACATCGGTTGATCACCCGTCGAAGACAGATCATTGATCGAGAGCCGAGTAAAGCCGAATACGACTCCAGGTTCCACGACCTTCTTCGATCCGTCCGGGCCTCGGCTTGCGATGACCCTGAGCATGCGGTCAATCAGGCTCACGTCACACGAACCAGTGATTCCGACGATGCCGCACACGAACGACTACTCGACCTGTCCACCCTCGTTGAGAAGCCTGAAGCCACCAATATCGACGCACGGAACCGTTAGTTTGGCTCCGACGAATTCGGGGTGGCGTGTGCCGATAACGACGACGTCGGCTTTCGCAATTGCATCCTGAAGTGATGCCATCGAGAACTCTTTGTGCTGCGAAACATAGGGGTCTACCACAACGAAGTTCACACACCTTTTGACGAGCTCTGAGGCAAGCTCAACCGCAACACTGCTCCGCAAGTCGTCAGAACCAGGTTTGAACGTGAGTCCAAGTTGTACCACTGTGCTGCTCGGCGACTTCATGTTCTTAATAACCTCATCGACGACTTCGGAAATCATCTGTCGTTGCGAGTCAAGAACTGATTGGAAGAGTCCTGAATCCACGATGCCACCAGCAAGCAATTGAAGCGTGTCTTTCTTCAGGCAGGGCCCGCCGGCAAATCCAGGCCCCATGAGCCCTTGACCTCGGGGGTACTGGTGCAGGATCGCCTGACGCACATTTCGGAAACTCACCTCGTGCAACTCACAGATTCGTCTGAATTCATTGGCTATCGCGAACTGCGAGTACCGCCAGGAATTGAGGATTAGTTTCCCGAGTTCTGCTTCTTTCCATGTCATCGGCACACTCTCGACTCCAAGCGAGCTAAACAATTCTGCGAGACACGCGGAGGTCATCCCTGTCTCCGTGCCCACGAGTTGCGGCATGCCGCGCAACTCTTCGAGTGCGCGACCCTCGGCGATTCTCTCAGGACAGAATGCCACCTCAGCAACGCGACCATGAAGGAGTCGGGCGACGCTGGCGGTGGTTCCAGGCAATACCGTGCTTCGTAACACGACCGTGGTTGTCGTTTGAATGTGGTCAAGCAGTTGCATCACTACGTGAAGGACAGATTCATTCTGAGGCTCGTTGCGCTCATTCAGGTCAGTACCGACAACCACAAAGACGACATCCATTGCGGCCGTCGCCGACAGGTTCGTATGGAGTGAAAGCCGACTAGTAGCGAGTCCCGTAGCGATAAGACTGTCCAATCCTGGCTCAAGGAATGGACTCTTGCCCTCGTGAACGAGTCGCACACGGTCGACATCTGAATCAATCGCTCGCACAAAGTGACCTGCGTCGGCCAACACTGCTGCTAGTGGCAGCCCAACGCGTCCAGCTCCTCCGATTACGGCGACTCTCACTGGTGATAAACCCTAACCTTGTCTCTTGGGGACTGTCTCCTTTAGTGCTGACTCTTAATGTCTGAGACGAAACCGCGCTGCCGGCGCAACTAGCGTCATCTCGTGGCCGTCGACCCAATTGCCGCCAAACTTAGCGACCTTGAAGCCCGCAAACATGAGGCGCGTAATGCGGGTTCGCCGCGCGCGGTCGAACGCCAACACGAGAAGGGCAAGATGCTCGCCCGCGAACGAATTGATGCCTTGCTCGACCCGGGCAGCTTTCACGAACTCGATCTCCTCGCCCGCCACCGAGCCCACGCAGCCGGGCTCGACGAACGCCCCTACACCGACGGCGTAGTCACAGGATGGGGCA
>Ga0194131_10008013_pt1 | contig 13945 bp, 14 predicted proteins | sample TA2KigO120mmetaG_FD_148631 | JGI IMG/M metagenome (GOLD analysis project Ga0194131, IMG submission 148631) | Freshwater microbial communities from Lake Tanganyika, Tanzania - TA2015053 Kigoma Offshore 120m | ecosystem: Environmental > Aquatic > Freshwater > Lake | place: Tanzania: Lake... | reverse complement strand
GGCGGCGGCGCCGCGGCCGGGGACGCGGGCGCGACCGAGGTGGCGCGACTCGCCGGCGAGCTCGAAGCGGCAAAGACGCGCCTGCTCGAGGTGATGGCCGATCGCGACAACCAGACCAAGCGCTTCATGCGCGAGCGGCAGGTGGTGCGCGACGAGATCACCGCGCGCTGCGGTCGCGAGATGATCGAGGTGCTCGACAACCTCGACCTCGTGCTGCAATCGCTGCCGGAGGCGGAGCGCAACGCGCCGCTGGCGAAGGGGGTCGAGCTGACGCGCGTGATCTTCCTCGACAAGCTGCGTGGCTTCGGCATCGAGCCGATCGCCACCGCGGGCCAGCCGTTCAGCCCGTTCCAGCACGAGGCGATCCTGCAGGAGGAGCGCGCGGACGTCGCTCCCGGCACCATCGTCGGCGAGATCTCGCGCGGCTACCGGATGGGCGCGCAGCTCGTGCGGGCCGCCAAGGTCCGGGTCGCGAAAGCGCCGGCCGCCGCGACATCGGCCGATGCCGCCGAGGCGAAGTGACGCGGCGATGCCGACCTACGACTACCGCTGCAACGGCTGCGGTCACACCTTCGAGCACTTCCAGGGCCTCTCCGAGCCGCTGCTGACCCGCTGCCCCGAGTGTCGCCGCAAGAAGCTCGAGCGACTGATCGGCGCGGGCGCCGGCCTGATCTTCCGCGGCTCCGGCTTCTACATCACGGACTACCGCAACGACGCCTGGGCTGCCGCGGCGAAGAAGGACGCACCACCGGGTGACGGCAAACCAGGTGACGGCAAACCGGGTGATGGCAAACCAGGCGACGGCAAATCAGTCGACAGCAAGACGGGCGACGGCAAGACGGGCGCCGCCGAGTCCGGCGGCACGAAGGCGACGCCGAGCCCACGCCAGTCGACCGAGGCGACCCGGCGCGCTGCGCCGGATGCGGCGGGCGGCGCGGCGAAGGCTCCGCCGGCGCCCGCGGCGCAGCCGGCTCAGCCCGCGCGGTCGACCGCGCGCAAGCGCAGGTAGGTGAACAACCCGGTCGCGACCAGCGTCGCGTCCTGATGGACGTCGACCTGAACGACGGCGACGGTGCGGCCGATCTTCGCCGGACGCGCCGTGGCGACCAGCGGTTCGCCGTCGGGCTTCGCGCCGGCGGTGAAGTTGAGCTTGAATTCGATCGAGGTCATCCGCTCGCCTGCGGCCAGCGCCGGCAGCACGCATTGGACGGCGGCTGTGTCGGCCAGCGCCGCGATCACCCCGCCATGGACGACGCCGTATTCCTGCGCCAGCGCCGCCGTCGGCCGCAAGCGGATCGCGGCCCCCGCCACGCCGGCGCGGATCCGTTCGAAGCCGAAGGTCCGGTTGACGGCGACGCCGTCGAAGCCTGCGCTGATCGGATCCACGCCGCGCTCCTCGCCACGCTGCCGCCGTCGGGGCCGCCTTCGGGCACCCGCCCATGGCAACGTACGCCTGGGACGCGTCGAAGTCGCGCGGCCGCTTTCCGGGCGGCGCCGCGCCCCCCGTCGGCGCGGACCGCCTCAGCCTGACCGCCCTGCAGCGCCGATATGCTCCCCCACGCATGAACCGCCCCGCGAACCGCTCGTCCGCTGCCGCCCTTCGCCGCCACGGCGGCGCGCTGCTCGGCGCGCTCCTCTGCGCCGCCTGCCGCGCTCCAACTCCGGTCGAGGCGAACGTCGAGATCGCGACGCCGCGCGGGATCGTCCGCGCGGTGCACACCGAGGACGGCATCGTCGCGCTGAAGGAACTCCTTCCGCCCGACGGGACGACGCTCACGTTCCGCGGCCGCCGCAACGCCGGCTTCTTCGATGACGAGGCGCGCCTGCTGCGTGCCAGTGACGAGGTCGCGCTGCTCGCGCCGGTCTCGTCGCGCCCGAGCGCGGCGCGTTTCGGTCGCTACCCGGCGGCAGCCGGCGAACGCCTCTTCGTCGAGGTTCGCACCGGCGACCACGCCGACCTGCTCGAGTGCCACCTGCTCGATCAGGGTGCCCGCGGCGACCTTCTGACGCTCCACGAGGGGGAACTCCTCGACGTGGCGCAGCGCTACTGCGGCGCGGGCGTTTTCGCATGGCGCGGAGGAATGCTCGAACTGGTCGGGATGCTGAACGGCGTGGTGTCGACGGCGCCGCCGGCACTGGCCTTCATCGGACTCGACGAGCTGACCGTGCTGCTGCCGGAGACCGCCGACTATTTCCGGCGGCGTGCGCTGCCGCGCCGCGCCGATTTCGAGTTCGGCATCCCGCGCGACTTCATCGGCGAGCAGCCGGCCGCCGCCGACGCGGTTCCCGCGGTCGATCCGGCCGCCGCTGACGGCGCCGGCGACGATTGACGCCCCCGGGCGGCAGCGGCTAGAAGTTCTCGCTCGCTTTTCGCTCGCCGTGGCGTTCGCGCGGCACTCGTGACGCCGCAGCGGACCGCGGCTCGTGCCCGCCCCCGTTCGCCGGAATTCAGGTCGCCCATGCCGATCGACTCGCTGATGGCGTCGGACCCGCAGCCGGCGGCGGCGATCAGCGGTTACACGCCGCTGTTCCTCCACATCGTCGTGGTGGCGCTGGCGGTCGGCGCGCTGATCGGCCTGTCGCAGCTGCTCGGCCCGCGCCGCCGCACCCTGGCCAAGGGACTCCCCTACGAGTCGGGCACGGCGACCCCCGGGAGCGCCCACCAGCGCTTCTCGGTCCACTTCTACGTCGTGGCGATGCTGTTCATCCTGTTCGACGTCGAGGCGGTGTTCCTGTTCGCGTGGGCGGTGAAAGCGAAGAGCCTCGGCTTCGCCGGGCTGGTGACGGTCGCGCTGTTCGTCGGTGTGCTCGGACTCGGTCTCGCGTATGCGTGGCGCAAGGGCGCGCTCAGCCTCGATGCGGTGCGCGATCCGGCGGAAACGGCATGAGCGACCTCGGCGGGCGGGCGGGAGGACAGGGGTGAGCGCAGCAGGTCAGGCGGGTGCGGGCGACCGGCCGGCGACGGCCCCGGCGGCCGCGCCGCCGGACGACCTCATGTCCGCGCTGCGCGCGCTGCCGTCGCGCTACCCGCAGGCGCGTGGCGCGCTGCTGCCGATCCTCACCCGCCTGCAGGAGTGGCGCGGCCACCTCACTCCGGCCGACATGCGCCTCGCCGGCGAGCTGGTCGGCGTCGCCGCCGCCGACGTCTTCAGCGTCGTGACCTTCTACACCATGTACCGGCAGCGCCCGGTCGGCCGCTTCCCGCTCGGTGTCTGCCGCAACATCGCCTGCTGGGTGAACGGCAGCGAGCAGCTGGTGGCGACCGTCCGCGAGACGCTCGGGATCGGGCCGGGCGAGACGACGCCCGACGGCCTGTTCAGCCTCGAAGAGGTCGAGTGCCTCGGCAGTTGCGGCAGCGCGCCCTGCCTCGAGATCGACAGCTGCTACTTCGAGCAGCAATCACCCGTCTCGGTGAAGGCGCTGCTCGCGCGACTCAAGGCCGGCGCAGGAGATGCGGCGGCGACGCTCGCTGCCGCGCACGCCGACGCGGCCGCCGAACTGCGCCGTGCGCGCGACGGGAGGCCGTGACGACGATGGAGAACTACCTCTCCACCGAGTTCCGGCGCGCGACACCGCTCTTCCTCGAGGAGGCGCGCGCGAAGGGACGCTACCGGACGGCGCAGCGCGTGTTCGAGACGCTGACGCCCGAGCAGGTCGTCGACGAGGTGAAGAACTCCGGCCTGCGCGGCCGCGGCGGCGCCTGGTTCCCGACCGGCATCAAGTGGAGCTTCATGCCGAAGGAGCCGCTCAAGGGCCCGAGCTACCTCGTCATCAACGCCGACGAAGGGGAGCCCGGCACCTTCAAGGATCGGCAGATCATGGAGAAGGACCCGCACCTTCTCCTCGAGGGGATCCTGATCGGCTCGTTCGCGATCCGTGCCGAGACGGCGTTCCTCTACATCCGCGGCGAATACAAGCTGGCGCACGACACGCTGGCGCAGGCGATCGCGGAACTCGAAGCGGCCGGAATCCTCGGCGACGCGGCGTTCGGCACGAAGCGGAAGATGCGGATCGTGCTCCACCGCGGAGCCGGCGCCTACATCTGCGGCGAGGAGACGGCGCTGCTCAACTCGCTCGAGGGGCGCCGCGGCGAGCCGCGACCGAAGCCGCCGTTCCCGGCGGTCTGGGGCGCCTTCGGCCGGCCGACCTCGGTGAACAACGTCGAGACGCTCGCCAACGTGCCGGCGATCCTCGAGAAGGGCGCCGCCTGGTACAAGTCGGCCGGCACCGCGCAGGCGCCGGGCCATCTGCTGTTCGGCGTCTCCGGCGCGGTCGAGCGCCCCGGTTGCTTCGAGCTGCCGCTCGGCACCACCGCGCGCGAACTGGTCGAGCGGTGGGCCGGCGGCGTCAAGGGCGGCCGCAGGATGAAGGCGTTCATCCCGGGCGGTGCCTCCACCGGCTTCCTGCCACCCGACCGGCTCGACGTGCCGATGGATCCGGAGAGCCTCCGCAAGGAAGGCACGATGCTCGGCACCGGCGGGATCATCGTCATCCCCGAGGGCGTCGAGATCGTCGATGCCGCGCGCGTCTTCTCCCGCTTCTTCCGCCACGAGACCTGCGGCCAGTGCAGCCCGTGCCGCGAAGGCTCGGCCTGGAGCGACCAGGTGGTCGGCCGCTTCCAGCGCGGCGAGGGGCGCACCGAGGATTTCGTCCTGCTGGACGCGATCATGCGCGGCAGCAAGCAGCGCACGATCTGCGTTTTCCCCGAGGCCTTCGCCGGGCCGCTCGGCTCGGCCGTGAAGCACTTCAAGGACGACCTGATGGCGGTGTCGGCGCGACGCGCCGCAGCGGATGCGGGCAGCGGCGCCGCGGCGCACGGGACGGCGAGCCATGGCTGAGCTCACCATCGACGGGCGCAAGGTCGAGGTCGCGGCGGGAACCAACCTGATCGAGGCCGCGCGCAAGCTCGCCATCGACATCCCGTACTACTGCTACCACCCGGCGCTCGCGCCGGTCGGCAGCTGCCGCATGTGCCAGGTCGAGATCCTCGATCCGGGCAAGCCGCCGCGCGTGGCCATCGCCTGCCGCACCGAGGCGACCCAGGGCTTGAACGTCTCGACCACCGGCAAGGACTGCGTCGCCGCGCGCGCCGCGACGCTCGAGTTCCTGCTGGCGAACCATCCGCTCGACTGCCCGATCTGCGACAAGGCGGGCGAGTGCGACCTGCAGGACTTCACCTACCGCCACGGCCATGGCGCGGGCCGCTTCAGCGAGCCGAAGCGCGAGAAGCTGAAGCACGAGCTGATCGGCGACCACATCCTGCTCGACCAGGAGCGCTGCATCCTCTGCACGCGCTGCGTGCGCTTCATGGACGAGTACGCGAAGTCGCCGAGCCTCGTGGTCGCGGGCCGCGGCGACCGCAACGTGATCGCCATCTTCCCGGGCGAGCCGATCCACTCGAACTACGAGGGCAACCTCGCCGACATCTGCCCGGTCGGGGCGCTGACGCTGAAGGAGTTCCGCTTCAAGAGCCGCGTCTGGGACCTGAGCAGCGAGGAATCGGTCTGCACCGGCTGCGATCGCGGCTGCTCCGTCCTGCTCGAGACCAAGCGCAACCGCCTGCTGCGCGTCCGGCCGCGCGTCAACCTGCAGGTGAACGGCCACTTCATGTGCGACCAGGGCCGTTTCGGCCTGCTCGACGCGGCCAACCCGGTGGCGCGCGAGGAGCTCGGCTGGGTCAAGGGCGCGCGGGTGACGGCGGCCGAGGCGGCGACGGCGCTCGCGACCACCCTCGCCGCCGAACGCGGCCGCTGGCTGGTGCTGCTCTCCGCCCGTCTCACCGGCGAGGAGTTGTTGCTGGCGACGGCCGTGCTCGGGCCGCTCGCGAAGCAGCTGGCCTGGGTGCCGACCGCGGCGAGCGGCGGCGACGACATCCTGTTCACCGGGCGGCGCGCACCGAACGAGAAGGCGCTCGAGCGGCTCTCGGTGCCGGCGCTCGACGAGGCGGCGGCGGCGAAGGTGCTGGCCGAGCCGGCGACGGCCGGGCTGCTCTGCTTCGATGCGGCGCTCGCGGCGCGGCTGCTGGCGCAGGCGAAGGGCAAGCGGCTCGCGCTGGTGGACGTGGTGCGCGACTTCGATCCGGCGGCCGGCAAGGCGCCGCATGGCGCGGAGCTGTTCGTGCCCGGCACGCTGGCGAGCGAGAAGGACGGGACCTTCCTCAACGTCGACGCCGTGCTGCAGCGCGCGCGCCGGGCCCAGCGCTGGCCGCAGGGAACGGTCGCCGAGGCGGCGCTGCTGCTCCAGGTGGCGGCGACGGCGTCGCTGTCGGTCGCGGCGCTGACCCAGAAACCCGACCTCACCTTCGCCCTGCTCGAGGCGCTCGGGCAACCGGGCATGCTGCTGAACCAGTTGCCGGACGACGGCGTGAAGCTGACCCCGACGGCCGCGGCGGTCAGCGCATGACGGCGCTGCTCGCCGCCGGCATCGCCGTCACCACCGCGCTCGCCGCGCCGCCGGCGGCGGCGGAGCCGGCGTGGCTCATGCTGATCAAGGTGCTGGTCGCCTTCGGCATCACCATGACGATCGTGCCGCTGCTGGTGCTGGCCGAGCGGCGGGTGTCGGCATGGATGCAGTACCGCGTCGGCCCGAATCGCGTCGGCATCGGCGGTTCGCTGCAGCCGATGGCCGACCTGGTCAAGATGCTGTTCAAGGAGGAGCTGCGGCCGGACGGCGTGCCGCCGTTCCTGTTCGGCGCCGCGCCCGCCATCGCGGCGATCTGCTCGCTGTCGATGATGGCCGTCGTGCCGTTCGGCGGCACGCTCGAGCTGGACGGCCGCTCGATCCCGCTGGTGGTCGCCGACGCCGACATCGGCGTGCTGGCGGTGCTGGCGCTCTCCTCGATCGGCGTCTACGGCATCACGCTCGGCGGCTGGGCCTCGAACAGCAAGTACTCGCTGCTCGGCGGGCTGCGCAGCTCGGCGCAGATGATCAGCTACGAGCTCTCGCTCGGCATCGCGCTGCTCGGCGTGCTGGTGGTGTCGGGCAGCTTCGAGAGCGGCTCGTTCCGCCTCTCCGAGATCATCCGCTTCCAGGCCGAGAGCGGCGCGTGGAACGTGCTGCGGCTGCCGCTCGGCTTCGCGCTGTTCACCATCGCCGTCTTCGCCGAGACCAACCGCCTGCCGTTCGACCTGCCCGAGGCCGAGCCCGAGCTGGTCGGCGGCTACCACACCGAGTACTCCTCGATGCGGTTCGGGCTGTTCTTCCTCGGCGAGTACGCGGCGATGGTCGCCGGCTCGTCGGTGATCGTCTGCCTCTTCCTCGGCGGCTGGCACTGCCCGTGGCTTGCCACCGAGGCGGTGGTCGGACCGGGCGGCGCGCTGGTCCAGGTGGCGGTCTTCCTGGCCAAGGTGCTGGCCTTCCTCTTCTTCTTCATCCACGTGCGCTGGACGCTGCCGCGACTACGCTACGACCAGCTGATGAAGTTCGGCTGGACGTGGCTGCTGCCGCTGTCGCTGCTCAACCTGCTGTGGGCCGGAGCGCACGCCGCGCTCGGCTGGTTCTGAGATCCATGGTGGCGCCCCGCAAGTGCTGAGCGAACGCACCGCCTTCCTGATCTTCTCGGTCATCGCGCTGATCGGCGCGGTGAACGTGATCACGCGCCGCCATCCGGTGCATGCGGCGCTCTGGCTGGTCGGCACCTTCCTCGGCGTGGCCGGGCTGTTCCTGACGCTCGGCGCCGGGCTGCTCGGCGCGATCCAGGTGATGGTCTACGCCGGCGCGATCATGGTGCTGTTCCTGTTCGTGATCCTGCTGCTCAACCTCGACGCCCCGCCCGACGAAGGGTTGTCGTTCGCGCGCGGCGCATCGCTGCTGGCGGCGGTGGCGACGCTGGCCCTGATCGCGCTGCCGCTGGCGCGCGCGCCCGAACTGCGCGCCGCCGCCACGCCGGAGTCGCCGGTGGCCGACGCCTCCGCCGGCCAGGTGGCGAACGTGCTGTTCACCCGGTACGCGCTGCCGTTCGAGGTCGTCTCGCTGCTGCTCCTGATCGCGATGGTCGGGGCGATCCATCTCGCGCGCCGGCCGCGGCGCGACGAGACGGTCTGACGGAGGGCGCCCCGGCGATGGCTCCCCAATCCTGGTACCTGATCGTCTCGGCCCTGCTGTTCGGGCTCGGGATCGTGGGCTTCGTGACCCGGCGCAACAGCCTCGTCATGTTCATGAGCGTCGAGCTGATGCTGAACGCCGCCAACCTCGTCTTCGTCGCCGCCGCCCGCGACCACGTCCCGGCGCGCGGCAGCGCCTGCGCCCTCTTCGTGATCGCCGTCGCGGCGTCCGAGGTCGCCGTCGGGCTGGCGCTGGTGCTGGCGCTGTTCCGCCTGAAGAAGAGCGTCGACTCCGACGCGGTGCGGGAGCTGCGCGCATGAGCACCGTCGGCGCCCTGCTGCTCGGCCTTCCGCTCGCCGCGGCGACGCTGATCGGGATCCTCCACCGGCGGCTGTCGACCCGGACGGCCGGCACGCTGGCGTTCGCCATGGCCGCCACCTGCTTCGGGCTCGCCGTCGCGGCGTTCACCCACCTGCGCGGCCTGCCCGAGGATGCCCGCCACGTCGCCGCGACCTTCTGGTCGTTCCTCGAACTCGGCCGCGGCGACGCGGCGCTGACGCTCGACGTCGGCGTCTGGCTCGACCCGCTCTCGGTGACCTGGGCCCTCTTCATCACCGGCGTCGGCAGCCTGATCTTCCTCTACTCGATCTCCTACATGGAGCACGAGGCGGGCGGCGCGCGCTACTTCGCCTGCCTCTGCCTGTTCCTCTTCTCGATGCTGACGCTGGTGCTGGGGAAGAACCTCTTCCTCACCTTCCTCGGCTGGGAAGGGGTCGGCCTCTGCTCCTACCTCCTGATCGGCTTCGAGTACGGCAAGGAGACGGCGGCGCAGGCCGGGCGCAAGGCGTTCCTGGTCAACCGCATCGGCGACGTCGGCTTCCTGCTCGGGATGTTCTGGACCTGGAAGCTGTTCGGCACGCTCGAGCACGGCGAGCTGACGCCGAAGCTCGCCGCCGGCCTCGCCGCCGGCATCGCGCTGCCGCCGCTGCTGGCGCTCTGCTACTTCGTCGGCGCCTGCGGCAAGTCGGCGCAGCTGCCGCTGTTCGTCTGGCTGCCCGACGCGATGGCGGGACCGACCCCGGTCTCGGCGCTGATCCATGCCGCCACCATGGTCACGGCGGGCATCTACCTGCTCTGCCGCCTGTCGTCGCTGTTCGTCGCCGCCGACTGGGCGCTCGACGTCGTCGCCTTCACCGGCGCCGCCACCGCGCTCTTCGCCGGCCTGATCGCGCTGCGCCAGCGCGACATCAAGCGGGTGCTGGCCTACTCGACGGTGAGCCAGCTCGGCTACATGTTCCTCGCCTGCGGGCTCGGCGCGTTCGCATCGTCCGCGTTCCATGTCGTCACCCACGCCTTCTTCAAGGCGCTGCTCTTCCTCGGTTCGGGCGCGGTGATCCATGCCCTCCACGGCGAGCAGGACCTGTGGAAGATGGGCGGCCTGAAGCACCACCTGCCGAAGACGGCGTTCGCGATGCGCATCGGCGCGTTCGCGCTGGCCGGGATCGCGCCGTTCGCCGGCTTCTTCTCGAAGGACGAGATCCTCGGCGTCGCCTTCGCCCGCGCCTACGCCGGCGACCCGGCCTGCTGGGTGCTGTGGGGAGCGGGCGTGCTGACCGCCGCGCTCACCGCCTTCTACAGCGCGCGGATGATCACGCTCTGCTTCGACGGGTCGAGCCGCCTCGACGCGCACTCCCACCCGCACGAGGCGCCGGCGCCGATGGCGATCCCGCTCAACGTCCTCGCGGTGCTCTCGCTGGTCGGCGGGATCGGGTTGGGCTTCGAGGCGCTCCACTGGCTGCCGCTGCACCACTGGCTGGCGCCGACGCTCGCGCCGCTCGACCTCCCCCCCCTGCCGGGCGCCCTGCTGTGGGGGCTGATGACGCTGGCGTTCCTCATCGCGGTCCTCTTCTGGCGGATCGGCGCCAAGTGGTACTCCGGCGACTGCGAGCCCGCGCGCGCCGCCGAACTGACCTTCCCGCGCTTCGCCGGCGCCCTGGCCGGCCGCTTCTTCGTCGACGAGATCTACGGCGCACTGATCGTGCGGCCGCTGCGCTTCCTCGCCGCCCTGGCGCTCCAATTCGACGTGCGCGTGGTCGACGGTGCCGCGCGCGGACTCGGGCAGTTCGCCGCGCTGGTCGGCACCGGCGTGCGGATCGTGCAGAACGGCACGGTGCAGCGCTACGCGTTCTGGATGGTGGCGGGCGCGATCGCGCTGCTCTGGCTGGCGCTCGGATGAGCGCGCGAGGATGCCGGCGATGAACGACCCCCTCCTCGTGCTCCTGATCGGCGGGCCGCTGGCGGCGGCACTGCTGCTGGCGCTGCTCCCCGGGCTCCGGCCCGAGCCGGCGCGCCTGCTCACGCTGCTGGTCACGCTGGCGACGTTCGCCGCGTCGCTGCCCCTGCTCGCCACCGACGCCGGCGGCGGCATGACCCACGGCTTCGACGCGCCGTGGATCGCCGAGTTCGGCATCCGCTTCAGCCTCGGCGTCGACGGGATCGCCGCGCCGCTCGTCGTGCTGACCACCCTGCTGATGCCGCTGGTGGTGCTGGCCTCCTACGGTCACGTGCACGACCGCGTGCGCCAGTACGGCGTGCTGCTGCTGGCGATGGAAGCGGGGATGATCGGCGTGTTCGCCGCGCAGGACCTCGTGCTCTTCTACGTCTTCTTCGAGATGAGCCTCGTCCCGCTGTACCTGCTGATCGGCGTCTACGGCGGCGCGCGGCGCACCTACGCCGCGCTCAAGTTCTTCCTCTTCACCGTGGCCGGCTCGCTGCCGCTGCTGCTGGCGATCCTCTGGCTGGTCCAGCGCGCCGGCAGCGCCGACCTCGCGGTGCTGAAGCAGCTGCCGCTCGCGCCGGGCGAGCAGGGCTGGCTGTTCGCCGCGTTCGCTGCCGCCTTCTGCGTCAAGGTGCCGCTGGTCCCGCTGCACACCTGGCTGCCCGACGCCCACGTCGAGGCGCCGACCGGCGGCTCGGTGATCCTCGCCGGCGTGACGCTGAAGATGGGCACCTACGGGCTGCTGCGCTTCTGCCTGCCGCTGTTCCCCGACGCCAGCGTCCGCCACGCGCCGCTGCTGCTCGCCCTGGCGGTGATCGGGATCCTCTACGGCGCGCTGCTGGCGTGGGCGCAGAAGGACCTGAAGAAGATCATCGCCTATTCGTCGGTGAGCCACCTCGGCTTCGTCGTGCTCGGCCTCTTCGCGGTGCAGACCACGGCGGCGAGCGGCGCCGTGCTGCAGATGGTGAACCACGGCCTCTCGACCGGCGCGCTGTTCCTGCTGATCGGGATGATCTACGAGCGCGCGCACACGCGCCAGCTGGCCGATTTCGGCGGCCTCGCGCGGACCATGCCGCGCTTCGCCGTCTGCCTCGTGCTGGCGACGCTCTCCTCGATCGGCGTGCCCGGCCTCAACGGCTTCGTCGGCGAGTTCCTGATCCTGATCGGGACCTGGCGCGACCACCCGGTCGCGGCCGGCTGCGCCTCGGTCGGCGTCCTGCTCGGCGCGATCTACATGCTCGGGCTGGTGAAGGGGCTCCTGTTCGGCCCGATCGTCCACCCGAAGACCGCCACCTGGCGCGACCTGAACAGCCGCGAGCTGCTCCTGCTCGCGCCCCTCTTCGCGCTGATGTTCGCCATCGGCTTCGCGCCGAAGGCGCTGCTCGACCGCATCGAGCCGCCGGTGCAGCGGATGCTCGAGGCGCCGCGGCTGGTGCAGGAGCGCCGCTGATGGACCTCGCCACCGACCTCGCCGCGACCGCGCCGCTCTGGCTGCCGATGCTCGGCTGCCTCGCCGTGCTGCTGCTCGAGACGCTCGCCCCCGGCCGCAGCGGCCACCTCGGCGCGCTGGTGGCGGGCGCCGCGATCGCGCTCGCGTTCGCCCGCCTGGTCGCCACCGCGCCAAGCGGCCGCCTGCCCTTCGGGATGCTCGCCGACGACGCGCTCGGGCGATCGCTGACCGGGCTCCTGCTGCTGGTCGGCGCCGCGGTCGTGGTGCTGGCCGAGCCGCTGCTGGCGCGCCTGCGCCTCGCGCATGGCGAGTTCTTCGCGCTGCTGCTGGCGTCGCTCTCCGGCATGGTGCTGCTGGTGCAGGCGCGCGACCTGATGGCGCTGTTCCTCGCCGTCGAACTCCTGTCGATTCCGCTCTACGTGCTGGCGGCGTTCCGGCGGCTGTCGGCGCCCTCGGTCGAGAGCGGCTTCAAGTACTTCCTGCTCGGCGCCTTCGCGTCGGGCTTCCTCGTCTACGGCATCGCGCTGCTCTTCTCGACCTGCGGCGACACCAGCTACGCCGCGCTGGCGCGCTTCGCCGCCGATCCGGCCCGGCTCGGCGCCACCTGGCATGTCGGCGTGGCGCTGCTGCTGGTCGGGCTCGGCTTCAAGGTCGCCGCAGCGCCGTTCCATGGGTGGACGCCCGACGTCTACGAAGGGGCGCCGACGCCGGTCACCGCGTTCATGGCCGCCGGCGTCAAGGTGGCCGCATTCGGCGGCGTCCTGCGCCTCGCGCACGAGGTGCTCCCCGACGGCGCCGGGCTGCGCGCCGGGCTGGCGCTGCTCGCCTGCGCCAGCATGCTCGTCGGCAACCTCGGCGCGCTGCTGCAGGTGCGGCTCAAGCGGCTGCTGGCGTGGTCGTCGATCGCGCACGCCGGCTACCTGCTGCTCGGCGTGCTGGTGGTGGTGGCGGCCAAGTCGCACGCCGGCGCGACCGGCGCAGCGGCGACGCCGCTCGCCGACAGCGCGGTGCAGGCGGTGGTCTTCTATCTCGCCACCTACGCGCTGACCACGCTCGCCGCGTTCGGCTGGATCCTCGACCTCGGCCGCGAGTCGGCCGAACTGCAGGACCTGCGCGCCCTGCGCGGCCTGGCGCGCCGCCGGCCCTGGCTCTCCGCGGCGCTGGCGCTCTGCTTCCTCTCGTTCGCCGGAGTGCCGCTCACCGCCGGCTTCCTCGGCAAGCTCTACGTGCTGAAGGCCGCCTTCGCGCTCGGCACCGAGCTGATCGTCCCCATGGTGGTGCTGGCCGCCACCTCGGTGATCGCGCTCGGCTACTACCTGCGCATCCTGTCGACGCTCTACATGGAGCGCGCACCCGACGAGAACGCCCCGGCGCCGGCGCGGCTCGGCTCGACCGGGGTCGCCCTGCTCATCGCCGCGGCGTGCGGCGGCGTGCTGCTGTTCGGCGTCTGGCCGGAGCCGCTCCTGCGCTGGCTCGGCGGCTGATCGCCGCGGCCGCCCTTCCGCTCAGGGCAGCTCCTGCTCGTGCAGGCGGCGCTCGAACTGGACGGCGATGCCGAAGGTGCCGGGCGAGAGCTGCTCGATGCGGACGATCTTCGCCGGGGCGCGGACCTCGCGGCCGTCCTTGTCGTAGGCCACCTCGAGCTTGAGCTCGTCGCTGGTGACGAAATAGGCGCCGCTGCGCGAGATGTCGCGACCGCCCCCCATCATCTGGGACGGCTCGAAGCGGGCGGTGAAGATGGCGTGCGTCGGCCGGCGCACGTTGCCACGCCGCTCGACCATCGTCTTCGCGCCGGTGCGATCGTAATCCCGTTCGTTGGCGGTGCTGCCCATCGCTGCGATCTCCAGAACCCGTCCCTTCGTCCGCGCCGGTCGCCGCGCTCGTGCGTCGCGGTCGGCACCGGTGCCCCTCGGAAGCTCCTCACCGCGCGAGGCGGTGATCCCGAAAGTTCTTCCGACCTCCATGGGATCGGCCGGTTTGCCTCAGGACTTGAGGCCCACCTCACGGAACAGGTCGCGCAACGACCTCCCGGCGGCCGCCTCGAGCGCCGGCAGGAAGCGGTCCGCCGCGCCCCCCCGCGTCCGCTCGAGCTCGGCGAGCAGCCGCGCGTAGAACCCGGGGCCTCCGCGCGCCGCCGCTTCCCGTACCAGCAGCGTGGCCCAAGCGTACGCCGC
>Ga0194131_10008009_pt1 | contig 13952 bp, 14 predicted proteins | sample TA2KigO120mmetaG_FD_148631 | JGI IMG/M metagenome (GOLD analysis project Ga0194131, IMG submission 148631) | Freshwater microbial communities from Lake Tanganyika, Tanzania - TA2015053 Kigoma Offshore 120m | ecosystem: Environmental > Aquatic > Freshwater > Lake | place: Tanzania: Lake... | reverse complement strand
CTCCGGTTGTATCGACTAGGGACGCCCTTTTGCGGGTTAATAAGCTTCGAGGACTCGTCGATGCCTTTAATAACAGCTAATGGACTTCAGCTGCACTATGACGTTCAGGGAGTGGGCGAGCCGCTGCTCCTCATCGCTGGATTTGCTTGCGATCATTCAATTTGGTCGCAGGTTCATCCTTCTCTGGCCTCCATGTACAAGATCATCCTGTTTGACAATCGAGGTGCCGGGCGCAGTTCGTCCCCGGACACGCCATACAGCATCCGGCAGATGGCAGAAGATGCTCTTGCAGTTCTTAATGAAATTGGCGTCGATAGAGTGCATGTTGCCGGGCATTCGATGGGCGGACAAATCGCTCAACAGCTTGCCTTGACTCATTGCGAACGAGTTAGCAGTCTTCTTTTGCTGTCCTCATGTGCCAAATGCGATGAGCGGACAAAATTGCTCATCGAGACGTTCGGGGAATTGCCACGCATCGTCGAACCAGATACTTGCGCCCGGATCATCATGCCGTGGCTCTATACGAGCGCTTTTTTCTCAAGACCGGGGGCCGTCGACCAACTCTTGAAAGTGCTCCTCGCCAATCCATTCCCTCCAACGGTGCATGGAATGTATCATCAGAGCCGGGCCATTGCCGCTTACGATAACCTTGCCCGTCTTGGAACCATCCGATGTCCAACGTTGATCATGGTTGGGAAGGAGGATATCTTGTTTCCACTGGACTTTTCCCAGCAATTGGCCCAGCGCATTCCGACCGCCGAACTGGTTGTCCTGGAAAATGCAGGGCATGGGCTGTTGATTGAAACACCCGATGCGGTTGCCGGTGCCATGCGGGAGTTCCTAGATCGGCATTCAAGGACTTCATGAGCCACTGGATTAGCGTTTACTTTCAGAAGCGCATCAATGTGTCAGCGTCCTTTCGCTTGCCGGTCCCTCAATCTGCCACATTCTTGAATTGCCCCCATTCCTCCAACACCCATTCTTCGTATTCCGGCAGTGCCTCGACGTCGGCGTCTAGCCCTTGCGGGTGTTGGTCGTAGAAGGGCGTTCGAAGGGCCGAATGTCGATATATCAGTGTTTCTCCAGCAATCTTCTTGAACCCCAGTTCGGCTAATTCTGGTTCAGGCAGGCCACTCGTTTCCAGCCACATCACGGCCACGGAGTCTTCACCGAAGAGGTTGAACGCCGTGTCGAGAATGCCCTGACGAAAGGAATGGATCGACGGATGAAATACTGCTCCGTAAAGGAACATGATGTGGTTCGTGACGTGCTTGATGCGTAGGTCTGGCCGGAATCTATCGTGGCCGTTTGTCAGGATGGCGTGGGCCTCGTGCAGCCCTTGGGAGTCGTTGTCGCAAATGTCGAAAAGAGATTCGCCATCGGCAAGGGCATCGTTCCAGAGAATCTGATCCATTGCCAGCTTGCCAACGATACACGGCTCGAATTCCTTGCTGAAACACTCAACGTTGATGGCCAGGTGGCGAACGTAATCATCCACGTCGCTTCGGGCAACCGGCGTCGAGAATTCACACCGCAATCGCATGGGACCAGCTCCGAAGTTTCCTGGGGATCACCCGATCAATCTATTGCCCACACGACATGAGAACCATGACGGTACAGAGCCAAGACTGCTCTTGCGGGCCAGAACTGCTGCCGTGTAGTATCTGCCCGTTCGATTCAACCAGAAGGAGATTCCATGACCCAGGACACGATTACCGAGCAACTTGCGGAAGACCGCCGCAAAGAGATTTTCCTGGCTATCGTGGAGGCGCAGGACCGGGAGATGGACGTAGCTCAATCCCGGAAAATGGCCGTGCATCGATTCGGGGTAAGCGAAAGCCAGGTTCGTCGAATTGAACGGGAGGGGATGGACCGCCAGTGGCCACCCCTGTGATCGCCTCTGTTTCGCCCGCTCAAAAACCACAAAGATGCGCTCGCTGCCGACGGGGAAGAGAACTGCGTTGGCCGGTTTCTTCATGATTCGACAAAGCACAGCTTCCTGCTTTTCTTGCCCTTCTCTGCATATCGCAACGGCGTTGGTTGATTTGTGCGAAGATTGCCCCTATTCGGCCGGAAATCTTTTCATACAAATGCTCCGGCGAATCGAGGATCGCTGGGCCTGCTAACGATTGGATCTGCTGAGACAGCATCGAAGTCAATTGCCAGTAGAGGGCATGAGTCTGTGAATCCCTTCGACTACAATCATCCTGCCCGACAGGACATCTTTGCCGGACGCTCTTCTGAACTCGAATGGGTCAAGCAGAGCTTTGAGAAGGCCCTCTACGGACAGCCGAGTCACTTGTTCCTATACGGACCTCGGAGAATGGGCAAGACCAGCTTCCTATGGCACATCAAGCACTTATTTCAAGATTTTGATGGGAATCCATTCTTGATCCTGATTGTATCTGTTGGCGATTGTCGGAATCTATCGGATCTTACGAAGAAGATCATTGAAACGCTCTATCTGGAGGTTCAGAGCCAGAAGAATGTTGTGGGGAAGGTTGTTGAGTTTCTGAGAAACAACTTCCGAGGCATAAAGATCGGGGAGGTCGGCATTGAATGGAATCGAGAAGAAAGCATGTTTGACGAACCACGCCAATTCACTCGTGTATTGGTCCAACTGTGGAAGAAACTTGCCGAAGCATTCAAGGGGCTAGCAATAATCGTTGACGAGACAGATCCAATCATTAAGGACAAGAGATTTGCTGGCGAGTTCATATTCTCCCTCAAGACATTCATTGAGGAGATTGCAGAAAAAGGGATCTGTGAATTGAAGTTCATCATTTCGGCTCTGCCGGAACTTTACGAGGTGATTCCCGAATACAACCAGCACTTGTTGCGAATCTTCGATATCAAAGCGATCGAACAATTTGACGAAGATGCTGCTCGCATTCTCTTAAGGAACGGGCTAAAACTGGCGTCCAAAAAGAAATTCGGCCTGTGGTCGGACGAGAAGCGATTCACCGAGGACTTCTTCTCAGCCTGTTTCAGGATCTCGGATGGCATCCCCTACCATTTGCAGCTGATCTACCATCGTGCATTCGAGTTAGATGACGACGGAAAGCTCACCGAGGAGGATTTTGACCGAGCCGTATTCGGCCACCAAAAGAAGGAAGGAGTGCTTGATATCTTGCATCACGTTTCATTCGGTCCTCTGTATCAAAGAGCCAAATCAGCCTCCAGCCGAAGCGAGCGATTGTTGACAGTTCTCTCCGAAGTCGGAGGCGAACTGACACTTGATGACCTTCAGAGGCACTTCCCTGGTGTGTCTCGGGAAACGTTGAGTTCCAATATGGCGAGTCTCAGAAGCAACGACTTCCTGACTCCGAGCAAAGGACAAGGGATTTATACTGTTTCGAGTAAACTGTGCCGTTGTTGGATCGACAGGCGAGTCCGAAAGATTCCTGACAAGGACATTTGCGTCGGGACGTGATTGCACGGCCCGCTAGGTCGGATTCTCCACTTCACCTTCCCCACTCAATGAAATGCTCGCCGTTTTCCACAACCCGAAATGAAGGAACCCCTTTCGTAGCGCAGGACGGCTCCAGGTTTTCCTCGATGACGAGAACGATGGCTCCGCAGAAGAACGGTCGGATCGCCTCACGAGTCTTCTGGTGTCGAAGGAACGACACGGCTGCCGCCAGGTCGCTGGCGAAGCCGGTGTCATTACGCTGCTCGGAAATGACACAAAGCCAGCCTTGATGCGAAGTAAAGCCCTTGATCTCCCTGGCGAGGCGCTCCTTCTGTTTATCGTTCGCCAGGATCGAGGCGTAATACAGGAGTTGAACCACCGCCGTCGAAACAAAACCGTCGCTCGCCATCTTGACTTCGGTGAAGACAGGGCTTCCGGCCAACGACAGGAGCAAATCGACCGAATCTGTTCGAGGGTCACTCTCCGTTTCCGTCTGTGGGTCGAAAACAATGTTCCATTTCAATCCGTCCGAAATGTTCAGCGGCTTGAGTTCGTAGGCGACGTAATCGAGCGGTCGGCTGGCGGCGAGAGGGTTCTTCGGGTATTGCTGCATGTAGAATCGCCGCCGATCTGCCGGTCGAGTGGGACAATCTTGCTTCCTCCCTGGGTTATCGGTGCCAAAACCCCGCAACACGGGAAGACCGGCGTAGACCCGCTGCGACTCCGAGAAGGCCGACAAGACCTCGTTGCCGTAGTCGGAAAGATCGCTGCTTTTCATCAACTCGACGCTGTTACCCACCGCCCGGCGCAGTAAGAACAACCTTGTGTTGAGCGGAACCTTCAGGGCATCACGGATTGCCATAATGTCGTTGGATCGTCGTTCGAGTTCGGTCAGCACATGGCCCATGCCGGTTTCCTTTTGGGAGAGTTTTCCCACAGCCACGCTGCCGTCTGGATTCACCGCCTTCACAGGCATCGCCTCCCGGATGACCTGGAAGTTGTTGCCGAGCTTATTCACGTCGTCGTAGTTGAGAACGAGCGTGCGCTCGGTCAGGGAAAACCCTGGCGAATCGAGGTCCAAGGGCCGTTTCTTATCTTCGTCCTTTCGCCTCCAGGTTGCTGATCCGCCCTTGACGTTGGCGCAGACCGACGTGGCCGCACCATCCACTGTGACATTGAGCAACAGAACTCTGTCCGAACGGCGCAGAACAGCCGTCGTTGTCTCTCCCGGCTCTGGAACAATGTGTTTCATTTTCAGAAGCTCCACCACTCCCCATCTTCGTGAAGCTCAACCCCAGCAAATAACGCCGCAAACCGCTCCCGATCCTCAAGGTGAACCGGTACGGCCAAGGCGTCGGCAAACGCATTTCGCAATCGCCGCAAGTCCGAAATCGAGGCATGCCCTGACGTGTGGCAATGATGGAGCGGCAGCCCCCTTGCCTTCACCCATTTGACAAATCGTTGGTTTCGCTCATCTGCAATGTATCCCGGCCAGACCGAACAGACAACGCACCCGCCCTTCAAGCCACCGGCCTCGTCCATGTCCCGCACCATGCTGGGCCGAAAAAGCATGACGGATTCGGCGGCGACCTCGGCAATTCTCTCCCGGTAGATGCGGTAGGGATAGTAGGGGTTGGATATCTCGAACGCCTTTTCCTTGATGATCCGCCACTTCTGCCCGAATGGAAGAAAAACCCGAATGCCATTCCAATCCGCTTGCGGCAGTTTCGGATTGCCAGTGGCACGAAGCATCTCGGCGGTGTACATGTCGATGATGAACTGACGCCCGGATCGCCTGCAGGCCTTGAAGATCGTCACGATTCGGTCAATGTTCTGCCCCGAACACCAGACCAAGGGCATTCCGGCCGTTCCCTTGAAGATATCCATCAACTGAGGAATCAAGTCGTCCTCGGTCGGGAAGGTCTTGTCTTCTCGTCCGATGCAAGTGCCCTCCATGAGCAAAATGTCCACGCTCTTTGGCGGATTGGCGATGAGTTTCTCGAACAGGCTGCTCTTTCTTCCGTGCGCTCGCAAGTCTCCAGAATAGAAAAGTCGTTTGCCATCGGCTTCCACCAGGACGGCATAGGCATCGTAGGCGGAATGATCCACGAGAAAGGGGGTGATCGTGAATGGTCCCAGGTCGATCGGGATGCGGTCAACAAGGTGCTTCACGTTCTTCAGCTTGAGGCCAGCAGGAGTGAACAGGGCAGCGGCGTCAAGGATGGCTCTAGCCGCTTTGCCAATCAGGAACGTGGTTTCTTCCGGAAGTCGGTGAGCCAGGCCGTAGTGGTCCTGATGCGGGTGCGAGATCACCACTCCGAGCAACGACTCATCGGGAGCCTCGAAGCCTTTGATGGGATGCAGCGGAAAGGACTCCGGGTCTGCAAGATCAAGCGGCAAGCCAACGTCGAGGACTAGCCGCTTGCCCTGCGACTCCAATTCAACGCAGGTGCCGCCGATTTCTTTTGTTCCACGATGAATACAAATCTTCATGGTGCTGAAATGAGAATGTGGCTCCAAGAGAGCATTGGTTTTTTCGATGCTCAACGCCAGCACGAGTCCTTTTTGCGGCTTTCGCCAGACTGTGCTGACTCGCTACCCGATGGTCGGGCGTACCTCTCTCTGGAGCCACAACCTAAATATACCGACAACCTCTGACACAGGAGGGTCAGACCTTCATTGGTTCATTTCCAGCCCGGCTCGCAGCTTGTCTGCCACCATCGTACGAAGCTTAGGTGGCTCAAACACTTCGAATCGTCCCGACCAGCCCAACAGCCAATTGCAGATTTCTTCGAGACCATCGATCCGAAACGACAAGACAACACTTCCATCGGGTGAAAATGTGGCTTCCTGGGTGGCGTGCCATTGCGTTTCGGTCACGATCCGGGCAGCTTCCGGCAGAAACCTGATCCGCACGTCAAACGACTCCGAGCCACGAAAGATGGCCCAAGCATTGCCGAAGTATGCCTTGAGATCGAAGTCACTGGGCACGTGCACCGGTTCGTCCAGCACTTCAAGCCGGTCGAACCGGGCGATGCGATAGGTTTTCGGCATATCTTCGTCAAGCCGAGCGATCAAATACCAGGCATTCTTGACGAGGCAGAGCCTGACGGGGTTGAGGTGCAGTTCGACGGGTTCGGGCTGATAGGGGCTGCTGTAGGTGCCAATGATTCGGTGTTTCTCGATCAATGCCTGCTGAGCCTTGCGAATGGTCTCCGCATGTCTGCTGTGATCGACCAGTTGAAGCCCCAGCACACAAACAACTTCTTCGGCGTCGGCTAAGAGTTGCCTAGCACTTTCACCCGAAGCGGCGGCAATCTTATGAGTGGTCGGCGCAGCAGTCCCGGCCTCGTTCAATCCGATCGCCTTGGAAATGACTGTTGCGACCGCCTGGCCGATGAGTTCTTCTTCTGTCAAATTCGGGACAGGGAAGCGATAGTCGGAACGAACTCGGTAGCTTCTTGCCTGGTCATCGTAGTACCACGGCACACCGGCAATCTCCAAGGCTTGCAAATCACGGTAGACCGTCCGCTCGGCGACATCAAGTTCCCTGGCGATGGTCTTGGAATTCCACTGGCCCCGGCTCTGAATCAAGCGAAGTACGCTGAGGATACGGGCCAGACGGTCAGCCTGTCGAACACGGCGGTCCCGGTCAGGATGTGCATTGATTGAGTCAGCCATTGCTTTTGCCAGCCCATTGCCTCCAAATATTCTAGCGATGCCTGCCATTGCATCTTTGAACCTTTTCCCGATTGGACCTGTCTTTACTTGGTTGTGCCCCAATTCTCCGTTCACAAGGAGTCCGCATGCTGACGTTCCCTGAAATCCGTGTGGGCGATCCGATCTGCCACGAATCCATTTCCATCTTTCCCCTCGCAGCTGAGTTCACAAGCAACGTCAACTACGTCCTTTCCGACGAAGGGTTGGCTGCTGAGACGGTGACGGTCGAGGAAATCGGCGAGGCTGGCTCCGTACCAGAACTCATTGTGGACAACCAGGCGGACTGTCTCGTTCTCTTTTTGGAAGGCGAAGAATTGCGGGGGGCAAAGCAGAACCGGGTACTGAACACGTCGGTCCTGGTTGCCGCCAAGAGCAAGGTCAAGATTCCCGTCAGCTGCGTCGAGCAGGGGCGTTGGCGATACACGTCCAGCAAGTTCGCATCGGGCGGCAGTCATTGCTCCTCGAAGTTGCGGCACATCCTGAAGAAGTCCGTTATCAAGTCCGACAAGGAAGGTCAGGGGCACCGCTCGAACCAGGGCGAAGTCTGGAGTGAAGTCAGCCGTCAAATGGCCTCGCTCGGTTCAAAGTCCAACACAATGGCAATGGCAGACACCTACGAAGGGCACAAGAACCGACTCGCCGAATTCCAGGATCGGCTCAAGTACGTCGAGGGGGCAACTGGACTGGCCGTGGCGATCGGCAAGAACGTCGTTTCGGTGGACCTGTTCGACAAACCCTCGACGTGCCGCAAAGTTTGGGATCGCCTTCTGACCGGCGTGATCATGGATGCGCTGGAAGCCGGAACGTCGGAGGAGCGAGCCGAGAAGCCGACCACCGAGAGGCTACTGATGTTGCTCCGAGATAGCGCCTGGGAGCAGACGAAGGCAGTTGGGGTCGGCAACGAGTATCGCTACGCCTCCGAGGACCGCCATGCCTCGGCTCTCGTTTACGATGGTGCGATGGTGCATGGCAGCTTGGTCGTGGCGGGATGAGCCTGTTGGCGTGTTCGCTGCGTGACTTTAGACCAAGGAGAAGATGATGTATTTTGCCTACCTCGTCATTGGCGCAGTTACAGGCTACTTCCTCAAGATTGGGAGCCTCTTTTTCTACCACACCCGGCTCGACCCCGCCATTGTCAATCGCTTTTACAAAAACATGCGAAAAAAAACTTCGTGGAGATTCGTTCTCAGTGATAGCTACACCATGCAACCGCTCCAAATCCCGCACCTCGAAAAAGCCCTCGTCTGGTATCGCCTCCCGTTTATCTTCTGCATCTTCGAGAAATACCTGACCGCTGGTCGCTCGGCCAAGGAAATCGTTTGCATTTTGACGACTCTCCGATTCTTGCGAAGCAGACTTCTGCGAACGATTGACGAAATCATCGGAGAAGACGAGGAGAAAAAGGACATCAAGGTATACGTCGCCATCGGTGATTGGCGAGGGTTCGTTCAGTCGAATGAGATTTCCAAGGAGAAATACAATAAGCGGCGGATGGTGCTGGATCACAACCTGGAACACGACTTGCATCAGCTTGTAGGCCAATTTGATTCCGGCGACCGAGACCGGCTAGGCATTCTTCTCTATGGTCCTCCCGGAAATGGCAAGACCAGTTTGATAAAGGCTTTGGCCTGCCAATATGGCTACGACATCTATCTCTTGATCTTCAAGCCGGACATGACCAACCACGATCTCATCAGCCTTTTCCTGGACCTACCGAGGGAGAAACGAATCATTGTGGTTTTGGAGGACTTCGACAGCGTGTTCAGCAAACGGGAACCGGTCTACGACGACTGCAAGTTCTCTTTCGACTGTCTGCTCAACCTGATCGACGGCCTTTACGTCAGCACCGACAATATTTTGTTCGTGATGACGGCCAATGACATCAACCAGGTGGACAAAGCCATCAAGCATCGACCGAGCCGATTCGATTACGTCGTGGAGATTGGCAATCCGTCGTTCGACAGCCGGACCAAGATTCTCGAAAGCTTCGGCATGAATGGCTTCTGCGATAAGATTGCCTCGCTCACAGCTAATCAGAGCGCCGCCGTCCTCTGCGAGATAGCCAAACGGCGTGGCCTGGCCGACCATAATCTCGAAGAAGAGGTCAGCAGGATTGTCGAGTCCTTCGAGGAACAGCCGCCCAAGCTGGTAGCCGAATGTCCCAATACAGTGTCGGAGTGGTGATGGATCGGAAGACCAATTTCATGTGCAGCTCGGCAATGGTGGCGGTCCATTCAGCATGGTGGCGTGTGATGGACCTGGCCGACTATCCTATGGACCCGCCAGATTGGTTTTCACGTCTCGAAAGTGGTCGCCTTGCAGAATCACCGTCAATTCATCAAGCCACTCATTCTCCATCGCCTTTCGTGGTGGAAGCAAGTAATGGCCACGATCTTCACGAACATAACCCACTTCTTCGGTGTTGCAGGCCCACCATGCCAGCGTTCCACAAACGAGCGCAGCGATGAGGTCGTCCGACTGTTCCCCTTTGACCTTTCCTATCTTTTTTTCCAGGGCATCCCATGACCGAGGGGCATCCTGAATGGGCCTAAAGAACTCGACCACTTTGCCGTTCAAGCACTCGAAGGCGACGATTACGGGTGCGATGTTTTTTCCCCGCCCGAAGCGAAAACGAAGCTTGGCTTTGGTGGCCAGAAGATCGGTCGGATTTGCCGTCATTCCGAAGGCCACGTTTGGCATTGTTTCTCGCAGCACTCCGTCACGAGGTCCGGGGAATTCGTTCGAATAGTGAATGCCGCAGCCAGCACACCACTCCCGCAGCGATTCAAGGACACTCCCCATCGCAAGCAAATCAGGATTGTTTGGCTGAATACCGACGTGGTTATTGTTGAATTTGCCCCGCATGAACACTCTGTCGACCAACCTAAACCCACTTCCTTCAACAGCGGCGATGGGAACGTCGACGACCACTATTGATGGCGTGCCGACTTGCTTCGCCAAGGATGTCAACGTCGAAATCAAGCTCGCAGTCAGAGCGGTCTTTAGGTGGTGGATGGATTTGTCCACGATGGAGCAGACGCCCGATTTGCGAGTCCCAAGGTCAATACCTATGCAGTGTCGGCCAGCCATGTCGATCTCCCGTGTGGATTGCCCCTTACCGGCGATTCTGCTCATCAATGCGGTTGGGAGCGCCAATGGTAAAACCAGGCTCATCTGCCAACGCCCTCTGCAACGGACATCCACGCTCCATCTCATCCCCACGCCGATACCGGGCCAGCAAATCCTTCGACCGAGTCGCCAACATCCTTCTGATCTCTCGCCGCTTTCCTTTGATTCTGGGAATCGCCATCGACTCGTAGGCGGTCGTCTGGTGCCGCATCCAAGCAATTACGGCAGCTTCGGCCCGCTTCTCAACGGGGATGCGCTTCGTCCTGGCAACGGTACCACTTCCAACCGGCGTGGCATGATCGGTGACTGCTCGTGCCATTCGCTGAGCAAGATCGGAATGACTTGGGTGGAAGTTCAGGAAGGTGACCACGGCTCCGAAGAAATCCTCGACATACTCGGCCTGGACCTTCTCACGGCGGCGGGCATCGGATTCCTTCTTCATTGCGAAGCTGTCAGTCGACCGTTCGGCTTGCAACTCCGCTCGAAGCCTGTCGATCGTGGATGCGGATGCCCAAATTCCTCTGGAGACGACCTTCCGGCCCTTTCTTTCTTGCACGATCCAATGCTCGCCAGCAGCCTTTGTCCTTCGAGTGAGTGCGGCGTCACCAGGCGGCAGAAGAACCCATCCTTCCGGCACGGTCACGACTTTGCCATCGGCGCTGCGGACGGTGTTCGGGGCCGGGCCTGGGGCGAAGGTGTTGCTCGAAGTCACGGGTTTGGAATCCCTTATCCTCGAAATCCCATCCTTTTCGCACGTCGCTCCAACTCAGGGGAAAAATGAATTAGCTGGACTGCTTCTTGCGTTGTTTGCAGAATCACTTGGACTTCACGATCAGGGACGCCGATTCATTTCTCTTTCGCAGCCGTAACAAGACTGTATGGGTACGTGGTTACGGTTTCCCAGGCCAGTTCTTGCAGTGAGCGATTGAACTTGTCGTCCCACGCTTCCCGTTTAGCTTTCTTCAACATTCCGGGCATCGGCAGGCCCACGGGACTTTGACCGTAAAGGACTGCGAAGTGCATGTATGTGTTCAGGGTTTTCATTGGGGCCGAGGGGTGAACCGCATCCACGAAGAGTTCACCTTGCTTGCTCAGGCCCGGCCATTCTTTGTTGGCAATCTTGGTCCGCAGCGCCACCATTGCCTGTGCGCTGGGGACGAGAGCGAGGATTTTCTTGCCCTTGCCATACTTTTTGTTGATTTCGTCCGCTTGCGCTTCCCCTGCCTTGATGTTTCGTTCGTAGAGCTTCTTGAGTTGTTCAGGGGTTTTCTCCACGTTTACTTTGGCAAATGCTCCCTTGGGGAAGTCCTGGTTGTCAATGTCCCCGCCTCCCCAAGAAAGCTGCACGACGAACCGCATGTGTGGATTATGCTCCAGTCCCAACTTGACGACATTCTCAATGCCCTGATCGGGGAAAGAAATTGGTGACATGATGAACACATCGACTTCGCCTGTCTTGAGTGCCTTTTTTGCCTGATTCTTGGCGTCGGGAAGATTCCAGTGCTGAAGGGTCTTGGAAGCACCGAGGGACTGAAGGCCAATCAGTTTGTGGTCCTTGATCCCTGCGGCTTCGGCCATCTCGTCGAGGGGTTTTGGGGCGTACCACATCAGGCTGTGCGAAGCGAAGAAGACTCGCAATCCCTTCGGCGGCGCAGGTTGCTTGTCCGGCTTGGCGTCTGGCTTCACACCGCTCGGTAGGACAGGCGACGTTAGCGACAAGACTCCACAAACCAGAAGAGTAGCCGACATCAATCGTGCCATCGTAGACCTTGTGGAAATGAGAAAGGAAATGTCTCGCCAACTCGCCCTTTCCAGCCCCTCTGAACGGTCTGTCACCCGGCAAACCCATTTTACGAAGCATTGCTGCCGCAGATGTCCTTCCGGTTTCTTTTGAGCAGACATCCCCTCATCGGCTGAGCGTAGAATTGGACATACCACAGAGAGAGATTATGTCCCGAATCAGTGCAGGATTGTTGATGTATCGTTTCCGGGACGGCCAGCTTGAAGTGCTGCTTGGCCATCCTGGTGGACCATTCTACGAGCACCGTGATGATGGCAGCTGGTCGATCCCGAAGGGTGCTCCGGAGCGAGGCGAGAGGCTGCTTGAGGCGGCGAAGCGGGAATTCGAGGAGGAAACCGGCATTTTGCCCAAAGGCCCGTTCATGGCATTGACACCGGTGCTGCAAAGATCGGGAAGGATTGTGTACGCCTGGGCCTTCGAGGGGGACTGCGATCCAAACGATGTCGTGAGCAACTTGGTAACCGTGACTTTGCCGTCTGGACGAACGGTGGAATTTCCCGAAATGGATCGATCGGACTTCTTCGGGCTTGGACTGGCGAGGCTGAAAATCAATGGTGGACAACTGCCTTTGATTAATGAGTTGGAAAAGAGGCTGAAGAACTACGCCTGATGTGGGCCGTCTTCCTCCAAACGTCGAAAACGGGGAATCTCTTGCCCATCGACATTCACCTGCTCCGTGAACATCTGCTTCGGCCGCACCCAAATACCGTGATCCCCGTATTCCTGCCGATAAACAACCAGTTCTTCCAATGTTTCGCTGTGCCGAGCCAGTCCAAGGACGGTGTACTCCTTGCCCTTGTAGTGCCGATAGCGACCTGAGACTGGCTCGTTCATGCTTGCACCTTGCCACGCAGAAACTCGGCCAACATCTCGGCGTCGTCTGTACCGATTCGCAACGTGCCGCCATTCTTGAAATGAACGACCACGCACGTTCTGCCCCACAAGTTCCACACCCAGCCGCCCCGGATGCTGTAATGGATGCCCCAGCCGTCGAGAAGCAGCGTCCGACCGATCTCGACGGTACCGATGTCGGCATAGCGAACCGTCCTGCGGAAAAGTGGGATCGGGCCGAAATGGATCGCCAACCCGTCGCCCTGGTCCTCGACGGTCAGGTGGTGGAGGGTCGGGCCGAGCAGAGCGATCAGCAGGCCCACGCCGCCGCCGATATAGATGCCCGGCTTTTCACCGATGATGAAGGCGACAACAAAACAGACCAGAGCGGAGCCGTAGAGGATCAAGCAGAGCGGAGCCTGCTGGGTGTGCGAGTAGCCAGGGGTAGCTGTCGCCGTCGTCACTTCGCCAATATCTCCAGGAACTCACAAAATGAATCAGCGACCCGCCTGAAGTCCCAGACACCTGCGCCGTGTTCAGCAGTATCAATCGGGGCGTCGTTGCCATCGGACTTCGATAGATCGAGAACGAACGGGTCGCCACCGTGACTGGCAATGACCAGGAGATGTCCGGGCCAATCCTCGATGGGCTGCTGTTCTACGGAATTGAAGGAATAGCCATCCTGGGCCTCGATCAATTCACCTGCCCCGAAAAGCTGGAAAGGATTGTAGAACTTCCGGCTTTCAATTATCACATTCTTGGGTGAAAACCGTGTCAGAAAATCGAGGTAGGTGGAAGGCAATTTCCAACGGGCTTGAATCTGTGCGATGTCAACAGCCGCAGCACATGTGAGCCAATCGGTTGGATCGGCAGAATCCTGGTTCTTCTGGCGTTGCTTGCCCAGTTTTTTGTCAAGACGGCTGACGATCTTCTCGAAGTCGGTCTTTGGTTTATCCAGCGCAGGATGGCGACCTGGGAGGGTATATCCCGTGCCGTCTTGGTAGCCACCGTCTGCCCAGGCGTTCAGATCGGAAAGCCGAAGGTCTGTTTCTTTCCAAA
>Ga0194131_10008008_pt1 | contig 13952 bp, 14 predicted proteins | sample TA2KigO120mmetaG_FD_148631 | JGI IMG/M metagenome (GOLD analysis project Ga0194131, IMG submission 148631) | Freshwater microbial communities from Lake Tanganyika, Tanzania - TA2015053 Kigoma Offshore 120m | ecosystem: Environmental > Aquatic > Freshwater > Lake | place: Tanzania: Lake... | reverse complement strand
CGCCGCGTCCCGCGAGGACCGCGCGATGGAGGCACGGGCGCTGGCCGGGCTCGCGCGCGTTGCCTCGTCGCTGCGCGACGAGGCGGGCGCCGTCGACCTCTTGCGTCGCGCCCGCGAACTGGGTGAGAGTTCGGGGGAGAAACTTGTGCTCGTCGAGGTGAACGCCGTGGCCGAGCAGGTGGGTGCGCCGCGGGGCGCTGACGAAGCGTGACCGAGGACGCGCGCGCCGGCCCTTGACAACTCCCCCCGCAGCAGGCACATTTACCGTACGACCAGCGGGAACGGTTCATCCGGCCGCCGGTCGAGCCACAGCGCGGCGGGTTCACGCCCGCACGCACTTGGTCGCGGCTTGTCCGGGCCCCGACGGCACCCCGTCGTCACCCGGTGTACACGCGGCCCGGGAGCGAGAACGCTCCCAGCCCTTCCGATCTACCGGCCCAGCCGCCCGTACCCCGTCCCTGGGAGGACGCCCTGCGATGACTCATGCACGTTCGGCCTGACAATCCCCTCATCGTCCAGGGGGATGGCAAGGTCCTCCTGGAAACCAAGCACCCCCGCTACGAGGAGGTGCGCGACTTCCTGTCGCGCTTTTCCGAACTGGAAACGTCGCCGGCCCACCTGCACACCTACCGGATCCAGCCGCTGACCCTGTGGAACGCCGCCAGCAGCGGCATGACCCGCGAGGAAGTGGTGGAGGGGCTGCAGAAGTGGTCGAAGTTCGACGTGCCCCCCGACGTGCTGAACCAGGTGGGGGAAACCATCGGTCGATACGGGCTCGTCAAGCTGGTGGTTCACCCCGACGATCCTAAGCTTCTTCGCCTTGAGTTCGCCACGCTCTACGTGGCCAAGCAGGTGGGGCTGGTGAAGTCCGTGCGCGAGATGCTGGTCGAGGACGGGCGGCGATACCTCGCCATCTCGGGCGGGCACCGCGGCCTCTTCAAGCAGCGCATGCTCACCGCTGGCTGGCCGGTGGAAGACCTGGCCGGGTTCACCGAGGGCGATCCGCTGGAGATCTCTCTCCGGAGCACGCTGCGAGGCAACGGCAAGCCCTTCGTGGTTCGCGACTACCAGGTGAGCTCGGCCGGGCGCTGGTTCCAGGAGGGGCGGCCCTCTGGCGGCAATGGCGTCATCGTGCTGCCCTGCGGCGCCGGCAAGACCATCGTCGCCCTCGCAGCGATGAGCAAGGTCAAGCAGAAGACGCTCATCCTCGCCACCAACGGCGCGGCGGTGAACCAGTGGGTGCGGGAGATCCTCGACAAGACCAACCTCACCGAGAGCGAGGTCGGCGCCTACACCGGCGACGAGAAGAACATCCGGCCCGTCACCGTGGCCACCTACCAGATCCTCACCTGGCGCGCCTCGAAGGAGGCGGAGTTCGCGCACTTGCACCTGTTCGCCGACGAGAACTGGGGCCTCATCGTTTACGACGAGGTCCACCTGCTCCCGGCGCCGGTGTTCGGCGCGACCGCCGACTTGCAAGGCCGTCGTCGCCTCGGCCTCACCGCCACCCTGGTGCGAGAAGACGGTCGCGAGGGCGACGTGTTCTCCCTGGTGGGTCCCAAGCGCTTCGACATGGCCTGGCAAACGTTGGAGGAGCGTGGCTTCATCGCCGAGGCCAAGTGCTTCGAGGTCCGCGTGGGCTGGAACAACGGCGGCGCGATGCACTACGAGAAGGCGCGCGAGGGCGAGAAGTTCCGCCTCGCGGCGGTGAACCCTGCCAAGATGCGGGTGCTCGACAACCTCGTGAACAAGCATCGTGACGACAACGTGTTGGTCATCGGCACCTACCTGGATCAACTCCACGAGATCGCTCGGCGTTACAGCGCGCCGCTCATCACCGGGGAGACGCCAGGTCCCCAGCGCGACGTGATCTTCGACAAGTTCCGCAAGGGACAAATCAAGCTCATCGTGGTGAGCAAGGTGGCAAATTTCTCCATCGACCTCCCCGACGCCAACGTGGCGATCCAGGTGTCGGGGAGCTTCGGGTCACGCCAGGAAGAGGCCCAGCGCCTCGGCCGCGTGCTGCGTCCCAAGAAGGACGGGGCTCACTTCTACAGCCTCGTCACCCGGGAGACGAAGGAGCAGGAGTTTGCTATGAAGCGGCAGTTATTCCTAACCGAGCAGGGTTACCGTTACTACATCCAGGAAGCGACCGCGTAGTGCGGCACCAGAAGGACAGGTCGAGATGAGCAACGACGGGATCGAGGGCGACGTGGGCCCGGTAGACGGAGAGGGTGGAGCAGGTCGCCGGCGCAGGCGTCGTCGCCGTCGTCGCGGCAGCGGCGAGGGCAACGCGCCCGAGGGCAAGCTGGAGAGCGGCGCCACCGCGGAGTTGGAATCCGGGGCTCGCGGGCGTCGGGCGCGGCGCGTGTTCCGCGACGACTTCGACGGCAACGGCGTGTCGATGCCCAGCAGCGGCAAGATGGCGATCAAGCCCCGCGCGCACCGCAAGAAGTGGAAGCCAACGGCAGGGCTCGCGCGGCGTCGCCGCCTGTCGAGGTCAGAGATCGACGAACTGGCCGCCTACTTCCAGCGGATGCCGGAGGTCCTGGTGCACTCGCTCTACCGGGCGCTCGGCGGCCAGCCGGTGCGCGTGGGCGAGCAGGACCGGGTGGTGCAGCTCACCGTCCGGGCGATCGCGCAGGGCAACCGCCTCGGCGGCCTCTTGTTCCAGATGCAGCCGCGCGACCGGCAGGCGCTGGCGGCGCTCATCCAGTCCGGGGGCATCGCGCAGGCCGAGGAACTCCACCGCGAGCTGGTCTTGATGCTCGGCGGGCGCGAGCACGACTGGGCCCGGACGATGCAGGTGCTCGGCGACCGTGGCCTCGTCGTCGCGAGCAAGCCGGTGGAAGACGGCTTCTTCTACCTCGTGCCCGACCCACTGATCGACCACCTGCTGGAGCACCTCGGCGCCGAGCTGGCGCTGCCGACCTTCCAGCACGAGGAGATCCGGGTGGTCGACCAGCGGCCCTTCTGCCCGCCGCTCGACTTCTCGCTGGCCACGCTGGCCACCTACATGGACCAGCACCCCCCGAAGCTCACGCAGCGACAGGAGGTCTTCAAGGCGCAGAAGGAAGAGCTCGACAAGTTCTTCGCGCAGGTGTGGGCCCCCGACTCCGAGGTGTTCAATCTCCACTACGACTTCCTGATGATGCACGGGATGATCGAGCTTCGCGGCGACCGCGTGTCGGTGGCGCGCGAGGTGGTGGACGAGTGGCTGTCGCTTGAACCGGAAGACCAGCGCGATCTCGTGTTCCGCGCCCTCGACAAGCGCCAGGACATGGCGGAGTGGGTGCTCTGGGCCATCCAGAGCGGCAAGGGGGAGTGGATCCCCGAGGCCCCGCTCATGGCGCTCTACCGCCGCTGGAAACGCGGCGAGGACTGGCGCGAGCGTTTCCACAAGGGCCAGTACGCCTCGCCCCGCGGCGCCGACCGCGAGGGCTACAGCTTCACGGCGCTGGTGTCCTGCGGGATGGTCGAGCTCGGCGTGTGGGGCCAGCAGAAGTTCTACCGGCTGTCACCCCGCGCCACCGCGCTGCTCGACCCCCCGGAAGACGAGGGCTTCTCCAAGTTCTACCTCACGCCGAACTACGAGATCATCGCGCCGGCGGGCCTCGCGCCGGTGCTCTTGTTCCGGCTCGGCGAGATCGCGGAGCTGATGGGTTGCGACCGCGCCAACACCTACAAGATCACCGAGATCAGCATCGAACAGGCGCTGAAGAAGGGCTGGCGCCGCGAGGAGCTGGTGGAGTTCCTGCGGGAGTACAGCCAGATCGGCCTCCCGGAGAACGTGGAGACCACGGTGCGCTCGTGGATGGGCGACGACGGCGATGTCGAGTTTCACGACATCGTCGCGCTGACCGTGCACCGCGCCCAGGTGCGTCGCTTCGAGACGGTGCGCGCCCTGCGCCCCTACATCGCCCATCGCTTTGCGCCCGGCCTGTACGCGGTCGATCGCAAGCGCCTGCCCGAGCTGGCGCTCGCGCTCATCGAGAACGGGTTCAACCCCGGCAAGGAGCTGCGCAAGTACCCGGCTGACGAGGAGGCCTCGCAGAGTCGCGAGCGGCTTCACCACCTGCTCGCCGAGGCCCGCGAGCTCCGCGAGGACCCGGTCGCGCGCGCGCACAACGCCGACACGCAGCCCGAGGAGCTTTGCCCCGTCCCGGGCTCGGGCACGGCACAGCAGCAGAAGCGCCGCGAGGCGCCGAAGGGACCGCCGCGAACCTCCCCGGCCGAGGTCCGCGCCATCATCGAGAGGGCGATCAAGACCGGCTCGAAGCTCGAGATGACCTACGTGTCCGCCAAGGACGGCACGCGCCGGCAGGTCCTGGTTGCGCCGGAGATGGTGGCCCTCAACCGCGAGGGTGCCGCCGTGCTCGTGGCCACCGACGTCGCCACCAACACGCGCCTCAGCTACGCCATCATGCAGATCGAGCGCGCTCGCACGCAGGAGGGGGCCACGTGAGCGCGCCATCCGACAAGGAGCGAAGCTTCGAGCTGGCGCTCAAGGAGCTGGAGGCGCGGGTGCAGAAGCTCGAGGGCGGCGAGTTGGAGCTCGACCAGGCGCTGAAGTTCTTCGAGGAGGGCGTGGCGCTGGTGCGCGAGTGCCACGAGCGCCTCGACGCCGCCGACGCCCGCATCGTCGCCTTGTCGCAGGGGCCCGCGGGGATCGTGGAAACGCCGATCGCGAATCCCGAGACGGATTAGACGCGGCGTTGACACGCCACCCGAAAGCTGCGAGTAGAGTCGCGCGCTCTCTCCGGGCGGAGGACCGGATCGATGTTCGATAATGTCGGCAGGAACCAGAAGCAGAATGCGAGCCGCAGCGCGGGATCGCTGGTGCTGTCTCTGGTGTTGAACGGTGGCGCGCTCGGAGGCATGGCCTGGCTGACGACGGCCGCCGTCGAAAATGCCGAGGAGATCAAGGAAGTCCTCACCGTCGTCGACATGGCGCCGCCTCCACCTCCGCCTCCGCCCCCGCCTGCAGGTGGCGGCAAGAAGAAGAAGGAGAAGAAGGTCGAGGAAACGCCGAAGGAAGAGGTGCCCGTGGAGCCCACGGTCCTCGAGGAAAAGGTCGAGGAGCCCCCGGTCGAGGAAGACGAGGGCGAGGGCGACCCGGCCGGCGTCGAGGGTGGCGTGAAAGACGGCGTCGCCGGCGGCGTGGTGGGCGGCGTGAAAGACGGCGTGCTCGGCGGCGAGCTCGGCGGCCCCGGGATCAAGACGGTGCACTGGTCCGAGATCCAGGTGAAAACTCGCGTCAAACCGCGCTTCCCCGAGGCGGCGAAGCAGCTTGGCCTCAAGGAAGAGAAGTGCATCGTGCACATCGTGGTCAACGAGCAGGGCAAGGCCTCCGACGTCAGCTTCAAGGCTTGTCCCGAGTTGTTCCGCGAGGCGGCCGCGGAGGCAGCCCGGAACTGGGAGTGGTACCCCCTGACCGACGGTGGAAAGCCCATCCGGGCTCAGTTCGACATCAGCTTTGTTTTCAAGCTTACCTGAGGATTCCTCTCCATGGACCTGTCAATCGGTGGCCTCTGGCATGCAATGGGCATCCCCGCGAAGATGGTGCTCGTCGTCATGCTCCTCATGCTCGTGTGGTGCGTGTACGTGGCGATCGAGCGGGGGCTCTACTTTGCCTCGGCCCGCAGCCAGTCGCGACTCCTCGCGGGGGCGATCGGCGCCCCGCTGAAGAACCACGATCTCGAAGGTGCGGTCAAGCTCGTGAAGGCGGAGGCCTACAAGAAGGCCTACCTCGCGGCGATCCTGGGCGCGGCCGTGGCCGAGTACGCCGCCCGGCCCGACCGGCACGGCATCGCCGCCGCGAAGCGCGCCCTGGAGACCGTGGCCACCGAGGAAGGGGCAGGCCTGCGCAAGGGCATGAACATGCTCGCCACCACCGGATCCACCACGCCCTTCGTGGGGCTGGTCGGCACCATCTTCGGCATCATCAACGCCTTCGGCATGATGGCCGAGGCCGGCGGCGGCGACCTCACACAGATCTCGGGCGGTATCGCCGAGGCGCTGGTGTCCACGGCCGTCGGCATCACCGTCGCCATCATCGCCATCTGGTTCTACAACTACTTCAACGCGGTGATCGACGAGATCATGAAGGATGTGGCCGTCGCCTCGGCCGAGCTGGTGGACTACCTCGAGAAAGACGTGCTGCGCCGCTCCGACGAGCAGGCTGCCAAGTAGTCACCGGGCCAGGAGGAAACGCTCATGGGCGCTAAGGTCGGCGGCAAGAAAGGCGGCGCGATGGCGGACATCAACGTCACGCCGCTCGTCGACGTCGTGCTCGTGCTGCTCATCATCTTCATGGTCGTCACCCCGATGTTGTCGTCCGGCATCGACGTGAAGCTCCCCAAGGCCAAGACGGCGGTGGAGGAGAAGGACATGGGCCAGAACCTCGTGGTGGGCGTCAGGGGCGACGGGAGGGTGTACGTCGACAAGACCGAGGTCACCAAGGAAACGCTGGTGGCCGAGCTCGTCAAGGTGAGGGCCAGCCGCGCGCTGGTGCTCAAGGGCGACAAGACCGCGACCTACCGGCAGGTCCGCGAGGTGATGGACATGATCCACAAGGACGTGCCCGGGACGGACACCATGCTGCTTGCGACTGAAAAAATCAAGGAAGAGGGCGCGGAGTAGCCATGGGCGCTAAGGTCGGTGCGAGCAAGGGTGGCATGGACGAGATCAACGTCACGCCGCTCATCGACGTGGTGCTGGTGCTGCTCATCATCTTCATGGTGCTCACCCCCATCACCATGCAGAAGATGGCCACTGAGCTTCCCCCGGAAGACGAGGACCAGCCGCCGCCCCCACCGCAGCAAGACGAGCAGCTGATGGTGGCGATCTACGACGACGCGAGCCTCGCGCTCAACCTCGTCCCCGTCGACGAGGCCCGGCTCGCCGAGGAACTGCAGAAGCGGCTCAAGGGGCGCGCCTCCTCCAAGCGCAACGTGTTCGTCGATGCCCATCCCGACGCCGCCTACGACCAGGTGGTGCACGTGATCGACCTCGCGCGCGACTGCGGGGCCGAGCGCGTGGGCTTCGCCGACATGAAGGACGAGGGCCCCACCCGCGTCACGCCGGAGCAGTTGCTCATCATGCAGGGAGGGGGGGAAGCCGCGCCGCCTCCGCCGGGGCCGTGAACCTCTACGAGCAGGCGGGCGGCGAGGCGGTGGTCCGGGGTATCGTGAGCGCCTTCGTCGATCGCATGGCGAGGGACTACGTCATCGGCTTCTTCTTCGACGGCAAGGACTTGTCCCGCGTGAAGCTTCACGAGTTCGAGCACGCCGCGCGCGCCCTTGGCGCCGAGGTCGCCTACACGGGGCGCCCGATCGCGCCCTTGCACCGGCAGCTTCGCGTGAACGGGGGCCAGTTCCGGCGGCGCCTGGCGTTCCTCCGGCAGGAGCTAGAGCGGGCGGGCGTCGCGGACGCCGTTCGCGAGGCCTGGATTGCCGAGCAGCTTAGGATGCAGGCCGTGATCACGGATGGCACCGATTGCGCGCCGCCGGGAGTATCGTCGTGATCGCCCCCGGCACGTCGGCGCCGCGGCTCCATGGGCAACCCGTCTTCGGCCTGCCTTACGACCTCTCCGCTGCGCGGGCGCGCGGGCCGGTGCTGGTGGCCTTCTGGTCGGCGCTCTCCAACGCGGGCACGCTCCGCAACCTCGCCATGTTGACCGGGGCCTGGCCTCGCGCCGACGCGGAGGCGGGGGGCATCGTCGCGATCACGCGCTCGCCCCTCGAGGCCGCCCGCGACTTCGTGCCCCGGCACCACGTGCTCTTCCCTGTCCTCGTGGATGAACGCGGCACGTTCTTCGATGCGTGGGGTGTCGGCCGTGCCTCGGGCCTGGCCGCGGCGCTGGTGCGCGCCCGCCCGGAGCCCCTGCGCCGCGCCCTGTCTGTGCTGCGCAACGGGCAACCGCTCCCCGAGGCGCATGCCGACCAGTTGCCGGCCGCGTTCCTGGTGGGCCCAGATGGCGCGGTGCTGAAGGCCTGGCGGGGCCAGGGCGTCGACGATGTCATTCCCATGGAGTCGGCGTGGGGCGTGGCCGCCTAGCCTGGCTCGGGGTCCTGGCCGGGTGCACCGACGGCCCGGACATGCCGCCCCTGCCCCACTCGGTGTCGATGGTGCTCGAGACCGTCGACGAGCAAGTCGTTTCCCTGCTCGCCGCCGTGCAACCGAACGATCGCGGCCGCCTCGACGTGCGCGTGAGCGAGGGCGTGGTCCTGCCCGGCGGCGGTCGCGTGGTGCTGGTGTCGCCCTCCCATGGCGGCTGGGCGGTGGGCGGCGCGCTCACGGGTCGCAGCGTGCCGCTTTCCCTGCCCGCCGCGCCCTGGCGCCTGGCTCGGGTCCATGGCGGCTTTCTCTGGTTCAGCGGCGCGCCGGGCCTGCAGCGCTGCGAGATGTCCACGGCGAGTTGCACGCCCACCGGCGAGCTACCCCCCTCGGCCGAGGTCCAGGCCGCGGGGCCAGAGTTCGGCTTCCGGGTGTCGCTCGACGAGGCCGGTCACGTCTACGTCCTGTTGCCCCGCCACGAGGGCAACGGTGAGGGCGAGCGGGTGGCGAGCGACGTGCAGCGCATCGTCTCGGTGCGCTGGCTCGTGGACGCCCCCGAGCCGCGCATCCAGGAGTACCTCGACCGGACCTTCCGCGGGCGCGCAGACTTCATCGCGCGCCACCTCGACGTGGCGCTCGATGGCCGGCTCGGCGAGTGGGAGGAGATCGAGCCGGCGGTCGTCGACGCGCCCTGGCAGGCCGAGGTGCGCCAGGGTTGGCACGGACCAGCCGACGCCAGCTTCTCGGCGGCGCTGGCCGTGGATGGCGACGACCTCTGCGTGGCGGGGCGGCTGCGCGACGACCGGCGTCTCGACGGCGACGCGGTGGTCGTGAGCTTCGAGGGCGAGCGGTTCACGGTGCCGGTGGCGGGCGACAGCGGCACCGCGCGCGTGCGCCGCGAGTGGTTCGGCTGGAGCTACGAGGCCTGCCTCGGCGGGATCGCGTTGGAGATCGATGACGACACGCCGGTCGTGGTCTCGTACCGCGACGCGGACGGGGAGGGGCTCGCCTCGGTGATCGCGACCTCGCCCTCCATTGGTCGCTGGGCGGTGGGCCGGGTGGAGCGACTACCTTGAGGGGGGGGCGGGCGCGACCAGCATCACCACCAGCGCGGTGAGCACGAACAGGCCGCTGGTGATCAGGATCGGCCGGTCGCGCAGGAAAGTCTCGTCGGGCGCGGCGCCCTCGCCACGCTGGTCGATGAGGTAGATGTAGCGAAACACCGCGTAGAGCACGTAGGGAAGCGTGAGCACCAGCCACGGGCTCGGCGAGCCGAGCACCGTGTACAGCGCGTAGCTGATGATCGTGCCGCTCGTGGTGATCGCCTGGAACTCGGAGAGCATCGTGGGGCTGTAGTGGGCCAGCGACTTCCGAGTGCCGCCGTGCTTTCCCTCCAGCAACAGGATCTCGCCGCGGCGCTTGTTGAAGCCGAGGAAGAGCGCCCCGAAGGCCGTGCAGACGAGCAACCAGGGGCTGATCCGCACGTCGATCGCCACCGCGCCCGCTGCGGCGCGCCAGATGTAGCAGGCGGCCAGCATCATCACGTCGAGGATGACGTGGTGCTTGAAGTAGAGCGAGTAGGAGAGCGTGGTCGCGAAGTAGGCCAGCGCCACGCAGGTGAACGCCCAGCCGAGCGACCACGCCAGCACGAGCGCACAAGCGGTCGCGATAAACATGATGCCCGAGGCGGCGCGGGGGGACACCTCTCCGGCCGCGAGCGGGCGCAGGCGCTTCTTGGGATGTTTGCGGTCGCCGTCCACGTCGCGGAGGTCGTTGTAGACGTAGCCGGTGCTCGAGAGCAGGCAGAACGCGAGGAAGCCCACCCCGGCGCGCGCCACGTCCGCACCGGAGGTAAAGTGCGAGGAGAAGATCAGGGCTGCGAAAAGGAGCAGGTTTTTCGTCCACTGCTTGGGGCGCAGGGCGACGAGGGCGGCCAGCGCGAAGGGCCGGCGCGGGGTCGGGGCTTCCAAGACTACGGCTCCGTCGTGACGACTGTTGAGCTGGATGCCCGCGGCACGTGCAGGCGGCTGCCGACGAGCAGGCCGAGGACGAAGGCGGCGACGGCGGCGGCGAAGGTGACGAGCATCCACGTCCCGTGAACCTGCATGGGTACGCCAGCCGCGCGGCGGCCGGTGTGCGTACGGACGCCACGCGGTTGCGCGGGCAGCGCCGGCGGTTGCACGGGCACGGGCTGGCCGGGGGAGGCGAAGGGGACGGTGGCCGCCGCGCCGCCCCCGGGCATCGAGGACGTGGAGGTGTTCGAGGCCTCGGGCGGCCTCGGGCGGGTGACGGTTGGCCGTTCGCTGCCCGGGTCGACGGCGAGGCGCACGGTGTCGCCCTGCTCGACACCCGCGCGCGGCGGACGGCGGATGACGGTGCTCGACTCGCCGAGTGGGTTCTCGCCCTGGCGCGCCGCCTCCGCCGCGCTCACGCCGGGGCTCTTGATGAGCGTTGACTCCTCGGCCAGCGGCGCGGCTACCCCTGGACGGTGGGGGAAGGGGATCACCTCGCCCTGCCCGCCGGCCACCACCGTGGGCCTCTGGCCGCTCGCCGAGGAGGAATCTTCGAGCTCGAGTTCGAGGTCGTCGGGCTCGAGCAGTCGCGTGGGCAGGTCGCCCACGGCCGACTTGCGATCGCCTCCGCTCGCCTCTGGGAACAGGCCGCGAACGAACGCGGCGAGGGTCGAGGCAGAGAAGATGAAGCCCGCGTCGTGAAAGAAGCGGTCGAGCGACTCCTTGAAGGCGGTGGCCGTGGGGATCCGCTCCCGGGGGTCGACGCGGAGTGCCGCCTCGAGCACCTGCTCGAGCGCGTAGGGCACGTCGGGGTTGACCTCGCTCGCGGGGACGAACTGGCCTCGCCGAATGGCGTCAAGCGTGGCCAACTCGCCCTCGCGCCGAAAGGGGTGCACGCCGGTGAGCACCTCGTAGAAGAGCACTCCCGCCGAGAAGAGATCGGACCGCTGGTCGATGGGCTGCCCTGCGGCCTGCTCCGGGCTCATGTAGTCAAAGCGCCCTTTCACAACGCCCGACATCGTCTCCAGTGCCTTGATCGAGGCCTTGGCGATCCCAAAGTCGGTGATCTTCACCTCGCCAGCGAAGCTCACCAGGACGTTGCCGGGAGCGATGTCGCGGTGGACGATGTTCAGCGGGACCGGCTTCCCGCCGCGCATGACCTGGCGGTTGTGCGCGTACTCGAGGCCCTTGAGCGCCTCGATCAGCACGAACACCGCGTGGGGCACGGGGAGGGTGATGCCCTTCCGGTTGCACCGCTCCATTAGCACTCGTAAGTCGCGACCGTTGACATACTCCATCGCGATGTAGAACTGGCCCTCGATGCTGCCGAGATCGAGGATCTGGACGATGTTCGCGTGAGAGAGGAGGCCCGCGATCTTGGCCTCGTCCACCATCATGTCGACGAGGTCTTGGTTGCCTCCGAGGTGGGGCAGGATGCGCTTGATGGCGAAGGCGCGCTGGAAGCCCCCGATGCCGTCGAGGCGCGCCTTGTAGATCTCCGCCATCCCGCCCGCCGAGATGCGCTCGAGGATCTGGTACTTGCCGAAGCGGCTCGGCTCGGCTTCCGGGGAGGCCATCGTTGGCATTCTAACGCGCGCGCGCTGGCTCAAGCTCGCGCTGCCGACAGGCCTAGAGTGCAAGATCGCGTGTGGAGGGGTTGCAAAAAGTTTCCAGTTGAGTAGAGTCGCCGCGCTTTCGGGGCGGCTCCGCGTAGAGCGTCCCTCCGAACCAGCCAGGACTTGGCTTCCGCCGGGTTCAATCGGGGTGCGAATCCCCGCAAAGGTTCAAAAGACTATGCTCAGCATTCTCATCGCTCTCGCCGGCTGCGCCCCCGAGCCCGCCACCATCAAGTTCGACGGCGAGCAGTCCGTCACCGTCAACACCCTCGACGCCGTGGCCATGAACAAGGCCACTGTCCACGACAAGGAGGGCAAGGCCCTCGACCCGCAGCCGAAGCTGGCCTGCTCGGTCAACCCCGCCTCCGTCGCCAAGCTCGAGGGCGAGAAGGTTGCCCCGGTCGCCAACGGCGAAGCCAACGTCGAGTGCAAGGTCGGCGAGGTCAAGGGCTCCTACAAGTTCGTTGTCGCCCTCCCCGACAAGGTGGAAGTGGCCGGCTACGATGCCACCCAGACCTGGGCCGTCGGCGCCTCCACCCAGCTCACCGCCACCGTGAAGGCCGGCGACGCCCCCGTGGCGGGCCAGACCGTCACCTGGTCGAGCTCCGACGCCAACATCGCCGAGGTCGATGCCAACGGCAACGTGCTCGGTAAGGCCGAGGGCAAGGCCACCGTCACCGCCACCTCCGGCAACCTGACCGCCTCGGTCGAAGTGACGATCGGCGGCGCCATGGCCACCACCGACGCGACCGCCCCCGCGCCGCAGTAGTCACGCCAAGGGGGGTCTCGCGGCCCCCCTTGTCCAGCGGGCCCAGCGCGCGAGAGCGCGCTGGGCTCCGTCGTTTTTGCCTGCCGCCTAGATTCCTTCGAAGTAGCTCGCCTTGAACTTCAGTTCCTGGAGAGCGAGGTCGTTGGTGGCAGAGGGGTGAACGTCGACCACGGTGATGACCACGTCGTCGATGGTCGAGCCCACGTATCCGTTGAAGGGCTTGAGGCTCACCCACTGGGCGTCGGGCTTGTCGGCCAGCGTGGCCTCCACGACCATGTTGCCGGCCGTGAGCTTCACCGTCTTGGCGCGGCCATGGCCCTTGTCGCCCACGAAACCCACCGAGGAGATCGCGAAGCCGCCGGGGGTGACGGTGAACTCGGCGCCGGCCGCTCCGGTCCACAGGGTCTTGGCGTTGTTGTCGAAGAGGGCGTCGATCCCCGCGGGCGCGATGACCTTGGGGGCCGCGTCGAACTCCTTGAGGTACACGCAGGCCTCGGACACGCCGAGGTTGGGGAAATCGTCGCCCTCGTAGATGTCGACCACGGAGATGCGCACCTTCCCGCCGAAGAAGCTGTCCTCGCCCACCTTCACGTCGGGAATGTCGAGCACCTGCCAGCCCCGCTGGTCGGCCACGTCGAGGTTTGCCGTGCCCACCTGCAAGGGAGTCTGGTCGTTGTCCAGCGTGTACACGTCGACCCGCACCTGCTTGACTCGAGGGTAATCCTTGAAGCTCTCCTCGTCCTTGTCCCAGCCTGCGACGAGCCCAATCTTGTCGATCTCGCCCCTCGGCACGTCAATCTCGATCCACTCGCCACGGTTGGCCGTCTCGCCGGGCAGCATCCACGCCGTCTCCAACTTCCCGTCGATGGCCGATCCCGCGTTCCAGTAGTTCGCGCTCTGCTTGCTCTCCTTCCGGAAATTTGAGGCCTTCGCACCGGCGAGAGCGGGCGAGGCGATCAGGGCGACAGCGAGCAGGACCATCGGCACTCCAACTGGGGGCGGGAGGCTATCACACCCCGCGCGGCGAGAGATTCCCATCCTGCGGGCGGGGCAGCCTGCCACCCAGCCGACCCTACTGAACGGTGGCGAGCCAGATCAGAACGTCGGTGTGCGAGGACGAGCCGGTGGCGATGCGCCCCGACGACTCCGTGCCGTCGGACCCGACCGCGTCGCCTTCCTCGTTCAAGGTGCCGTCACCATCCTCGTCGAGGTAGGCCCAGAGGTAGATGATGGTGTTTGCAGGTGCGATGAGGGAGTACTCGAGGTCGTCAGCCGTGAGGTCGGCACCCGCGAACACGTCCCAGTCGTAGGCGTTGTTCACCAGGTCGGTGGCGGTCACGTCGGTGTCGGGGCGGTACTTGAGCGCCGCCACGTAGACGGTGGCGCCGGCGCCGAGGCTGTCGAAGCCTGGCTCGTAGCGAATGTCACCCGAGATGAACACGAAGGGCAGCGTCGCGGCCGAGCCGGAGCTGCCGTCGGGAATCATCAGCGTGTGCC
>Ga0194131_10007997_pt1 | contig 13971 bp, 13 predicted proteins | sample TA2KigO120mmetaG_FD_148631 | JGI IMG/M metagenome (GOLD analysis project Ga0194131, IMG submission 148631) | Freshwater microbial communities from Lake Tanganyika, Tanzania - TA2015053 Kigoma Offshore 120m | ecosystem: Environmental > Aquatic > Freshwater > Lake | place: Tanzania: Lake... | reverse complement strand
TCCGTATCCCCAAGTGACCGTCGTGCCTTGAACAATATCAGGAAAACTTTGAAACTGAATGGAGGTTCCAATGCCATACGTAAACAAACCGCGTCCGTACAAAAAAGAGTACCAGCTCCAGCAGAAACGAAATGAAAATCCCAGCCGTGCGCTGCGCGCACGGGCGCGGCGTGAGCTTGACAGTAGAGGTGTTAATCGGACGGGTAAGGTTATTGACCACATTACGCCGCTCAGTAAAGGCGGCACAAACGCTGCGTCCAACTTGAGGCTGACATCCCGTAACAGGAACGCGTCCTTTGCGCGCAATAGTGACCATACTGTCAAGCGCAACAGGTTTAGAAAATGACGCCTGAAGGGCGAGTGAAGCTCAAGGTAAAGACTTTCTTGAACTCGTTCGCTTCATCGGGCATCTGGTACTTCATGCCGCCTGCCAGCGGATACGGACGGGCTGGCATTCCCGACATCGTGGGTTGCTATCGCAGACATTTCTTTGCCATTGAGTGCAAGGCAAAGAAGCAACAACCTACTGCGCTCCAGTTACGTGAGTTGGAGAAAATTGAACACGCGTTTGGAAGAACGTGGGTGGTAAGCTCCGACACACTGGATGCTTTCCAGATGTCTTTCAAGGATTGGTGTAATAAAGTGGATGGGTACACCTATGAGCAAGAAGCTAGCACCTAGTGGGCTTATACCGTCGCTGTCAGCTGTGGAAGCCAGAAAGCAAATTGAAGAGTTTGCAAAAGAACTGATTGCGCGTTTGGTTAATGGCGAATCAAAAGCTCTTATTGTTGAAATCGGCACAAACAACACTACGTTTTCAGCAATACCGCTTAACATGGCTCCGGCTGAAGTGGCGTTTGTGTGCAACGTGTTGTTGGAGACAATCAATATGGCACGAGAATACGAGCAGCTAAAAATGAACAATCCGCATGTGGTGAATTGATGACCGCTACTCCCTTCAAAACACTTGCGTTGGATTTTGAAACGCGATGGGACAGCAAGACGTACACGCTGTCCAAGATGACAACTGAGCAGTACATTAGAGACACGCGTTTTAAAGCACATGGAGTCGCGTGGCGCTGGCTTGATGAACCGATGGAGCCGGTGTGGGTGTCACACGCCAAGCTGCCTGAGTTCGTCGCAGCTATGGACTGGAGTTCAACTGCGGTGTTGGCGCACAACGCACAGTTCGACGTGAGCATTCTGTCGTGGATTTATGGTGCCAAGCCCGCTTTTATATTTGACACTCTTAGCATGGCGCGGGCGCTGCGTGGGGTAGAAAAAGGCAACTCACTTGCCAAGCTGGCAGAAGCGTATGGCTTGCCCCCCAAGGGCAACGAGTTGGTCAACTCTGACGGGGTCGAGGTCCTGTCACCGGAACAGGAGACTTTGCTAGCAAAGTACTGTCAGCATGATGTGACGTTGTGTGTGTCCATCTTTCAGAAGTTGGCAGTGGGCTACCCGGCGTCTGAACTGCAGCTGATTGACATGACGCTCAAGATGTTTACCAACCCTGTGCTGGTACTGGATAAGCACATGCTGGTTGACGCCATTCACGATGAGCAGCAGGTTCGTGGGGCTTTGCTAGCAAAGCTCGAAATTGAAGACGCAATGCTGGCAAGCAATGCACAGTTTGCAGAGATGTTGGTAAAGCTTGGTGTTGAGCCGCCAACCAAGATTAGTAAAGTTACAGGCAAATCTACGTTTGCTTTTGCCAAGAACGATGCCCTGTTCCAAGCCCTGCTTAACTCTGACCGGGAGGATGTGGCGCTTCTATGTGAGGCGCGTATGGCGGTGAAGTCTACGTTGGAAAGAACGCGTGCTCAGAGGTTTTTGGATATTGCTCAACGGGGCACGTTGCCTGTCCCCCTGTCTTATTACGGAGCGCATACCGGACGGTGGGCGGCGTCCAAGGGAAGCGGGTTGAATATGCAGAACTTGAAACGGGGGTCTTTTCTGCGTCGGGCGATTATGGCTCCAGATGGCTGTGTGCTGGTGGTTGTGGACCTTGCCCAGATAGAGCCACGGATATTAGCATGGCTGGCTGACGATAAAAATCTCCTCAATATCTTTCACAGAGGGGAAGATCCCTACGCCTTGTTTGGCGCTCAGATGTTCGGCATCCCCGGCATGACCAAGACAAGCCATCCAGCGCTGCGCCAGAGCGCTAAAAGCGCGTTGTTGGGGGCTGGGTATGGTCTTGGGTGGGCGAGCTTTACAGCGCAGCTCCTGACGGGTTTCCTTGGGGCACCTCCTGTTAGATATAGCAAAAGTTTTGCTAAACAGCTTGGCATAAAAGGGGATGTAGTGGCGGCGTTTGCAGAGTCTGTATCTAACATGAAAAAGCTAAGCGTTATTCCACGTACCTGCAGCGAACAGGAAATAATTATTCATGCTGTTGCCGCCAAGGAGATCATTGATAAATACCGCTATGCAGCAGAGCCGGTAGTGAGCTTCTGGGAATTGTGCAATAACTTGATACACAGCAGCTTGGTAAAAGGTAATTTATATAGATACAAGTGTCTGACCTTCCGTAAAGACGAAATTGGACTCCCCAACGGCATGGTTTTGCGCTATCCTAATCTTCAAGGAAAGCCCGACGAAAAAGGCCGGGTGCAGTGGACGTACAACGATAAGACCAAGTTGTACGGCGGCAAGCTGACCGAGAACATCGTTCAGGCTGTCGCGCGCTGCGTAATGACAGACGGGATGCTTCGTATCCAGAAGCGCTATCCGTGCGTTCTCACTGTGCACGATGAAGTTGCAGCTGTCGTGCCGGAGGAGCAAGCGGAAACTGCGTATGAATGGATGCTGGAGCAGATGACACTTGAACCGAAATACATGAAAGGAGTTCGGCTTGTAGCAGAAGGAGGCTATGCCAAACGGTATGGCGACGCAAAACAATAAGGAGAAAACATGCAACTGAAACTACCACGTAAGATAAAAATTCGTAACCGTACGTACGTTGTGCGCCGTGACGCCAAGGTGCCACTTTCGGCACTAGCTGACATCGACGTGCGCACACGCCTGATTCGCATCAGCACCAAGAAGCTTGCTAACAGCGAAGTGGCTGGTGCGTTCTGGCATGAAGTGACTCATGCAATCTTGCATGACATGCGCTCGCCAAAGTGGACCAGCGAGAAGTTTGTCACGGCGTTCAGTAACCGCTTGACAAACGTGTTCATGGGGCTGCGCGCATGAAGGTTGTCTGGTCGCACAGTGCGCTAAAGGATTACGAGAACTGTCCTCGTAAGTACCACGAAGTGCGCGTGCTCAAGAACTTCAAGATGAAGGAAACAGAGCAGGTTCTGTATGGCAGTCGGTTACACGCTGCTGCAGAGATCTATGTCAAGACAGGCGAGATGCCCGAAGAGTTCGTTGGCACTGATCTTAGGGGCATCATAGATGCGCTGCTCGCCAAGAAGGGCGGTGTGTATGTCGAGCATAAGATGGCAGCAACGGACGATATCGAACCGTGCGACTGGCTGTCCGACAAGGTTTGGGTGCGTGGAATTGCCGATCTGCTGATCTTGGACGAAGAGAACAAGACAGCGTGGGTGGTGGACTACAAGACGGGTAACAACAAATATCCTGACCGTAGCCAGCTTGAGCTGATGGCTCTTCTTGTCTTTGCCCATTTCAACTGGGTACTGCAAGTAAACGCTGCGTTGATTTTTGTGCTGAAGAACAGCATGGTGAAAGAAAGGTACGTTCGTTGGGAAGCAGATGAGGCGTGGGGGCGCTACCGTGAACGGGTTGCGCGTATCGCCGCTGCGCATGAAACAGGAGTGTGGAATCCGCAACGGTCCGGTTTGTGTGGTTGGTGCGAAGTCACGTCATGCGAAATGAATCCACATTCCTGATAAAAGCACGTCAAAGAGAGATGCCGCTTGATGAACGGGTGCGGTCTGAGCTGGGGCATCTTGACGTCAATGCGCTCCGCAATCTTTGGATTGCGCGGTTTGGTTGGGATTGGACGTCAGAGCGGCAGTTTACTCCAACACTTATGAATGAGAACGCAGACGTTTCTACGGACGCCAATACGGATTTTTACGGTCTTGTGTTCTGGAAGCTATGGCGATGCGGACAACTGCAGACACACACGCTCTGGAGCACGCCCGATGGCAGTTTTATAAATAGCTACAAACTAAAAGACCATGCAAATAATTGACAACAAAGCGCTGTTACTGCGGACTCGCAACCCGCGCAAGTACGCCATTATTCCAAAGAGCAGGGTGCTGGGAAATATCGGTGAAGGATTGCACGAGGTATTGGTGCACTGGGGGCTGGATGAAGCGCGTGTCTTAAAAAATTTAGGCGTGCGTAATGTTCCTTCCCCCATTGAAGCGCACTACGAATGGCCGGGGCGGTACAAGCCATTTGCACACCAGCGTGAAACGTCAGCCTTCCTTACGCTGCACCGTCGTGCGTTTGTGTTCAGCGAACCGGGCACAGGCAAAACCCTTTCCGCCTTATGGGCGGCAGACTATTTGATGCGGCGGGGCGATGTGCGGCGCTGCCTCATTCTGTGCCCGTTATCCATTATGACATCGTCGTGGTTGGCAGACATAGGGCGCAGCATCATTCATCGTAGTGCTGTGATAGCACACCACAGCGACGCTAGCCGCCGTGTAAAAATGATCCAGCAGGATTACGAATTCGTTATCCTCAATTATGACGGACTGCCGCTCGTTGCCGATACGGTGATTAAAAACGGACAGTTCGATCTCATCATAGTTGACGAAGCCAACGCCTACAAAAACGTAACTACCCGGCGCTGGAAGACGCTGAATAAACTGCTTACTCCCAAAACGCACATATGGGCGATGACAGGCACACCTGCTTCCCAATCTCCGGCTGACGCATATGGGCTTGCCAGACTGGTTAATCCGGGTGGCGTACCGTCGTTCTTTACGGGCTGGCGGGATAAGGTGCTTTATAAGGCGACGATGTTCAAGTGGATACCCAAGCCTGACGCCAACGATAAGGTGTTTGCTGCGCTGCAACCAGCAATTCGGTTTACCAAGGAGCAGTGCTTGGACTTGCCGCCTGTGCTTGAAGTGGATCGGGAAGCTCCGCTGACTGCCCAGCAATCCAAGTACTACAACCTGCTGAAAGCGCAGCTGATGGTACAAACAGCAGGAGAAACGATCACTGCGGTCAACGCCGCTGTTGGTGTAAACAAGTTGCTACAAATCAGCGCTGGGGCTGCGTACACCGATAACAAGGAAGTGGTGGAGTTTGACTGTACGCCTCGGCTAAACGTGTTGCAGGAAGTGCTTAACGAAACGCGGCGCAAAGTTCTGGTGTTTGCTTCGTATAGACATAGCATCGATACGATTATGACGTACCTAACAAAGGCAGGCATCCCTGCTGAAGAAATTCACGGAGACATCAGCGCAACAAAGCGGGCGCTGACCTTCAAACGGTTTCAAGAGGAAAAAGATCCGCGTGTGCTGGTTATTCAACCACAGGCTGCGTCTCATGGCGTTACCCTGACCGCCGCTGACATTGTGGTGTTTTGGGGTCCCGTTACATCTGTGGAAACGTATCTGCAATGCGTAGCAAGGCTGGACCGTTTAGGGCAGACGTCTGACAAGGTTACGGTGGTGCATCTGCATGGAAGCGCCATTGAACGCAAGATGTTCAAGCGCCTGTCTGACCGCGTGGAGGAACACGCCGCATTGATTGCGCTGTATGAAGAAGAAGTTGTAGGTCGTAAAAATGCTGTATAATATTTGACATAACTATAACAGGAGAACATATGCTAGACCCTACCGTACCAATGAATCGACTCGTTAAGGTTTACCGCAAAATCCGCGAAGCAACGCAGGAATTGACGCGGAAGTATGAGGACGAATTAAAAGTGTTGATCGAGCAGCGTAACCAGATTGCCAACGAAATGAAAGATCAGATGTTGTTGATGGGCACGAAGTCTGTTCGCACAGACGAAGGCACAGCTGTTTTGTCAATGAAGACGCGCTACGACACAAACGACTGGGACGCATTTAAACAATTCGTGCTGACAACTCAAATGCTAGATTTGCTGGAGCGCCGTATTGCGCAGACCAACATGGCAAGATTTTTAGATGACAATCCGGGTGTCGTTCCGCCCGGACTGAACAGCAATTCAGAGTACGTTGTAAGCGTTCGTAAACCCAACTAGGAGCAAGCACATGGCAAATGAAGTGGTATCACTTGATCTAACCAACATCCCCTCGTTCGTTAAAAACCGCGCAGGCGTATCTGAAATTACCAAGGCGCTGATGGGCGGCGGCAGCGGATTCGGCGGCAAACGCATATCGCTCAAGGGCGGTGTGTTCCGCTTGCTGGTGGGCGGCAAAGAAATTTCGTCCATTGACGAGCGCTTTCTTGACGTCATCATTATCAACGCTGCGCCTAAAATCTCGCGCACCTTCTACGGTGAGAAGTTTAGTGAAGAGGCGGTGTCAGCTCCGCAGTGCTGGTCGCCCGACAGCGAAAAGCCGGATGCGGCTGTTAAAAATCCGCAATCACCTACGTGCGCCAGCTGCCCCCAGAATGTGAAGGGGTCCGGTGACGGTGACTCCAAGGCGTGCCGCTACTCACAGCGTCTGGCGCTTCTGCTAGCCAACGATCCCGGCGGTGACGTGCTGCAGTTCACGGTTCCTTCGCAGTCGCTTTTTGGCGATAAAGAAGGCGACAACCGTCCGCTTCAATCCTATTCGCGGTACCTCGCCGCGAACAACATCGGCGTGGATGAGGTCGTGACGCGCATGCGCTTCGATACGAAGTCATCGCATCCAAAGCTGTACTTCAAAGCGGAGCGCTGGCTATCCACTACGGAACACGCAACTGCCAAGGAAAAAGCGCAGTCGGTGGATGCAAAGCACGCCATCACAATGACTGTGTCGCAAGTGGACAACGTCCCTGCGTTACCCGGCGTTCGTCCCAGCGCCCCCGCCAAAGCGGAGCCTAAGCGTAAGGGGGGTGCGGAAGCGGAGCCGACGCTGCGTGCCGACGCCAAGCCAGCTCCGGCTGCAGCGACCATAAAGCCGGACGTTAAAGACTTGGTCAAAGCGTGGGAATCTGACGATTAATGGAGGCAGGGGGAGGCAACTCCCCCTATGCAGCCGTGTATCGCTCGCGCTTAAAAACTGCTATTGCCAACGCCCCCCGCTCGCTTGGAAGCGAGTTGGGGCGGAAGGCTATTGTTCTTAATCTGTCTGTAATACGCATTGCCAAAGCGACAGGAGCCACCCGGCAAACAGTGTACAACTGGTTTACTGGAGCGGCAGACGTTTCCCCAGCGTACGAAGAAAAAGCACGTGCGCTTTTTAAAATTATGGCGCAGGCTAACACGGCAGAAGAAGCATGGACCAAGGCGTGCCAGATATTCCAGCTTCACACCTGACCGACGGGGAGTTGTTGGGCTACGTGGAATACTACATGCTCAAACACAAGACGTTGCCCCTTTCGCTTCAGAAAGAACTAATACAAAGATTTCGTGCCTTTGTTGACGATATCTATTCCTCTACGTAGTGGCAGTCTAGGAGAAAATAAATGCAACCGCTGGAGTTTCTGGCGGCGGTACTTCCTTCAGAGGGGGTGTATTGCATTGCGGAACTGAGTTCCTCAAAGAAGGAACATGTATACGCAAACAGCCTCAAAGAATTGGAAGCTGCGCTGGAGCGCTTTAACGCAAGCAAGTTCAATACATATTTTGCGTTAGCAGCGTTTACGGAAGAAGGCACCCGCGCCGCCGTCAACGCCAAGTATATGCGTTCGCTGTTTGTAGATCTTGACTGCGACGCCAACGACCCGAAGAAGTACAAGACGCAGCAAGAAGCGTTGGATGCCCTAAACACGTTCCTTCAAAGCAGCGGCTTGGATACGTTTGGTGCGCCGTGGATTGTATCTTCCGGCGGCGGTATCCATGCCTACTGGCCTTGTGACAAAGACATCTCCGTTGCCGATTGGAAGCTGCTAGCAGAAAATTTTAAGCGCCTTTGCAAGCAGCAAGAACTGTTAATTGATATGACTGTGACGGCAGATGCCGCACGGGTGCTACGCGTACCGGGTACGATGAACTGGAAGCAGGCAGACAACCCGCGCCCAGTCACGATTCTGCAAGAGGGTCAGATTTTTGAATACGCTACGCTGCTCACCGCAGTCAAAGACAAACTGAACGGACACGTTGTTGCCAGCCTAGTGTTACCGGGCGAACGCCCAACGCCTGCTACCGGCAACAAACTGCGGCTTTTTGAAAATACGGCTGTTGTCTTCAAGACCATACTGGAACGGAGCGTAAACGGCACCGGGTGTGGGCAGCTTCTGTACTACATGCATAATGCAGCGGATGGAGGCATGGAGCCGTTATGGCGCGGACTGCTATCGCTTACCAAGGCATGCACAGACGGGGACAAGTACGCAAAAAAACTTTCTTCATTGCATCCATATGACGATGCCCGTATGCTGCAGAAGCTACGCGAGATTAAGGGTCCCTACCCATGCGTAAAGCTGGACAGCGAAAACCCCGGTGTCTGCACCAGCTGCCAGCACTGGGGCAAGATCACCAACCCGCTTGCTCTTGGGCGTGAGCTGCAGACAAGCACCGAAACCAAGCAAGTGGCAGTTACGTCCACCACAGAACCGCAGGCGGAAATCATCACGGTACAGCGTCCGTCGCCCCCCAAGGGGTTTAGCTACGGCAAAAACGGCGGTATCTATCGTGAGAAGACGGCTGAAGATGCGGAGGGCAACAGAATAAAACGCCAAATACTGGTGGTGCCATACGATCTTTTTGTCGTGGACCTGCTCAGTATACAAGGCGATCACGTCGTGCACATGGTGGCGCTGCGCCCTGAAGGCACAACGCAAATAACCATTCCTCAACGCGCTGTGGTCAGCAAGGATGAAACAGTCAAGGCGCTTGCCTCCCAGAACATAGTCGCTGCGCATGGGGCAGATAACGACAGGAATCTTTTTGATTATGTGCGTGCATGCGTAGAGGAGGTGTCGGCTTCCCGCAAGGCTTTAAGCGTACCCAGTAGTTTTGGCTGGCAGGAAGATGGAAGCTTCGTTACCAACGGCAAGATTTTTTACCCTGACGGCAGCACGCGCACAACGCCCATGCCGGGGCTTGAAAACCTTCTTGCAAACACGCGTCCAAAAGGTACCCTTGAAAATTGGACACGCGTAGTGGACATGCTGATCCGGCGCAAAAACTTCGACCTTCTGGCAGTTGGCTTGGGCGTTGCGCTCGGTTCGCCCATAATGGAGTTCAGCAAATTATCCGGGCTTGTGTTCAGCGCCGGTTCTTCACACTCCGGTACTGGCAAGTCGCTCTCCCTTCAGCTGGCGGCATCGGTGTGGGGCGACCCAACAGGCTATCGCATCAACCCCGCCACGTCGCCCGTCACCACCTTGCAAAGAGCGGGCTTGTTGCACAGCCTGCCACTTGTCACGGACGAAGTGACATCCAAGAACCGTAAGGATTTTGAATGGTTTCCCGCCTTCATATTCGATATCAGTGAAGGGCAGGGCAAGGAACGCATGGAATCGGGGGCCAACAAAGAGCGTTTGAACACTACTAAATGGCGGCTGCTGGCAATTGTCTCGTCCAATGACCACACATTGGATTACCTGTCAGGAGGACGCAAGCATTCTTCTGAAGGTGAAATGCGCCGGATGCTGCAATGGGAAGTCAAGGATACCCTTACTTGGGATCTACAAGAAGTGGAGATTCTGAAACTTATTTTTGATAACTTTGGGTACGCAGGACAAAAATACGGCGCTTGGCTGGCTGCCAATCGTGGCTTGGCAGAAACGTACTACAGTCGTATCTTTGCAGACATCCGCAAGGAGTTTAACTTTACAAACGATGAACGCTTTTGGCATGCAGGGACTGCATCCTGTGTGGCGGGTTGGATATTGAGCGGCACCAAGCATGCCGGGGTCATAGACCTTCCGGTTAAAACATTGATGGAAAGCTTGAAGCGCATCGTCGAAAAGACGCGGTCCACCGTCAAAGCAAGCGCTCGTACAGCAGAAGACATCCTCAATTCCTACATCCGCGACTATTACGGACGGCTGGTGGTCATTAAGGTTATGGACGGCAAGACGATGGCGCTGATTGGCGAAGGTGGTGTTGTTGATGCGTCACTTACGCGAACTGAAATTGCCGGACGGGTGGAGCACGATTATCCGCCGGGGCACATTTCCTTTTATATTGAAGAGCAGCAGCTCAAGGCATACTGCTCTAGTCGGTCTTTTGGTTACTCTGATTTCAAGGCGGAGATGGCAAAGATATGCGTGGTGGAGCCCATCAAGAAAAATTTACTTTCACAAACACGCGGTCCCCAGATGCGGGTTAATGCGCTTCGGATCTGCCGTCCTACCGTGGATGTTGAAGACGAGATCGTGCAGAAGCTTGCAGAAGCTTAAAGTTTACTATCCGTGGAACAAGACCCCTGTGGGTGGGGGATTTTTTGTGCCTTCCCTCCGCCCCAAGGACACCAAGTTTGATGGGTTGCGTGCCGCTATGTATTACGGATACAAGGGCACTTGCTATATCGGCATTAAGGATGGCAAATTAGGGGTGCTTTTTAAAAGGCTTGGCTAGCGTATGCTTGCGCTGTCGCCCGTTTTGCAGCCAGAAGGTCTTGCAATATCGTGCGTTTTTCATCTCCGCTCATACGTGGGTCAGCACGAACAGCCCGTTCTGCATCAATAATCTTTCTCATTTCATTGCGGAATTTTTGCGAATCTTTAGCATACCCAATTTCCATTTCGTATTTTTTAAGGTACTCTTCCGCTTCCCCTGTACGCCCTTCATTTACCAGTTTTTGAAATGTGTTTTTACGCTGTTCGGCGTTTTCCATGAAGTCGTAGGCGCGCTCAAGTAACTCTCGTGCATTAAGCGGTTGTAGAAGCGCACGCACAACAGGCGTCTGGCTGGATATAAAGGGTGTAGTTGGCGCTTCCCCGGTGGGTTTGGGCGCAAACCCGGTAACAACAGGACTGAGCATAGCCGTCAGCTCCAGACCAAGTCCTGCTGTGTATCCACGAATAAGATGGTCAATTTGCGCTGGCGAAATAATTCCGGTGCTACCCAATATTTTTGCCAACTCAGTCGTGTTCTCACGATAACGCTCAGCAACATCAAGACCTGCTTCCCGTTTGGACTGTATTGGCCTTCCCTCATAAAAGTCTTTGTTTGCCCATAGCTCTATAACAGGTTTAACGCCTGCGGGAACAGCAAATGGCTGAGTGCTAATCGCAAGTTCTTTTAGCGCATCAAGCACGGGCGCAGCGTTTTTATCGTTGCGCATCGCTCTGTACACAGTTTGCGGAATAGCTTTAAAAATAAAACCAACTTCAAAGGGAATAGGAATTCGCAAAGGTTCGTCCATCCCCGGAAATTTAAAGAACCAGTATTGCAATTTTTGTTTTTCAGGAATTTCTTTGTACCAGTCTTCGTCTTCCAGCAATGCTTCGTACATTAACGTAAGGGCAAGAAGCATGGTACCGCGCACAAAAAACTTTTGCCGAACTTTAAGCTGTTCGTTAAACGGCATCGTTCCCCTAATTGCTTTACCAAGAACATTTAAGCCTTGAATGTTGGCGTTAAGGAACGGAATCATCATGTTCAAGTGATACATGCTTGGCGACAACCCACGCTTGGTAAAGTTAATCGCCTCAAGCGCAGCCAGCTCTGCCTGTACTTCATTCAAGCCTTGTTGCTTAAAGCTGTTGTAAAGCACAACACGGCTTGCTGCATCGGCCTTCATTCCAATGCCTTCCATCATCCCAATAAGACTAAACTGCTGTCCGGCTGAAATCTGGCGCAAAATCGTAGCGTAGTCTTCTTTAGTTCCGGTCAGGATTTTGCTGCTCATAACTCCGCTACGCCGCAAAACATCTTCCCCAGCGCTTCTGCCTGCATACATACGTATTGCTTCTTTCAGCGCACTAAGCACCGGAATACCGTTTGCTCCGGTCGTAAAGTTCATTGCAACCGAATCTTTAATGAGCTGATTAATGGCATACGTTGGAGACAACGTAATCATCTTGCGCAATAATTTTGCCGGGTACGACAACAAACGAACGTACGTCGGCACCAGCGTCGGCATACCTTCCAAACCTTTTATAAGCAACTCCGTTGGAATTTTTTCAAACGCAGTGCCTTCTGTTTTGACAATAATATGCTTGTCTTCGCCTTTAATCTTGAAGCGAAGCACATCTGCACGCGCAGGTCCTGTCCCATTGCGCATCGGAATGCGTGCGTCTTTTTTGCCTTCTTTGCTTTTAAGCGTAAGCGGTTCAACCAGACCAAGCGCATCCAATGTAAAAGCCAGATTTGTCACGGCTTGGTTACGCAGCCCAATATCAACCAGCGCATTAGTGTTCATCAACGCGCTATCAAACACACGGAAAATGTTTTGTTTTCCGCCTATTAGTTCGTGAAGCATAGGCTGCGATTTAAGATCCCCGATTCGGAAAGCTGTTTCTCCTGCAATCTCCAAGAAAATATCGCCGGTTGCTTTATCAACCCGATAAAACGGAATGTAGTCTGTGGCTTCACGCAAAGCCTTTGCACGGTCTGCTGTCAACGCTCCAGTGACGTGCGCAAAATCAATCAGTCCTTTGTTGTACGCGTTGTATTCACGACGCGCGGCATTAAACAATGTAAGATTATCCGCGTGTTCAGGGTTGCTCACCAACTCCTGTTTAAATTTTTTAATTTTTTCTTGTGTAGCTTCATTAATTCCAAGTTTGTCATACCCAACTTGCTCACCACGAAGCGCGGCCATGTACATCGTAAAGTACTCTTCATTAACCCGCGCGTTTCCAAAAGTGACATTACTAAGGATGTTTGCCATCCCTTTAAGGCTGGCTCCGTCTACAACCCTGTAGTAATAATATTTCTGCCCCGTACGCGGATCTATTTTTTCTTGACGTGTAAGAGGACCCGTCGTGGCAATTGCGCTGACAAATGCCGTGCGCTGATCAGACATACGCAACAAATACATCATTTGCTGTGCTGCGGCTGAATCTTTCATTCCGCCAGCAACAGCGTCGAGAGCGGACAACCGATCAACAATGTTGGTGTGAGAACTTAACCCCCAATTGCTTGCAACAAGCTTGTCTTTAAGCGTTGTGTCTTTTCCAAACACTTCATCAGCAGTATTGTTCCATTCCGGAATTCCGCCTTTTCGTGCCGTTCTAAACGCAATTTCTCCAGTCGGCGTCTGGTAAACACCTAGTTTGTCCGAAGCAAACGCTTTGTGTGCTTCACGAATAATGCGCTGGATCTCACGGGCGTCCCGTGCTTTCATAGATCCAAACCCCATAGCTGATAGCGCATCCTTAAACGCATCCACAACGGAGCGCAAGAAGTCCTTTACTCTGGTAACGGCATCGCGCTTGACGCCGCGCCCTTCAGCAGCGTGGGCTATCATTTCACGGACAACGGCGGAACGCAGCAACTCCGCTGTGTCCTTTGGCGTTTCTTTTGTTTTTTCCGTTAGTCCTGTTCTTGCAAACGCTATTTCTGCTTCCAGCACGCTGTCGTAGACGCCCAGATCCGCAGCCACCTGCGCCACATGGCGTACACCGCCCGGACGACTAAAGAGCTTGTTAACTAATTTTTGGAAGCGCTCCGGTCCAAGCACCGTATCCACGCTGTAGTGACCAATCAATTCGTGCGCAAACGTCTCTTCAAGATCCGCTACGTTGGCGTGGTTCTCGCCAATGACCAGCACTTCCCCCGTAGGTAGCACAAGGCCCTGCACTTTGTTAATGTCCTGTCCATCCTCTTCAATAGCCTCGCGGAAGTTTTTCGGCACGCTAGCCACCGTCGGCGCGTAAATTATGTTTACGTTAGACGGCGTATTGGCTTTAACTGCGTCAGCTACGCCTTTTGCGTCTTGCGCAGAGATGCCCCGGACAACGTCACGGGTAGCCCGATACAACGGTTTTGCTTTATTT
>Ga0194131_10007996_pt1 | contig 13972 bp, 12 predicted proteins | sample TA2KigO120mmetaG_FD_148631 | JGI IMG/M metagenome (GOLD analysis project Ga0194131, IMG submission 148631) | Freshwater microbial communities from Lake Tanganyika, Tanzania - TA2015053 Kigoma Offshore 120m | ecosystem: Environmental > Aquatic > Freshwater > Lake | place: Tanzania: Lake... | reverse complement strand
TGATCGACGAAGCCTATATCGACTTTGTCCGGGATCCGAACTATGTGTCCGCGACGGACCTTGCCCTCTCGAAACCCAACGTGTTTGTCACCCGCACCTTTTCCAAGGTCTACGGGCTACCGGCGGTTCGGCTTGGCTATGCGGTAGGGAAAAATCCAAATTTCGAGGGGTTCTGGAACTATATCGGTTCGTGGAACGACATGGCACTTGCCGCCGGCAATGCGGCACTCGACGACGCCGAACACATCGCCGCATCAAAACGGGTGGTCGCCGAAGGTCGAGTTTTTCTGGAAAAGGAATTTCAGGCGCTTGGCATCGAGTACGTGCCGAGCGAGTCCAGCTTTATGCTTTTCAAGGTGTCCGACACGGATCAGGTGACACGCGAACTCCAGAAGCGCAGTGTATTTATCCGCAACGCCGCCCGTATGTGGGGCGTCAACGGGTACTGCCGCGTCTCGATGGGTACGGCGGACGAGTTGGATGCGTTTGTCACGACGCTCAAACAGGTGCTCGGCAAGGCGGGGATATAGCCGGGTTGGGAATAACCGCAACCATACAAAAGACCCCTGAACCGAATGGCTCAGGGGTCTTTCAAGAGTAGCGGGGGCAGGATTTGAACCTGCGACCTTTGGGTTATGAGCCCAACGAGCTACCAGACTGCTCCACCCCGCGTCGTTAGCATATCCAATATAGAAAAGATGGCTTCCCAAGTCAAGTATTTTCTTGAAGAAAATTTTTTCTTCAAAGGTTGTACCACGCTCTTTTAAAAATGGGTTGACACCCCTTTCTCGCTTTGCATCTTACCGTTTTATACGCGCCATTCGCCAGCGAATAGACAGACATGTTGCACCCTCCAACTTTTTCCCACCTATGCAGCCCGGAAAACGTTTCGAAAAGATAAAATGGGTGCTGGACCGCCGTCAGCCCGATCTGACGGTCGTCATGGATGGCGTGAAAAAACCCCACAACGTGGCCGCAGTGATCCGTACATGCGACGCCGTAGGCATCTCGGAAATTCATACCGTCACCGTCCAACACGGGCTTCGGTTTCGCAACCACGCTGCCAGCGGCACGCACAAATGGATCGACGTCATACGACACCACGACGTGGCCTCCACCGTCGCGGTGCTTCGTATGCGCGGCTTTCACCTCCTTGCCGCCCACCATGAGCCAACCGCGCGCGACTTCCGAACGGTCGATTATACAAAACCCACCGCCATCGTCGTGGGAACCGAACTCGAAGGGTTGTCTCCGGAAACCGTAGCCCTGTGCGACGAGATGTTGCGTATTCCCATGTCGGGCATGGTCGAGTCACTCAATGTATCGGTAGCCACCGCGCTGATTCTGTTCGAAGCGCATCGCCAGCGTACGGAAGCCGGTTTCTACGAGACCCGGCGTTTGGATGACGAAACATACACCCACCGATTGTTCGAGTTTACCCATCCACAGGTGTCCGCCTACTGCCGAAGAAAGCAGCTACCATACCCCGCCATGAATGAACGAGGAGAAATCGCCGAACCGTTTTCGGCTCCCTCCATCCTCCAAACGCCTGCGTCATGACCTCCTCGCTTTTTCTTCTGGTCCTGACCGCAGGGGTGCTCCATGCCGTCTGGAACTTTGTCGCCCGTCGCGCGTCGGGCAATTTAGCGATATTCTGGTGGTCCATGTGGGTGGGGGGGCTGTCCATGACGCCGGCCATCGCGTGGATCGGCGCCGAAAGGGGAGCCGATACGCTTCTCGATATGCTGAGCAAAGGCTACCCCTGCATACTTGCCACCGGAACCATACACACCTTTTATTTTATGTTATTAGGACGCGCGTACCGTGACGGCGAAATATCGGTCGTCTATCCGGTCGCGCGTGGGTCGGGGATCGGTATCACCGCTTTTCTCGGATGGTTACTGCTTGATGAACCCATCACCTCGACGGGGCTTGTCGGTATCCTGCTTGTCTCCGGCGGCATCCTGTCGCTCGGCGTCAATGTGGTGCGACTCAACCCACAAGCGATACACGGCTTCAAATCCGCGCTTGGCGTCGGAGCGACCATCGTCGGATATTCGGTCATCGACAAATTCGGTGTTCAGATCGTCCACCCCACCCTGTATATTACCGGCATGTTTCTGATCACCGCACTGCTGATGTGGCCCACGGTGCATACGCGATTTCGCGGTCAACTATCGGGAACGTTGCGCTCCGGATGGCGTTCCATTTTGTTGATAGGCGTCGGCTCGGTCCTGACCTACGTGATGATCCTGTTTGCGCTTACCCTCGGACCGGTTAGCTATGTGGTGGCCATGCGCGAGTTTGCCGTGGTCGTCGGCGCGATCATGGGATTCACGTTTCTCAGAGAGCCTGTCACTCCGGCTAAAATCGGCGCTATCGTGGCCATCACCGCAGGACTGATATGTATCCGGATGGGATAAAAAGAGGAAAGGGCAACCCAGTGGCAAATGGCCTCTATCTGTGTATCCTTTTGCTTTTTCCCGGTGTCGTCTTTGCCGACACGGAGCACACACAACTTCGCACCCTGTCTATCGGCAAAATGGAGCGGACCTATCGAGTCCATGTGCCACCTTCGTATCATCCGGGGGTTCCCGCAGCCGTCGTAATGGCGTTTCACGGAGGCGAAAGCGATGCACAACGGATCGAAAAGACATTGCGTTTTTCCGCGATCTCGGACCGGGAAAACCTGATCGTCGTCTATCCCAACGCGGTGGACGGCCACTGGAACGACGGACGCAAGTCGGCCCTGTTTGCAAAACACGATAAAAAAGTGGACGACGTATCCTTTGTCCTCAAGATGCTCAAGGCCCTTCGAAAAGAGTTTTCCATAGATACCACGCGCGTTTTTGCGGTCGGGGTGTCCAACGGGGGTATCTTCGTTCAGCGGTTGGCTGTCGAACACGCCGATCTTTTTGCGAGTATCGGCAGTGTGGTCGCCAGTATCCCGGAGCCGCTCAAAGAAAGGTTTCGTCCTTCCGCACGTGTGTCGGCGATTTTTATCAACCGCACGGACGACCGGTTTGTACCTTATGCGGGCGGCGAAGTGAGTTTTCATCTGCTACCGATGCTCAAGACCTTGCGCCGACCTCCGGACCGGGGGCGCGTGCTTTCGACCGAGGAGTCGGTCAACCTCTGGGTGCAGTACAACCGAGCCACCAGCACACGGCTTTCGGCCAGAATCCCGGATCATGAGCCACGCGACGGCGCTACGGCCGAGATGTTTGTGTACAGCGGCGGCGACCGGGAAACCTTTGTTTCGCTATACCGGGTAAACGGAGGCGGACACACTATTCCGGGTGGCAGTACCGGGATTCCGCCCAAACATATCTTTGGCAACATCTGTACGGACTTTGACTCTACGGAAGCCATCTGGCTGTTTTTCAAACACAACGCCAGAAAATAGCCCACGAGACGTTGCTTGACAGCCCCCGGAAAAACCGTTTATTGTTTTTAACCCCCGTCCAATGTTCCCCACCCCGGCGGCTTCGCCGTTTCAAAGGACACGGTCTATGACTCCGTTCCGGCTTGCCGGCCCTACGCTCAGAACCAATCTGCACACGCATACCACCTTTTCGGACGGCAAGTTTACGCTTTCCGAAGTCGTCGCCGCCTACGAAGCCCTCGACACCGACGTCGTAGCCATTACCGATCACAACCAATGGCGTAACCACAGCGCCGCCTCCACCGAACGTCTGTTGCTTCTCAACAGCAACGAGCCTTCGCTTTCGCACCGCGAACACGTGCTGGCTACCGGGGTCCACCACGCTTCGCCGGTAGACGAAGGAGAGCGTTCGAGCACCCGCACCCAGGAAGTCATCGACTGGATCGAAGAAAACGGCGGATTTTCGACACTCAACCATCCTACATGGACCGGGATGTCGATAGATCGCCTACTCGAACTGGACCGTTACCGTTCCATCGAAATCTACAACGGAGGTTGCGCGGGACACGGCTCCGAATATGCGCTGACCCACTGGGATGAACTCCTCCGACAGGGTCGCCGCGTCTGGGGCCTAGCGACGGACGACAGCCACTACGACTGGGATCGGGGTCTGGGGTGGGTGGAGGTCTTTGCCGAAAAAAACGAAACATCTGTCCTGGAAGCCCTCAAAGAAGGTCGGTTCTACGCCACCATGGGACCGGAGATCAAACACTTTGAATGTGACGGGATACGGTTGTATATCCGTACCGAACCCGTGATGGGCATCGCCGTGATGTCCATCCCTGGCCCGATAGAAGTGGCGCATGGCGGTCTGAACACCGTCTGCGAACTGGAATGGAAAATTTCGAGCCGGGCCGAGCGCTATGTGCGCGTGGAAATTCACCGAGCGGACAACAAAAAGGCCTGGACCAACCCCGTATTTCTCGACTGACGATCCCAATCGTCTACATCCATTTTTCGAGATTTTCCGCTTCGCTTCGTCAGTATATGGCGTAGACCCTCAACTGTTCCGGCATACTCAAAATCGATCCCCTCCGGCGGCTTGTCGCCGCGTATCGACTGTTTTTTCATTCGACAGGCAAAGATGGAACGACTGCATCCGCTCAACGTACAATAAGTACAAGAGACGGAAATGCCGATCCACTCCGCAACGCAGACGAGCGGTAACGGACGCAAAGGCTATCGACCGTTTCCATACATCAAGGGAGGTTGGACCATGTCGGTCACCGCAGAAACCCCAATCAGCCTGCTGGAGTGGTTCAAGACGCTATACGACCAGCACCGCGAAGAGATCTAGAACTTCCCGAATATCTCGATCTCTGCCGAAACGATCCATTGCTCTACGCCTCTCCACATGAAAGACTGCTCCGCGCTATCGGAGAGCCAGCCCTCTTGGACACCCGCTCGGACGAACGCCTTAGCCGGATTTTTTCCAACCGCGTCATCCGAACCTCCCCGTCGTTCTCGGAATTTTACGGGTTGGAGGACACGATCGACCAAATCGTATCCTTTCTGCGTCACGGCGCCCAGGGGTTGGAAGAGCTAAAGCAGATTCTATATCTGCTCGGACCGGTAGGCGGTGGAAAGTCTTCGCTGGCCGAACGGCTCAAACAGCTTATGGAACAGGAGCCGATCTACGCGCTTTTAGGTTCGCCCATCCAAGAGTCGCCGCTGGGATTGTTTTCGGCGTCGTATCAACGTCAGATGCTCGAAGAAAAATTTGGTATCCCGGTCCGTTACGTACCCAGAGTCATGTCTCCATGGGCCGTCAAACGTTTGCGCGAATACAACGGCGACATCGCGCGGTTCAAGGTGGTCAGACTGTTTCCGTCGCTTCTGAATCAACTGGCGATCGCCAAGACGGAACCGGGCGACGAAAACAATCAGGATATCTCGGCGCTGGTCGCCAAGGTGGACATCCGCAAACTAGAAGAGTTTTCGCAGGACGATCCCGATGCGTAAAGCTTTTCGGGGGGACTGGGACGGGCCAATCAAGGAATTCTCGAATTTGTCGAGATGTTCAAGGCTCCGCTCAAGACGCTCAATCCGTTGCTTACCGCCACACAGGAAGGTAACTACAAAGGAACCGAAGGGCTTGGCGCGATCCCGTTCAACGGTATCATCGTAGCGCACTCGAACGAATCGGAGTGGGAGGAGTTCGAAAACAATCGGCGTAACGAAGCGTTTATCGACCGCGTCAACATCGTCAAAGTGCCTTATTGTCTGTGCGTATCCGACGAAGAAAAAATCTACCGGAAACTGATCCGGGAAAGCGCGCTTCACGATGCGCCGTGCGCCCCGATGACATTGCGTATGATGGCTCAGTTTTCCGTGCTTACCAGACTCAAAGAGCCGGGGGCCAACTCGTCCGTCTTTTCCAAGATGCGCGCCTATGACGGAGAAAATCTCAAGGACGTCGATCCCAAGGCAAAACCCATTCAGGAATACCGAGATGTAGCCGGCGTGGACGAAGGCATGGAAGGCATGCCCACCCGTTTTGCCTTCAAGGCCCTGTCGAAGACCTTCAACTACAGTCCCGCCGAGATCGCAGCAAATCGGGTCCATCTCATGTATGTGCTCCGTCAGGAGATCATGCATCTCCAGCACCCCAGAGAACAGGAACTGCTCGGATTTATCAACGAATATCTCGCCGACCGGTACAAGGAATACATCGGCAAGGAAATCCAGACCGCCTTTGTCGAGTCGTACTGGGAATACGGACAGAACATTTTCGACCGCTATGTGCAGTATGCGGATTTCTGGTCGCGCGGGGACGATTTCCGCGATCCGGACACGGGAGAGATTTTTGACCGCGCCGCGCTTAACGCGGAACTCGAAAAGATCGAAAAACCCGCCGGCATCGCCAACCCAAAGGATTTCCGCAACGAGATCGTCACGTTTGTCTTGCGCTGGAGGGCCGAACATGCAGGACAAAATCCCGAGTGGACGGGCTACGAAAAACTGCGTGAGGTCATCGAGAAAAAGATGTTTGCCAATACCGAAGAACTGCTTCCGGTGATTTCGTTTACCCGGAAAGGTTCGGCGGACGAACAGAAAAAACACGAGGACTTTGTCAACCGGATGATGGACCGCGGATACACCGAAAATCAGGTGCGTCTCGTGGTAGATTGGTTCCAGCGCGTACAACGGTCGTCGTGACTACTTCGATAGAGATTCAGACAAGGTTCCGTGGTCATTCGCGCAACCTCCTCAGGTCCGTCACTCGGGCAGAACCCGGGGTCCAGCGTCTTCAAACTTCACCCTTCAAACTTCTGTTATGCCCATGTTACTCGACATCATAGACCGACGTAAAAACCCCAAAGACAAAAGCCTTGTCAACCGTCAGCGGTTTCTCAAACGGCAAAGCAAGGAGATACGCACGGCGGTGCGCGAAAAAATCCGTGACGGTTCGGTAAGGGACGTATCGTCCGACCGGCCTTCGCGGGTCCGGATCTCCACACGAGGCACCGAAGAACCGGTCTTTCGTCATGCGCAAGGCGGTATCGTCGAGGAAACCCTACCCGGAAATAGAGAATACGTGCCGGGTGACAAACATCCCAGACCCTCAGATGCCGCCGGACGGGGAAAAGCCGGCGCGCCCGACGGCGAGGGAGAGGACGATTTTGCCTTCGAAATTTCGCAGAACGAATTTCTCGAATACTTTTTCGAAGACCTTGCCCTGCCGGATTTGGTAAAACAAGCGCTGACCGGTGAAACCGCTTGGGAGACACACCGGGCAGGGTTCTCCACCGACGGGCCGCAAAGCGCGCTCGACCCGCTGCGTACCATGCGCCATGCTCAAGCCCGCCGGTTTACCTTCCGGATGCCGAGACTGCAAAAAAACGGGCGCTGGAACGCGAACGCGAACACCTCGTGGCAGATATAGACACGCTCGACCCCGAAGAACAGACTATCCGGCGCGAACGCATCGCTGGGCTGGACGCCGAAATCGCCGCGTTGGAACGCAAAATCAAAGCCGTCCCGTTTCTCGACGACACCGATATCTGCTATCGTCGGCGCGAACGTATCGAAACCCCCATCACCCAAGCCGTCATGTTCTGCATACTCGATGTTTCGGGAAGCATGGGACCTTGGGAAAAGGAAATGGCCAAACGGTTTTTTATGCTGCTCTATCTGTTTCTTTCATGTAACTACAGCAAAGTGGATATCGTCTTTATCCGGCATCACCACACGGCTCAGGAAGTCGAAGAAGAAGAGTTTTTTCGGTCGCGCGAAAACGGCGGAACCGTCGTTTCGTCGGCGCTCTCGCTGATGGCGGACATCGTGGAAAAACGATACCCCGTCGAACGATGGAATATCTACGGATGCCAAGCATCCGACGGCGACGACTATACGGACGATCTGCCCGTGGTCTACGATGTCATGAAAAAACGCGTCATGCCGCTGGTCCAGTATTACGCCTATATCGAAGTGGATGCCAGAGACCAAAGCGAACTGTGGTCGGTCTATCGGGATCTTCACGAAGCATACGATCATTTTGCCATGACCCGCATCACCGCCGCCGCCGACATCTATCCAGTGTTCCGTAAACTGTTCGAACGTCGGCGCGAAGGAGCGTCCCATGGCTGAACAACCGCTGTATACCGACGCGGAATGGACCTTCGAAAAAATCGAACGGATTACCCAAGCCATCGGGCAAATCGCAGACGAAGAACTCCGGCTCGACTACTACCCCTTCCGTATCGAACTCATCACCAGCGAACAAATGATGGACGCCTATACTTCGGCGGGCATCCCGATCAACTACGCGCACTGGTCGTTCGGAAAACAGTTTGTCCTGCTCCAAGATCAGTACAAACGCGGCAAAATGGGTCTGGCCTACGAGATCGTGATCAATTCGGATCCGTGTCTGGTCTATCTGATGGAAGAAAATACGATGACCATGCAGACGCTTGTCATCGCACACGCCGCGTACGGTCACAACACCTTTATGAAAAACAACCATCTGTTCAAACAGTGGACCCACGCCGATGCCATTCTCGACTATTTTGCGTTTGCCCGTCACTATATCGGCCAGTGCGAGGAACGATACGGCATGGAAGCGGTATCCGAGGTGCTGGACGCTTGTCATGCGCTCCAGACGCACGGCGTTCACCGCACACGCCCCTTGCGCAAATTGTCGCTTGTGGAAGAAGAACAACGGCAACGCGAGCGCGCCGAACAACGCGAACGCGATCTCGACGTGCTCTGGAGTACGCTACCCAAACGCGCGGGTAGCGCCAAAGAGGAGAAATCGGAAATTTTTCCGCCGGAACCGGAAGAAAATATCCTGTACATTATCGAAAAAAACGCACCCGAACTACCCGCATGGAAACGCGAGATCATTCGCATCGTCCGCAAAATAGCCCAGTATTTCTATCCGCAACGGCTTACCAAAGTACTCAACGAGGGGTTTGCCACCTTTACTCACTATTACATCATGAACCGTTTGTCGGAAAAAGGATTGATCACATCCGGGGCCATGCAGGAGTTTATCCATGCGCATACCGGCGTGGTGGCGCAACCCGATTTTGCTCCGATGAACCCGTATGCGCTGGGATTTAACATGTTTATGGACATAAAACGAATCTGCGAGACACCCGACGAAGAAGACCGGAAATGGTTTCCCGACATCGCGGGCAGCCCATGGCTTCCTACGATCAAGTTCGTCGCCGAAGCCTTTAAGGACGAAAGCGCCATCCTGCAGTTTCTTTCGCCGCTTCTGATCCGAAAAATGCGTCTGTTTACTGTGCTCGACGACAATCGCAAAGACCACTATCTCGTTGCGGGGATCCATAACGAAGACGGCTATCGGCATGTCCGAAAACAACTTTCACGGCATTACGACGAGGCGTTTCGGATTCCTATCGTGGAGGTGGCGCGGGTGGACCGACGCGGTGACAGAACGCTCACCCTGCACGACCGCCAGATAAATCGCCGACCGCTTCATGCGGACGACGCCAAAAAGGTGCTTAAATTCTTGGAAAAACTGTGGGAATTTCCCGTGGAGATGGAAGTCTATCCAGAATCGGGCGAAACAGACAAAAAGCCCGTCTGGCGAATCGAACGGGGCGAATGGGCAGGAGGATGACAGCTTTTCCCACAGCCCCAAGGACGCCTATCTGCCCGGAAGCGCCCGAAGGGCATCCACGATCTGGGTTTTGGCACGGGTTTTGTCGTCCACCCGTTTTATGACTTGCGCGGGAACGCCCGCCACAACGGTATCAGGAGCGATATCCTCGATGACCACCGCGCCTGCGGCAACGACCGCACCGCGTCCGATACGCACCCCTTCAACCACGACGGCGTTGGCACCGATCAGCACATCGTCCTCGATCACCACAGGCGTGGCGCTCGGCGGCTCGATGACACCGGCCAGCACCGCCCCGGCCCCTACGTGACAGTTGGCGCCGATCAGCGCGCGCCCCCCTACCACCGCGTTCATGTCGATCATCGTGCGGTCTCCCACCACCGCGCCGATATTGATCACCGCACCCATCATCACCACGCATCCCTTGCCGATGGTTACCCGGTCCCGAATCACCGCACCCGGCTCGATCCGCGCTTCCACCGTAAGCAGGTCCAACAACGGCACCGCGGAATTGCGTCGGTCGTATTCCACGTACGTATCGCGGATGCTCGACCGGTTGGCCTCAAGCAGTGCCGCTACCTGATCCGCCTCCCCGATAAGAAGCGGATCTCGCTCCGGATGAAATATCTTGACCATGTTCGCCGTATCGGGCACGGTGCGAATCTCGCCGAGCACGTACACTTTTACAGGTGTGGTTTTGGGGCTTTCCCGGATAAACCGGATCAATGCCTCGGCAGTAGTCAACTCGTAGGAAGACATGACTTCTCCTTAGGGGCGGAGGTTCTAGACAGCAGGCAAGATGGACCATAAGACACAGCATAAAGACGGTCCATGCCAATCGAGTGTCTATAGTATAGTATTTACGAGCGTCCGGCAGGAGAGAAAAATAATCACCGTACCAACGACCGCCAGCATGGCTCTTTGCGGCATGCGGCTGCACGCCCACGCCGCAAAAGGAGAGGCGACAAAACCGCCGAGCGCGAGCGGGAGTGCTACGGACCAGTGGGTAAGTCCGATCGTCAGCAGAAAGACAAAGGATGAGGTAAGCGTGACAAAAAACTCGACCGCGTTTACCGTGCCGACGGTCGTTCTGGCTCGGTTTCCGCGTGCCAGCAAGGTGGAGGCGACGACCGCCCCCCATCCACCGCCGCCCAGCGCGTCGATCAGCGCCCCGAAAAATCCAAGCGGGCCGATGCGCGAAACGGTCGAAACCCGGAGGACAGGCCGGACAGCTCGGAAAACCACGATCAACCCCATGACGAGCAGATAAACGGCGATATAGGGTTTGATGGTCTCGCCGGGCAAGATGGCAAGGGTATAAGCACCAACCCCCGCCCCGATCACACCGGGAATGACCAAGCGCCGAAACAGCGCGCGGTCGATGTTGCCAAACCGATGATGCGCCGCCGCCGATGTCCCCGTGGTGACGGTCTCCGCAAGATGCACCGTGGCGCTGACCGTCGCAGGCGGAAGACCGGCGGCCAAAAGAAACGACGAAGCGCTCAACCCGTAGGCCATGCCAAGCGCGCCGTCTATCATCTGCGCGCCGAAACCGATTATCATGTACAAAAAGAAAGCGTCGTCCATACCGTCTGTCCGGGGGGTAAAGGTCCCTTTTATTTTCTGCGTCGTCAATACTCAACTTTTTAATGTTAAGTAATATGACTAATAAAGTAAACATTAAAAAGAATCTGTCAAGTGGTTTTCGAGAAAAAACGTACAAAAAATGAACCCAATGGTGGATTATACCCCTTGCCATTCCGAAAGCCGTATACCTTATCCCGATATGGAAGCCTCCCACACCGCCATCCGAAGGCAGTTTTACGCCTTCCACCTGCGGGGTGTAGTTGGTCTTTCAGTTTGCTGCAAGATATGCACTCGCTGTTCTGTTCAAGGGGGGTTCATGCCCAAAATCCCCATCGGTATTACCCTATCAGCCGGCGTATCCCGCGCAACCATCCCTGTAGCGGAAGGTTTTCGCGGATGGCGGCAAATTTTCTACGCGCTGGGTGTGGGCGGTCCATTTCGCGGAGAAAACGCGAGGGCGCAAGGGGTCCGGTAGTGATACAGAGGTGTTCGATGGCGCGCGTGACGGCCGCGTAAAATACACGCCGCTCCTCTTCCAGATCTTCCGGGCAGGACATCATATGGCGATGGGGCAAAATATGCTCTGCCATGCGAAACAGCACCACGCACCGGTATTCGTCCCCCTTGCTTCGGTGTATGGTGGTGACCGTCACGCCTTGCCTGGATTGCGGTTTTGCGGGACACGCAAGACTGCTCTCTTCCTGCACCCGCTGCCGACAGAGTTCCGCAAACGTGTCGATATCGCGACAACCGGAAGCCATTTCGCGGAACAGTTCGATGATATCGACCGATGTCATAAGCACAGGATGTCGGCTGTGTCGCTCCCGGATGCGAAAATATTCGGCGATGCCAAACCGGTCGATTATCCGATCCAACAGCCAGGAAGCCGTCTTGTTTGCGCGCTGTGCGTTTAACTCGCGGACCCCCGCGAGAAACGACGCTACGCCCGCCTGCGCAAACGGCGGCAGTCGGTCCGGGTTTTCTATCACGATCGCCCCCTCTGCGGCGACGGCCCTCAGATGGTCGTTGGACAGATAGCGGGACGGGGTTGCCAGTGCCCGAACCCATGCGGTGTAAGACGCCCGTTCGGGAGCGCGGATCACTTCCATATACGCCCCGATGACAAGCCCTACGGAAGAGCCGTACAATTTTGTCTCTTCCAGCGGCGAAAAGGGAATCCCGCAGGCTTTGAGCGCGAATTGCACCGGACTTGCGATCGATTTTACTCGAACCAGCACTGCCATATCCCGACAGGAATACCCTTCCGCCATCCATCGCCGGATCCGGTGTGCGACGGTTTTTGCTTCGGACTCGACGGACACGCAGGGGATCACCTCCACGGGGCGCGCCGACGGCATTCCGGTGCGTTCCGCCGGACGGATCGGTTTGGGAAAGCGGTTCCGGTTGCACGCGATCACCCGCGCCGAACGCGCTACGATGTCGGGCGCGCATCGGTAGTTTTCGCCGAGCGTGCGAAGGGACGCACCGGGATACCATGGCCCGAAAGCGCGTATGTTGGCAGGGTCTGCGCCGGTAAAGGTGTTGATCATCTGGTCGTCGTCTCCGACGGCAAACAGGTTGTCGTGCGGAAACGCGATCAGACGGACGAGCAGAAATTGGGCAGGCGTCAAATCCTGAACTTCGTCGACCAGCACCGCGTCAAAAAGACTCTGATAACGCGCACGGGCATCGGGACTTCCCAACAGCACCTCGACCGCCCGGTAAATCTGATCGTCGTAGGTAAGCAGTTTTTTGGCCGACAGCACGGTCTCGACCCGTTTCCGCACCCGCTCCGCTTGTTCCGCGTCGAACCCCTCCGTCTTCGAGGACGGCGCCGCCGTATCGAGGGTGCGTTTGCGCCGCGCCGCCATTTCTTCGTAGGCGACGACCAAGTGTTCGGGGAAAAAACGAGGGTGACTGCCGTCGCGCCGGATTTCCATATCTTCCCGGATCGCCTGTCGATATTGACGATACAGACCGCCCGGAAGATTTTGCGGCGTCGCTACCTGAAACCCCGCGTACGGGCTGTCCGACGCGAGACGGCAGATTTCGTATCCGAGACTATGCAGCGTACCGATGCGAAGGCCCGAAAGCCCTGCTCGATCGTGTATCCGCTCCGCCATGACCTCGCTGGCCGCCCGGTTGAACACCACGCAAAGGATACGTTCCGGAGCCGTTCCCTGACGAACCGCCTCGACGACCCGTCTGGTAAGCACGCGCGTTTTGCCCGAACCCGCGGGTGCCAGCGTTAGGATCGCACCGGCGAGTGGAGCAAGACAGGCGGTCTGTTCGGGAGACAGCGTTGGCTGTGGTTCGGGTGTGGGAGGGGGCGAAATGCCCGTCTGCAACGCCTGCCGTATCACCGCGATACATCCGTCCCGATTTTGAAGAATCTGCCGTCCGTCGAGCCGGAGCGTTTCCAATCCCCGGCGACGCGCCCGTTCGGCATCGCGCTGACGCTGGGTTTCATGCCGGAACCCGCGACCGTCGGTTTCCACGGCGATCTGCCGACCGTCGGGGGTCGTCAGCAGAAAATCCGCCGCATAGGGATCGGACGGGTCTTCGCGCCGAAACGGAAGCCCGGCATGATTCAACCCTACGGCCAGATAACGCTCTACAGGCGTCATGCTTGCCTTATCCGTCGCGGGTATGGCTTCGGGCGCAGAAACCAGACGTCCCATACAAGCCAGCAGGGTACGTAATTGCTCGCCACAGAGCGTCTCGAAGGTTTTCTGCATACCGGCGCGCGTCGGAACCGGTAGCGCGACAGGAGCGAGCGTTTCCAATCCCCACGGCATAAACGCATACAGAGGAATAAGACGGTAATAGGCAGGAAGAACGATCAAATG
>Ga0194131_10007993_pt1 | contig 13977 bp, 15 predicted proteins | sample TA2KigO120mmetaG_FD_148631 | JGI IMG/M metagenome (GOLD analysis project Ga0194131, IMG submission 148631) | Freshwater microbial communities from Lake Tanganyika, Tanzania - TA2015053 Kigoma Offshore 120m | ecosystem: Environmental > Aquatic > Freshwater > Lake | place: Tanzania: Lake... | reverse complement strand
GCTGCGGGCGATCGAACTGGCGAAGACCGCCAAGAAACCGATTGTGCTCGCCGATGTGCAGGACAACCCCGGAGCTGGCGGCACGTCGGACACAATCGGACTACTGGCCGCCTTGATGCGTCACAGGGCCAAGGGCGCCGTCATCGGCATGATCGTCGACGAAGGCGCGGCGCAGGAGGCTGTTTCAACGGGCGAGGGCAAGGTTATGCGCCGCGGTATCGGCGCGGTAGTCGGCTACGGTGGCGAGCGGCCCGTGGTGGCCGATTGGCGCGTCGTCAAACTGGGTGACGGAAAATTCACCGGCACCGGTCCGTTCTACGGCGGCGCGAAGTTCCAGATCGGCCCGATGGCCCTGGTCACCGATGAGGCAAGTGGCGTGTCCGCCGTACTCGCCGCCAAGCGCATCCAGGCTGCCGACCAGGAAATGTTCCGCCATGTCGGAGTCGAGCCCGCCAAGGTGCCGATCCTAGGATTGAAGTCGACGGTGCATTTCCGCGCCGACTTCCAGCCGATCGCCGAAACCATTGTGGTCGTGCAGTCGACCGGCGCCCACATCACCGATCCGGTCGAGATGCCTTACAAACACCTGCGCAAAGGTGTGAAGCTCCGGCCCATGGGGCCGATGTGGAAAGGCGCCTAACGGCTTCGGAACGCCGGTCTGAGCGCCCACACCATCGGCACGGTCGTGAGAGCGATGCAGGCCACGATGGTGAGAGCAACTGGCAGGCTGGTCGCGTCGCCGACAAGGCCTGCCACGAACGGCCCGATCGCACCGGCGACCGAGCCGCCGGTATAGAAGACTGCGAAAGCGTGTGTGCGCCTTTCGGGCCTGACGAATTCGGGCACCGTGCCGTAGAGCACCGATGACGTGCCGTTTAGCACCAAGCCTACGGCGGGCAGCAGCAACAGCGTGAGCGGTAGCGACAACGGCAGAAGCAGCAGGACCAAGGCGGTCGTGGCGGCCTCGGTCAGGATCACCGACGGCACCACACCGAGCTTGGCGCCAACCCAGCCCATCACCAGCTTGCCGGCGGCGCCGCCAGCGAAGAGCAGGGACAGGCCGAGCCCGATGGTCGGTAGGTCGGCTCCCTTGTCGCGAAGCAGGAAGGGCAAGAAAATGAGGACGCCGGTGCGCACCAGATCGTCGGCGATGTGAATGGAAAACAACAGCCAGTAGGCCCACGGCCGGTCCTGCCCGGCGACCGGTTTTGCCTCGTCCGGCTTGTCGTGGAGGGGAATCGGCCGCAACGAGGCGACGACAATGCCGGCGCCCACGACGGCCAGGGCGGCAACGACGATCAGGGCTTGCTGCCAACCGAGTGCTGCGGCGATCAGGGCAAACAACGCCGGCAGCAGCACCTTGCCGACGTCGCCGGTGAAATTGTAGGTGCCGAGTGCGGTGCGCGAACGCAGGCCGGGGAAGGCAGCGGCAACCAGGCTCGAACCGATGGGGTGCTGGGTGCTGCCGCCCAGGCCGGCGAGCAGCAAGCCGATCACGACACCGAACAGTGAGCCGGTGATGCCGGCAAAGCAGTAGCCGACGGCCACCAGCAGCGTGCCGACCGCCAATACCCGCACGCCGCCAAAGCGTACGGCGAGCCTGCCGGACGGGATCTGCCCCACCGCCATGGCGCCGGAATAGACGCTCTTCAACGCCCCGATCGCGGCGTAGCTCAGCCCGAACTGGGCCTGCAACAGGGGGTAGAGGACATTGAGGAGATCGGTGAATCCGTCATGCAGTGCGTGTGCCCCGCCGCAAACCGCCAACGTCCGGCGGGAAGAGGCGGGGGCGGAGGCGGCGACAGTCATCGCATCGTCACAATACTACCGTCCGGGCATGGCCCTGAACCAAAAAGCGACTTGCTGCTGAAAGTCGCTGTTGGCGAAGAACGTATCGGTGATCAGGGTGGGCTTGCCGTTGCGCGGATAGCGCACGCTCGCCAGCCGGTCGAACTTGGTGTCGCTCAAATGCAGGATCAGAGCGTCGCCCTGCCTGCGATGGAAGACCAACTCGTGGATTTTGCGGATGTTTACCAGGCTCACGACGTAACGGCCGCCGTCATCCTCCTGCGCAAGCTGACGCACCGGAATGTCGCGGCCCTCGTTAGTGATACCCATCAAAGCCAGTGCCTCGGGGGCCATCATGTTGTCCTTGCCGCTGGTCTGCAGCCAACGGACCAGTCGATCGCCACGCGGTGACAGCGTGTGACGCGGTGCGGCGCCCTGGCTGAACAGGCCCGAGGTGGTACAGGCGCCGGCCGGCAGACAAAAAGCAGCGGCGAGGAACGCACGCCGCGCAACGACGCTGAGACTCAAACGCTAATCCTTCCCAAGTTTGTCCATGTCGACCATCACCGGCGCAATCGCTTCGAGTGCCTCATCGCGGATGGCGCGGAAGAAGCAGTTGTGCCGGCCGGTGTGGCAGGCCACGCCGCTCTGGTCGACCAGGACCAAAAGCGTGTCGCCGTCACAGTCGATGCGCAGATCGACCAGAGTCTGGATGTGGCCGGACGTATCGCCTTTGCGCCATGGCGCTCGGCGCGAACGCGACCAGTAGCAGACACGGCCGGTCCGCATGGTCTCGGCGACGGCGTTGCGGTCCATCCAGGCCATCATCAGCACCTCACCCGAATCGTGTTGCTGGGCGATGGCGGGGACCAGGCCCTGGGCGTCGAACTGGATCGCCGCAATGGCCGCGTCGACGGCGGCGGGCAGGTAGGTGGTGGGCGCGATGCTTGGCATGACGGCGAGCCTTGGCCTGCGAAAGGAACGGGGCGTATAGTCGGACCAACATCGCTTGGCAAATCGGGTAGCCGTGAAAAAAGCCGTCAAAGCCCCAGTCCACGACCACGATCACAAGCACTGCATCGCCGACGCGCTGGCGGCGGCCGAGAAGCTTTGTGCCGCTAAAGGCTTGCGCTTCACGCCATTGCGCCGGCGCGTGCTGGAACTGGTGTGGGCGAGCCACAAGCCAATCGGCGCCTACGCTCTGCTCGATGCATTGCGCAGCGAGGATATGGGCTCGGCGCCGCCCACGGTCTATCGCGCGCTCGACTTCTTGATCGACAACGGCCTGATCCACCGCATCGAGCGTATGAATGCCTTCGTCGGCTGTAGCCACCCCGGCGAGGCTCATCGTGGCTTTTTCCTGATTTGTGGGGAGTGCGGCAACGCTGAGGAGTTGCAGAGTGATGGCCTTGCCGACACCATTGCCGCCAACGCCAGCCGTCGTGGCTTTGCCGCCCGCGACATGACGCTCGAGGTCACCGGTACCTGCAGTGATTGCCGCCGCAGCTAGACCATGACGAAGGGCGGTACACGCTCGGCCTCACCTGACGCGAACGCCAAGGCATCCCAGAATCCGGCTTCCTGCAGCAATGGCCGCAAGCTCTCCCGATCCCGATCGGGTAGCGCTGCGAACGCCTGCTTCAGCCACAGCCAGCAGTTCCTGGGATAGGGGCGGGCAATGCCGGTGATGCGCGTACCTTCGAATTCGTAACTCGCGACCTGCTCGCCGCGGCCGAGAGCTTGGCTGACGGCGAGCATCATCGGCAGCAGGGTTCCGCCCGCCAACATCACGAGCGCACGCACGGCCTCGCTCGGCTCTTGGTCAGACCAATCGCCGTCATGCCCTGAAAGGTCGTCGACATAGTAGGTCCATTGAAACAGCCGTACGGCCCGCTCGTGCAGGATCCTCGACGGAGTGGGATCGATGACAAGCTGCGAGAACATGCCGTAGAGCGCGAAGTCGGCGATCGAAGGTCGCTCACCGAACAGGAAAAGCTGCCGCGAGAGCCCAGCCTCCAGCACGTCGAGGAGTGTCTGGTAGTGCCGCAGAAAACCATCCATCGCCGCCGGATTGCCAGCGCCCAATGCGGTCCGCACCTTCTGCTGGCGGGCGATGAAGCGGGCGACGCCCGCCGCCAGTTCTTCCTCACCGACCGCACCCAGCCAGCCGTGCATCTGTCGCCGGGCACAAAACGACACGTCCTCATCGGACGTCCAGCGAAAGGCCATCAGCGGCAGGCTGAGCCATTCGTCGGCATAGTCCTCGATCAGGCGGGCGAGGAATCGCTGGGCCGGCGACGGCGGAAGGACTGAGCGGCCGTCTGAGTGACGTTTTTCGAGCTCGTGGATGATGGGCGTGGAATCGGTCCAGTGGCCACCATCGGGGAAGCGCACGATCGGCCACTGGTGTTTGTTCAACCCGCTCAGCTTGCCGGTCCAGCCGGTGCCATCGAAGCCGCCAAGCACGATTGTCCAGTCGTGCGGGATGCGGCGGTAGCGCATCACCGCGCGTATCTTGTGCGAGTAAGGTGAGCCCGGCCCGGCGATGATGCGATAGCGACAGTCAGCTTGATTGGTCATGTCCGACGCCTCAGTTGTTCTGGCTGCGCTGCCTGCGTGGTCGATGAGATCGTATCCGTGCGGACCTAGTCCGGCCGCTTCAAATCGTCCTCTATGAAGTCCATGCGATCCTTGCCCCAGTAAATCTCCTGGCCAATCACGAAGGTCGGAGCGCCGAACACTCCTCGTGCCAGGCCGCCGTCGGTTTCGGCGGCGAGTTCCCGGCCGATCTCCTCGCTGAGGGCGAGAGTCATGAATTGATCGGGGTCGACGCCCAACGCCGACGCCACCGTCGGAAGTCCGGACGTTTCGGCGACTGACGCATCGTCGCGTTCCCAGTAGCGGGCGAAGATGTGTTCCATGAACGGCCATTCCTTGCCGAACCGACGCATGGCCAAGGCGCCGCGCAAAGCTGTGCTGGTCTTGATCGGAAATTTAGTCGGCATTCGGAAAGCCAGGTCATGGCGCCTGGCCCACCGATAGAGATCGGTGATGCGATTGCTGATCTTGGCCGCAGGCTCCTCCATCAGCACGTAGTTGTGCTTGCGGAACACATGGCCGAGGTTGAATGGGTGCGGCGCGACCGTCGCGCCGTGCCGCGCGGCGATCGGCTTGATGAGATGAAGGGCGAAGTAGCTGTTGGTGCTGCCGAGGTCCCAGTAGAAGTCGATCGTCCTGCCCATGGCCGCGCCGGCCGGACTCAGGCGTTGTGCGCCCGGTTGAGTCGCTCGAAACCTTCGGCCAGGTCGGTCTTCAGGTCCTCGACGTCTTCCAGCCCGATATGAACACGCAACAGATGCTTGCCGGCTGGCCATGGCACGGCAGTGCGGTACTGATCAGGATGGGCAGGAATCATCAGGCTTTCGTAGCCGCCCCAACTGGCGCCCATGCCGAAGATGTCCATGCCGTCGAGCATGGCGGCGAGCGCGTTGCGACTAAAGCCGTCGCGCAGCGTGAAGGCGAACAAGCCTGAGGCGCCCTTGAACATGCGCTTCCAGTTGTCGTGTCCAGGACAGTCGGGCAGGGCGGGATGCAGCACCTTGTCGACTTCGGGCCGGCCCTTCAGCCAGTGCGCAATCTCGAGCCCGCTTTTCTCGTGATGGCGCAGCCGCACCGCCATGGTGCGCAGTCCTCGCAGAGCAAGATACGAGTCGTCGGGCGCGGCGTGGAACCCGAAGTTCTGGCACGCCGTCTTGACCGTCTCGAACATCGGGCGCGTGGCGCAGGAGATGATGCCCATCATGGCGTCGGAGTGACCGACGATGTACTTGGTGCCGGCATGGATCGACAGATCGCACCCGTGGTCGAACGGCTTGAAGTAGAGCGGTGTCGCCCAAGTGTTGTCGATCATCACGGTGGCGCCATGCTTCTTGGCGACTGCGGCGATGGCGGCTACGTCCTGCACTTCGAAAGTCTGCGAACCCGGCGCCTCGAGATAGACCACTTTGGTGTTCGGCTTGATAAGCTTTTCGATGCCAGCGCCGATCATGGGATCGAAGAATGTGGTCTCAACGCCGAATCCCTTCAGCGTCGTGTTGGCGAAGCGTCGTGCCGGACCGTAGGCATTGTCGGTCAGCAGCATGTGGTCGCCGGTCTTCAGAAAACCGACGATGGCGCCGGTGACGGCGGCCAGGCCCGACTGGACGGCGATCGAACGATGCGCACCTTCGATGGCCGCAACTGCATCTTCCAGCGCCTTCTGCGTCGGCGTGCCATTGCGGCCATAGCCGAACCCTTCGAACGGTATGCGATTCTCGAACTTCTCCATGGTCGGGGAGAGGATGGTCGAGGCATGGTAGACGGGCGGGTTGACGATGCCGAAATTGTTGTCGGGATCGCGGCCGGCCACGGCCAGAACGGTGTCGGGTCTGGTATAAGTTTTCTTTGCAGTCATGAACCGCACTATGGCACAGGGCTCAGAGTGGCGGCCAGCGGTAGAGCTCGGGCCACAGCACGCGTGGATCGCGCAGCTCCTTGGCTTCGCGACGCACCACGCGAAATCCGGCCTTGCGATAGGTGTCGAGCGCCCGCGGATGGTCGAGTGTGTTGGTGTTGAGGGCCAGCCGTTCGATGCCGCGGGCGAAGGCCCGCTCGATGGCTCGGTCGAGCAACCAAGGGCCGATTCGCTTGCCGATATAGGGCAGTGTCAGGCCAAAGAAGACCAGCTCATTGCCGCCCAGCTCGAAATAGCCAACCAGGCCATCGTCGTGGCGGGCAACGTGCAACTCGTGATCGGGTTCATCCAGCAATGCTTTCAGGGCGGCATCGGACAGCAGGCCCCGCTCGTACCATAGCCAGGGGCGGCCGACGCGGTCATAGAGATCGCGATAGAACGGAGCCGTCGGAACCCTGACACGTTCGATCGCGACAACGATGTCCGGCACTTGTCCGCGCCGCGTCCAGTCGGCACGCACCATCTCGAGATGGGTAATGACGATCGGCAGCCGCCCGTCGGCACGCGGCAGCGGCTGATGGGCGAACAGCTCAGGGACCACTGACGATGGGTGTGTCGGCACGGCCACCCCATTCGGTCCAAGAGCCGTCATAGATCGCGGCTTCAGGCGCTCCGGTCAGGTAGAGGGCGAGGCCGACGACGCACGCTGTGACCCCAGAGCCGCAGCTTGCCGTCACTTTTTTCGTCGGATCTATGCCGGAAGCCGCAATGCGCGAGGTGAGCTTGTCGGCCGGCAGCATGGTGCCGGTCTTGGCGTCGAGCAGCTCGTTGTAGGGGAGATTGAAGGCACCCGGCATGTGTCCAACTCGCAGGCCCGGCCGGGGTTCAGGCACCTCGCCACGGAAGCGGTTGGCGGCGCGCGCGTCGACGATCTGCTCACGCTTGTTGTCGATCAGCCCGCGCACGTCGTCGACCGAGCGGACCAGCGTGTTGTCCAGTCGCGCGGTGAAATGCCGGTCGCGCGGCGGCGTGGGGTCATCGGTGATCGGCCGGCTCTCGGCCAGCCATTTCGGCAGGCCACCGTTCAGCACCGCCACGTCCTTGTGGCCCATGGTGCGGAACATCCACCAGACTCGGCAGGCGCCGGTCATCGGCGTGGTGTCGTAGACCACGATCTTGCTGCCATCACCCAGTCCGAGCTTGCGGACGCGAGAGGAGAATTTCTCTGGCGAAGGCAGCATGTGCGGCAAGGAGGTCGTGGCATCGGCGATCTCGTCGATGTCGAAAAACACGGCGCCCGGAATATGCTGCTGCTCGAACTCGGCCTTGGGATCGCGCTTGGCGGCGGGCAGATAGAACGAGCCGTCGACGATGCGCACGTCCGGCGCACCGAGATGGGCGGCCAGCCATTCGGTGCTGACCAAGGCGTCGGGTCTTGCGTATGGCATGAGGTGTTTCCTCTAAGGCAGCGCGATGACGAATCGCCGGTTCATCTTGCCTTTGTTCTCGATCTTGGTGCATTCGACGCGGCCGATTTCGGCGGTGCGCGCCACGTGCGTGCCTCCGCAGGCCTGCAGGTCGACACCGTCGATCGACAGCAACCGCACGCGGCCGGCACCCATTGGTGGGCGGACGCTCATCGTCTTTACCAACTCCGGCCGCTCCTGCAGTTCCTGGTCAGTCACCCATTGCGGCGTCACCGGCCGGTCGACAGCCAGGATCTTATTGATCTCCTCGGTCACCCATTCCTTGGTCGGCACGTCGCCGGCGAGGTTGAAATCCAGCCGGCTTTTGTCGGCATTGACCTGGCCGCCGGTCACGTCGCCTTTGATCACCGCCGACATCACGTGCAACGCGGTGTGCATGCGCATATGACGATAGCGACGGTCCCAGTCGATGATGGCTTGAACCCTGGCACCGACTGGGGGGCGCGACGCATCGGGCGCCAGCACATGCAGAACATCGCCGCCATCGGCCTTGACGGCGTCGACGACCTTGGCCTCGCCGCTATCCCAGCTCAGCGAGCCGCTATCACCGGGCTGGCCGCCGCCAGTTGGGTAGAAGACGGTGCGATCGAGCCGCACGCCGCGTTCCTCGACCGCAGTCACAGTGGCGTCGGCGTGTTTCAGATAGGCGTCTTGCCGGAAGAGTTCTTCGACCATGTCTGGGGGTTTAGGCCCTTGCCAGCTTGGCTGCAACGTCCCGCGTCGTGGGCATCGCAGGGGCGGCACCCAACCGCTCGACGGCGCAGGCCGACGCGGCGCAGGCATAGCGTGCAGCGGCGACGATCGCGTGCCCTTTGGCCAGACGCGCCGCCAGCGCGCCGACAAAACAATCACCGGCGCCGGTGGTATCGACGACCTTGGCCTTGAACGCCGGAACGGTGGTCGCGCCATCGGCAGTGACGACTACTGCGCCGCGTACGCCGAGTGTCGCCACCACGACGCCTGCCCCCCGGGCACGCAGTTGCCTGCAGGCAGCGACGATCCGCCGCTCGGGGCTGGTGGCACGGATCGCGAGGTGCGTGGCCTGAGACAACTCGATCTCGTTCAGGACTGCGACATCGACGTGCGTCAGCAACCGGTCGGGGAAGGGCAGGAACGGCGCGAGGTTGAGAACGGTGCGAGCACCAGCCGTGCGCGCCCGTGTGAAGATCGCGCGAGTCTCGGCGATCGGCGTCTCAAATTGGCCGACCCACACGTCGCCGGCACGCGGCTCGCCCCGGACCATGCGACGGTCAAAGAGAAGGTTGGCGCCCGAAGCCACGGTGATGGCGTTGTCGCCGTCTGCGATTTGGATGATCGCAACGCCGGTAGCGGCACCGGCGACTTCGCGCACACCCGCGCCGTCGACGCGATTGCCGATGAGGAAGCGGAGCAGACTCTTGCCGAAGGCATCGCGGCCGACCGCGCCGAACATCACGGTTGGCACTCCGAGCCGTGCGGCGGCGATCGCTTGGTTCGATCCTTTGCCGCCGGGCAGGAACGACACGGTCGCGCCGGGCAGGGTCTCGCCGACTGCAGGTCGCCGTGCGCTTTGCACGACGACATCCATGTTGAGGCTGCCACAGACGACGACCCGGCTCATTGCCCGGCGCTCACGTCATCCAGGGCGGCAGCGGCAGGTTCTTCTCGCGCAAGAAAGCCGGATTGAACAGCTTGGATTGATAGCGCTGTCCGCCGTCGGCCAGGATGGTGACAACGGTCTTGCCCGGGCCGAGATCGCGGGCAAGGCGCATAGCGCCCACCACATTGATCGCCGTCGAGCCGCCCAGCACCAGACCTTCGTGCTGGATCAGGTCGAACAGGATCGGCAGAGCGTCTTCGTCACTAATCTGGTAGGCGAGATCGATCGGCGTGCCCTCGATGTTGGCCGTGACTCGGCCCTGGCCGATGCCTTCAGTCACCGAGTTGCCTTCCGCCTTGAGCTCGCCCTTGGCATGCCAGTTGTAGAGCGCCGAGCCCATCGGATCGCTCAGCGCGATCTTAATGTTGGGATTGCGCTCTTTGAGCGCCCGCGCAACGCCGCCCAAGGTGCCGCCGCTGCCCACCGAGCAGGTGAAGCCATCGACTTTGCCTTCAGTCTGGTTCCAGATCTCGGGCCCGGTTGTCCGGTAGTGGCCGTCGCGGTTGGCCGTGTTGTCGAACTGATTGGCCCAAATCGCACCGTTAGGCTCAGTCGCGGCCAGTTCCTCCGCGAGCTTGCCCGAGTAGCGGACATAGTTGCCGGGGTTGGCATAGGGTACCGCCGGCACAAGGCGTAGATCGGCGCCGCACAGCCGCAGCATATCCTTCTTTTCCTGGCTTTGCGTCTCGGGCATGACGATCACCGAGCGGTAGCCCCGCGCATTGGCGACCAGTGCAATGCCGATACCGGTATTGCCGGCCGTACCCTCGACGATCACGCCGCCAGGCTTGAGCTTGCCGCGCTTCTCGGCGTCTTCGATGATGGCCAGCGCCGCGCGATCCTTGACCGAGCCGCCAGGGTTGAGGAACTCCGCCTTGCCGTAGATGTTGCAACCCGTCGCTTGCGACGCGGCGCGCAGCTTGATCAGCGGCGTGTTGCCGATGCTGTCGATGAAACCCGACCGGACGTCCATGAGTATGCTCGCTTTCGCCGACCCTGCGCTTCCCCGGTCGAACGGTAGACAGGGAGCGACCGTCTAGGCAACCTGCATCACCTCAGCGCGCCGCCTCAAGACCAACGGGCGCGCACGGCATCGCGATGCAGCATCAGCCACTGCAGCGCAATCACCGTGATGGCGTTGTCGATCTCGCCGTGCTCCAGCATCGTGCGCGCCTCGATGAAAGGGACGACCTTGACCAGAATATTCTCCCCTTCGGCCTCCAGGCCGAAAATTCCTCCTGCTCGGCTCGTGTCGGCACAACCGAGGAAGATCATGCAGCCTTCCGAGCAGGCCCCAGGACTGACGATCAAGTCGTGCAGCGGGATCACCTCGCCGATGTCCAGTGCCGCTTCCTCGATGGCTTCGCGCCGCACCACCACCTCAGGCGTCTCGCCGTCATCGATGATTCCGGCAACGATTTCCCAGGTCCAGGGATGTCGGCCGGCGGCGAACGAGCCGGCCCTGAACTGACGGATCAGCACGACTTCGTCACGTTGCGGATCGTAGGGCAGAACGGCTGCGGCCGTGCCGCGCTCGAAGACCTCGCGCTTCAAGATGGCACTCTGACCGCCCTGATAGAGGCCGTGACGAAGTTGATAGCGGCTGACGCGAAATCGGCCTTGGTAGGCTATGACGTGCTCGACCAGCTCGACGGTTTCGTTGGGCAGGGCGCGCGTCGACATGGGGGCTCCGAATGCAAAAATAAGGGCCGCCCCCAAGGACGAGAGCGGCCCGAAATTGGCTCCGGAGGAGGGATTCGAACCCCCGACCTAGCGGTTAACAGCCGCGTGCTCTACCGCTGAGCTACTCCGGATCAAGGCTCGCGTCGGCGCGGTAAGCCGAGCGCGAAGGCGCGGTGTTGTGACAGAGCGTCCCTCGCCATGCAAGGCTGCAGATTGTGGAGGCCTGGGCCGGAATCGAACCGGCATACGCGGATTTGCAGTCCGCTGCATCACCACTCTGCCACCAGGCCGCACGGGGGGACGACCGTGCTATACGCGTGCCTTGCGCGGAGGGTCAAGCCACCGCGACGGCTCGCCCTTTGACGCTATTGCGTGCCCCCGCCTATAAAACTGCGCAATATGTAGAGGGTCGGGGATGACGGATTTCGCGCTCGCGCGCCGCAACATGGTCGATGGCCAGCTCAGGCCCAATCGCGTGACCAGCGCGCCGTTGCTGGCCGCGATGGGCGAGCTGCCCCGGGAGCGTTTCCTGCCCGACGCGCTGCGGTCGGTCGCCTACGCCGACGACGATGTACCGCTGGGCAACGGCCGGTTCCTGATGGAGCCGATGGTGCTGGCGCGGCTGATCCAAATCCTTCAGCCCCAGCCGGAGGATCGTGCTCTGGTCGTTGCCTCGGGCCGAGGCTACGGCGCGGCGCTTTTGGCACATCTCGTGAAGTCCGTAGTGGCTGTGGAAAGCGATCCGTCACTGGCGACGGTGGCGGAAAAGGCGAACAAGGAGCTGGGCCTCAGTATTCAGCAGTCGGTCGGTGCGCTGGAAGCGGGAGCGCCGCGGCTGGGTCCCTACGACGTGGTCCTGATCGAAGGCGCCGTACGGCAGGTTCCACAAGCGATCCTCGACCAGCTGGCCGACGGCGGCAGGCTGGCGACGGTTGTCGCGGGATCGCCCGGCGCACTCGGTACGGCGCAACTTTTCGTCAAGGACGGTGGGATTGCGTCGGGGCGGCCGTTGTTCGACGCCGGCACGCCGGCACTGCCGGGTTTCGCCCCGCCGGCTCGTTTTACATTCTGACGGCAATCGCCGCGCTTCCGGGGCTATGAATGGCATTTGCACCAGTGCTAGGCTGCCAGTCGGAAATGAGGGTCATTCAATGCGTATCCGGCCCGGCTTGAAGCTCGCGCGCGCGGCAGCGGTGTGCGTTGCGGTCGGGATGGGGACCGCCTCCAACGCCTGGTCGCAGAGCCTGATCGAGGCGCTGTCGACGACCTACAACAGCAACCCCGACCTGCTTGCCTCGCGGGCGCTGCTGCGGCAGACCGACGAGTCACTGGCCCAGGCGGTCGCCAACTGGCGGCCCAGGGTGACGTTGTCGGTCGAGTACAACAAGGTCGAGCAGGACCAGTATCCCATCCGCTCGGCACCGACCTTTTTCTTCTTGAACGGTCGTTTCACGACCCTGCAGGCCGTCCAGCCGATCTTCCGCGGTGGCAAGACCATTGCCGAGACCAAGACTGCCCAAGCCAACATCCAGGCGCAGCGAGCCTCGCTGGCCGACACCGAGCAGACCGTCCTGCTGGCGGCCGTGACATCCTATGCCGATCTGGTTCAGAACATCGCCATCGCCGTTGCCCGCCGCAACAACGTGCGGGTGTTGATCCAGCAGCTCGATGCCACTCGTGAGCGCTTTCGGGTCGGTGAACTCACCATCACCGACGTGTCGCAGGCCGAAGCACGGCTTGAAGGCGCGCGCGCCGATCTGGTGCAGGCCGAAACGCAGGTGCGCATTGCCGAGGCGGCGTACCAGCGGACCATCGGCCAGAAGCCCGGTCGGCTGGGCGAGATGGCCCTGATCGGCGGCCTGCCGGTCAGCGAGGAAGAAGCGATCGGCTTGGCCATGGACATGGGACCGCGCGCCGTCGCCGCGCAGTATCGCATCTCGGCCGCGAACTACAGCGTCAACAACGCTGTCGGCGATCTGCTGCCGCAGATCAACCTGGTCGGCGTCATTCAGCAACAGTTTGACCTGCAAGTGCCGGGCGATCGCTACTACACCTACGGCGTTCGCCTGCAGGCGACCGTGCCGATCTACCAGAACGGTAGCGAATGGTCGCGGATCCGCCAGGCCAAGGAGCTGGTGGCTCAGCGTCGCAACGAACTCGACAGCGCCCGCCGGGCCGTGGCGGAGAACGTCATCCGCGCTTGGCGGCAGCTCGACTCATCGCGCTCGCGCGTGACCTCGTTCGAAGCCCAGGTACGAGCCAACGAAGTCGCCTTGAACGGCGTCCGCCAGGAAGCGTTGGTCGGGTCGCGCACCACCTTGGACGTGCTGAACGCTGAGCAAGAATTGCTCAATGCTCAAGTCAACTTGGTGCAAGCCCGCCGCGACACCCAGGTGTCATACTACGGCGTCCTGGCCGGCGTCGGCCGCCTGACCGCCCGCACGCTGGCCTTGCCGGTCGAGTACTACGACGAGGAGCGGTACTATAACGAAGTGGGCTCGCGCTGGATCGGCTGGGGAACGTCGAGCGAGCAAGGCCCGTTGCCGGCACCGGCACCGACGACCACGACCAGCGGCGGTTTTCCGCCGCTGCCGCCGTCGCCACCGCCGCCGAGCACCGGCGGTGGGAGCAGGCAATGAGCAGTCCCAAGAGCGGTCCGAAGAGCGCCGACAGCGATCCCTCGATGGACGACATTCTTTCGTCCATCCGCAAGATCATCTCCGACGACGAAGCCCGCACGCATGGTGCGGCGTCAGCGGCTGGACGGCTGGCCGTGACGCCGCCACAGGTCGGCCTGGCCGCCAAGCGAGAGGATGTGCTGCTCCTGACCGACCTTGTCGAGGAGCCGAGACGGGAACCCGCATCCACGGTTCCGCTGCCGCGCATCGATCCGAGCCGGGCGGCTGAAATGCCTCAGCCGGCATTGG
>Ga0194131_10007990_pt1 | contig 13978 bp, 13 predicted proteins | sample TA2KigO120mmetaG_FD_148631 | JGI IMG/M metagenome (GOLD analysis project Ga0194131, IMG submission 148631) | Freshwater microbial communities from Lake Tanganyika, Tanzania - TA2015053 Kigoma Offshore 120m | ecosystem: Environmental > Aquatic > Freshwater > Lake | place: Tanzania: Lake... | reverse complement strand
GCGGCGCAGCGCCTCGCGCACGCGGCCGCGCACCGCCGGCCGCTCGACGAAGAGCTGGACGAGGTCGAGCCGCCGCTCGATCTCGCCGCGGTCGGTCAAAGGGGCGGCGATGCGCTCGGCGAGCAGCCGCGCGCCGGGGCCGGTCAGGGTGCGGTCGATGGTGGCCAAAAGGCTGCCGTCGCGGCCGCCGTCGAGGCCGCGCACCAGCTCGAGATTGCGCCGCGTCGCGGGATCGATCTCCATGGTGCCGTCGGCGCGCTCGCGGCGCGGCGGCGCCAGCGCCGGAATCTTGCCTGCTTGCGTGAGCTCGACATAGTCGAGCAGGGCGCCGCAGGCCGCGACCTCGGCGCGCGAGAAGGCGCCGAAGCTGTCGAGAGCGGCGACATTGAAGGCGGTCTGCAGGCGCTTGCGGGCATTGTCGCTGTCGAAGCGCGCCGAGGGCAGCGGGGTGAGCACGGCGTTCCAGTCGGCCAGCGCCGCCTTCACCGGCTCGCGCGCCAGCAGCCGGTCGGGCACCAGAACTTCGCCCGGGGCGAGCCGCGCCAGGGCGGCGGCGAGCTGGCCCGCGACCAAAGGCTGGGCGGCGAAGTCGGCGGTCGAGAGATCGAGCCAGGCCAGCGCCAGCTCGCCCTGCGCCTCGGCTAGCGCCGCGAGGTAGTTGTGGCTGCGCGCGTCGAGCAGCGCATCTTCGGTCAGCGTGCCCGGCGTGATGACCCGCACCACGGCGCGCTCGACCACCGACTTGGCGCCGCGCTTCTTGGCCTCGGCCGGATCCTCGACCTGCTCGCACACCGCGACCTTGAAGCCCTGGCGGATCAGGCGCGACAGGTAGGCCTCGTGGCTGTGCACCGGCACGCCGCACATCTTGATGTCTTCGCCCAAATGCTGGCCGCGCTTGGTCAGCGCGATGTCGAGCGCCGCCGAGGCCTGCACCGCATCGTCGAAGAACAGCTCGTAGAAATCGCCCATGCGGTAGAACACCAGATGCCCGGGATGCGCCGCCTTGATCGCCAGGTATTGGCGCATCATGGGCGTAGCATCGGCGGGAATGGCGGGCGGGCTGGTGTCCGGCACGTAAAGGTCCTGGGGCTGCCGACGGGTCTAGCATAGCGGCTCGGGCGGCCCATGTGGACGACTGCGGCGGCGGCCGGGGGCGGTGGATTGCCCGCGGGAATGCCGCCAAAATGACCGTTCAACCAGGAGAGTAGGAATGGCGTCGAGCGGGTCGGAGGCGATGGTCAGCAACGAGATGGGCGATCTCGACGGCGATTCGCTGGTCATGCATCGCACCGGCCGGCCGGGCAAGATCGAGATCATCGCCACCAAGCCCCTGGTGACGCAGCGCGACCTGGCGCTGGCCTATTCGCCGGGCGTGGCGGCACCCTGCCTGGAGATCGCCAAGGACGCCAACACCGCCTACGACTACACGGCGCGCGGCAATCTGGTGGCGGTGATCTCCAACGGCACCGCAGTGCTCGGCCTGGGCGACATCGGCGCGCTGGCGAGCAAGCCGGTGATGGAGGGCAAGGCGGTCCTCTTCAAGCGCTTCGCCGACGTCGACTGCATCGACCTCGAGGTCGGCACCAAGGATGTCGACGAGTTCGTGAATTGCGTGCGCTTCCTCGGGCCGACCTTCGGCGGCATCAACCTCGAGGACATCAAGGCGCCGGAGTGCTTCATCATCGAGCAGCGCCTGCGCGAAGCGATGGACATCCCGATCTTCCACGACGACCAGCACGGCACGGCGATCGTGTCTGCGGCCGGGCTGATCAACGCCCTGCACCTCACCGGCCGCTCGATCAAGGACATCAAGATGGTGGTCAACGGCGCGGGCGCCGCCTCGATCGCCTGCATCGAGCTCGTAAAGGCGATGGGCATGCCGCACGAGAACGCCATCCTGTGCGACACCAAGGGCGTGCTGTGGCAGGGCCGCACGGAGGGCATGAACCAGTGGAAGAGCGCACACGCCGTGCGCACCAAGGCGCGCACGCTGGCCGAGGCGATGGAAGGCGCCGACGTGTTCTTCGGCCTGTCGGTCAAGGGCGCGGTGACCAAGAAGATGGTCCAGTCGATGGCCGCCAAGCCGATCATCTTCGCCATGGCCAATCCCGATCCCGAGATCACGCCGGAGGACGTGCGGGCGGCGCGCAAGGACGCCATCGTCGCCACCGGCCGCTCGGACTATCCCAACCAGATCAACAACGTGCTGGGCTTTCCCTACATCTTCCGCGGCGCGCTCGACGTGCGGGCCCGCACCATCAACGAGGAGATGAAGGTGGCGGCGGCCGAGGCGTTGGCCAAGCTCGCGCGCGAGGACGTGCCCGACGAGGTCGATCGCGCCTATTCCGGCCGCCGGCTGCGCTACGGGCCCGACTACATCGTGCCGGTGCCGTTCGATCCGCGGCTGATCTCGCATGTCTCGGCGGCGGTGGCGCAGGCGGCAATGGATTCCGGCGTGGCGCGGCACAAGATCCCCGACATGGCCGAGTACCGCCGCCAGCTCGCCGGCCGCCTCGATCCGACCAGCCACTGGCTGCAGAGCCTGTTCGAGCAGGTCAAAGCCAACCCGCAGCGCATCGTGTTCGCCGAGGGCGAGGAGGAGCGCACCATCCGCGCCGCCGTGGTGTTCCGCGACAACGGCTACGGCACACCGATCCTGATCGGCCGCGAGGAGCAGGTGCGCGAGACCATGAGGGGGTTGGGCATCACCGACACGACCGGCATGGAGATCCACAATGCGCGGCTGTCGACGCGCAACCAGACCTACACCGACTATGTCTACAAGCGCCTGCAGCGCGACGGCTTCCTGCGCCGCGACGTGCAGCGCCTGGTCAACCAGGGCCGCAACGTGTTCGGCGCCTGCATGGTGGCGATGGGCGACGCCGCCGGCATGGTGACCGGCATCACGCGGCGCTTCCCCGAATGCTACGGCGACATCAAGCGGGTGATCGACGCCGAGCCCGACAAGGTGCCGATCGGCTACTCGATCGTGGTGGCGCGGCACGGCACGGTGTTCCTGGCCGACACCTCGGTCAACGAGACGCCGTCTCCCGAGCAACTCGCCACCATCGCCAAGCAGATGGTGCGCAACGCCCGCACCATGGGCCACGAGCCGCGCGTGGCCTTCATGTCGTTCTCCAATTTCGGCAGCCGCGAGATCGAGCGCATCGACCGCATCCGCAAGGCGATCCGGCTGCTCGATTCGGAGAAGGTCGACTTCGAGTACGACGGCGAGATGCAGGCCGACATGGCGCTCGACTACGAGCTGTTGCGCGAGACCTATCCGTTCTGCCGGCTGACCGGTCCGGCCAACGTGCTGGTCATGCCCGGCCTGCATTCGGCGCACATCTCCTCGCGCCTGATGCAGCGACTGGGCGGCGTGACGGTGATAGGTCCGGTGATCGACGGCCTGCAGAAACCCATGCAGGTCGTGCAAATGGGCGCCACGGTGAGCGACCTGGTGAATCACGCCGCGCTCGCCGCTTATGGCGCGTTGAATCGACGGAGGTAGTCATGGCCGATCTCGTCATCCGCGGCGCCACACTGGTCGACGGTCTGGGCAACGAGCCCCGGCGCGCCGATCTTGCGGTCAAGGACGGCAAGATCGCGGCGATCGGCGAGATCGAGGGCAAGGGCCGCGAGACGGTCGATGCCGACGGGCTGGTGCTGGCGCCCGGCATCGTCGACGTGCACACCCATTACGACGCCCAGGTCACCTGGGACGCCACCCTGTCGCCCTCGCCGTCGCTCGGCGTCACCACGGCGGTGATCGGCAATTGCGGCTTCGGCATCGTGCCGGCGCCGCCCGCGGTGCGCGACCTGGTGATCCGCAACCTGTCGGTGGTCGAGGGCATGGACCTCGACGCCCTGCGCCAGGGCATCGCCTGGGACTTCGAGAGTTTCGGCCAGTACATGGCGATGCTGCGGGCCAAGGGCGCCTACGCCAACCTCGCCGTCCTGGCCGGCCATTCGACGATCCGCACGGCGGTGATGGGCGAGGATGCTTCGCAACGCAAAGAGGCGACGGCCGAGGAGCTGGCGAAGATGAAGGCGCTGGTCGCCGACGCCATGGCCCACGGCGCGATCGGGCTCGGCGCGTCCTATTCGTTGAACCATTCGGGCTATGGCGGCGTGCCCATGCCGTCGACCATCGCGCCGATGGCCGAGCTCGACGCGCTGGTCGGCGCCATGGGGCCGCGCGGCAAGGGCGTCGTCGCCATCGCCTCGGGTGTGAAGGCGCCGCAGGAGTTGGAGCCGATGGCCGCCAAGTACGGCCGCCCGTTCTTCCAGGGCACCGGCATGGCGATGTACAACGAGCAGGAGCCGCAGCGTTCGATCAAGATCTTCGACGAGTGCGCCGCTGCCATCCGCCGCGGCAACGGCCTCTACATTCAGATCCCCTGCCAGCCTTTGTCGTTCGACTTCACCATGGCCAACGCCTACCCGTTCTACAGCCATGCCGCGTTCGACCCGATCAAGGCTTTCACGCCCGAGCAGCTGAAGACGGTGTTCCGCGATCCGTCGTGGCGCGCCAAGTTCCGCGACAATGCCAAGAATCCCAGGCCCGGCATGATCTTCCAGGGCAACTGGGACCGCGTGATGGTGGCGGTGACCTACAAGCCCGCGAACGCCAAGTACACCAACCGTACCGCCGCCGAGATCGCCAAGAGCGAAAGCCGCGATCCGCTCGACGTCATGCTCGACCTGGCGCTCGACGAGAATCTTGAGACCGCCTTCCTCGGCTGCTTCCTCAATGTCGGCGACGACGGTGTGGCGCGACTGCTCAAGCACGAGGCGGGCGTGGTGGCGCTGTCGGACGCCGGCGCCCACCTTATTTATATGTGCGATGCGGGCTTCGGCCTGCATTTCCTGGCGCGCTGGGTGCGCGAGCGCGGCGACTTCTCGCTGGCCGAGGGCGTGCGCCGGCTGACCAGCCATCCTGCCGATCTCTACGGCATCCAGAATCGCGGCCGGCTCGCGGTCGGTGCCCAGGCGGACATGCTGCTGTTCGACCCGGCGACCGTGGGTGTGAGCCCGGCCGAGCGCGTCGCCGACCTGCCGGGCGGCGGCCGGCGTACCATCCGCCGGCCCACAGGCGTGCATGGCGTGTTCTGCAACGGCGTGCGGACCTTCGACGGCAAGACCTACGTGCGCCACGCCATGGGTCCGGGCCACGTGCTCGACCGCTTCAACCCCTCGCAGGGCGGCCATACGTTGCTGGCGGCGCAGTAGCCGCTACGGCAAGGCGGCGATGCAGTCGACTTCGACATCGAACGGACCGTGCCAGCCCGAGACGAAGATCAGGCGGCGGGACGGCGGATCGACCGGGAAGTAGCGGCCGTAGACTTCGTTGATCGCCGCGAAGTGGGCTGGATCGTTGGCATAGACCGAGCACTGCACGACCCGGTCGAGTGACGAACCTGCCGCCTCGACGCATTTCTGCATCTGGGCCAGCACGATATCCATCTGATCGCGTACCTCGACGCGGCGAATCTCGCCTGTCACGGGATCGTAGGGTGGTATCTGCGAGACGTAGACCAGACCATCGTGCACGACGACCGAGCTGACGGGCACGTTTCTTTTCTCGGCATAGGTCGCGAACGGCTCGACCCGAACGATCTTCTTGGTCATCGAACGCCTCCGGCGGTGGTGTGCGTCGACCGTACACAATTCCGTCGCCTCGACGGTTCGGCCACGGCCGAACCCGGCGCGCTTGCCGGCCGCAGCCATCTTCTCGACAATGGTCCATGGTCGCCGCCGCAAACCTCGTCGAAGTCGCCGCGCTGGTCGGCGACACTGCCCGGGCCTCGGCGCTGGCCGTCCTGATGGGTGGACAAGCGTTGACTGCGACCGAACTGGCGGCCGCCGCGCGGGTCGGCAAATCCACTATGTCGGAACATCTGGCACGGCTCGAAGGCGCGGGCTTGATCCGTTCGACCGTGCAGGGCCGCTTCAAGTATTTTCGCATCGAGTCGCCCCGTGTGGCCTCGATGCTGGAAAGCATCATCGCCGTGGCTGCGATCGACACGCCGCCGCGCTATCGGCCGAAATCGGCGGACGACGAGGCGCTCAGGATGGCGCGGACCTGCTACGACCATCTTGCCGGACGATTGGGTGTGGCGCTCGCCGACGCGCTGGTGGCGCAGGGCTTCGTCGAGCTGTCCGACGACGGCGGCCTGGTGACAGGCATCGGCATCGACTTCTTCGCCACGCTGTTCGGCGACAGGCCGGCACGATCGGCCAAGCGCGTGTTCTGCCGCCCGTGTCTCGACTGGAGCGAACGCCGCTACCACATCGCCGGGACGATCGGCGCCCGCCTTTGCCGCGCCGCCTTCGACAAGGGCTGGATAGCCCGCCACGATGGCAGCCGCGCCATTGAGGTCACCCCGACGGGGCGGCGTGGCCTTCGCACGGCCCTCGGCCTCGACATCGAGAGTGTGTTCGCTCCGGCAGGGAGGGCCGCGGCGGCAATAGTCCCGCAGAATGCGAGTTGATATCGGTTTCCAAGGCAGAAATTTGCTGACTATCCGACGTAGACAACCCGCCAATCTCCCATGCCGTCAAAAGCGGCGCATCGGATGCTCAGTTCTTCACCTTCGTCACCGTGAGCTCATGCCGGCGGCCGTCGCGCGCCGTCCAGGCGATCGACTGGCCTTCGGCCAGCCCGATCAGCGCGGCGCCGACCGGCGTCATCACCGAGATGCGGTGCTGGTCGAGGCTCTCGTCGGCGGGATAGACCAGGGTGAGCGTGCGCTTGCGGCCGTCATCGGCCTTGAAGGTCACGGTCGAGCCCATGCGCACCACATCGGCCGGCACCTCACCCGCCTCGACCACACGCGCACGATCCATCTCCGACAGCAGCTCGCGCGCCACCTCGGGCTGCCGCTCGAGCGAAGCGGTCGCGAGGTCGGTCAGCCGCTCGTAGTCAGCGGTGCTGACGACGATCTTGGCAACCGAACGGGGTCGAACGACGTCGCGCATGGTGCTCTCCTCGAGGCACACGGGAACGATGGTCGAGACAGGAACTGAAACTTCGGCGGCAACCGAGCCTGCGCCCGGCCGGCGGGCGCAGCAAGGGCCGACCGTCAAGAAATGGGGCGCGTTGGCCTGCTGTTCAAGTCGGCAACTCCCTCCCCAGCTTCTCTGGAGAGGAGTTATTCACGCCTACATCGCGGGCTTGCCGATGCCGCCGCGGGCGCGGCGGGCCAGGTAGACCTGCAGGTGAGCATAGGCGATGCGCAGGGTGGGCGTGGCGACGCCGGCCTTCTTCGCGCGGGCGATCATGTCGCCCACGACATGGTCGGCCTCGACCATGCCGCCCTTCTCGAGATCGTGCAGCATGGAGGCGGCGAAGCGCGAGCCCTTCTGGGTGAGATAGGAGCGCACATTCGCCATGCCCTTCTCGCCGGGGTCGCAACCGGCGGCGGCGGCGACCTTGCGGCACTCGTCGACCGCCTCCAGCACGATCGCCTGGCCCTCGTCGGCTTCCAGGATGTCGCCCGAGGTGCCGCGCATCAGGCAACAGGTCGCGGCGAGCGTGCAGAGCATGATCCATTTGTCCCACAGATCCTGCACGATGTTGCCGTGCAGGCCGCCGTCCAACCCGGCCTTCTTGACCGCGGCGTCGAGCGCGACCAGGGCGGGCCGCGGTGCGCTACCGTCGCGCTCGCCGAACGAGATGGCAGCGAATGGGCTGGTGTGCAGGACGGCACCGTCGGGCGACAGCGCCACGCCGACGCGGGCGAGGCCGCCCACGACCTTGTCGGCGCCGAAGCGCGCGACCAGCCGGTCGATATGGTTCATGCCGTTCAAGAGCGGCACCACCGTGGTGCCGGCGCCGACCGCGGGTGCGATGGCATCCAATGCCGAATCTAGATCGTAGGCTTTGCAGGTCAGCAGCACGATATCGTAGGGACCGCCTTCGTTGCCGCCGAGCGCGCTCTTCACCTTCAGGACGGCGTCGCCTTTCTTGCTCTTGATGACGAGGCCGTCGCGCTGTAGCGCCTGCTGGCGCGCCGGCCGCACCAGGAAGGTCACATCGGCGCCGCTCTGCTGCAGGCGGCCGCCGACATAGCCGCCGATCGCGCCGGCGCCGAGGATCAGGATCTTCATTTCAATGCTCCTCTGGCGCGCCGCGCCTCGTAGGCCTGCAGATGGGCATAGGCGAAGCGCAGGTTGGGCGCGGCGAGCCCGGCGGCGCGGGCGCGCGCCAGCATGTCGCCCACGATGTGGCGTGCCTCGACCGCGCCGCCCTTCTCCATGTCGCCCAGGATCGAGGCGACCGCCTTCGAGCCCGGCTGGGTCAGCCCGGCCTGGATGCCGGCCAGCACCTTGTCGCTCGGCGCATGGCCGGCATGGGCGGCGACGGCGCGGCATTCCTCCAGCGTCTCGCGCATCAAGGCAGCGCCGTCATCGGTCGCCACGATGTCGCCCACCGTGCCGCGCATGGCCGCGCACATCGAGGCGATGGCGCCCAGCATCACCCACTTGTCCCAGAGATCCTGGTTGATGTCGGGATGAAGGCCGCCGTCGATGCCGGCCTGCTTGCAGGCGGCGTCGAGCTCGACCAGCGCCTGGCGCGGCGCCTTGCCATCGCGCTCGCCGAACGACACGCCGGACGCGCCGCTGTGCAGGATCTCGCCGTCGGGCCCCAGCATGCCGGAGATGCGCGCCAGCCCGCCGGCGACGCGCGCCGCGCCGAAGCGTTCGTCGAGCACGGCGAAATGGCCGTGGCCGTTCAGCATGGGCACGATCGTGCTGTCGGGCCCGACCGCGGGCGCAACCGCTTCGATCGCCGACTCGAGGTCGTAGCCCTTGCAGGCCAGGACGACGACATCGTAGGGCCCGCCCACGCCGCCCTCGGTCACGACCTTCGGCGATACGGTGAAGTCGCCCTTGGGACTCTTCACCACCAAGCCGTCGGCCTTCACCTGCGCCGCGCGTTTCTCGCGCAACAGGAAGGCCACATCGACGCCGGCGCGGGTCAGCCGCGCGCCCCAGTAGCCGCCGACCGCGCCGGCGCCCAAAATCAGCATCTTCACGTCTTGAGATTCCTTTCGGTGACCCAGTCGGCGAGCCAGGTCGCGAGATCGTCGGTCTGGTGATGGATATGGCCGAGATCGAGGTCGGCGGCGCGCTTGACGCTCTCCTCGGTGCGGATCCACACCGTGCGCATGCCCATGTCGGCGGCGGGTTTCAGGTTGATCGCGATGTCGTCGGCCATCGCTGCGCGCGCCGGATCGACGCCGTGCTTGACGACCAGCTTGTCGTAGATCTGGCGATGCGGCTTGGGCCAATACTCGCCCGCCACGATGTCGAAGATCGCCTCGAAACGATGCGCCACGCCCAGCCGTTCCATGACGCGCTCGGCATGCGCCACGTCGCCCGCGGTGAAGATGATCTTGCGGCCGGGCAGGGCGGCCAGCGAAGCGTCGAGCCCGGGGTCGGGCTCGACCGGCGAGTAGTCGATGTCGTGCACGTAGTCGAGATAGTGCCGCGGATCGACGCCGTGCAGGCTCATCATGCCGCGCATCGAGGTGCCGTGGTCGCGCCAGTACTGCTTTTGCACGCGCCGCGCCTCTTCGAGATCGACCTTCAGCCAGTCGGCGATGTAGCGGTTGATGCGCACGTCGACCTGGGCGAACAGGTTGCAGCGCGCCGGATAGAGCGTGTTGTCGAGATCGAACAGCCAGACGTCGGGATCGTGTTTTGGCGGCATTTGTTGATGGATTAGCCGCCGTCCGTGCGCTTGTCGAGCCGAGGCCTTATAAGGGCTGGCAATGGATGTTTTGACGATCCTCCTCCTGATCATCGCCGCGCTGCTGGGAGTGGCCGTCGCCGTCCTGCTGATGCGCCAAAGCGGCGGGCGCGAGGCCGAGTTGGTGCGCCAGCAGCTCGCCCTGGCGCTCAGCCAGCAAGCCGAGACCGTGCAGCGCGTCGAGCGCTCGCTGCGCGAACAGGAGCAGGCGCTCAGCAAGGTGGTCGACGAACGCCTCGACCGCACCGAGAAGGCGACCGGCCAGATCGTCACCGACTTGCGCGAGCGGCTGGCGCGCATCGACGAGGCGCAACGCAAGATCGGCGAGCTGTCGACCCAGGTGGTCGGCCTGCAGGAGGTGCTTTCCAACAAGCAGGCGCGCGGCGCCTTCGGCGAAGTGCAGTTGAACGACCTGGTGCAAAGCGCCCTGCCGCCGCAGGCCTACGAATTCCAGTTCACGCTGGCGTCGGGCCTGCGCGTCGACTGCCTGCTGAAGCTGCCCAACCCGCCCGGCCCCATCGCCATCGACGCCAAGTTCCCGCTGGAAAGCTACAGCGCGCTGCGCGCCGTGGCGGCGGGCGACGCGGCCGGCCTGCAAATCGCGCAACGCGCTTTTCAACTGGCGATCCGCAAGCACATCGCCGACATCCGCGACAAATACATCGTGACCGGCGAGACCGCCGAATCGGCGCTGATGTTCCTGCCTTCCGAAGCCGTCTATGCCGAGCTGCACGCCAACTTCACCGGCCTGGTCGAGGAGAGCTACCGCGCCCGCGTCTGGATCGTGTCGCCGACCACGCTGATGGCCACGCTCAACACCGTGCGCGCCGTCCTGAAGGACGTGCGCATGCGCGAGCAAGCCGGCGAGATCCAGAAGACGGTCGGGCTCCTGCTCGAGGACGTGAAGCGCCTGGACGAGCGCGTCGACCGGCTGAAGACGCATTTCGGCCAGACCGAGAAGGATTTGCGCGAGATCGACATCTCGGCCGAGCGCATCACCAAGCGCGGCCAGCGCATCCTCGACGTCGATCTCGGCGAGGAGCCGCCACTGCCGCGAGATCAGACCGAATCGCTGCCCTTCACGGAACCCGCCAAGAAGAGAAACTAGCATGAGCGTCAGCGTCGCCACCCTGAAAGCCTTGTGTCAGGCCTTCAACGACCACGACCTCGATCGTATCATGGGCTTCTTTGCCGACGATGCCGTGCTGGAGATGCCGCGCGGACCCGATCCGTGGGGTCGCCGCTATGTCGGCGCCAAGGCCGTGCGGGATGGGCTCGCTGCCCGCTTCGAAGGCCTGCCCGACGTTCACTACAGCGATGACAGCCACTATGTCGACGGCGACATGGGCATCTCACAGTGGACAGTGTCGGGCACGACCAAGACCGGCGAACGCATCCGGGCGCGCGGCTGCGACTTCTACACCTTCCGTGGAGACAAGGTGGTGAAGAAGGATTCCTTCTGGAAGATCATCGAGAAGGCTTGAGCCGTTTCAAGGCCGGCGAGCGGCCAAGGAGAAGACAACCCAGGGCCGTCAGCCCCACGGCCCACGGCGCGGCGCCTGCGAGGCGGGCTGGGCCCATGGGCCGTTGTCCGACATGTGCGGACGGCCCGGCATCCGTCCCGCCATCGCCTCGAGCCGCGCGATGCGCTCCTCCATCGGCGGATGGGTCGAGAACAGTCCCGCGAGGCCGCCGGCCGACAATGGGTTGGCGATGTAGAGATGCGCCGTCGCCGGGTTGGCCTCGGCCGCCTGATTGGGGATCTGCTGCGTGCCGGCGTGCAGGCGCGCCAGCGCCGAAGCGAGCCACAGCGGCTGGCCGGTCAGCTCGGCGCCCAGACGATCGGCCTCGTACTCGCGGCTGCGGCTGATCGCCATCTGCACCAGCGCGGCGGCGAGCGGCGCCAGGATCATCATGGCGATGCCCAGGATCGGGTTCATCAGCGGCCGGCCGTTCTCGTCGCGGCCGCCGCCCATCATGCCGCCGAACGAGGCGAGCATGCCGATGGCGCCCGACAGCGTGGCGGCGATGGTCATGATCAGCGTGTCGCGATGGCGCACATGGCCGAGCTCGTGCGCCATGACGCCGGTGATCTCCTCGCGGCTGAGATGGCGCAACAAGCCGGTGGTCGCCGCCACCGCGGCATGCTCGGGATCGCGGCCGGTGGCGAAGGCGTTGGGCTGCTCCTCGTCGATGATGTAGACGCGCGGCATCGGCAGGCCGGCGCGCTGGGCCAAGGTCTGCACGATGCCATAGAGCTCGGGCGCTTCGTTCGGCCCGACCTCCTGGGCATTGCTCATGCGCAGCACCATCTTGTCGCTGTTCCAGTAGGCGAACAGGTTCATGCCGAGCGCCACGATCAGCGCCAGGACGAGGCCGGACTGGCCACCCAGAAGGTAGCCGACGACCAGGAAGAAGCCGGTCAGGACGGCCAGGAGCAGGGCGGTACGAAAGTAGTTCATGGCGGCAAAGATGGTTTCCAACTGTGGCGAATCAAGGCAGGGACCGGCATCATGCCGCCATGACCGAGCCCAAGAAACCCACCGCCGAGACGGCCAATACCGAGCCGCCCAAGCCCACCCCGCCGCCGCAGCCCAAGAAGGTCGAGGAGAAGATTATCGAGATTGGGGGCCCGCCCGGCCCCGAGCCCACGCGCTACGGCGATTGGCAGTTCAACGGCAAGGTGACGGACTTTTAGGCTTGCCGACTGTAAAGTTGAACTTTACAGTCGGACATAGTGATCGGCAGCTTTAGCCACAGGGGATTGAAGGAGCTGTTCGAGTCCGGGCGATCATCCAAGGTCGCTCCGGCTTTACAGCGACGCATCATCGTTCGGCTCGACGCACTGCACGCCGCAACCGTCTTAGAGGAGCTGCGGCAACCAGGGTTCGACTTTCACGCTCTCCATGGCAAGCCGCAGCGCTACACGATCCACGTCAACAGACCGTGGTGCATTACGTTCGAATGGTCCGATGGCACGGCCGCGAGAGTGGACTTGGAACAGTATCACTAGCTCAGGAGTGAATATGACCGAATTATCTGCTCGCCGGCCGGCACGGGCGCCGACGCATCCGGGAGAGTTGATGCGGGAAATCATCAAGGAGCACGTGCGTCTTTCGGTGACGGAGGCGGCCCGTCGCATGGGGGTGAGCCGCCAGGCGCTGCACGCCGTGCTGCGCGGCCGCAGCGCGGTGTCGGCCGACATGGCGCTGCGCTTCGCTCAGCTCACCGGTGGCCGGCCCGAGCTGTTCCTGCACATGCAGGAGAAGTGCGATCTTTGGATGGCGCGGCTACGTCTTGGCGTCAGGCTGTCGAAGATCGCGCCCGTCACCTCCAAACGAGCGGCCTGAGCGATGCGCACCGACATCTTCCATCCCGACTTCAAGGCCGCGCCGTGGTGGTGGGAGGCGTGGCGGCCCAACAACGCGCTGTCGCAGGATCCGCCGGCCAAGACCGACGTGGTGATCGTGGGCGCGGGCTACGGCGGGCTGGCGACCGCGCTTGAGCTGCGGCGCAACGGCGTCGGTGCGGTGGTGCTGGAGCGCGGCGATTTCGGCGTCGGCGCCTCGACGCGCAACGGCGGCATGATCTCGGGCGGCGTCAACATGGGCAAGGGGCTGGGCGGCAAGAGCCAGGCGGCCGACGAGTTCGAGGCCAAGAAGGCGGCGTTCCTGGGCGCCGGCGCCGATTCGCTCAGCGTCCTCGAGGACATCATCGCCCGCGAGAACATCGAGTGCGGCGTCATCAAGAAAGGCCGTTTCGTCGGCGCCTGGACGCCCAGGCACTATGCCGAGCAGGCGGCCAAGGTCGACATGTTCAACAAGTACGCCGATGTCGGCGCCGAGATGGTGCCGCGCGAGCGGCAGCGCGAGTTCATCGCCTCGGACTACTATTTCGGCGGCATGTACGCCCGCCGCTCGGGTCACCTGCATCCCGCCCTCTACTACAAGGGCCTGCTCGAGGCGGCGGACCGCGCCGGCGCCGTGCTGTGCGCCAACGTCGAGGCCGAGCGCACCGAGAAGGTGACCAACGGCTGGCGCGTGCTGACGGCAAAGGGCCCGATCGAGGCCAAGGAAGTCGTGGTCGCGACCAACGGCTACACCGGCGATCTGACGCCGCGGCTGAAGCGGCGCGTCGTGCCGGTGGCGAGCCACATCATCGCCACCGAGGAGCTGCCCGAGCACGCCAGCAAGCTCATTCCCGAGCTGCGCTCAATCGCCG
>Ga0194131_10007989_pt1 | contig 13981 bp, 13 predicted proteins | sample TA2KigO120mmetaG_FD_148631 | JGI IMG/M metagenome (GOLD analysis project Ga0194131, IMG submission 148631) | Freshwater microbial communities from Lake Tanganyika, Tanzania - TA2015053 Kigoma Offshore 120m | ecosystem: Environmental > Aquatic > Freshwater > Lake | place: Tanzania: Lake... | reverse complement strand
CGCGCTTACCTCGAAGCCGCACGTCGTCGGCTACAACTGCGCCGGCGTGATCCGCGACGTCGGCGCGGAGGTCGACGACCGGAAGCCGGGCGAGCGCGTCACCGCGCTGATGCCGAGCGGCTCGCACGCGGCGATGGCCTCGGTCGCCGCGGCGCAGACGTGGCTCGTCCCAGACGGCCTCTCGATCGAGGAGGCGGCGTGCGTCCCGGTCGCGTGGGGAACCGCTGCCGATTGCCTCTTCGAGTTCGGCCGGCTGCAGAAGGGCGAGACGGTGCTGATCCAGGCGGGGGCGAGCGGTGTCGGCCTCGCGTGCGTGCAGCTCGCGAAGCGCGCGGGCGCGCGCGTCCTCGCGACCGCCGGCAGCGACGAGAAGATCGCGCGCTTGAAGGAGCTCGGCCTCGACGAAGGTATCAACTACCGCGAGACGGACTTCGTCGCCGCCGTGCGCGGTCTGACGGGCGGGAAGGGCGTCGATCTCGTCGTCGACTCCGTCGGCAACACGCTCGAGGGAAGCTTGCGCTCGCTCGCCTACCGCGGACGCGCGATCACCGTCGGGAACGTCAGCCGGAGCGACAAGCGGATCGACGTGTCGCCGCTCGCGGAGCAGAACCGCTCGCTCACCGGCGTCTTCTTCGGCGCGGAGATGATGATCCAGACGGCGCGCGTGCGGCGTCTCCTCGACGACCTCCTGCGCGACATCGCGAAGGGCGAGCTGCGCGTCGTCGTCGACCGGACCCATCCGCTCGCGGAGGCTGCGGCGGCGCACGCCTACATCGAGAGCCGCGCGGCCTTCGGCCGCGTCGTCCTCAAGCCGTAGGCTGCTCGGGCGGTCCGTCGACGATCAGGAGCAGGCAACCGCTCTCGGAGGTGAAATCGCGGTGCGTCGTGCCCGCCGCGGCGAGGTGATAGTCCCCCGGAACGAGCTCTTCCCCGAGGACGCGGACCTCGCCGGAGAGCACGTAACAGTGCTCGGCGAAGCGATGTGGATGCCCGGGGACCGTGCCGCCGGGAGCGATCCGTAGCAGGAGCGCGCGGCTGCCCGCCGGAGCTCCCGGCGCGAGGACCTTGATCTCGACGCCGGGTCCGATCTCCGTCCACGGCAAGTCGTCCTGGTACGCGAAGTGGAGCGGCGGGAGGGGCGACCGCTTCTCGTTCGGAGAGAAGTAGACGGGCTTCGGCGCCGGAACGGGATCCTTCGCGACCTCGGCCAGGAGGCGCGCCCGAACCTCGGGGCGCGGTGGTACCGGAGCGACCGCCAGGGCGAGGTCGGTCGCGACGGCGCGGAGAGCCGCCAGCTCTTCACGGAGCTCCGGCGTCCTCGCGAAGGCGGCTTCGAGCTCGCGGCGCTCGTCCTCGGGGAGTGCACCGAGGGCATGGAGAGCAGCGGCTTCGAGGTCCGCTTCGAGAGTGCCGAGCTTCTTCACAGCGCTTCCCTTCCCGCGGGTCCGACCAGCTCGCGCAGTCGGAGCATCCCGAGCCGGACACGGGTCTTGACGGTCCCGAGCGGCTCGCCGAGCTCCTCGGCGATCTCACTGTGGCTCAGGCCGGAGAAGAAGGCCAGCTCGATTGCTTGACGCTGGTTCGGGGCGAGACGCGCGAGCGCCGCCTGCACGATGCGGCGTCTCTGGGCGTCCTCCGAGCCTTCCTCCGGCCCCGCCTGGCCCGAGGGCACCGCGCGGGCGGTCTCGAGCGGGCCCGTCACGCGCCGGTGGCCGCCGAGGGCCCGCAGGCGGTCGATCGCCCGGCTGCGGGTCAGGGTCAGGATCCAGGCAAGCGGCGCGCCCCTTCCGGCGTCATAGGACCCGGCCGAGCGCCAGACCTGCAGGTAGACGTCGATCGTCACCTCCTCGGCCGCTCCCGGATCACCGAGGATCCTCTCCGCGAGACCGCTCACCCGGGCGGAGGTTCGGTCGTACAGCCGGGCGAGGGCGCTCTGGTCCCCGACCCGGCAGAGCGCAATCAGGCCCCCCCAGATCCTCCTGGCATTCGTGCGTCACCGCTCGTGCGGTCAGGGCTGCTGACCTGACCTCCGAGTCCCTTCTGGCACTCTACTACGCAAAGTCGAGGCGATCGGATGTAGAAATTCGGCGGATCCGTCAGTCGTCGTGGAACTTCGCCTCCCGCTTCTGCAGGAAAGCGGCGACGCCTTCCCGGAAGTCCGGCGACTGCGCCGCGAGGATCTGGTTCCGGTCCTCCATCGCGACGACCTGCTCGAGGCTCCCCGCGTCGAGGCCGAGCTTCAGGCATTCCTTCGTGAGACGCAGGCCGAGCGGCGAGTTCCGCAGCATGCGCTGCGCGAGGTCGCGCGCCGCCTCCTCGAGCCGGTCGTCGGGGACGACCTGCGAGACGAGGCCGACCCGCTCGGCGCGCGCCGCGTCGATGAAGTCACCCGTCAAGAGGAGCTCGCTCGCGAGCGAAGCGCCGATGAGACGCGGCAGGAAGTAGCTCACGCCGACGTCGCACGCGGAGAGCCCGAGCCGGATGAACGCGGCGTTCATGCGCGCCGAGGCGCCGGCGATCCGCGCGTCCGCGGCGAGAGCCATCGCGAACCCGCCGCCGCACGCGGCGCCGTGGATCGCCGCGATGATCGGCTGCGGAGCGCGCCGCATCCGCATCACGATCTCGCTCACTCGGCGCTGGCCGCGGAGCCCGCCGGAGATCGAGCCCCGGGACTCGCCGCTGCCGCCGCCGGCGGCGGGCGTCTCCTTCAGGTCGAGGCCCGCGCAGAATGCGCGACCTGCGCCGCGTAGCACGACGACGCGGGTCTCGCGGTCCTCGGAAAGGTTCTGGAAGAAGTCGTTCACCTCGTCGATGAGCCGAGGGTTCATCGCGTTCAGCGAGTCCGGCCGGTTCAACGTCGCCCAGGTGAGATGGCCTTCGCGATCGATCTGGATGGTCTCGTACATCTTCCGGATCCTCAGTCGTAGAAGTCGACCTTCGCGGTCGAGACGTCGTACATCGCCCCGGCGATCTTCAGATTACCCTGTGACTCGAGCTCGCGCAGGATCTCGCTGCTCGTCCGGATGCTCGCCATCGTCATCTCGACATTCGTGCGCGCGACCGCGTCGACGCAGGCGCCCAAGGCGCCTGCGCGCAGCGGGAACTGCCGGCGATCGAGGTGGTGGCTACAGAACGATCCTGACGAAGGTGGGTGCATGTCCAGATCTCCTCTCCACGCCCGGCGAGCCGCGGGCCGGGTAAACTTGCCCGGTTTGTGGCACCATGTCGAAAGGAAGGGAGCCCTTTCGAAGATGGCCGTCGAGCAAGAGCTGAACGAGACCCTGACGCAGGCGCTCCGTGAGAAGGACTCGCGGACGGCGAACGTCGTACGGATGATCAAGACGAAAATCACCGAGCGGCGGACCGCGAAGGACTTCTCGGGAGAGATGGACGACGCCGCGATCGTCGCGGTGATCGGCGCCTATCGGAAGCAGCTCCAGAAGGCGCTCGCGGAGTACGAGAAGCTCGGCGACCGCGGTGCCGAGCAGGCGGAGGAGCTCCGGTCCGAGATCGCCTTCTGCGACCGCTGGCTCCCGAAAGGCATGGACGAGGGCGCGCTCCGCGAGCTCGTGCGCGAGCGCGTCGCCGCGCTCGGCGTTACGGACGTGAAGCAGGTGGGCCGCGTCGTCGGCGACGTGATGAAGAGCCACAAGGGCCAGGCCGAGGCGGCCGACGTCAAGCGGATCGCCGAGGAGCTCCTCGCCTAGTGCACCGCCGTCGAGATAGCGTCAACACCTTACCGTCCCTCGACGCCCCTCGCGGCGTCACACCTCCTCGAAATATGCCAGGTATTCCTTCGTCGGCGTTCCTTGCGAGGGACGCCGATGAACGGCAATCTGCTTGACGCTATCTCGACGGCGGTGCACTAGCGACCTGATGATCCGGCGGCGGACGTTCGAGGCGGCGCTCCATCCGACGGCCGTGATGCTCGCGTACGGCGCGCTCTATCTCGTCCTCGGCGTGCTGCTCTTCCGGCGGCGCCGCTCCGCTCGACGCTCGGGTGCGATCCGCGACCTCGACCGCTAGGGTTTCGATCGGCGATGCGCGAGGAGTGACGATGAGCTTCCCAATCGATCTGTCCGCCTTCCGGCCGCTGCCGCTGGACCCGAGCCGGCCGCGTCTCTCCCCGCAGGAGCGCGAGACGCTGGCGGCGAACGTCCAACTCTGTCGCGACGCGATCATCTTCTTCACCGCAACCGCGGCGGCGAAGGGTCTCGGCGGGCACACCGGCGGTCCCTACGACATCGTCCCCGAGGTGCTGATCGCGGACGGCTTCATGCGCTCCGGCGCGCCGGTCGTGCCGCTCTACCTCGACGAGGCGGGGCACCGGGTCGCGATCCAGTACCTGATGGCGGCGCTGAACGGAGAGCTGCCGGTCGAGAAGCTGATGCAGTACCGCGAGGCGGAGTCGGGGTTGCCGGGCCATCCGGAGCTCGGCCTCACGCCGGGTGTGAAGTTCTCCTCCGGCCGTCTCGGGCACCTCTGGCCGTTCGCGAACGGCATCGCGATGGCGAACCCGGGCAAGGCGGTCTTCGTCTTCGGCTCCGACGGCTCTCAGCAGGAAGGCAACGACGCCGAGGCGGCGCGCCTCGCGGTCAGCCAGAAGCTCGACGTGAAGATCGTGGTCGACGACAACGACGTCACGATCGCCGACCACCCGAGCAACTACATCCCGGGCTTCCACGTCGCGAACACGCTCGCGGGACACGGCCTCGCGGTCGACGTGGGGGAGGGCGAGGACCTCGACGACCTGTACGCCCGCATGGCCCGCGCCGTCACGACGAAGGGCCCGATCGCGCTCGTCAACAAGCGGAAGATGGCGGTCGGCATCGCGGGTCTCGAGGGCTCGACGCACGCCCACGACGTGATCTCGGTCGAGAAGGCGGTGACGTACCTGGAAGCGCGCGGCCAGAAGAAGGCCATCGAGACGCTTCAGGCCCTGAAGCCGAAGAGGAATCCCATCCGCTACCGCGGCAGTGCTGCGGAGACGGGGAAGAACCGCGAGGAGTTCGGCAAGGTCGTCCGCGACATCCTCGGGCGCATGTCTCCGGAGGAGCGCGTCCGCCGCGTCCGCGTGATCGACAGCGATCTCGAGGGCTCGTGCGGCCTCGTCCACATTCACAAGGCGTACCCCGAGGTCTTCGTCGCGGCCGGCATCATGGAGCGCTCGAACTTCTCGGCCGCGGCCGGCTTCGGGATGGAGAAGGGACGCCAGGGCATCTTCGGAACGTTCTCCGCGTTCCTCGAAATGTGCATCTCCGAGATCACGATGGCACGGCTCAACCACGCCAACGTCCTCGCGCACTTCTCGCACGCGGGCGTCGACGACATGGCCGACAACACCTGCCACTTCGGCCTGAACAACATGTTCGCGGCGAACGGGCTCGCCTCCGAGGACGAGACGACGCGCCTCTACTTCCCGGCGGACCAGCACCAGATGAAGGCGCTGCTCGAGCGCGTCTTCGACGATCCGGGGCTTCGCTTCGTGTTCTCGAACCGCTCTGCGGTGCCGGATCTCCTCGGCGCGGACGGCAAGCTCCTGCACGGCGAGGGCTATCGCTTCGAGCCGTGCAAGGACGAGGTCGTGCGCGAGGGCAAGGCGGGCTGGGTCGTCAGCTTCGGCGAGACCCTCTATCGTGCGCTCGACGCGGTCGAGCGGCTCCGCGAGAAGGGCCTCGACGTCGGGCTCCTGAACAAGCCGACGCTGAACGTCGTCGACGAGGCGGCGATGGAGAAGATCGGGCGGAGCGGGTTCGTCCTCGTGGCCGAGGGTTTCAGCGTGACGACGGGCCTCGGCAGCCGCTTCGGGACCTGGCTCCTCGAGCGCGGCTACACGCCGCGGTACGCGCACATCGGTACGCACCGCGAGGGCTGCGGTGGGCTCTGGGAGCAGATGCCCTTCCAGGGCCTCGATCCGGACAGCATCCTCGCCCGCGTCGAGAAGCTCGCGATGGTCTAAACGAGGGGCACGCGCCCCCGCGAAAGCAAAGAAGGCGGCGGAGGCTCGTGGCCTCCGCCGCCTTCTTCGTGGCTCGCGGTGGGAGCCGGTTCAGAGGGTCAGGCGAACTTCGTCTCCTTCACGCTGCTCACCGAGTAGTGGTGCGCGCTGTGGCCGAAGGACGAGCTCGGGGTTCCGCCCGCGAAGCCGTACGCGCTCTCGCTGTGCTGCGTGATGTCGAGGCCCTCGATCTCCTCCTCCTCGGGGACGCGGAGGTCGCCGAACACGACCTTCAAGAGACCGAGGATGATGACCGTGGCGACCGGCGCGAACACCGCCGTGAAGCCGATGCCCGTGAGCTGCACCATGATCTGCTGGCCGTTCGTCTCGATCCCGGAGCCGAGCGTCACCGCGAAGATGCCGGCGGCGAGAGCGCCCCAGGCGCCGCCGAGGGCGTGCACGCCGAAGACGTCGAGCGAGTCGTCATAGCCGAGGGCCGGCTTCAAGAAGGTGCAGGCCGCGTAGGAGATGATCGCGACGCCGAAGCCGATCGCGATCGCGCCCATCGGGGCCACGTTGCCGCAGGCCGGGGTGATCGCGACGAGGCCGGCCACCGCCGCGGTCGCACCGCCGAGAGCGGTAGGCTTGCCGCGGTGGATCCACTCGATGATCGCCCAGGTCACCACCGCCATCGAAGCGGCCGTGCTCGTGTTGAGGAAGGCCATCGCCGCGAGCGGGCTCGCCGAGAGCGCGCTGCCGGCGTTGAAGCCGAACCATCCCGTCCAGAGGAGGCCCGCGCCGATCAAGCAGAGCGGCAGGCTGTGCGGCGACATCGGCTCCTTGCCGAAGCCGGCTCGTTTGCCGAGCATGATCGCTGCGGCCAGTGCGGAGAATCCGCTCGACATGTGGACGACGAGGCCGCCCGCGAAGTCGATCGCGCCGGACTTGAAGATCCATCCCTCACCGCCCCAGACCATGTGCGCGATCGGGCAGTACACGACGAGGAACCAGATCGTGAGGAACGCGCACCACGCGCTGAACTTCATGCGCTCGGCGATCGCGCCGAGGATCAGGGCCGGCGTGATGATCGCGAACATGCCCTGGAACATCACGAACACGAGCTCGGGGATGTTCCGCGGCGGGCTCGCGAAGTTCGCCGTCACGGAGTCGAGTGTCACGCCGGCGAGGCCGACCTTCGAGAAGTCGCCGATCCAGGCGTTGCCCGTTCCGAACGCGAGGCTGTAGCCGACGACGATCCAGAGAACGCCGACGATGCCGGCGGAGATGAAGCACTGCATGAGAACGTTCAGCACGTTCTTGGCGCGCACGAGCCCACCGTAGAAGAGGGCCAGGCCGGGCAGCGTCATCATCAGCACGAGGGCCGACGAGGTCAGCACCCAGGCGGTGTCACCGGTGTCGATCACCGGCGGCGCCGCGGCGGCGTCCTGCGCCCACGACGACGTGGCGAGCGCGGCAAGCAGCCCGCCGGCTGCGCCGGCGAAGCCCCACCGGGCTGCCGTGCTGGTTCTCGACTGCGTATGAGACATGGCTTCTCCTCTCCCCCTCTGCAGGGACGGCGACTGGTCGAAGCCCGAGCGCCTTCCTGGAACCCCGCTCCGGATCGCTGGGCCGACGTTTGAATGAGCAGACCGCCGGGATTGCAACGGCAGTGCCACGCACGAAATCTTGAGCAGCGACCCGACCGTTAGGCCCATGTCTTTGAAATCACGAGGCTTTCGAAGCATGATTTCGCGGCATCACGGATGCGCGACGTCTTCGCGATGCTCATGAAATGAGCAGGGCTGCCCGAATTCGAGGCGGTCACCGCGCCGTGCCCGCGCCGAGTCGCTCAGAGCGAGGAGGTCTCCTCGAGCTCCTTCCCGGCCGTCTCCGGTAGCGTCGTGAGGATCATCCCGAGAGCGATCAGGGGAAAGACCGCGGTCGCGGCGACGGCGGGGCCCCAGCCGATCTCCTCGGCGGCGAGGCCGACCGCGAGAGGCGACACGAGGTAGATCGAGCGCGCGATCAGGTTGTTCGACCACGCGAAGGCTTCGCTCCGCAGCTCGGTCGGGAAGAGCTCCGTCGTGAACGTGTTGAGCACGAGGAGGGTCGCTCCGGATCCCCAGACGCCGCCCGCGAGCGCCACCGAGATCACCCAAGGCGACGTCGCGGTGTAGCTGCCGAGCACGCTGATCGTCGAGATCGTGAAGATCAGGACCGCCGCGCGCCGGCGTCCGATCACGTCGAGCATCTTGCCGGTCACGAAGAGGAGCGGAAGCGACACGAGGGAGGCGAACGCGAGGGTCGCGCCGACCTGTCCGTCGGTGAAGCCGCGCTCGGCCATCGCGAACTCCTTCCAGAAGGAGACCGCGTTCTGCGTGCATACGAACGTCAGCGCCCAGATCGCGGCCATCTGGAAGACGCGCTTCCGGTACGGCGTGCGCAGGATGCGGGTGAAGGAGACCTCGCGCGCCTCTCCGGAGGCGGCCTCGCGGGAGAATCGGCTCGTCTCGCGGAGGCTCCGGCGAGCGATCGCGATGATCACGAGCGGGATCGTCCCGGCGAGGTAGACGGTCCGCCAGCCGAGCGGCGTCGCCAGGAGGAACGGCACGACCGCCACGCAGGCGATCGCGCCCAGGCCCGAGCAACCCTGGATCACGCCGATGACCATGCCGCGTCGATCGGCGGGGAACTCCTCCGCGGCGTAGACCATCGCGATCGCGTACTCGCCGAGGAGGAAGATTCGCGCGCAGAGCTGCAGGAACGCGAACGTCCAGACGTCCGGCGCGAGCGCGGTCAGGAACGAGAAGATCGTGTACCCGGCGATCGTGATGGTGAGCACGCGCCGCCGTCCCCAGCGGTCCGCCCGGTAGACGATCAGGTAGGCGAGCACGTTGCCGACGCTCGTGATCGACACGAGGACGCCGGCGTACGCGGTGGAGAGCCCGAAGTCGGCGCGGAGGTTCGGCAGGATCTGCGCCAGCGCGAAGAGGTCGTACCCCTCGAAGAACGTCGCGACGCCGAGGAAGAAGAAGAGCCACTTCTGGTACGTCGTGAGCGGCGTCGGGCGCGAGCGCTCCGTTGCGAGGCGCCCCGCTGTGGCTTCGACCGAACCGGACATGCGTACCTCTACGATTACGATCAGCCGCTTCTACGAGCTGCTTCTACAGGTCGAGCTGCTTCGGCGGCCGCACGACGACGTCGGCGAGCCGCCTCCCTCGATCCGCTTCCTCGAGTCCGCCATCGCCTCCGCGGTTCGACCGGAGAGGTAGACGTGCGCGCCGGCCCCGCCGAGGCGCTCCGCGATCGCGCGTCCGATGCCACGCCGTGACGACGGCGGTCTCCCCCGCCAGTGATTTCTCCAAGACTCATCGGCGTTCTCCGTCTCGCGCTGAAGCTGACAATTTGAATCGGATCCGTCAGGTTGAACCTCCACAGTTGACGAAATCAGCTCTCTTTGTCAATTTGTCATTCGCCCGTGCCGCGCAAGACCATCGCGACTCCCGAGCGGATCCGACGCGCCGCGCTCGCGCGCGTGTCGCGCTACGGGTTCCGCCGCACGTCGATGGAGGACATCGCCTCCGAGGCGGGCGTCTCGCGCGCCGCCCTGTACCTCCAGTTCCGCAACAAGGACGAGATCTTCCGCAGCGTCTCCCGGAGCTTGCAGGAAGAGGCGGTCGAGCGGGCGACCGCCGCAGCGGACGAGGAGCGGACGCTCGAGGAGAAGCTGCAGGCGGTCGTCGAGGCGAAGATCCTGCCGTTCGTCGAGATCACCCACGATTCGCCGCACGGGAGCGAGCTCCACGACGAGACGAATCGTCTCTGCGGCGACATCGTCGCGGAGGCGCGCGAGCGCTTCCTCGCGATCCTGACGAAGACGTTCCGCCGCGCGCTGCAGGCGCGCGAGATCGACCTCGGTCCGGTGGGGCTCGACGCCGCGGGTGCGGCCGAGCTCTTCCTGCAGAGCGTGCACGGACTGAAGGAGCGGCGCGTCTCGGGCGCGGAGTTCCGGAAGCGGCTCGGGGCGCTCGTGCGTGTGTTCGTCGCGGGCGTCCGCGTCCCGCCCGTCGTCGCACGCAAGCCGGCGCCGCGCGCGAAGCCCGCGACGCGACGCGCGGCTCGCCGCTGAGCCCGATCGCGCGCTCCGCCGCCAAGCCTCTCTTCGGTTGCCGTGTCGCCCCGTTCGCGGCTTCCGATCGCCGTCGCGCGCTGAGGCTCAGGCGACGCGACGTCCCAGCTCGAGCCGCTTCGGCCCCCGGACGAGGAAGGAGTCGACGAGCTCGGTCGGACCGCGGCGGACGAGGCCGGGAAGCTCCGGAACGAGCGCCTCCAGCGCCGCGCGCGCTTCGAGCCGCGCGAGCGCCGCGCCGAGACAGAAGTGCTCGCCGAAGCCGAAGGCGAGATGGGGCTGCGGAGCACGCGTCACGTCGAAGCGATCCGGATCCGCGTAGGCGCGCTCGTCGCGATTCGCCGATCCGAGCAGGGGAACGACGTACGCGCCTGCCGGGATCGTGGTCCCCGCGAGCTCGACCTCGCGCGTCGTCGTGCGGAAGAGGACCTGCACGGGTGCGTCCCAGCGGAGCGTCTCCTCGACGAGGCGCGGCACGAGCGCCGGCTCCGCGGCGACGCGCTCGAGCTGGTCGGGATGATCGAGCAGCGCCGAGACCGCGTTGCCGATCAGGTTCGTCGTCGTCTCGTTCCCGGCGACGAGGAGCAGCATCACGAACTGGATCACCTCGCGGATGCTGAGCGCCATGTCACCCTGCTGCTCGGCGACGATCAGGCTCACCATGTCGTCGGCGGGCTTCCGCTTCCGCTCCTCGGAGACCTGGCGCAGGTAGGTGATCAGCTCGATGATCGTGTCGACCATGCGCGGATTGAACGGATCGTCGCGGCCGGCGCCGCTCGTGCTCTCGATGATCGTGTCGGACCAACGCTTGAAGTCGGCGCGGCGCGACGGCTCGACGCCCAGCATCTCGGAGATGATGCCGACGGGAACCGGGATGGCGAGGTCCGCGACGACGTCGAAGGAGCCTTCCGTGCGAAGCTTCGCGATGCTCGCGGCGACGAGCTCGCGGACGCGATCCTCCCACGCGCCGATCCGCTGCGGCGTGAAGGCGCGATTGACGATGCGGCGCATGGCCGCGTGACGCTCGCCGTCCTCGGCGATCAGGTTTCGTGCGGTCGCGAACTCGAAGGGATTGAGCCGCGTGCTCCAGGCGAAGCGGGCGACGAAGCGGAGCATCTTCCACGAGAGCGGCGGCCGTCCCGGGTGTCCCTGGTTCATCAGGAACGTGAACATCGCGCGCGAGGAGAAGATCTCCGGGTTCTTCAGGACGAAGAGCACGTCCTCGTTGCGCGCGACGCACCAGCCGCGCGTCCGAGGCGCCCAGTGCACGGGCGCGAGGTCGCGAAGCACGCGGTAGTGCGGGTAGGGATCGCGCCGCAGCTCCGGCCGGGCGGGATCGTACTCCGGCCGAAGTCCGTCGCCCGCGTCTCGCGCGATTCCGACCTGGAGCGCTGCCGTCGCCGTTGTCATCGCTTCAACCTAATCAGAGCGGCGAAGCCATTCCGACCACCCCGAGCCGTCGGGCCGTCGGCTCGTGCGATGTTCGCACTCGCCCGTGCGGGCGGCTGATCGAGCGGACGCCTTCTACTTCCTTTCGCCGTCGCCCTCGCCGACGTAGACGTCGAGCTTGCACGGCTCCCACAGGTGCTTCCGGATCGCCTCCGGCATGCCGGCGAGCGGGAAATGCAGCACGATCGGGCTCTTCTTCGAGGGGCTCGCCTGCACGTAGAAGACCGCCTTCGGGTTCTTCCGTGCCTCGTCGGCAAGACGCTTCACCATCAAGGACGGCGAAGGTGCGAAGTATGCGCGTCGGCCGTCGCCGAGCTTCTTCGGCTTCCACGGTCCCTTTGGGCCGAGCTGCTGCGGGGAGAACCCGTAGCGGACGTCGCCGCTGCTCGCGAGGCGGAAGGGGTTGTCGACCTCCGGAAGGAGCGCGACCTGACGCCAGCGATCCCCCTCGCACGCGATCGCCAACGCGATGCCGGGCTGGTTCGTCGCGGGTTGCACGATGCCCGTGGCGTGGTCGCCGAGCGGGCTCAGCACCTCGACGAACTCCCAGGCCCGAGCCGGCGATCCGGTCGCCAGGACGGCCACGGCGGCAAGGCCGATCGCGGCCGACATCCGATCGAGTTTCGCTCTCACGCCACGTTCCTCCCGTCGCACTTCTGCCTGGCGAGCTTGGTCCGTGCAAACCGCCGTCTTGTGCTGCGCGGGTGCATCGACGAGTCTTCGAGAATGATCTTCTCGGGGCCGGCCAGGAGGCTCGCCGTGGCGGGCTTCGCGGCGATGAGCTGTCTCGCCGGATGCGCGGTCAATCCCGCGACGCACCGGCCGCAGCTCGTCCTGACGACGCAGGCGCAGGAGCGCGAGGCGGGCCACGAGACGGCCGAGCAGATAGAGACCTCGATCGGGACGATCCGCGACGAGAAGCTCGCGACCTACGTCGCGGAGATCGGCAGTCGCGTCGCCGCCGAGACGCCGGAGAGCGATTTCGTCTACGAGTTCCGCGTCCTCGACGTCGCCGAGCCGAACGCGTTCGCGCTCCCGGGGGGCTACGTCTTCGTCACGCGCGGGATGCTCGCGCTCACGAGCTCGGAAGACGAGCTCGCGGCGGTCCTCGCGCACGAGGTCGGTCACGTCGCTGCGCGCCACAGCTCGAACCAGCTCTCGCTGCAGGCGCCGATGCGGATCGTGACCGGCATCGGCGCGCTCGCGACGACGATCGTCAGCCCGACGCTCGGCGACGCCGTCGCCGACGCGGGCGGCGCGGCGGCGGATGCGGTCTTCGCACCGTTCAGCCGCCAGCAGGAGGGCGAGGCGGACCAGCTCGCGCAGGAGTTCACGAGCGCCGCCGGGTGGGATCCCGCCGGGATGTCGTGGGCGCTCGCTTCGTTGCAACGGCATGCGGAGAGGGAGGGCGGTTCCGGCGACGACGAAGGCGGCTTCCTCTCTTCGCATCCCGCGACGCCGGAGCGCGTCGAGGACACGCGCGAGCGCGCGAGCGAGCTCGCGGCCGCGAGCAGCACTTCGCGGACCTCGGATCGGCGAGCGTTCCTCGCGCACCTCGACGGGCTGATCGTCGGACCCGATCCGCGGCACGGCGTCTTCGTGGGAACGAAGTTCGTCCATCCCGAGCTCGCGTTCTCGGTCCGCTTTCCCGAAGGATGGCGCACTGCGAACGGGTTGCGCACGGTCGGTGCACGCTCGCGCGACGGCTCGTCGGTGGTCACGGTGACGATCGCCGGCGAAGGCGACGACCCGATGGCGGTCGCGCGCACGTTCGCGGACGGCGCCGACGGCGCGCTCGCGCTCGAGAAGCGGCCGGTCGGCGACCTCTCCGCCGTCCGCGGCGTCGCGCACGGCGAGAGCCCGGACGGCGAGTCCGAGCTCGACCTCGCGTGGATCGCCTACCGCGGGCTCGTGTTCCAGATCACCGCCGTGAGCCCGATCACGCCGAGCGGCGTGGAGCGAGCCGAGGTGATGCGCGCGGTCGAGAGCTTCCACGCGCTCACACCCGGCGAGCGCCCGCCGCTGCACGCCGATCGACTGCGGATCGCTACGGCGCGCGAGGGCGAGACCGTGATCGACGTCGCTCGCCGGAGCGGCAGCCTCTGGGATCCGCGCGACACCGCGGTGCTGAACGACGTCGAGCCGAACGTGCCGCTCGTCGAGGGTACTCCGGTCAAGGTCGTTCTCCGCGAGCGGTACTAGGTCCGAGTTTTCGACGCGGGAGCCATCGGCTAGGAACGTCGAATGTCCGGCGTTTCGCCTTTCCTCGATCCCGCGCAAGACGACGAGCCGCTCGCGCGGCTCGCCCGGATGCGCGCGGAGGATCCGGTCCACCTCGTCGAGCCGCTCGGGTTCTGGGTGATCCTCCGCCACGACGACGTCAAGCGCATGTTCGGTGACGAGGACGTCGTCACCGCGGACCGGCGCTGCTGGGAGCATCATCAGCCTTCGCCGCCGGGCAGCTT
>Ga0194131_10007988_pt1 | contig 13982 bp, 12 predicted proteins | sample TA2KigO120mmetaG_FD_148631 | JGI IMG/M metagenome (GOLD analysis project Ga0194131, IMG submission 148631) | Freshwater microbial communities from Lake Tanganyika, Tanzania - TA2015053 Kigoma Offshore 120m | ecosystem: Environmental > Aquatic > Freshwater > Lake | place: Tanzania: Lake... | reverse complement strand
CTACTACGCCCAGAACGAGCTGCAGGCGGTCTTCACCGGCGACGGCAGGTGGAAGCTGCAACTGCCGCACACGTTCCGGTCGCTTGCGGGCCGGCCCGGTGGCACGAACGGCATCCCGGCGAAATACGAAGGCGCAAAGATCGAGCAGCCCCAGCTCTACGACTTGCAGGCGGACATCGGCGAAAAGACCGATGTGGCGTCTTCGCATCCGACGGTCGTGCATCAGCTTCTCGCCCACGCCGAAAAGGCCCGCGCGGACTTGGGCGACTCGCTCACGCAGCGCAAGGGCAACGGCGTGCGCGAAGTCGGTCGGCTGGTTGATGAAAAGTGAAGTTCGCTGTAGCGCGACCGCTGTGCGCCACGTTGACACGTTCCCGTCCGCTTTCTAACGTGCTAAAGCATGAACGATTTGAAGGCCTCGCTGGTGGAATTGATTCGCCGCACATCCGCCGAGATTCCCGACGATGTGAACCGTGCGCTCGTCACCGCATTGGAGAACGAGAAGAAGGGCACCATCGCTGCCAGCGCGCTCAAGATCATCGAGCAGAATATTGAGCTGGCCAAGCGCAAGTCTCAGCCCATCTGCCAGGACACCGGCAGTGTGATTTTTTACGTGGATTGCCCGGTGGGCTTTGACCAGATCGCGTGCGCGGAGGCTGCGCGTGAAGCCGTGAAGGAGGCGACCAAGGTCGGTTATCTCCGGCAGAACTCGGTGGACTCGCTCACCGGCAAAAACGACGGCACCAACCTCGGCCCCGGCGCGCCGACCGTTCACTTTCATCAGCATCGCACGCCGGAAATCGCCGTGCGGCTCGTGCTCAAGGGCGGCGGCTGCGAAAACGTCGGCGCGCAATACTCGCTGCCCGCCGAGAAGCTCCAGGCCAACCGCGACCTCGACGGCTGCCGCCGGGTCATCCTCGACGCCGTGCTGCAGGCGCAGGGCAAGGGTTGCGGACCGGGCATCCTAGGTGTCTGCATCGGCGGCGACCGCGCAACGGGCTACGAGTTCAGCAAGCAGCAGTTCCTGCGGATGCTTGATGATCAAAACCTGAACCCGGAACTCGCCGCGCTGGAGCAGGAAATCCTGAAGACCGCGAACGACCTCGGGATTGGGCCGATGGGCTTCGGCGGCCGGACGACGCTGCTGGGCGTGAAAATCTGTGCGGCTAACCGTGTGCCTGCGTCGTTCTTTGTGAGCGTGAGCTACATGTGCTGGGCCTACCGTCGACAGGGAATAGCGTTGGGCGCGGATGGCAAAATCGCGCGATGGCTTTATTGAAGGCAACGAAGCGTCCGCTCCTAGTGGCAGTTAAAATGCAGCAACTCCGCTGAGGTTTCTGTTTTTGGCTTTCACGCGCTCTTAGCTGCGTTGATCAAACCAGCGACAGTCCGGGTTCCTGGAACACCCGTGCCATCTAAGGAAGCGCACCGGCGAGTGAACCTCTGCATCTTGAAACCGCGACTCTTGTCATTCCAAAGTCAGTTGGCGCAGCCCGCCAAGGCTTAGCAGCGAGACTTTTCAAAGGCTACAATAACGACGAAAATCATGGTTTTTACCGAAGAAAATGCAGGTTGGTGGCTGGGGCCGGAATCGAACCGGCGACACGCGGATTTTCAGTCCGCTGCTCTACCAACTGAGCTACCCAGCCAGCCGGGGAGCGGGAAAGTAGCCGTCGGCTTTTGCGACCCGCAAGCACATTTCGCGGCGGTGTCATGCCGGTTTTATTACAACTGGCCAAGCGCCCGCAGGACAGCCTGTGGTCTTGCATCGTAGCCCACAGGCTCCTAACGTCCGCGCCGCGATTGATTTAACTGACCTAATTGCATGAGCGTCCTCGTTGTCGGCACCACGGCTCTCGATTCTATCAAGACTCCCAAAGCGGAAAATCCGCGCTTACTCGGTGGCTCGGCCAGCCATGCAGCGGTGGCGGCAAGCTTCTTCGCCCCCACTAAGCTGCTTGGCGTGGTAGGCGGCGACTTTCCGACTAAATACCTCCGGCTCTACGAGGGGCATGGCATCTGTCTGAAAGGTTTAGAGCGCGTGCCAGCTGGCCAGACTTTCCACTGGTCGGGCGAATATGAGGTCAACATGAACAACCGTCGCACACTTGACACCGTGTTGGGCGTCATCGAGCACTGGTCGCCGAAGCTGCCGGAAGGTTATGAGACCACGCCTTACGTGTTGTTGGCGAACATCGCGCCGCCCATCCAGCACCGCGTGCTGGATCAGTTGAAGCGGCCCAAGTTTGTCGTCGCCGATACGATGGATCTTTGGATGAACATCATGCTGCCCGATTTGCTTAGGTTATTGTCGCGGGTGGATGCCTTCGTGCTGAACGAGAGCGAGGCCGCTCAACTTACGAAAGAGGATAACGTCTTCACCGCAATACGAAGGATTCACCGGCTCGGACCGCGTTATGTCATCATCAAGAAAGGATCGCACGGCGCGGTGCTCTCCGGGCCAAAAGGCATTTTTATTGCCCCGGCCTATCCCCTCCGGAAGGTAGTGGATCCAACCGGCGCGGGTGATTCGTTCGTCGGGGGGATGATCGGCTACCTCGCCAGCACCAAGGGCGACCTCGAGAAGAACCTTCGCCGTGCGATTATCCACGGCACGGTTACGGCGTCGTTCTGCTGCGAGGGCTTCGGGGTGGTGGCCACAACGAAGACGACGCGTAAGGCTATTGATCAGCGAGTGAAGCAGTTGGAGGCGCTGGTGCGTTTCTGAGCGGGCGACGGCCTGCTCGCACGGTTGACGCGCCTCGGCAGGCTCACTAGTGTCCGTCTTATGATTCATCGGATTCTCCGCGTGCCGTTGTTTTTAGTTGCCGTTTTTGCGCTGCCGCACGTCAGCCCGGCTCCGCTGATTTACAAGCTTGGTGAGGGCTGGTCCTACGAGCCGGTGGGCGGTGGAGGTGGTTGGAAACGCACGCGCGCAAAAGACCAGCTTGAGGTCGCAGAAAAAGCCTTTGCGGCAAAGGATTTCGATCTCGCCCTCAAGGCTGCGCGTGAGACGGTCAAGAAGTGGCCGCTTTCCGACTATGCGCCGAAGGCGCAGTTTCTCGCTGGCCGCAGCTTTGAAGAGCTCAAGCAGGATGAGGACGCTTTCAACGCATATCAGACCCTGCTCGAAAAATATCCTAAAGTTGAAAACTACGAGGAAGTGCTCAAGCGACAGTTCGAAATCAGCAATCGTTACCTCGGCGGCCAACGCTTCAAGCTCTGGGGCGTTGTTCCCCTTTTCCCCTCCATGGAGAAAACTTCAAAGATGTATGAGAAAGTCATCGCCAACGGTCCTTATAGCGGCGTGGCCCCGCTGGCCCAGATGAACATCGGCACCGCGCAGGAAAAGCGTGGTGAGTTTACTGACGCCGTCCGTGCCTACGAAAAGACCGCCGATAAATACCACGATCAGAAGGGCGTAGCCGCTGACGCGCTCTTCAGGGCCGGGATGACCCATCTCAAACAGGCGAGGTCCGCCGAATACGACCAAGGCATCGCCGCCAAGGCCATCGCCGCCTTTACCGACTTCATCGCCCTCTACCCCGAGGACAAGCGTGTGGCTGAGGCGCGTAAGAACATTGACAGCCTGCGCGGTGAGCAGGCGCGTGGCGCGATGGAGGTCGCCCGCTTTTACGAGCGGCGCCAGATGTGGAGCGGTGCTTTGGTTTATTACAATGAGGTGATTATTAAGGACCCTGACTCCTCGCTCGCCGCCGAGGCTAAGCGCCGCATCGAATTCCTGCGCACGCACTCTGGCGTAACTGCCGCCGCCCCGTCGACTAACGCCACGCCTGTCGAGGCCACCAAACCGAAATGACCCTGCGCCCGTTCCTTACCCTAGGTCTGGCCGTTGCCCAAGCTCTGCTCACCGGTTGCGCCGGCTACCGCGTCGGTTCCACCGGGGCTCTCCCCGCAGGCCAACAGAGCATCCAGATTGGTCACATTCAAAACCAGACCCTTGAACCGCGCCTCATCGAGTCGCTTAATAATGCGCTTCGTAAACGCTTCCAACAGGACGGCACCTATCGACTCGACACGCGCGGGGAGTCCGACGTGATTCTCACCGGTATCATCACCCGCTTCGATCGTTTGGCTGTCAGCTTTCAGCCAGCCGACGTGCTCACCGTGCGTGACTACGCGCTGACGATGACCGCAAAGCTCACCGTCAGGGAGCGCACTACTGGCAAGGTAATTTTCGATCGAGATGTGGTGGGTCGCACGAGCATACGTGCCGGCAACGACCTTGCCAGTGCCGAGCGCCAAGCCGTCCCGTTGCTCGCGGAAGATCTCGCTCGCATTGCCACTTCGCTGATTGTGGACGGCACGTGGTAGAGGCTGTGTCGGCCCGCGACTAGAGTATGGCTCAGCAGTTTTGCCGGCTCGACACTCTCCAAAGTTGTTCCTCAGGCTGGCTGGCCTAAGATCCATTCGGCCGCCGCTGGCAGGTCGGCAACTACCACCGCACGCTCCATTTTGTCCGGGTGTTGGCGCTCGGTTATCGCGCCGTAGCCGGTGCGCACCAGCAGGCTGCGGCTTATGCCGGCGTTCCATCCGCACTCGAGGTCAATAACCTTGTCACCGATCATATAGCTACGCGCCAAGTCCACACCCAGTTCGTCGCGGGCGGCGAAAAGAAATGCCGGCGACGGCTTGCGGCCAATACTTGGCTGATCGGGAGCTTCCGGTGAGTAGTAGATTTTCCTCAACCGCACGCCCTGCTCGGCCAGTTCGGCGATTAGACGCCGGTTGACTGCATGCATGGCCTCTTCGGTGTAATAGCCGCGCCCGATGCCGGATTGGTTGGTGACGATGACCAGCAGGAAGCCTGCATCCTGCAGCCGCCGCAGGGCCGTCCCCGCGCCGGGAATCAGCTCCAACTGCGCGGGATCGCTCAGATAGTGTCTGTCCACGTTGATCGTCCCGTCGCGGTCAAGAAAGACCGCCCGAAAGGATTTCGGTTCAGGAGTTTTGAGTTTGGATTTTTCGTCCACGGCTCCGGAGCTTGAGGCAGGTTCCACCCGGGAACAACCCGGAACTCTAATCTTACAATTTGAAACGGGATTAGCCTTTACGGCGGAAGCTCTCGATCAGTTCCGCCGGCGTGACGGTCGCAGTGCCGACTTTGCCTACGACCACGCCCGCTGCGTAGTTTGAGAAGATGGCGGCTTCGACTGGCGATGCCCCCGCCGCGATCGCAAGGGTGAACGACGCAATCACCGTGTCTCCTGCGCCGGACACATCGAACACCTCGCGCGCGACGGTTGGGATGTGGAAGGGCTTGCGCCCGCGTTGGCAGAGAAGCATCCCCTGATCCCCGAGGGTAATAAGCAGCAAGGCGGGGTTAAGTTCCATTAGGAGCGTCTCAGCGACACGTTTGAGGTTAGCATCCTTGAGTGGGTCGGTGGTGCGCGTACTGTCGGATACCCCCGCTAACTCGAAGGCTTCCTTACGGTTGGGCGTGAGCAGTGAAAGGCCTGTGAGGCTCAGGTCGTGGACTGGTTTGGGGTCGAAGCTTAGCCAGATACCGCGTGCGCGACAAAGCTGCCGCAGGCCATCGAGCAGCGGCTGAGTGACGACCCCCTTGCCGTAGTCGCACACGATCACAGCGTCCGTATTGGGAAGCTGGTGCTGGATAGCGGCAAGCAGCCGGCTGGTGTCGCGCTCGTCCACGGCGCCGCGCGTCTCGCGGTCCACGCGCACAATCTGTTGCTGGTGCGCGATGATGCGGGTCTTGATGCTTGTAGTGCGGGCGGAGCTGGCTAACAGGCCTGAACAGGCGATATTTTGTTTGGTCAGCAACTTGCTCAGTTTGCGGGCAGATTCATCACGCCCGACATGGCTGAGCAATTCGGTGTGTCCCCCAAGGGTGTGAACGTTACGAGCAACATTAGCTGCGCCGCCGGGCATGAAGCTTTCTCTCTCAAACTCAACCACCGGGACGGGTGCTTCCGGCGAAATGCGTCCGACGTGGCCCCAGATGTACTGATCGAGCATCACGTCGCCAACAACGAGGACACGCGCCCGAGCTCCGCCAGCGATGAGTTCGTGGAGGCGGTTTAGGGAAATGGTAGACGGCGTCATTAGCCAGAGCTTGTCGGGGAGGGGCGTGGTTTCAATCCAAAAACCCCGTCAGTGGACTGGTAGCACTGGCCGTGGCCTGCTGCACACCAAGGCCGCTCTCAAAAGCTGTGCGGCCCGCCTCGACCGCCTGCTTGAAGGCGATCGCCATCCGGTCCGCGTCGCGGGCGACGGCGATAGCCGTATTAACCAGTACAGCGTCCGCACCTAGTTCCATCGCCTCCGCCGCATGGCTCGGTGCACCAATGCCCGCGTCTATAACCACGGGCACGGTGGCTTGCTCGAGAATGATTCGGATTTGGTCGCGGGTTTGGAGGCCGCGATTTGAGCCAATTGGCGAGCCGAGCGGCATCACGGTAGCCGTACCAACTTCTTGCAGGCGCTTTGCCAGCACGGGGTCAGCGTTGATGTAGGGCAGCACGGTGAAGCCCTCTTTCACTAGGATCTCAGCAGCCTTGAGCGTTTCGATGGGATCGGGCAGCAAATAGCGCGGGTCGGGATGTATCTCAAGTTTAACCCATTTGGGCAACCCGGCGGCGGCGGCAAGCCGTGCAAGGCGGACAGCTTCCTCGGCGTTCATCGCGCCGCTGGTGTTGGGCAACAGCAGATAGTGCTGTGGGTCAATAAACTCGAGGATGTTCGCAAAAGGATCCTTGTTTCCGCTCAAGTCTGCGCGTCGCAGCGCCACCGTAACCATTTCTGTGCCACTGGCGGCTAACGCGGAGCGCATCGCCTCAGGCGACGAAAATTTACCTGTGCCAAGGATGAGCCGCGAGCGGAACTCGCGGCCGGCAATGACTAACGGGCGGGAAGCCAGACTCATTGCCCATAAAAGTAAGCGGCGCGCCGCAGCGCGTCCAGCCTGTGCAAGCAGATGAACCATAATCCGAAAGATCTGCTAGCGCCTACAAAGCGAATCGGTCGCATACGTTCTATACCGCAGTGGACTCGGTGGAAATTGGCAGCTTCAATTAGCACCTCAATGCTGGAGGTGACGCACTTTGGCTCAAGCGGAAAACCGCAAGCGGAACTCGCGCCATCCCCACGCGCCTACGAGTAGGGCGGCGAGCACGGTCACAATGACTTGGCCGGGCGGGTAGTCGTGGTAATTCGCCAGCATCAATCCAGCAAGCACGCTGGCAAGGCATACGCCAGGCGCGACCAAGAACATTGTCCCCGCCTCGCGGCACAGGTTCTTGGCCACCAGCGCGGGCAGCACTAAGCAGCCGAAGGTGAAGAGCAGCCCCGAGGAGCGGATGACCAGCCCTGTGCCCAGCCCCAGCGCCACCGCCAGCCCGAGCGACCATGCGCCCACGCGCATTCCGATGGCAGCAGCCATCACGGGGTCGGACACGAAGAGCACGAGTTGCCGGCGTTGCGCGAGCGCCAGCCCGCCAGCCAAAACCGCGAGTACGCCAAACGTAATCACGTCCGTCGCCGCTGCACCGAGCAGGCTGGACGCCATCGTGGACTGCACGGACTTGAGGCCGTTCGGGTGCTTGGCGAGCAGCAGGATGGACCCGCTCGCGCCCACGAGGAAAATCCACGCGGTGATTTCCTCGTGGCTGGTGCCGCCCCGTTGTGCGCGCGAGCCGGTGGCCAGCGCGGCTATCACCGAGAATGCCACGGCAAACGCGGCCGGCTGGCCGGTGCCGAGCAACAAGTCCAGCGCGATGCCCAGCATCGAGGCCTGCGCCACGGCCGCGGCGATGAACACCTGCGCCCGTGCCACCACGATGACGCCTAAGAAGGACAGCAGCAGTCCGCCGAAGAGCGCCGCCAGATACGAGGGCGCGAACATGGACCAGGAATTGAGGAACTCGGAAATCATTGCGGCGAAGGCGAGGCGGCAGAAGGGTGCTCGACCGCCACATGCACACAGCCGTGGTCGTCGTGGTGGACACCCACGGGCACGCCGAAGGTGCGGCTGAGATTAGCGGGGGTGAAGACTTCCTTGAGCGGACCCGCTGTCAGTTTGCCGCCGCGGAACAGCGCGGCGTGTGTCGCGTGTTGTGCGGCGATGCCCAAGTCGTGCGTGACGAAAACAATGGTGATGCCTTTGTCCCGGCTCAGGCTGGTGATGGCGTCCAGCAGGCTCGCGGCGGCGGCGAGGTCCAGGCCGGCAGTCGGCTCGTCCACGATGAGCAGCAGCGGATCGCGGATTAGCGCGCGGGCCACGAGTGCGCGCTGGCGCTGGCCGCCGGAGAGTGTCCACAGGCTGCGCTCACGCAGATGCGAGACGGTCATGAGGTCAAGCACGCCCCTGAGCCGTGCGTCCTGCTGAGTGCCGTTGAGGCTGATGCCCACCAGGCCGCCAAGAACGAACTCGCGCACGGTGGTCGGGACGCTCGGATTGACCTCACATTCCTGCGGCACAAGCGCGAGGCGGGTGCGTTGCTGGAAGTCGGCGCGAAGGAAAATCTTTCCGCGCATTGGCTGTATCGCGCCCAGTAGCGCTTTGATGAGCGTGCTCTTGCCCTCGCCATTGGGGCCAAGGAAGGCCCAAAATTCCCCACGCTGGATAGCGAGGTTAACCTCGCTTAACACGATGCGCCGGCCGTAGGCGAGCGTGACCTGCTCGGCGGAGAGGACGGGTTTCTCGCTAGGCGCCGACGGAGGCACGGTGCCGAGGTTGACGCTGGCGGGCGTGGCGGCACCCGTGGCGAGCAATTGGTCCGTGCGGGTGCTCATGTCACTTGGCTTTCAGCCCGGCCAACATCTGATCGGCGTTGTGTTTGAGCATCGTGAAGTAGTCGTCGGTGCCCGCGCGGGCGGCGGTCTGGTGGGCCATTGGTAACGGGCGCGCACCCGACTGCTTCGCGGCAAATTCTACGAAGCGCTGCTCGAAGTAGGGCGCGCTGAGAATCACCTGCACCTGCTTCGCCTTCATTTTGCTCACCAGTTCTTGCACATGCTTGGTCGTGGGCGGCACGCCGGGGCTGGGTTCGAGGTAGCCAAGAACTTCGAGACCGAAGCGGCGTGCGAAAAAATACCATAGGTCATGATCGCCCACGATGGACTGACCGCGATGCGCCGCAAACGCGCCGAGCCAGCCGCCAATCTGGTGTTGCGTGAGGAACTCCTTCACGGCCCGCGCGTCTTTTAGCCTCTCTAACTCGACCGCGAGCTTTTCCACATCGTCTCGCCTCTTACATTCCACGCCCACAAGTGCGACGGCTAGGCGCTGGCGGAACTGGTCGTGATTTATGGCGAACTCGGCTTTCCAGTCAGGGCGAAGCTCGCTGAGTTTGTCGCGGATTTCACGCGCGGCGCGCAGGCCCTCGATCGGGTCGAGCAAGTAGTGCGGATTACCGTCCTCGTGGAAGCTGTTGGGTGTGTTCTTGCCGGCCTCGCCCTCGAGCGGGCGGACGGCGCGGCCGAGATTCAAGTTGCCCTTCTTGCCGGGCTTCACCGCTTCGTTGTTGGCGGTTCGAATGAGTTTTTCTAGCCAGGCGTTTTCGATGCCTTGGCCGACCTGGAGATAGAGTTCGGCGCGGTTCAGTTCCTTGGCGAAACTGGGTTTGAGTTCGATTTCATGAGGATCCTCGTTGCCCTTGCTAAAGCAAAAAGTCTGCACCCGCACACCGCCGATGATGCGGGCGAGGCTGTCGAGATCGGTGGTGCTGGTGCACACACGAAGCGGTTCGGCGGCAGGCAAGGCGTCGACAACGAGGAGGCCAAGCGCGAGCAGGTGGGCTCGACCAAGCAGAAAACGTTGGAACGGGTTTGATTTCACGCGGCGATTAGTTGAGGAGGTTAAGTTAGAAGTTGTCGCGAGCAATGCAGCAAAAGCAATACGATTCAATCGTGCGGCGACAAATAAATGAAGCCCGCCGCGACGTTGAAGCATGACCTAGCTTAAGGCGTAACAAGACCGAATGACGGGTATCGCAAAATTCAGTGGAAGAATTTTTCGGCTAAATACTTTCGTTAGATAGCGATTTTGGTGCGCAATTCAACCCATGAACATGGGTAGCTAACTGGTTCTGGTGCCTTGTTCTGCTAACGCGGTGACCAGCAAAATTTAAACGCGCGCGCTTAGGCTGCGTTCAAATTTTCAAAGAGACGATTTGCTCGGTTGAGCCGGGCTTGGCGTTTGGGTGAGGAACAGTCGCTTGGCGGCGAGGATCGTGCCGGTGAGACTCAGGAAAAGGCCTCCGCTCAAAAGGAATAGCTTGGTGCCAATCCAGGTGCGGGGATGCCCTTGCAACCACGGAAAGTCGAGACTATGGAGCCCGTGATAGAGCCAGCGATAGAGGCGAGAATTCGCCGTGGAGCAGTTGAAGATTTGAGCGGTGTGCGGGTCGAGGTGAAACCAAGTCCCGGCCGGGTCGTCGAACTCGGCGCGAAACATGGGCAACGGAGCAGGGGAGCGCCAAAGGTGTGTGTAAAAGTGGGCGTCGTGGTTCCGGAGCTCGGAGGAGCGGATGAGGGAATGTCCAGGAAGCAAAAGTTTGGCGTGAGCGATAAGTGCCGTGTGATCGAGTCGGGGCTCAGAAAGGGCTCGCGAGTTATCCCAAGGATGAAGCGTGGGCGAAACACTGGGGGCATGGCAGACGAAATAGCTTTGGTTGGCGAACTGAACCAACTCGATAATGCGCGGACGAGGTTCGTCGGCGAGAATTGCGGGCGTTCCCTTGAAAAGACTCCAGTCCCAATTTCCGCCGCGCCAAGCCGTTCGTTGGGCAGTGGTGGGAGATTCGCCATCGAACCAGGAAGCAGGGTTCATGGACAGCAGGCCGCTGAAGATCCAAGTTAGGGCGATGCAGCCAAAGCTGAGGCCGGCCAAGTGATGCCATTTACGCCAGCCTGAGTAAGGAGTGCGGGCTTGGTATGGATCTGCACGGCGGAAGCGCCACCGGAGAAGTCCGGCGATCAGGCCAGTGAGAACAAGCGCAACGCCAACGCTCGAGCCCGTGATTGTAATTGCTCGCCAAAGTGGCGTGCTTTGTCGAATGGCGGTGAAATAAATCCAATGCGGCACGGCGCCCAGCCAGTTCCAAGCCCGTTCGTGACGAGATGAATCAAGGACGACCTCAGCGGTGGTGGGCGAAACATGCAGGACTGTTCCAGCGGTATCGGGCAACTGGACGCGGAAGAGCGGCCGGTGCGGGTTGAAACGCGGGTGCGCCGTCCATTGATCCCGTTCAATCGATGTCACTGCGATCTGCTTAAAATCAAGCTCTGCGCGGCCATGGTCATGTGGGGCGGGCGTTGAACTTTGGTGGGCAAACGCCAGCGCCAGTGAGCGGGCGCGGTCTGCGGTGAGAGGAGGGACGGGTGAGCCGTCATCTGCATGGATGACGGCCCACCCATCTTGTGAGGAGCTGAAGAAACGCCAGACCGGACGGCCATTGAGAGTGGTCAGGAGCGTTCGCTCAGGAGTGCCGGACCGACCGGTAGTAAGCCAAGCTTGGCCGGCCGTGATGCGGCAGGTGCGGAGATCGATAGGCTCAGCACCAGCAAGTCGTTCTGCCCAGGTCAGGCTGGGGAAAGCGACGAATACCATGACGAAGCCAGACGCAAACCAAAGGACAAAGGCGGCGCCGAGAGCGACACCCAGCCAGCGGTGGAGTTGGAACAGGCCTCGTTTCAAGGTATTGCTCAGCTTAGAATTTGAAACTGACGGCTACCTCAGCCGAGAGTGGCTCGCCGACGATGGCTTGATTACCGTAATCATCCTCAGCCCATGAGAGGTAACGTCGGTCCGTGAGATTTCGGCCACGAATGGAGAAGCGGAACTGTTTCCAATCGTAGGCCGCATAAGCGCCAAGGAGCGTGGCGGATTCCATCGAGAAACGGGGTCCGCTGGGATCGTTGCCAAGTCTTTGGCCCAGATGCCGAACATCGAATCCTAATTCGATTCCAGAGGGGAATTGGTAACGCGTGAACATGCCTGCCGCGATGCGGGGAACGTTGGATGGCCGGGTTCGGTCTTCTGCAAAGCCCGGCCGATTGATCTTTGCGTCAATCACGGTGGCGTTACCCCCGAACCACCATCCGGCAACGGGTTGGACAGCAAGTTCGAGTTCAATGCCGCGTGAGACTTGTTCTCCGGCGGGTTCAGTGACCCGAAGGGCACCACTCCTAAAAGCGCGAAGCCGGTCTCGTTCTAGATGGAAGGCGGCCAGCGTAGCCTCGAAGCGATTACTCCAGGAGGAATGTTTCAGGCCGATTTCAAACTGCCGAGATTGCTCAAGCGCGAAGGCTTGCGCGCCGCCCGGGTTGACAAATGATCGGGGGGAGTTGGCGGCAGTGCCGAATTGACCATAAACCGTCGTGTTCACGATCGGCTCCCAGACCAGGCCTCCACGGTAGCTCACGGGATGAAAATCGCGAGTGCCATTGAAGGCGGCGTTGTCCTTGTTCTCAGCCTCGTTGGAAATGTAGTCGTAGCGAAGGCCTCCGACGAGCTTAAGCGAGGGGAGCACTGCGAATTGGTCTTCCAAGAAAAGCCCAGATTGGAGCAGGCAGTAATCGGCACCTTGGGTGGTTGGAGTAGCGGGACCTCCGGCACCTAGATAGGTAATGCCCTGGGGTCGGAAGGCGTTCACTACGCCACCACCGCCCGAGAAGTCGGCTAGTCGAAAAAACACGGTGCGTTTGAGGTCGGCACCGAAAGCAAAACGGTTCTCCCGGCCCGCCAGTTCGCTGGTCCAGAGACCCTCGAATCGGTTGCCAATGAGACTCTGCTCGTGTTTCAACAGACCTAGGTCGCGGAATGTGACCGTGCCCGCTACGGGGTCAAAATCGTAACCCTCGGCGTTCCGCCAGTCGCGATCGGCGATTAGCCCGTAAGTAAGGTTCCGGACGCGGAAACTTTCATTTGGAGTCCATTCGGTTTTTAGCCGAAGCCAATATGTCTCCGAACTCATCACGGCATCTGAGACATTGTAATTTACGCGACTAAGGCTGCGATTGAGGCGACCGTTTTCCAGCGGCACGCCGAAGTTAGCGGTGATATCGTCCTTAAGCGCTTCGGCGTAAAGCGTGATCGCCAACGTCTCAGAGATGTCGTAGCGCAGGGCGCTGCTCAAGTTAAACAACTCATAGCCGCCACCCCGTTGGAAGGTGTCGCTTGCCTGCCGGCTGAAATCGGCCCGGTAGCTAAGGCCAGAATCGCCGACGGGTCCACCAATACCTGCCCCGAGACGGACCGTGTTCCAACTTCCATAGGAGACTAAAGCTTCCGAGGTGAAGCGATCACGCGATGGGTTTTTGGGGAGATAGTTGATTGTGGCGCCGACGCTCCCCTCGCCATGCAGCACACTTGCCGGCCCTTTGATAATTTCGATGGCCTGGAGGTTGAATGTATCGAGAGGCCGAGCGCTCATGGCCGGGTTGATGATCCTCACGCCGTCGAACAGCTGCGCGACCGCGTCACCTGCGAAACCTCGGGATGAATAAGTCGTGCCGTTGCCGGGTGAGTTCACTCCGGAAATGCCGACCACATTCTCAATCGCCTCCAAAGCGGTGCGTGAACCACGGACTTTGAAGAAGTTCGGATCCAGGACGAAGGCCGACGCCGGAACCTCTCGGAGTGGGACGCCTAATCGGGAGCTGGTTTCATCTACTCGATTAAGGTCGATCGGATCGGTAGGGTTCAGTTGCGGGGGAGCCGGCTTTTTGCCGGTGACCAGGACCGAGGGCAACTTTGCGGGGGCATTAGTGACTGCAGGGGGTGCGTTTTGTGCCGTCGCGGGCAGCGCCATCCCGGCCAGAACCGAGGCAGCGGCTTGAAGCAGACCAAGTGATATACGGAATTTCATATTAAGACTAATTGTGCAGGGCACACCGCAAGCGGTGACCCAAATTTTCTACAAGGTGAAAGCCTACGCCAGACGCACACGCGCCTGACGTCCTGAGGGCAAAATGCCGGCACCCTATCAGGATCTATAGCA
>Ga0194131_10007986_pt1 | contig 13986 bp, 12 predicted proteins | sample TA2KigO120mmetaG_FD_148631 | JGI IMG/M metagenome (GOLD analysis project Ga0194131, IMG submission 148631) | Freshwater microbial communities from Lake Tanganyika, Tanzania - TA2015053 Kigoma Offshore 120m | ecosystem: Environmental > Aquatic > Freshwater > Lake | place: Tanzania: Lake... | reverse complement strand
CCCCGGCATTCTTCGCCAGCCGCACGGCTGAAATTAAGAAGGGCCTGGAAGAAGGCGCTGCCATGCAGCGTGAGGCCAATGAGCGCACCGCCGCCATGGAAGCGCGCCTCAAGAACCTCGAAACCGAAATCGCCGAACTTCGCGCCAAAGCCAAGCAGGAGATCGCCGCCGAAGGCGAACGCGTCAAGAAGGAAACCGACGCCGCGCTGACCAAAATCCAGGCCAACGCCGAAACCGAAATCGCCTCCGCCGGCAAAGCCGAGCGCGCCAAGCTGAAGGCCTATGCCGCCGGCATCGCCATCGACATCGCCGAAGAGCGGTTGCGCGGCGAATTGAACCCCTCCACCGACGCCGGTCTCATTCGCAGTTTCCTGAAAGGGTTGAACTAACCGATGTCGCTCGCCGTCGCCTCCCGTTACGCTCGCGCCCTGGCCGATATCGTTAGCTCCGGCAAGCTGCAGGCCGATGCCGTGATCGAACAACTCCGCGGCTTCCGCGCGTTGCAGACCGGTTCCACCGAACTCCGCAACATCCTGGTGTCCCCCGCGGTTCCGGTGCGGAAAAAGCTCGCCGCCACCGGCCGGCTTGCCGACCAACTCGGCTTCTCGCCGGTGCTCAAGAATTTCTTAAACGTCGTCATCGGCCACGGCCGCATTGCGATGCTGGGAGAGATCCTGGTTTCGCTCGAAGCGCAGTTGGACGAGCGGCGTGGTATCGTTCGCGCGGCGGTAACGTCGGCGCGGCCGTTGGATTTGCCGCAGCGCAATGAAGTGGAAGCCGCGCTGGCCAAGGCAACGGGTAAGCGTGTGTTTGGTGAATACGCGGTCGACGAAACGCTGATCGGTGGTATGGTCGCGCGCGTCGGTTCGCGGGTTTATGACGGTTCGGTGCGCGGCCAATTGCAGGCCATGCGCGGCCGTCTGGTTCGTTCCTAGTCCAAAGTTTTTCGAGAGATAACGCACAGTATGGCTCAGATTCGGGCAGATGAGATCGCGCGAGTACTCCGCGAGGAAATTGAAAACTACGACCAGGCGGTAAACGTCTCCGAGACCGGGTCGGTCATTTCGGTCGGCGACGGTATCGCCCGTATTCACGGGTTGGAACTCGTCATGTCGGGCGAGTTGATTGAGTTTCCCGGCGGCGTCAGCGGCCTCGCTCTGAACCTCGAAGAGGATCAGGTCGGCGCCGTGTTGATGGGCGACTTCCAACACATCAAGGAAGGCGACGAGGTCAAACGCACCGGACGCATCATGTCGGTTCCCGCCGGCGATGCCCTCATCGGCCGCGTTGTCGACGCCATCGGCGCGCCGATCGACGGCAAAGGCCCCATCGCCGCCACGCAGTTCAATCCCATCGAGCGCCTCGCGCCCGGCGTTGTCGACCGCAGCCCCGTCAAAGAGCCGATGCAGACCGGCATCAAGGCCATCGACGGCATGATTCCGATCGGCCGCGGCCAGCGCGAACTGATCATCGGCGACCGCCAGACCGGCAAGACCGCCATCGCCCTCGACACGATCATCAATCAAAAGGGCGGCGACGTGATCTGTATCTACGTCGCCATCGGCCAGAAGCGCTCCACCGTCGCGCAGGTCGTGCAGACGCTGACCAACTACGGCGCGATGGACTACACCATCGTTGTCGCCGCTACCGCTTCCGATCCCGCCCCCATGCAGTACATCGCGCCCTACACCGGCTGCGCGATGGGCGAGTACTTCCGCGACATCGGCAAGCACGTACTCGTTATCTACGACGATCTCTCCAAGCACGCCGCCGCGTATCGCGAAATCTCCCTCCTCCTGCGCCGTCCTCCCGGACGCGAAGCGTTCCCCGGCGACGTGTTCTATTTGCACTCGCGCCTCCTGGAACGCGCCGCCAAGCTCAAGACCGGCGGCTCGCTCACCTCGCTGCCGTTCATCGAAACCCAGGCGGGCGACGTTTCGGCCTACATTCCGACCAATGTGATTTCGATCACCGACGGCCAGATCTTCCTCGAAGCCGATCTGTTCAACTCGAACATCCGTCCCGCCATCAACGTCGGTATCTCGGTCAGCCGCGTCGGCGGCGCCGCGCAGATCAAGGCCATGCGCCAGGTCGCCGGTTCGCTCCGTCTCGAACTCGCGCAGTATCGCGCGCTTGCCGCGTTCGCGCAGTTCGGCTCTGAACTCGACGCCGCCTCGCAGGCGCAGTTGAATCGCGGTCAACGCCTCACCGAATTGTTGAAGCAGCCGCAGTTCCAGCCGCTTCCGGTTGAGAAACAGGTGTTGATCGTCTACGCCGGCACCGCCGGTTTCACCGACGATCTGCCTGTCGATTCCTGCCGCCGCTTCGAGAACGAATTGTATCCGTTCATCGAGTCGGCCTATCCGAACCTGTTGCCCTCCATCCGCGAGAAGCGCGAGCTTTCGTCCGACCTCAAGGCCGATCTCGACAAAGCGCTCAAAGATTTCAAGGGCAGCTTCCAGGCGTAAGCCATGCCATCGCTCATCGATTTCCGCCGGCGCATCCGCTCGGTCAAGAACACGCAGCAGATCACCAAGGCCATGAAGATGGTCTCGGCCGCGAAACTGCGCCGCGCGCAGGACGCCGTTATCGCCGCGCGCCCGTTCGGCAACTCGCTGCGGGCCATGCTGGCCAATGTCGCCACCGCGTCCAAGGGCGCGGCTGTGAACGAGCAAAATCCCCTGCTCGCCGAACGCCCCGAAGAGCGTGTGCAGGTTATCGTCATCAGTTCCGACCGCGGTTTGGCCGGCGCCTTTTCGACCAACCTCAACAAGGCCGCGCAGAAGTTCTGCATCGAGGACAAAGCCGGCAGGAAGATCGAGATCGAAGCCGTCGGCAAGAAGGCGAAAGACTATTTCCGCCGCCGTAATTTCACGATCTCCGGCGAGATCTTCGGTGTCACCCGCGCGCCCAAGTATTCCCACGCCGCCGACATCGCCAAGAAGGTCATCGAGCGATATACGAAGGGTGAGATCGACTCGGTTTACGTCGCCTACAACGAGTTTAAGAGCGTGTCGACCCAGAAGCCGGACGTGATGCAAATCCTTCCCGTGCCGCTGCCGCAATCGGGCGATACCACCGGCTACATTTTTGAACAGCCCGTCGAGCAACTGCTCGAGACGCTGCTGCCGCGCTACGTTGAAGTCTTAATCTTCCGCGCGATTCTCGAATCCACCGCCGCCGAACATGCCGCCCGCATGACGGCCATGGACGCCGCTTCCTCGAACGCGGCCGACGTTATTGAAAAGCTGACCCTGTACATGAACCGCGTTCGTCAGGCCAGCATCACCCGCGAAATTATCGAAGTTGTGAGCGGCGCCTCGGCGCTTGAATAAGGAGTTCCTCTCTCGCATGTCCACCGATTCTGCACTCGTTGCCGGCAAAGTCATCCAGGTCGCCGGACCCGCCGTCGACGTTCAGTTTCCCGAAGGCGCCATCCCGCCCATCCGCACCGCCATCCGCATCACCTCGGAAGGCTTCGACGTTCCCACGCCGCTCGACGTGACGTGCGAAGTCGCCCAGCACATCGGTGAAAACCGCGTCCGAACGATCGCGCTCCAGCCGACCGAAGGTATGGTCCGCGGCATGTCCGCCGTCTCGCTCGGCAGGCCCGTGTCGGTGCCCGTCGGCCCGGAAACATTGGGCCGCGTGCTCAACGTCATCGGCGAGCCTGTCGACAACATGGGCCCGGTCAACGCCAAGAAGCACTACCCGATTCACCGCTCGGCGCCGTCGTTTGAAGAACAGGCTACTTCCCAGCAGATGCTCGAAACCGGCATCAAGGTCGTCGACCTCGTCGAGCCGTACCTCAAGGGCGGCAAGATCGGTCTGTTCGGCGGCGCGGGCGTCGGCAAAACCGTCGTCATCATGGAGCTGATCAACAACATCGCCATGCAGCACGGCGGCGTTTCGGTGTTCGCCGGCGTCGGCGAGCGCACCCGTGAAGGCAACGATCTCTGGCTCGAAATGCAGGAGTCCGGCGTCCTCGATCCGAAGGACTACACCAAGTCGAAAGTGGCGCTCATCTACGGCCAGATGACCGAGCCGCCCGGAGCCCGCCTCCGCGTCGGACTCACCGGCCTGACCGTCGCCGAGTACTTCCGCGACGAAGAGAATCAGGACGTGCTGCTGTTCGTCGATAACATCTTCCGCTTCACCCAGGCCGGTTCGGAAGTGTCGGCGCTGCTCGGCCGCATGCCGTCCGCCGTCGGTTACCAGCCCAACCTCGCCACCGAGATGGGCGAATTGCAGGAACGCATCACCTCGACCAAGAAGGGTTCGATTACGTCCGTGCAGGCCATCTACGTGCCCGCCGACGACTACACCGATCCCGCCCCCGCCACCGCCTTCGCCCACCTCGACGCGACAACGAACCTCTCCCGCGATATCGCCGCGCTCGGCATCTACCCGGCCGTCGATCCGCTCGCCTCGACCTCCCGTATTCTCGACCCGCAAGTCCTCGGCGCCGAGCACTACAACTGCGCCCAGCGCGTCAAGCAGATCCTGCAGCGTTATAAGGATCTCCAGGATATCATCGCGATTCTCGGTATCGACGAACTCTCCGAAGACGATAAATTGACCGTCGCGCGCGCTCGAAAAATCCAGCAGTTCCTATCGCAGCCCTTCCACGTTGCCGAGCAATTCACCGGTTACAAAGGCAAGTATGTGAAGCTCGCCGATACGATCAAAGGCTTCAACGAAATCTGCGACGGCAAGCACGACGACGTTCCGCAACAGGCGTTTTACATGGTCGGCACGATCGAGGAAGCGCTCGAAAAGGCCGAGACGCTCAAGAAGAACTAGCCCCATGGCCGCCACATTTGAGTTGGAAGTCGCAACCCCGGACAAGCTGCTCGTCAAAGAGCAGGTGACCGAAGCCAAGATCCCCGGACTCGAAGGGTACATCGGCGTGCTGCCCGAGCACGCGCCGCTGATCTCGGAGTTGGGAGTCGGCTTGTTGAGCTACAAAGTCGGCGGCAAAACGCACTCGGTGATCGTGTCGCACGGTTGGGTGGAAGTGCTCGGCGACCGTGCCCGCGTGCTCGCATCAACAGCCGAAAAGCCGGATCAAATCGACGCCAAGCGCGCCAAGGAAGCGCTCGACCGCGCCGAAAAACGCCTGCGCGAAGCCGGCGATTGGGACATCGCCCGCGCCCTCAAAGCCGCCGAACGCGCCCGTGTACGCATGGAAGCCGCAGCCAAAACCGGCCGGTAAGAGCTACTTGTTCATGCAGGGCAGTCGATGGATGTAGACGCCCATCGGTGAGTCGTCCGCAATGACCCTTTGCCCGGTCATTAGTTGCACACCACAGTCCTCATCTTCGGCTTGGGCCAGTATCAATTTGGCGAGGTACTCCAGAGAGATCTTGTCGCCCTCAATAAGGACGTTCGGAGGACCGTCTTCACTCCCTTCGAGCACGTCGAATTTCAATTTGACCTTATGCCGGGAAAATAACGGGTAGACGTCGTCTGGTCGCACGCGGGCCGTCAGTCGCCGCGGTAGTTTCCGTTCCTTCTTCATAGGCCCTTGCACATGAACTTGGATCTGAGTAGTACGGCTAGCGCCAGTATCCGACTACGGGCAATTCGTCTTCGGGGACAATATGAACCACCACTGGGCTCCTGATCCCTTCCGCCTTGGCCGCTTGGTATACCTTCATTGCGTCGTCGTCTGCCATGATCAGCCGGTCACCCTCAATCGAAACCCACTTGTTCAGATAAGCCGCGCGATTCTCGCGAATCCAACGCATTTCACGCGCACGGTCGTCATAGGGCACCGCTGGTGGTTGTCGCAACCCCCGCACCAGACGCAACGCCTCTTCCTGCTTCTCCGCCGACAGTTCGCGAACCTCTTCAAGAATGGCTTCTTCGATCGACATACGGCACTTTCATTTTACACAGCGTACGACAGCAACCGGAGGGCGTGCGGCTCGTTACCAGCCGCCAATAAACGGCAAATCGTCATCCGGGGGCATGTGCACCACGAACGGAATTTCAATATTCTCTGCTTTGGCGGCGTTGTAAACCTTCATTGCATCATCGTCCGCCAAGATTAACCGGTCGCCCTCGATCGCAACCCACTTATCCGCGTAGGCCTTGCGATTGTCCTGGACCCACTGCATCTCGCGCGAGCGGTCGCGCATCGGCACCCGCTTTACGCGCGGCGGTTGCCGCCGTTCGCGGGCCTCGTCAAGAATCGGATCTTCGATCGACATACCGCACCTTCATTTTACATATCCAAGCGACCCCAGAAACTCCAGCATCCGTGCCGTCGTCTTTGCGTGGTAGTCGCCCGCACGGCCGTGGTTGAAAAACCCATGCTCCTGCCCATCGTAGCCTTCCAGAATACACTTCGCTCCCAGACCCGCCACCTTCTTCTGATACGCCTCCGCCGTCTTGTACGGCACCGTCGTGTCGGCCTTGCCATGAAAGATAATCGTCGGCGGCGCGGATTTGGTCACATGGTCGATCGGCGAAACGGCGCGCGGATCTCCGCCAAATCGCTCCGTGATCGACGCCGGCAGACCCCCTTCCGATCCGAGCACCAGCGCCGGATTAAACAGCAGCAGCGCGTTCGGCTTCGAACTGACCTTCAAATGATCGCCGTCTTCAAACCCCGGCAGCACTGCCGTCGCCGCCGCCAAATGCCCGCCCGCCGATCCGCCTCCCGCCGCAATCCGTTTTGGGTCGATGTTCAACCGCTTTGCATTCGCGCGTGTCCATCGAATCGCCGCCTTCGCATCGGCGACACACGCCGGCACCGCCACGTTGTGCCGTGACTTCACCCGATAGTCCGCCAACAAAACCGTCATGCCCTTCGACGCCAATAGCTCCGCGTGCCTCTGAAACTGGCTCGGCGAGCCGTTAGTCCAGCCGCCGCCGAAGAAGAACACCGCCGCCGGCCGCGCGGCGCCTTGCCCGCGTCCGATGATCCAGATGTTCAACTCGACATCGCCAACTTTGCGATAAGGCTCCTTTTTGAAGCCCGGCAAATCGGGCGGGTAATTCCGGCTCTGTCCAAGTAGGGGCAACGTTCCAAGCATCGCGCGGCGTGTGATCTGCATGTTCAAGATGGTATCGCAGCGGATAGAATGGGGAACGTGTTTCGCACCGCACTTCTCTTTACCGGGCTCGTTCTGAACGCCCAGCCCCGCAATGCCGACTGGGCTCACTACCTCGGTGACAAAGCCACCGCGCACTATTCCCCGCTCGATCAAATCAACAAGTCGAACGTCGCCAAGCTCCGCCAGACCTGGGTCTTTGATACCGGCGACAAAGGCGAATTCCAATCCAACGGCCTCGTCATCGGCGGCGTCCTCTACACCGCCTCGCCGAACCGCAAAGTATTCGCCATTGACGCAGCCACCGGCAAGCAGAAGTGGGTCTTCGATCCCGCCGTTCATCAGTCCGGCGCCATCGGCCGTCGTCAGCGCGGCGTCGTCTATTGGTCGGCGGGCAACGACCGCCGCATCTTCACTGGTGCCGGAACGTACCTCTACGCGCTCGATGCAGCCACCGGCCAACTGCTCCCATCGTTCGGCGTCAACGGCCGCGTCCACTTAGGCGAAGGCGTCGCCGAGCCTGCGCCAGTCGTGCAAATCAACACCCCCGGCGTGATCTTCAAGGACATGTACATCGTCGGCGGATCGACCAACGGGCCCGGCACGATCCGCGCCTACGACGTCCGCACCGGCAAGCTCCGCTGGCTGTTTCATCTCATCCCGCGCCCCGGCCAAGTGGGTTACGAAACCTGGCCGCCCGAAGCGTACAAGACCGCCGGCGGCGCTTCGAACTGGTCCGGGCTGTCGCTCGACGAAAAGCGCGGAATCGTTTATGTGCCGACCGAAACCGCGCTGCCCGATTTCTGGGGCGGCGACCGCGTCGGCGCGAACCTGTTCGCGAACTCATTGGTCGCGCTCGACGCCAATACCGGCAAGCGCCTGTGGCATCACCAACTCGTTCACCACGACCTGCTCGACAAAGACCTCCCGACGCCTCCCGTATTGGTCACCGTGACCCGCAACGGGAAGAAAGTCGATGCCGTCGCGCAAGGCACCAAGAACGGCTTGTTGTTCGTATTTGACCGCGCCACCGGCCAACCGCTCTGGGACATCGCCGAGCGCCCCATCCCGCCCTCCGAACTTCCCGGCGAGCCCGGCTGGCCGACCCAACCCGTTCCGCTCAAGCCCGCGCCGCTCACACGCCAAACGCTCACCGAGGCCGACGCGTCCAACATCTCTCCCGCTGCGCACGCCGCTTCGTTGTTGCGGCTGAAGCGGTCGGGATCACAAGGCGCCTACCCCGCGCCGAGTCTGCGCGAGCGCATCATCATGCCTGGCTTCGATGGCGGCATGGAATGGGGCGGCGCCGCGGTCGACCCCGACGGCATCTACTACGCCAACGTCAATGAAATCCCCTGGATCTATCAGATGATCCCGGCCGCCGATCCCTCCGGCAAGCCGCTCACCACAGGCGAGCGGATGTATAAGACCCACTGCGCCGCCTGCCACGGTTTCGATCGCAAAGGCGACGGGCCCTCCGGCTTCCCGGATATTTCGAATTTGAAGGACCGCGCCGCGGCGACGCAAATCGTCAACGCCGGCATCGGCCGCATGCCGGCGTTCGGCACCCTGCCGGAGAACCAGCGCAAGGCCCTGCTTGATCACCTGTTCGGGGACGAGAAGCCCTCCAACGCCACCGAGGTTAAAGGCCCGCCCTACCTGTTCGGCGGCTTTCGCCGATGGTTCGATGCCGAAGGATACCCGGCCATTAAACCGCCATGGGGCACGCTCAACGCCGTCGATCTGAACACCGGTGAATTGAAGTGGAAGGTCCCGCTTGGCGAGTACCCCGAACTGACCAAGCGCGGCATTCCTCCAACGGGCACCGAAAACTACGGCGGCCCCGTGGTTACAAAGGGAGGCTTGCTGTTCATCGGCGCAAGTGCGGACGAGACAATCCGCGCCTTCGATAAGGACACCGGAAAAATTCTCTGGCAGGCGAAGCTGCCGTTCAGCGGCAACGCCACGCCGAGCGTCTACATGATCGACGGCAAGCAGTACGTCGTCATCTCCGCCGGCGGCGGCAAGACCAATCGCCCGGCCGGCGGACATATCGTCGCCTTCGCGCTCCCGGAGTAACGTATGTTGCGTTTTCTGAACGGTATCGGATTTGTCGTCCTGCTGATTGTGATCACGCAGGACTATCAGATCTTTGCCGAACGGATGCTCCAGTTGTTCGGCGTCCGCCGCACGTACATCGAAGCGCCGCCCGGCGAGGCCGAAGACTTTTTCGTGACCGCTTCCGACGGAGAGCAAATATCGGTTCGCCGTTGGAAAGCGGCGGCCGCGCCGTCAACCCGCCTGCGCGTGGCGGTGTTGCACCACGGCAACCAAGGCACGATGGACGGTTACCGAACGATTCCGCAGTGGCTCGCCGGTTTTGGGATCACTTCCTACGTCTACGACTACCGGGGCTACGGGCGTAGCTCGGGTGCGCCCAGCGAGCGCGGAATTTACAAGGACGCCGAGGCCGTCTGGGCCGAAGCGGTCCGGCGAGATGGCGCTTCGCCAGACCTGGCGCTCAGCTTCGCGCACTCACTCGGAGGCGGGCCCGCGAGTTACCTGGCCGCGCGATATCACTTCGGCGCGTTGCTGCTTACCGGGACATACACCACGGTTCCCGAACAGGCGCGCACGAATCCGCTGTTCGGTTGGCTGGCCTCGTTTGTGCGAACCGAGTTCCCATCGCGGCAGTACGTAGCGTCCTTGGGCTCGACGTGTTTGATCGTGTTGCACGGCGGCAAAGATAACTCCATGCCGCGCTGGATGTCCGACCAATTGATGGCGGCCTATCGCGGCCGCGGTGGCGCATTCTTTGCCGCCGATCCGGACGCGACCCACGACGGCATCGTCGGATCGACGCCGCAACTCGCCGGACCTTTGCTCGGCAAGTGCCCCGGCCTTAGAAATTAATCCTCGCGCCGACGACGATAATCCGGTTCCCGCCGGCCGAAGTGATCCGGCCGAAGTTCTGCGAGTTGAGATCGGTGTTCGGATCGCCCCACTGCGGGGAGTTGGTAATATCGATGGCATCGGCGCGAAGTTCCAGTTGAGCGCGCTCGTGCAGCTTAAAGAACTTCTGCACATTGACGTCGAAGCGGAACGATCCGGGCCCCTGCAGGAAAAACGGCTGCATCGTGCCGAGTTCTCCCGCGGTCGGATTGACGAACAGCAGCCGCCCCGACGGATCGGCCACCGCGAGCAACGAACTCCGCTCTCGCACGCCGCTCACGTTCGTCAGCGCGGCGACCGATGGGTCGCGTTGGTTCGTGAACCCATCGAAGTAAACCACGCCGTTGGGTTTGACGACGGCCTGCCCGAGGTTCGAAGGAATCGGCGCAACGTTCGTCGGCGTGTTGCCGCCGAAAGTATTGAGCGAACTGCGGCCGGAAGTCAGATTGATCGGCTGGCCGCTGAAGAGGTTGAAGATGAAGCTGAAGCGCAGATCCTTGAACCGCGGAATCTTCGGATCCCAGGTGCCGCTCGATCGCCAGACCTGGCGATAGTCGAAGGACAAGCGGCGCTTGTCGAGCGACATGTTGCGCACGCTCCGATAGCTGTCGATCATCTCCTCGCCGGAGCCTTCCTCTTCGCCGAGCACCTTCGAATACGTGTAGTTCGCCTGTAGTCCAAAGCCGCGGCGGAAGCGGCGAGCGACCTCGATTTGCAGCGAATGGTAGGTCGAGTTGGCGAAGTTGCCGGTGAGCCGGGCGGAGTCGAACTGCGGATTCACGACGATGAAGTTCTCAGGCAGCCCGGCGCGGCGAAGCAGTCCGCCGTTGACGCCCGTGAAGGCGTTGGTGGTGTTGAGGTAGTCGGCGAAGGTGGCGACATTATGGAGCGCGAGGTTTCCCTGCGTCGTGTTGATGCGCCGAACCGCTTCCGATCCGGTAAGCGTAGTCCCGTTGACGAGTCCGACGCCCGGGATATTGAGACCGCCAAAGATGCGATCGAGTAAGGGAGAATTGCCGCCCGCCTGCGTCGTGAGAAATGCGTCGAGGATCCCATTCTCGAAGATGTTCTGTTCGTTCACGTCAGTACCGCGCACCAGGCGCGTTCCTTTGTTGCCGACGTAGCGCACGGTTGCCAACAGCCGCGCGGGGAGTTCCCGTTGCAGCGAGGCGTTCCAGTTCTGGACGTAGGGATTGCGGAGGTCGTCCTGAAAGACGCGGACGATCTGAAGCCGGTCAGTGAGCGGGACCGTATCGAGCGGTTTGCCACCGGGAGTGAGCGGAAGCTGGGCGTTGGCCACTTGCAGAATATTCGGCGAGGTAAAGGTCACGCGCTCACGAAGACCCGGTTGATCGCCGCTGACCGCATCAACGACTCGCAGCGAGTTGCGTTCGTAGCTGATCATGTAGCCGGCCCGGAATACGGTGTCGCGCTTGAGGCCGGGGATGTGCCAGCTGAGTCCAACAGCCGGTGCGAAGTTATTGCGATCTTGAGCATGGATGTGGCGGCCGGGATTCTGCGAGTTCGGGCCGACGGTTTCGACGCGGGTCAACGAACCGTTAAGCCGTCCGGGCTGGTACATGTCGGCGTAACTGGATCCGCTGAGGCCGAAAAGCGCGGCCTGCCCGCCAACCAGGGACGCCGTGCGGCCGTTCTTGTCATAGGGCACGCCGTAATAGTCCCAGCGGCCGCCGAGGTTGAGCGTCAGGCGGCGCGCGATCTTCCAATCGTCTTTGAAGAATACGCCGTACTCTTTCCGTTTCCAGGTGCGTTGCTTGACGTCGCCCGGCAGGTACTCGGGGTTCGGGCCGCCCGGTGAATTAAACGCCTGCCGCATGGAGGACATCGTGCCGGTGAGTTCGTTGAGGATGTTCGTAGCCAAACCGAAGTTCTGCCCGATGCCGGGCACGTTGTTGAGGTTCGCGACCGGGACGTTGCCGGTGCCGATGACGCCTCGGGGCATCACGTCGGTGGAGTTGAATCCGTTCGACGAAGAGAACCGAACGTCGACGCCGCCCTTGAAGGCGTGTTTGCCGCGCATCCAGCTGATGTTGTCGGCGAACTGGTAAAGCGGCGATATGCGCCCGACCGGATTATCGCCGATGTTGAGCGGATCGGCAATACTGGCGAAGTCGAGCAGATAAGGGTTATTGTTGGCGCGGGGCAAGGCCTGAATGGCGTCGCCGACTTCCCAGCCGGTGAAGAAGCGCAGCCACGGGCGAAGCACCCCGGCGCGGAATTCGTTCAGTACGGTCGGCTTCACCGTCGACGTGAGGTTAAACGTCCAGAGCCTGTCGCGATATCGGGTCTGTCCACCCGGCGAGTCGGGGAATGGCTGTTCACTGAAGAGGTTCCGATTGGCCTGGTTTTCGTTCACGTAACCGAGCGAAGCGCGGTGGGTGGTGCGGAAGTTGTGATCGATCTTGAGGTTCCATTGGTCGCGGTTTTGCTGGCTCGGACGGCTCCAGGTATAGCCCGCGGTGTTGAGGCCGTCGCCCCGGCGGAAATTGTTCGGCAGCGGCATGAGGTTCAGCATGCGGGTTATCGTTCCGGTGGGATCGAGGCGGGCGCGCTGAGGGTCGACGCCGAAGAGGCTGATAGTTTGCAGATCGCCTGTAGCGGTCGAGGGCCGGACCGGCGCCCCAGTCAGGTCAACCGTGGGCCGGAGACCTTCGGTGTTTGCATTGAACGCACCGGGGAAGTAGCGGAACAGTCCCTGGCGCGCGGTGGCCGTGTAGACCGTATTGGAGACGGCGGTCTTTTCGCGAATCCTTTGCGAATCAAGAAGAAAGAAGAAAAAGGTCTGGTTTTTTTTGATCGGTCCGCCGATGCGAGCGCCGTACTGATTCCGGATCAGGACGTTGCGGGGAGAGAGCATTTCGTTGGTCTTCGGATCGAGCCCGCGCTGGTTGTTGAACCACGTGTTGGCGTTGAGGACGGTGTTGCGGTGGAATTCGAAAAGGCTGCCTTTGAAGCTGTTGGTGCCGGAGCGGGTGATCAACTGAATCTGGCCCGAGCCGCGGCCGTACTCGGCGTCGGCGGGAGAGGTGACGACACGGAACTCCTCGACCTTGTCCACCGTGGTGACGATGGGAGACGAGATGCCCTGGTTCAGCCGCTGGTCTTGGGCGTTAATGCCGTCGATGGTAATGTTGAGCGACCCGATGCGGCCGCCCGCGATATTGTCCCCGACCAAACCCGCCTGAGTGTAGATCAGATCGAGCGCATTGCGGCCGGGGACGGGAAGACTGAGGACTTGCTGTCCGCTCAGCACGCCGCCGGCCGAGACGGAAGAGGCGGCCATCAGCGGTTCGGCGGCGGCCTGCACTTCGACTGTTTCGGCCGTGGAGGCGATCATGAGTTTGATGTTGACGTCGAGGCGCGCGCCGACCTGGAGTTCGAGGTTTTCCATGGCGGAGGGGCGGAAGCCGGGGTGATCGACGGCGATGTTGTAGACGCTGGGCTGGAGCGCGGCGAAGATAAAGACGCCTGCGGCGTTGGCGGTGGTTTGGGATTCAACGCCCGTGCGAGTGTTGCGGGCTTTTACGGTAGCGCCGGGAACCGTGGCGCCGGAGGGGTCGGTGACCGAGCCGGTCAGAACGGCGTCGGTACCTTGAGAGAACGCGGCGGCGGACAGAAGCAAGGCACGCAGGAGACCCATAACTCCAGCGTAGCGCGCCCGCCACTTCAAAAAAAATGAGCCGGAAGTCGGCTTCCGGCTCGCCATCGGAGGAATTTGGAACCGCGAGATCAAGGAGGTTGCCCTTCAATGTCCCTCGGATGATTTGAGAATATCTCTGCCTGTAAGACGCCGCTAGCAGCTATTTGGTTCTAAGTGTTGCAGTACCGTTCTAGTCTCCTGTCTTGGATAATTCTTTACAAAGGCGCACCTTGTCGAGGATAACGTCTGCGGAGGCCTTCCATGTGAAGGAGGTCGGGGCTCCGTTCCAACCGGCCAGCCAGTGGTAGATGG
>Ga0194131_10007985_pt1 | contig 13988 bp, 11 predicted proteins | sample TA2KigO120mmetaG_FD_148631 | JGI IMG/M metagenome (GOLD analysis project Ga0194131, IMG submission 148631) | Freshwater microbial communities from Lake Tanganyika, Tanzania - TA2015053 Kigoma Offshore 120m | ecosystem: Environmental > Aquatic > Freshwater > Lake | place: Tanzania: Lake... | reverse complement strand
GAGCAGGCGCACGCCGGCGAGCCCCGCGCCCTCGAGCTCGGCGGCGACGGCCTCGGCGGAGTCACGCAGGGCCGGCGAGTCCGCGCCCTCGGCGCTGATCGAGGGGATGCGCACGAGCCGCTCGAGCGAGGCGCGCACGGTGGGGAACGCGGCATCGACGGCGGCGCGGAGGTCGGCGTGCTCGTTCGGCATGCGCGGACGGTAGCGGGGCGGCCGGCGGGTTGTCAGCCGACGGGAGGCGGCGCGCGTCCGACCGGCGGACGGTGAACGACGGGCGATGGCGGCCGGGCGCCGCGGGCCTAACATCGACCGCGGAGGGGGTGCCGATGCCCGACGCGCTGCAGACCTGGCACTTCGGGCTCGTCGCCCGCTGGTGGGCCGAGTTCAACCAGGACGGCCCGGAGATCGACTACTACCGCGGCGTGATCGAGCGCTCGGGCGAGCCGGCGGTCGACGTCGGGTGCGGAACCGGCCGGCTGCTCATCCCCTACCTCCGCGCCGGCCTCGACGTCGACGGCGCAGACATCTCCGGCGACATGCTCGCCTGGTGCGCGGAGGCCGCGAAGCGCGGGGGGCTGTCGCCCCGGCTGTACGAGCAGCCGATGCACGCGCTCGACATCCCGCGGCGCTACCGCACGATCTTCGTCTGCGGCTCGTTCGGGCTTGCCGGCTCACGAGCTCCCGACACACTGCGCTCCTTCTACGAGCACCTCGAGCCCGGGGGCTCCATCGCGATCGACAGCGGCGGTCCCGCGATGACCGAGGAGCGCTGGCGGCGGCAGGTCGAGCGGGTCCCGCCGCTCCCCGAGCCCTGGCCGGCGCAGGGGACCCGGCGCCGCGCCGCCGACGGGAGCGAGCTCGACATGCGCACGCGGCTCGTTGCCTTCGACCCCGCCGAGCGCGCGCACTCGCGCGAGATCCGTGTCGAGCTCTGGCGCGACGGTGCGCTCGTCGCTTCGGAGGAGCGACGCCTCGACGGCCACGAGTACCTCGAGGGAGAGCTGCTGGCGCTGATGCGCGACGCCGGCTTCGTCGACGTGCGCGCGGAGGACGGCTACGCGAGCGAGTGGTCGCGAGGGGAGCCCGTGCGCGTCTCCTTCGGGACGCGACCCGCCTAGGCCGTCGCGCCTCGGTCGCGGCTAGGTGGGTCGCGGCTAGGCCGTGGCGCGCTGCGCCTCGCGCGCGAGGCGCGCGGCCGCGAGCCGCCGCTCGACGCGCAGCGCCGCCGCCTCGGCGGTCGAGATGCCGCGCCGCTGTGCCTCCTCGAGCACGTCGAGCGTGGTGTCGTAGACGCGATCGGCGAGCGCGTGCGCGCGCGAGGCGTCGTACCCCTCCCACTCGACGCCGGCGTTGATGAGACCGCCGCAGTTCACGACGTAGTCCGGCGCGTAGACGATGCCGCGGGCCGCGAGCGCCGACGCGCTGGCGGGATCCTCCTCGAGCTGGTTGTTCGCGCCGCCGCACACGACGCGGCAGCGCAGCTGGAGGATCGTGCGTCGGGTGAGGACCTTGCCGAGCGCGTTCGGCGAGAAAACGTCGCACTCGACCGCGTGCGCCCGCTCCGGCGCCACGACCTCCGCGCGGATCTCGGCCGCGAGCGCACGCACGGCGTCCGCGCGCACGTCGCTCACGGTCACGCGCGCACCCTCCGCGACCGCCTGCCGCGCGACGCGCGCGCCGACCTTGCCCACGCCGGAGACGACGACGTGGCGGCCGCGGAACGACTCGTCGCCGAGCGCGAACCGCATCGCCGCGCGCATCCCGGCGACGACCGTCTGCGCGGTCAGGATCGAGGTGTCGCCGCCCCCGCCGCGCTCGGCCGAGAGGCCGACGACGTAGCGCGTCTCCTCGCGGATGCGGTCCATATCGCGCGTCGTCGTGCCGACGTCGGTGGTCGTGATGTACCGTCCCCCGAGCCCGTCGACGAAGCGCGCGTACGCGCGGATCTGCGCGTCGGTCTTGGCGGCGGGGTCGCCGATCACGGCGGCCTTGCCGCCGCCGAGGTCGATCCCGGCGACGGCGGCCTTCGCGGTCATCGCGCTCGCCAGGCGCAGCACGTCCTCGAGCGCCTCCTCCTCGGTGGCGTAGGGGTGCCAGCGCGCGCCGCCCAGCGCCGGCCCGAGCGCGGTCGAGTGGATGGCGACGATCGCCCGCAGCCCGGACGCGGGGTCGGAGTGGAAGATCACCTCTTCGTGGCCCATCGCGGCCATCTGGTCGAAGACGGCCATCGCGCGACCTCCTTGCTGGATGGTGGGATGGCGAGACTCGCCCGGATCCAGCATAGGCAGCGCGCGCGAGGACTGAGGTCAGGGAGGTCTCGTACAGCGACGGGCGACCCGCGGGCGCCGCTCGCGAGTCCCCCGGCTGTTGTGGACACGGTCCGCCGCCCGCCATTCGCGGGACGCTGACGGCGGGCGGCGCCACCGCCCCACGCGAGCGCTCGCGGCTAGATCAGCGTCGTGACCTCGGTCACCCGGTCGCGGGTGAGCGGCACGCCGTTGCGCCGGTGCGCCTTCACGACGGCCTCCGCGTTCGGCGCCTCCATCAGGCACATCGCGCTGTCGTCCGCGCCGAAGAGGATGTTAACGTAAGTGGCATCTAACTGATCGCGGAGCGGCAGGCGGAGTCCGCGGCGCCCGCCGTCTATGCTCCGCTCCACGCCGACACCGCTGCCGCACGAGGGGGGTGCTGCCGATGCCGAACGCGCTCGACGCGCTGCGCGAGGAGGCCGAGCGCCGCTACCGCGAGCGCACCCCGAAGAGCGGCGAGTGGTACGAGCGGGCGCGCGCGGCGATGCCCGGCGGCGACACGCGCAACTCGGTCTTCTTCCGCCCCTACCCGCTCGTGATCGAGGGCGGCGCCGGCGCCTACCTCGAGGACGTTGACGGCCACCGTTACCTCGACTGCACGACGAACATGTCGTCGGTGATCCTGGGGCACGCCCACCCCGCGGTCGTCGAGGCCGTCACGCGCCAGGTCGCGCGCGGCACCGGCTGGGCGGCGGCGAACCCGTGGGCGCCGCAGCTCGCGGAGCTGCTCGTCGAGCGCATCCCCTCCGTGGAGCGCGTGCGCTTCACGAACTCCGGCACCGAGGCGGTGATGATGGCGGTGCGCGCCGCGCGCGCCGCGACCGGCCGCGCGAAGATCGCGAAGGCGCAGGGCTCCTACCACGGCTCCCACGACGACTTCGAGGTGAGGGGCGGCCACGCGGCCGCCGGGATCATCCCGAGTGCCGGCGATCACGTCGTCGAGTTCGTCTACAACGACCCCGCGAGCGTCACGCGCGTCATGGAGGAGCACGGCGACGACGTCGCCGCGATCATCATCGACCCCTCGTTCATGGCGGGCGGCTTCCTCCCGCCGGCCGAGGGCTTCCTCCGCCACCTGCGCGACGAGGCCTCGCGGCACGGGGGGCTGCTGATCTTCGACGAGGTTGTCTCGCTGCGGCTCTCGCTCGGCGGCGCGCAGCAGCTCTACGGAGTCACGCCGGATCTCACCGCGATGGGGAAGACGATCGGCGGCGGCTTCCCGGTCGGCGCGTTCGGCGGGCGCGCGGCGCTGATGGATCGCTACTCGCCGCTCGAGCCGGACTTCCTCCACCACAGCGGGACCTTCAACGGCAACCCGATCACCGCGCTGGCCGGGCTCACCGCGTTGCGCCAGCTCGACGCAGACACCGTCGCGTACGTGAACCGCCTCGGCGACCGGCTCGCGCACGGCGTGGCGCGCGTGGCGGCGGAGCGCGGCGTGGGGCTGCACGTGACCGGCGTCGGATCGCTCCGCAACCTGCAGTTCGCGAGATCGATGCCGCGCACGATGGCGGACGTGGGCGCGGCGCGCCGCGACGTCGGCGAGCTGCTGAGGATGTTCCTGCTCAACGAGGGCGTGCTCACCGCGCGCGGTGGGCTGTTCGCGCTCTCCACGGTGACCCGCGAGGGCGAGATCGAGGGCGTCGCCGACGCGATCGGTCGCGGGCTCGCTTGGCTGCGCCCGGCGCTCGAGGCGGAGGCGCCGGAGCTCGTCGCGGGTCGAGCGGCGCGCTGAGCGGGCGACGGTGCTCTGAGCCGCCGCTTGCCGGGTCGGCGCGACCGCACCGTCCAGACGCGTGTGACCACCCGACGACCGGGGCTGCGCGTGTCCGGCGGCGGGTGCCCACCCGTCGGCCGCCTCACCGCTCGAGCCGCAGCTCCGTCGACGAGAGATCCACGCGGAACAGCGACTCCGGTACCGCGGAGAAGAGATCCCCGCTGCCGGCGGGGAGATCCGCCTCCGCGAGCGTGCGGAAGCGTCCTTCCACGAGCCGCCCCGCGACGAGGAAGCGGCAGCCGAGCGCGCGCATCTCGTCGAGCGCGTCGTGCATCGCCCGCTCGCTGCCGTAATAGCGGGCGTGCACGAGGCGCACCGCGGTGTCCCACCCGATCAGGAACGTCACCCCGGGGAAGAGCCGCGCCTTCTCCGCGAACGTCGGCGCGCGCGTGAGCGCGACCGGCCAGCGCGCGTGCTCGAACTGCGCGAGCCGCCGCCGCACCTCGCCGAGGTCGAGCGGCGGCTTGTCGACGTTGACGACGGCGAGCTCGTAGGTCACCGGCGCGCCGAGGAGCGTGGCCGTCGCGTCGGCGAGCTCGCGATGGCCGCGGTGGAGCGGGTTGAACGAGCCGGGGAAGAGCGCGCCGCGCACGCCCTCGTCGGCGGCGAGCCGCCCGCCGGGGTGGTGCGTCACCGAGCGCGGCGCCCCCGTCGCGGTGGGCTCGCCGGCCTCGGCGAGCAGCGCGGCGAGCACGTCGTCGCGGGCGGCGCTCACGCGGGCTCCTCGCGCGTCTCCACCCGCTCGCCCGCGAGCAGCGGGAGGGCGACGCCGCGCGCGGCTACCCCGCACGCCGCGGCGAGCGCGCGGATCGCGAGCCGCGCGACGACGTCCTCCTCGCCGGCGCGGTCGCGCTCGCCCTTCGCGAGCACGAGCCCCGAGCACGCCACGCGCGTCCCGTCCGCAACCGCCACCCAGACGCGGTGCTCGCCGCGCTTCGTGCGGTCGGTCGCGATCGTGGCTGTGCAGGCGAACCCGACGGACGGCGCGCCCGCGTGATCGAGCCCCTGCAGCGCTCGCGCCCGCGCGATCGCCGCGCGCGCCATCGCCGCGGCGGTCGCGGCTGAGACATAATCGGCGGGCTCCGACCCCAGCAGCTCGATCATCGTGGCGCGCGCGTAGGGCACCCGCGCCTCGAGCACCGTGCGCGAGGCCCCCGGGACCGCGAACAGCCACGTGAGCGCGCTCGCGCCCGCGCCGGTGACCGCGAGCACCGCCACGGCGGGGGCGTCGTGGATCGCCTGCACCGCGGCGCGCACGTCGTCGGGGATCGGGCTGCTCACGGGCGCAGCATAGGCGGCACCGCGGACCCCCTGCTCTGGCGTGGATGCGCGTGTCGGGACACACTGCACGTGTGCCCTACCGTGAGGCTGGGCCGCTCGGGCACGGCGGCCTCTCGGCGCCCGGGCGGCGCCGGGCGTGTCGGGCGAGGGGCGGGAGATGACCGACGTCGACACCCTGCGCGAGATCGGCCAGATGCTGCGCGTCGACTCCGTGCGCGTCGCGGGCGAGGCGGGCTCCGGCCACCCGACGTCGTCGATGTCGGCGGCCGATCTCATGGCGGTGCTCGTCTCCAAGCACCTGCGCTACGACTTCGCGCGCGCGGACGATCCGCACAACGACCACCTGATCTTCTCGAAGGGCCACGCCTCGCCGCTCCTCTACTCGATCTACCGCGCGGTGGGCGCCGTCACCGAGGAGGAGTTCCTCACCTACCGGCGCTTCGGCAGCCGCCTCGAGGGGCATCCCACCCCGGTGCTGCCGTGGGTCGACGTCGCCACCGGCTCGCTCGGGCAGGGGCTCGCGAACGCGATCGGCGTCGCGCTCGCCGGCAAGCACCTCGACCGCCTGCCGTACCGCGTCTGGGTGCTCTGCGGCGACAGCGAGATGGCCGAGGGGTCGATGTGGGAGGCCGTCGAGCACGCCGGCTTCTGGAAGCTCGACAACCTCGTCGCGATCGTCGACGTCAACCGCCTCGGCCAGCGCGGCGCCACGATGTACGAGTGGAACCTCGACGCGTACGCGGATCGCATCCGGGCCTTCGGCTGGCACGCGATCACGATCGACGGCCACGACATCGAGCAGATCGATCGCGCGTACGACGAGGCGAAGCGCACCACGGGCCGGCCGACGGCGATCATCGCGAAGACACTCAAGGGGAAGGGCGTGGCGGCGGTCGAGAACCAGCAGGGCTGGCACGGGCGCGCGCTCGCGAACACCGCGGAGGCCGTCGAGGAGCTCGGCGGGATCCGTCAGATCCGCGTGCCGGTGGCCCCGCCCGAGCGCTCGACGAAGCCTCACGTCTTCGCGACGAACGGAGGGAGCGCGCCGGTGTACCAGGCGGGGGAGGCCGTGGCGACGCGCAGGGCGTACGGCGACGCGCTCGCGGCGCTCGGCTCGATGCGCGGCGACGTGGTCGCGCTCGACGGCGAGACGAGCAACTCGACCTACTCGGAGTTCTTCGGGAAGGCGCATCCCGACCGTTTCTTCGAGGCGTACATCTCGGAGCAGCTGATGGTGGCGGCCGCCGTGGGGCTGCAGGTGCGCGGCTGGAAGCCGTTCGCCTCGACGTTCGCGTCGTTCCTCTCGCGCGCGTACGACTTCATTCGCATGGCGGCGGTGAGCCGCGCGAGCGTGCGGCTCGTCGGCTCGCACGCGGGGGTCTCGATCGGCGAGGACGGGCCGTCGCAGATGGCGCTCGAGGACCTCGCGATGATGCGCGCGGTGCACGGGAGCACGGTGCTCTACCCGTCGGACGCCAACCAGACGGTGAAGCTCGTGGAGGCGATGGCCGACCGCGAGGGGATCGTCTACCTGCGCACGAGCCGTCCGGCGACGAAGGTGATCTACGGCGCCGGCGATCCGTTCCCGATCGGTGGGAGCCGTGTCGCGCGCTCGTCGTCGCGGGACCGGGTGACGGTGGTGGGCGCCGGGGTGACGCTGCACGAGGCGCTGGCGGCGGCGGAGCGGCTCGCCGGCGAGGGAATCGCGGTGCGCGTGATCGACGCCTACTCCGTGAAGCCGATCGACGGCGCGACGCTGGCGCAGGCGGCGCGCGAGACGGGCACGATGATCACGGTCGAGGATCACTGGCCGGAGGGGGGGCTGGGGGACGCCGTGCTCGAGGCGCTCGCGGGTGCGGGCGTCTCGGCGCGCGTGCGCAAGCTCGCGGTGCGTTCGCTCCCCGGCTCCGGGACGCCGGCGGAGCTGCTGGCCGCGGCGGGGATCGACGCGGATCACATTGCGTCGGCCGCGCGCGAGCTGGCCGGCGCGGGGGCGCACGCGTGATGCGCGCGGGCCGCGCGCGGCGGGCGCGCCGGCACGGGCGACGGCGCTGGCGGGAGATGAGCCCCCCGCAGCGCGCCCTGATGGCGGCGATCGCGTGCGTGCAGATCGCGCGCTGATCGCGGCGTTGCGGGACCTGCGACGGCGCCCGGCCCCCGAGGTACGCGGGCCGAAGGTCGCGTGGGCGGCGGCGTCGTTCGTGCACTTCGTCGCGCCGGTCGCCTACTTCACGCTCGGGCGCCGCCGCTCGTAGCCGGGAGACGGGCTGGAGCGTGCGGATGCTGCGGGGCCCGCAGCGCGAACAGCACGGCCATCAGCGCCACGAGCGCGCCCATCGTCACCCCCGCCACCGGCGCGTTGAACAGATCGGCGACCGTGCCCGCGAACAGGCTCCCGAGCGGAAGCAGGCCCTGGTTCAGCATGTAGATGCCCATGACGCGCCCCCGCAGCTCGTCGGGTGCGGTGAGCTGCAGCACCGTCTGGTTCGTCGTCATGTAGAACATCTGCGTGCCACCGACGACCGCGAGCAACAGCAGGCTGAGCACGAACGAGCGCGACAGCGAGAAGAGGATCAGCGACACCCCGAGCGCGAACACTGCGCCGAGGAGCATCGGGCCCTTGCGCCGCACGTTCCCGAGTGAGGCCAGCGTGAGGGTCGCGAGCACGGCGCTGATCCCCGGGGCCGCCATCATCAGCCCGAACCCGCCCGCGCCCTTGTGCAGCACGTCCGTTGCGAACACCGGCAGCGGCGCCGTGTAGGGCAGCGCGATCACCAACGGGACGAGCGCGAGCGTCATCTGCGTGCGCAGCGGCGGGTGGTGCCAGACGAACGAGGTACCATCGCGCAATCCGTCGGCGAAGGACTTCGACGCGGCTCGCGCGACGGCGGGGAGCTGGAGTTGCACGACCATCAGCGCGACGCCGGCGTGCGCCACGGCCTGGATGTAGAAGTTCTCGCCGTCGCCGACACGCGCGATGAGGATTCCCGCGAGCGTGGGCTCCACGATCCGCGTGATGTTGAAGCCGGCAGAGTTGAGCGCCATCGCGTTCAACATGTCCTCGCGTGGCACCACGTTCGGGACCACCGACTGCCGCACGGGCATGTTGAACGCTCAGAGGACGCCGCTCAGCAATGGCCGGAGCCTCCAACTGGAGCGAGGGTGGCGAGGGGAGCACGCCTCGTTGGTGGGCTCGCGGGAGAGGCGGCGCGGTTGCGCTCACTACGTGGGCTTGCGACGAACATGGCACAAACGAACCTTATCGTCAACGTTAGAGTTGTCCGGATGCGTGTGCCGCTTGGCCTCGGGGGCGTCGGGTGAACCTGGTTCGGCTCGACGTGCGGCGCCCGGCAGGTGTCGTCGAGCGCCGTCGTCCGGCGCGGGGCGCGCGCTTACCCTGAGGTGGTGACGGAGCCCCCCGACCCCCACGCGCTGCTCTCGCTGGCCGTCGCTCTCGCCGAGGAGGCGGGCGCGGTGATCGCCACGCGCCTGAGCGGCGGCCGCGTGCGGGTCGACACGAAGTCGTCGGTGGTGGACCTCGTGACAGACGTGGATCGCGCCGTCGAGGCGTTGATCGTGGAGCGGCTGCGCGCCGAGCGCCCGGCCGACGGGGTCGTCGGCGAGGAGGGCGCGGAGCGCGACGGCGAGAGCGGGGTGCGCTGGCTGATCGACCCGATCGACGGGACGACGAACTTCGTCTACGGCGTGCCCGCGTTCGCGGTCTCGATCTGCGCGGTGGCCGGGGACGAGCCGGCGGCGGGCGTGGTGCTCGACGTCCCGCGCGGGGAGCGGTTCGCCGCCGCGCGCGGCGGCGGGGCGACGCGCAACGGCGAGCGCATCGGGGTCACGTCGAAGGCCGAGCTCCCGACGGCGCTGCTGGGGACGGGGTTCGGGTACGACGCGGCGCATCGCGCGCGTCAGGCGCGCGCGCTGCAGCGCGTGCTCCCGGCGGTGCGGGACATTCGTCGTGGCGGCTCGGCCGCGCTCGACCTCTGCTGGGTCGCGTGCGGGCGGCTCGACGCGTACTACGAGGACGGCGTGCAGCCGTGGGACACGGCGGCCGGCGAGCTGATCGTGCGCGAGGCGGGAGGCCGCGTCGCGCGCATGGACGGCGCGCGCCCGGGGAGCGTGGTGGTCGCGTCCGGCCCGGCGCTCCTCGATCCGCTCACGCGGCTGCTCGCGGAGGCGCTGCACGCGTAGTGGCGAGCCGCGGGCCTTCGCCCGCGGGTGGTGCGCGGTCCGAGGGGGGCCCGACCCTCGCGCAGAAGCCCGCGGCTCGCCGAGGGTTCGGCGTCACTCGAAGACGATCACCCCGCGTCCGTTCTCGCCGCGTTCGAGCGCCGCGAAGCCGTCGTTGATCCGCTCGAGCGGGTAGCGGCGCTGCACGAGGTCGTCGACGTTCAGCACCCCGCGCAGGTAGAGGTCGACGATCGAGCGGAACGTCTCGTGCGGGCTCGCGCTGCCGTAGTAGGCGCCCACGACGTGCTTCTGCTTGCGCACGAGGTCGACGAGGTCGATGCCGGCGCGGTCGCCGAGCGGGGCGAGCCCGGCGATCACGGCGACGCCGTTCTTGCCAAGCGCGTCGACGGCCTGCCGCGTGGTCGTGACGCTCCCGAAGGTGTCGAACGCGAAGTCGACGCCGCCGCCCGTGAGCGCGCGGATCTGGTCGACGGGATCACCCGCGGCGGCGTCGACGCGGTCGGTCGCGCCGAAGCGCGCGGCGAACTCGAGCTTCGTCTCGGAGATGTCGACGGCGATGATGCGCGAGGCGTTGAGCACTTTCGCGCCCTGCACGGCGTTCAGCCCGACGCCGCCCACGCCGAAGACCGCGACGGTCATCCCGGGGTGCACGCCGGGGGCGTTCACGACGCTCCCGAAGCCGGTCGGCACGGAGCAGCCCATGAGCGCGGCGACCGGCATCGGGACCTCGTCCGGGATCGGGTAGCAGGCCTGGGCGGGGGCGACGATGCGCTCCGAGAAGACACCGAGCTTCGACATCTGGAAGATCTCGGCGCCGGCGCGGTCGCGGAGGCGGGTGGTGCCGTCGTACTGGCGCGCGCCGGTGATCGCGTTCGTGTCGCACAGTTGCGGGCTGCCGCGGCGGCACTGGGTGCAGTGTCCGCAGTTCGAGATGAACGAGAGGATGCAACGGTCGCCGGGGCGCACGCTCGTGACGCCGGGGCCGACGGCCTCGACGGTGCCGGCGCCCTCGTGTCCGAGCACGCAGGGGAGCGATAGCGCGGCGGTGCCGTGGATGACGTGGTGGTCGCTGGCGCAGACGCCCGCGGCGCCCATGCGCACGAGCACCTCCCCCGCGCGCGGCGGCGCCTGTTCGAGGTCCTCGACGGCGAGCGGGGTTCCGGGAGCGCGCAGCACGGCAGCCTTCATCGACCCTTCCTCCTCGAGCGATCGCGGAGACGCGCGCGATCCTAACGCGTCCCGCTCGCGTTGACGGCAACGGCTAGCCTGAGCGCGCTCCGCCCCGCGGGGCCCGCCCGGGCCGGCCGCCCCGGCGCCGACTGGAGGATCACTGTGGGCCTGCTCTTCGAGAAGCGGGGACACATCGCCTACGTCACCCTCTCCAACCCGGAGAAGGCGAACATCCTCGATCATGAGACCTCCGAGGAGATCGCCGCGGCGTGGACCGAGATCTGGGAGGACCGCGAGATCCGCGCGACGGTGCTCACCGGGGCGGGCGACCGGCACTTTTGCGGCGGCCACAACCTCGCCCCGCGCCCCGAGCTCACCGCCGAGGAGGTCGCGTTCCTGCGCACGCGGCGCGTCTTCTGGCCGCTCGGCGGCAGCATCAACGGCGTGAAGTCCGGCGTCGACCCGCGCATGGGCGATCACTACCCGCAGATCTGGAAGCCCGTGATCGCGGCGGTGAACGGCTGGGCCGCCGGCGCCGGGCTCTACCTGCTGCTCGCCTCGACCGACATCCGCGTCGCGTGCGAGGAGCACGCCCGCTTCAAGTTCGCGCTGCTCACGCAGGGCTGGCTCGGCACCGGGCCCGGCGCGACGCTGCTCGCGAAGCAGCTGCGCTACGTCGACGCGATGCGCATCCTGCTCACCGACGACCCCGTCGACGCGCCGGAGGCGCTGCGCATCGGGCTGATCAACGAGGTGGCGCCGCACGGCTCGTTCCTCGAGCGCGCGGAAGAGATCGCGCACCGCGTGGCGTCGATGCCGCCGGTCGCGGTGCGCATGATGAAGGAGTTCGTCATCCGCTACCGCGAGGCGCCCACCGACAACGCGTGGCACGTGCAGAACCTGATGAACACGCTGCTGATCCAGATGACGGCGGACGGCGAAGAGGGGCGCCGCGCGTTCAATGAGAAGCGCGCGCCGAACTTCACCGGCGCGATCCGGCGCGCGGGCGAGGTGTTCCCCGAGCCGACGGCGGAGCAGTGGGAGCGGCTCGAGGAGATCTACCGGTCGGGGGCGTACTAGCAGCGCGCCCCGGCGAGCAGCCGGCGTCAGCCGGCTGAGCCGGCCGTGGGCCGAGTGGTGCGAGCGTGACGGCTCAGCCCGCTCACGCGGGCCGCTCGTGCGGATCTCGGCGCTTGCCTCGACCTACGTCAGCGCCCCCGGCGCCGCGAGGCGCTCGATCGCCTCGGCGTCGAGGCCGAGCAGCTCGCGTAGCACGCGCTCGGTGTGCTCGCCCGCCCGCGGCGCGGGGCTCGGCTGCGGGAGACCGCGCTCGCTCCGCCAGGGGAGGCCGGGGAGGCGCACGGCCCGCCCCTCAGGATCGCGCGTGTCCGTGTAGAAGCCGCGCGCGCGGAGGTGCTCGTCGGCGAAGAGGTCCGCCGCGGAGCACGTCGCCGCCGCCGGCACGCCCGCGGACTGCAGCGCTCGCGCCGCCGCGTGCGGGTCGCGCTCGCGCGCCCACGCCGCGATCGCGGCGTCGATCTCCGCCGTGCGCTCGCGTCGCGCCGTGCGGCCGAGGCCGGCGAGCGGTGCGAGCGCCGGCAGCGCGGCAGCGAGGGCGCGCCACTCCTCGTCCTCGGTGACCGCGACGGCCAGCCACCGGTCGTCGCCGGCCGCTGCGTACACCCCGTGCGGCGCGTGCACCGCGTCGGCGTTGCCGGCGCGCTCCACCGCGCCGCCGCCGCGCTGGTGCTGCAACAACGGCCCGGGCATCGTCCAGAGCAGCGCCTCGACCATCGAGAAGTCGATGCGCCGGCCCTCGCCGGTTTCGCGACGCCGGCGGATCGCCGCGGCCACCCCGAACGCCATGAACAGCGCGCAGACCGGGTCGGCCCACGCCATCCCCACCGCCGGCGGCCGGCCGGAGTAGCCGTTCATCCCGGCGAAGCCCGTGTAGCACTGCAGCAGCGTGCCGTACGCGACGCGGTCGGCGTCCGGCCCGCCGCGGCCGAGCCCCGACGCCGAGAGGAAGATCAGGTCGGGGCGGATCGCGCGGAGCTCCTCGTAGCCGAGCCGGAAGCGCTCCATCACACCGGTGGCGAAGTTCTCGACGACGACGTCGGCGCCGGCGACGAGCCGCTTCACGACGTCGACCGCCTCGGGCGACTTCAGGTTGAGCGAGAGCCCGAGCTTCCCCTGCCCGAGTACCGCGTGGAGCTCGGAGCCGCGGCCCGGGTCGGGACGCGCGGCCGACTCGATCTTCACGACCTCCGCGCCCATCGCCGCGAGGTACCGCGTGCAGGTCGGCCCGGCGATCACCCAGCTGAGGTCGAGCACGCGGATCCCCGCGAGCGGCGCGGCCCTCCCGCCGTTCGCGGCGCCGTGCGCCCGCGCGCCGTCCGCGACGGTCGCGCGCGCAGCGCTCGGCGCGGAGACGGCCGAGCCGCCGGCATCGTCGATCGCGCCGAACGGGTGGCCGGGCAGCCGCACCGGCGCGCCGGCCCCGATCGCGAGCTCGCGGAAGAAGCGCCGGTGCGCGAGCTGCGGCGAGGCGAGCAGGTCGGCGGAGGTGCTGAGCGGGAAGGCGGGGACGTGCGCGGCCTGCGCGAGCGCGTAGACGTCGTCCTTCCCGCGCTCGCGGCTCCACGCGCCGAGCAGCGCGTGCACCTCGTCCCAGCACTCCACCCGCGCGGCGCGCGAGGCATAGCGGGGGTTGCGCCCCCACGCCGGGTCGCCGAGCACGCCGAGCCAGGCCTGCCACTGGTGCTCTTCGCGCGGCGAGATCGCGACGAAGCCGTCGCGCGCCGGGAGGATCGTCACGGTCGCGCCGTTGCCGTCGAGCACGCGGCGGCGCGGCGGGGTCGGCTGGCCGTACGCGGGGCCGGCGAGGTCTCGGATCGCGATGCAGGCGAGCGCCTCCTGCAGCGAGACGTCGATCAGCTCGCCCCCGCCGGCCGCCTGCTGCGCGCAGAGCGCGTGCATCGCCGCGCAGGCGGCGGTGAGCCCGCCGACGAACGCGGACTGCTCGCCCGCCGCGCGCACGGGCGGCTCGGCGGCGGGGTCCTCCACCTGCCCGATCAGCAGCCGCGCGAGCCCGCTCGCGTGGAACGCGACGAGGTCGCCGGCCCGGTCGTCCCGGCGCGGACCCGTGAGCCCGAACGGCGTGATCGCCGCGACGACGGCCCGCGGGTGCGCGGCGCGCAGCCGCGCGGGGTCGGCGCCGGCCGCGGCGAGCGCCGCGGGACGCCCGGCGA
>Ga0194131_10007983_pt1 | contig 13994 bp, 14 predicted proteins | sample TA2KigO120mmetaG_FD_148631 | JGI IMG/M metagenome (GOLD analysis project Ga0194131, IMG submission 148631) | Freshwater microbial communities from Lake Tanganyika, Tanzania - TA2015053 Kigoma Offshore 120m | ecosystem: Environmental > Aquatic > Freshwater > Lake | place: Tanzania: Lake... | reverse complement strand
CGACCGCCGAGTCGGCCCCGATGCCTCGCCCGATTTCGACGCCAAGCGGCGGCAGTCCGGCGTCGTCATCGGCGCCGTCGGGACCCGCGCGCCCGAAGCCACGGCCCATCGTGCCGGGCGCACCGCGCCCGCGGACACCGATGGGTGGTTCGCCGTTCGCGCCTCGGCCGATTGCATCCGCATCGCCCGGCGTGCCGGGCGGTGGCATGCGCCGCGACGATCGTGGCGGGCGCGGTGGCCCCGGCGGTCCCGGCGGTGGGCACGGCGGCGGACCGCGTGGTGGCATGGGCAGCGCGATCAGCAGCCCGATGCCCTCGAGCGGCGGACGCCGCAAGAAGGGCAAGCGCGGTGCCGTGGATCAAGAGGCGGTGTCGGCCAACATCTTCCGCACGATGAAGCAGATGACCGGCGGCCCAATCAAGCGGCGCCGGTCGGACGATGCGGATCGCGAGGAACTTGAGGCGATTCGCGCAGCGGCTGCCGAGGTCGAGAAGAAGACGGTACGCGTCAACGAGTTCATCACGGTCAATGAGCTTGCCGGCATCCTCAAGGTGCAGGCCACGCAGATCGTCAGCTTCGCGTTCAAGCACCTCGGCCTGATGGTGACGATCAACCAGCGGCTCGACTTCGACCAGATCGAGTTGATCGCCTCCGAGTTCGGGTACAACGCCGTGCGCGAAGAGGAGTATGCGGCCTCGGTCGAGGAGGCACCGGCGGATGCGCCGGAGTCGCTCAAGTCGCGACCGCCGGTCGTCACGATCATGGGGCACGTGGACCACGGCAAGACGTCGCTGCTGGACTACATCCGCAAGGCGAACGTCGTTGCGGGCGAGGCCGGCGGTATCACGCAGCACATCGGCGCGTACCATGTCACGACACCGTCGGGCAAGGCCGTGTCCTTCCTCGACACGCCGGGCCACGAGGCCTTCACCGCGATGCGGGCGCGCGGCGCCCAGGTCACGGACATCGTCGTGCTCGTCGTGGCGGCGGATGATTCCGTGATGCCGCAGACGATCGAGGCGATTTCGCACGCGAAGAATGCCGGCGTGCCGATGATCGTCGCGATCAACAAGATCGACCTTCCGGCCGCGAATGCGATGAAGGTGAAGCAGAAACTGCTCGCGCACAGCGTCGTGCTCGAGGAGTTCGGCGGCCAGGTGCTGAGTTCGGAAATCAGCGCCAAGAAGGGCACCAACGTCAACAGCCTGCTCGACCAGATCCTCCTGCAGGCCGAAATCCTCGACCTCAAGGCGAATCCGGATCGGAAGGCCACGGGGTCGGTGGTCGAAGCGCAGCTCGACGCCGGCAAGGGCCCGGTGGCCACCGTGCTGGTGGACAACGGCACGCTGCGCGTCGGCGACGACTTCATTTGCGGCCTCTTCTCAGGCCGGGTGCGCGCGCTGCTTGACGAGCGCGGCAAGCAGGTGAAGGAAGCGGGACCGGCGGTGCCCGTGCAGGTGCTGGGCATGAGCGGCGTCCCCATGGCGGGCGACCAGTTCATCGTCGTCGAGGATTCCACCAAGGCGCGCGAGATCGCGCAGACGCGTGAACGGCTGGACCGGGAGGCGAAGAGCCGGCGCACGGCGAAGGGTGCCATGTCGCTCGAAGACTTCATGGCGCAGGCGGCAAGCGGCGAGCGGCGGACCCTCAAGCTGCTGATCAAGGCCGACCAAGGCGGTCCGGCGGAAGCCCTGGCCGATGCGCTGGCGGGATTGTCGTCGGCCGAGGTCGCGGTCGAGGTGATCCAGCGCGGCGTCGGCGCGGTCACCGAAGGGGACATCCTCCTCGCCAAGGCCGCCGGCGCGATCATCGTCGGATTCCACGTACGCCCCGACAACAAGGCCCGCGCGGCGGCCGAGCGAGAGGGCGTGGACATCCGGCTCTACAAGATCATCTACGAGGCGGTCGCCGACGTACGCGCCGCGCTCGAGGGCATGCTGCGGCCGGAAGAGAAGGAGGTCGTGTTCGGCGAAGCCGAAGTCCGCGAGACCTTCAAGGTGTCGAAGATCGGCATGATCGCGGGCTGCTACGTGCGCAGCGGCGTGATCAACCGTTCGGGGCGCGTGCGCGTGATCCGCGACGGCAAGGAGGTGTACGACGGCATCATCGGCTCGTTGCGCCGCTTCAAGGACGACGTGAAGGAAGTGAAGGACGGCTTCGAGTGCGGCATCGGCGTCGAGAACTTCAACGACATCAAGGTCGGCGACATGCTTGAGGTGTACCGCAAGGAGAGTATCGCGCGTACGCTGGGCTCCGACGCCCCTGGGGCATGAGGATCGGTACGCATGCCCCCGCGGGATACCCGGAGACCGGATCGCGTCGCTGAGGCCGTTCGCGAGGAAATCGCGACGATCCTCGCGGCAGGAGTGCGCGACCCGCGCGTGACCGGCCTCGTTACGGTCACGGGCGTCGAGATGTCCCGTGACCTCGGCAGCGCGACGGTGTTCGTGAGCGTGTACGCGGACGACGCGGCGCGCGCGCAGACGCTGGAAGGCCTGCAGGCGATCGCGCCATCGCTGCGGGCGCCGATCGGCCGCGCGCTGCGGCTGCGGCTCGCGCCAAGCATCTCGTTTCGGCTGGATGAAACGGTGGCCCGCGCCGCGAGGATCGAGACGCTGCTCAACAGTGTGCGCGCCCCGAACGACACCGATGGCCCGAAAGCAGCCGACGAAGCGGATTGACGGCTTCTTGCTCGTGGACAAGCCGGAGGGCGTCTCGTCGCACGACGTGGTGAACATGGTGCGGCGCGCGACCGGCGAGAAGCAGGTCGGCCACGCCGGTACCCTCGATCCATTCGCCACCGGGCTGCTCGTAATCCTGCTGGGGCGCTCGACGCGACTCGCGCAGTACGTGCGGGACGAGCCGAAGGTGTACGAAGCCACGGTCCGTTTCGGTACAGAGACAGACACCGAAGACCTGGGCGGTACCGTAGTGCGGGAGGCCCAGCGGCCAACCCGCGCAGCGCTGCTCGACGCGGCGCCTCGACTTACCGGGCAGATAGAACAGGTCCCACCGGCGTTTTCGGCCAAGCGGGTTGGTGGGAAGCGCGCCTACGAAGCGGCGCGTGAGGGGCTCGCGGTCGAGCTGAAGCCCGTAACGGTCACGGTGCATGGCATTGCGCTCGGGGATTTTTCTGAGGAAGGCGGGCGCGTCTCGAGCTGCACCATGCGCGTGGAGTGCGGCGGCGGTACGTATGTGCGATCGCTCGCTCGTGACCTGGCGCGCGCGGCGGGTTCGGCGGCGCACCTGACCGCGCTCCGCCGCATCCGCTGCGGTGAGTTCGATCTCACGCACAGCGTGCCCGTTGCGCCGCGGGGCAGCGTGACGAACGAGTTCCGCGTGGCCCCGGTGCTCGGCGCCCTCGCCGGATACCCGGTGCAGGACGTCTCCGGCGATGAAGCGGCCAAGCTCGCCCGCGGCATCGATATCGAGGCGCGCGTGGATGGGGACTACGCCGCCCTGGTTGACCCCGCGGTGGCGGATCCGGCGACGGCCCTTGTCGCGTTCGGCGCGCGCCGGCCGTCCGAACGCGGTGTTCGCTGGCAGCCGCGAGTGGTGTTTCGCGACCCGTGAGCCCGCTCAAGCCCCCCAGCGCGATCACCGTCGGCACCTTCGACGGTGTGCATCGCGGTCATCGGCTCGTGCTCGACCGGATGGTGGCGAGCGCGCGGGCTGGTGGCCTGCGGTCCGTCATGCTGACATTCGAACCGCATCCGCTCGCCGTCATCAATCCCGGAAGCGAGCCGGCGCTCCTCACGACGCCCGCCGAGAAACACCGGGTGCTCGAAGCGCGCGGACTGGACTCGGTCGTGACGCTCCCGTTCACGCCCTTGGTGCAGGCGATGGCCGCCGAGGAATTCGTCGAGCGCGTGCTGATCGGCGAACACGGACTTCGCGAGCTGCACATCGGCCACGACCACGGGTTCGGGCGGGGGCGCGCGGGCGACGCCGCCGCGTTGCGGGTCCTCGGTGCGGCGCGGGGCTTCACGGTTCACGTGGTGCCGCCCGTGGAGGCGCCGGACGGGAACCCGGTGTCGAGCACGGCGATCCGGCGCGCGATCGAGGCCGGTGACACGACGGCCGCGACCGACGGGCTCGGGCGACCGTATGCCATGACCGGCACGGTCGTGCGCGGCGAGAGTCGCGGGGCGTCGCTCGGCTTCCGGACGCTCAACCTTGACCTGCCGGATCCTCGAAAGCTCATGCCGGCCGACGGGATCTACGCTGTCCGGGCGACGACGGTGCATGGGGCGTTCGGCGGCATGATGCATCTTGGGCCCCGGCCGACCTACGATGACAGTCGCCGCGTCATCGAGGTACACCTGTTTGACGCCGCGGGCGACTGGTACGGGACCGACGTGACGGTCCACGTCGTGGCCCGCATGCGCCCGATTGCGACGTTCGAGTCGGGCGACGCCCTGACCCGCCAGATCCGGGCCGACGAAGAGGGCGCCCGGACGGTCCTTGGGCGGGTGCCGGCGGGGCGGTAACTCATTGTCGGAGCGTAAGATGGGTTGACCACGCGACGGCACGATCACTACTATTAACGTTTGCCTTTCTTCGCACTTTTTCCACGCTTGTCGTCATGTCAAACCTGAAGTACCGGATCGGATTGATCATCGGGCTCACGGTGTTGTCGGCCGCCGCCCTGATTCCCCGCGACTCCATCGAACGCGTCAAGCGACCGGATGGGTCGTTCGGGTACGACACCGTCAAGCGAGTTCCGCTCAAGCGCGGACTCGACCTGCAGGGTGGAATGCACCTCACCCTGGAGATTGACGAAACAGACCGCCTGATCGCCGACAAGGCCGACGCGATCGAGCGCTCGCTCAAGGTCGTGCGCAACCGCGTGGACGAGTTCGGCGTTGCGGAGCCGGTGGTCCAGCGCGTCGGCTCGGACCGCATCATCGTCGAGCTTCCCGGTATTGACGATCCGGAACGGGCGACGCAGGTCGTCCAGAAGTCGGCCTTCCTGCAGTTCCAGATCACGGACAAGACGCAGGCGATGGAGCGCATCATTCCGCGCCTCGACGGCATTGTCCGGGACAAGAAGCTGACGTCCGGCGTGACGGCTGCTTCCGACACGGGGCGGGGCGGAGCAGGGCTGACTTCGCTCTTTGCCGGGGCGGACACGAGCAAGAAGACCGGCGCGGACACGGGTGTCACGGCGACGGCTGGCCCGTTCTCACGCAACGTGCAGCCGACCGGAGTGCCGGGCGTGTACTCGGTGTCGAACGCCGCGTATCGGGAACTCGACTCGTACCTCGAACATCCGGACATCCAGGCGGCCATGCCGCCGGGCAAGGTGATTCGCTGGGGAGCCGATTCGGTCGCGGCGGCGAGCCAGTGGTTCCGGCAGTTGTACATGCTGGATTCCCGCCCGATCATCACCGGCGAATACATCACGGACGCGAAGCCGAACCAGGTGCCGGTCGAAGGAACCGTCGTCGAGTTCCAGCTGAACAATGAGGGCGGGCGGCGGTTCAAGAGCGAGACGGGCAAGCACGTGCAGGACTACATGGCGATCGTGCTCGACGACCGCGTGATGAGCGCGCCGATCATCCAGAGTGCGATCGGGACCCGCGGGCAGATCACGCTGGGCGGCGGTGGCCTGAAGGAAGCGACCGACCTCGCCCTCGTGCTTCGCGCCGGCGCACTGCCGATCCCGCTTCGGGTTGCCGAGGCGCGGAACATCGGCGCGAGCCTGGGCGCCGACAGCATTCGAGAGGGCATTCTGGCCGGCCTGTTGTCCATCGCGCTCGTGGTGGCGATCATGGTCGGCTACTACCGCTTCTCGGGATTGCTCGCGATCGCGGGTCTCACGCTCTATGTGCTGTTCACGCTGGCCGCGCTGGCCGGATTCGGCGCCGTGCTGACCTTGCCGGGTATTGCCGGATTCGTGCTGTCCATCGGTATCGCGGTTGACGCGAACGTCCTGATCTTCGAGCGCATTCGCGAGGAAATCGTCCACGGCAAGACCGTGCGCACGGCAATCGAGGAAGGCTTCAGGCACGCGCTGCCGGCCATCGTGGACACGAGCGTGTCCACCGCACTGACGGCTGCCGTCCTGTACCAGTACGGCACGGGCCCGGTCCGCGGGTTCGCCGTGACGCTGATCGCGGGCATCGCGGCCTCGATCTTCTGCGCGATCTTCGTCGTGCGGACTTTCTACCTTATCTGGCTCGGCCGCAATCGTACGGCTGAAGCGTTGAGTATCTGATGTATCGCATCCTGCACGATACCAAGTACGACTTCATCCGCTGGTGGAAGACGGCGGCGACCCTTACGGTCGCGTTTATTGCGATCGGGCTCGGCTTCCTCGCGTTTCACGGCGGGTACACCTACAGCGTGGATTTCACGGGTGGCACGGTCGTCCAGCTGAAGTTCACGCAACCCCCGGACGTGGCGCAGCTGCGTTCCGCGCTGACGGCGAGTGGCGCGCTCGATCCGCAACTCCAGGAATACGGTTCGCCACTCGACTACATCGTCCGGGTCAAGGGTGATACCGCCGGCTCGGGCGTGGCCGAGGCGCGGCAACTGGTGAAGACGGCCGCCGAACAGCTGGCCGGCGCCGGAGGGGTAACGGTCGAGCGGTCCGAAGGCGTCGGCGCGCGTGTGGGATCCGAACTGCGGCGCGGCGCCATTCTCGCCATCCTGGTGTCGTTCCTGATCACGCTGGTGTATCTCGCGTGGCGATTCGAGTGGCGCTTTGGCCTGGCCGCGGTGATCGCAACGGGCCACGACATCCTCGCGACGCTGGCGTTCATGGCCATGCTGGACCTCGAGATCTCGCTCACCGTGATCGCGGCGGTGCTCTCCGTGATCGGATATTCGCTCAACGACACGATCATCATCTTCGATCGCGTGCGTGAGAACCTTCGGCGGAACCGGAAGGAACCGCTGTACGATACGCTCAACCGGTCGGTGAACGAGACGCTGCCGCGTTCCGTGCTGACGCACGCGACCACGCTCGCCGCGACCCTCGCGCTGCTGATCTTCGCGGGCGAGGTCATCCGCCCGTTCGCCTGGGTCATGACCTTCGGCATCTTCACCGGCACGTTCAGCTCGATCTACGTGGCCTCGCCGATCCTCCTCTTCATCGAACGGCGGTACCCGCGGAACACAGACACAAAACCGGGCTCGCGTTGATACGCGGCCTCAGCGGGAAGGACGAGCGGGGCCTCTGGCCCCGCTCGTTTGCTATGTGGGGGCCGGGCCGTGGCCTCGCCGCCCGAGTGGGTGTGTCCTGATGTCTGGGCTCGCGCCGTTCATTGACTCGCACTGCCACCTGGCGGACCCCGCGTTCGCGGCCGACCGCGACGCTGTGCTGGCCGCCGCATGGGAATCGGGCGCAGTCGGGCTGGTGCTCATCGGCGAATCGCTGGAGCGGGCGGCGGAATGCCGGGTGCTCGCTGCCCAGGATACGTCCCGACTGCGTTGGACCGCGGGCGTGCACCCGCACGACGCGGCCGGATTCGATGGCGTCCGCGATGACGAACGCCTGCGAGCGGCCGTGGCCGAGGGGGCCTGCGCGCTTGGAGAATGCGGCCTCGACTATCACTACGATCATTCGCCGCGGGTCCAGCAGCGAAAGGCGTTCGCGGCGCAACTGGCGCTTGCGGCCGAGTGCGGCCGTCCGGTCGTCGTGCACACGCGCGAGGCGGCCGACGACACGGCGAGCATGATCCGGGAGGCAGGTGCCGCGGGTGTGCGTGGCGTGATGCACTGTTTCACCGGCCCGATGCCGCTTGCCGAGTGTGCGATCGAGGCCGGCTGGTACATTTCGTTCAGTGGCGTTGTGACATTCAAGCGCTGGTCCGACGACGACCTGCTGCGCGCGGTGCCGGAGGACCGGCTCCTGGTGGAGTCGGATGCGCCGTACCTGGCGCCGGTGCCGTATCGCGGCAAGCGGAACGAGCCGGCCTGGGTGGCGCGGACGCTGGAGAAGGTTGCGGCCGCGCGCGGCGTGGCGGTCGCCGGCTTGGGACTCGCCGCGTGCGAGAACGCGGCGCGCCTGTTTGGATTTGACTCGGGAATCATTCCCAGGAGATGATGGCATGAGCGTGACGTACCTTCACACGGCCGCGGCGCCCAAGGCGATCGGGCCGTACTCACAGGCGACTGTCGCCGGCGGCTTCGTGTTCACCGCGGGCCAGATTGCCCTCGACCCGGCGACCACCGAGGTGGTGGCGGGTGACGTCGTGGCGCAGGCGGAACGGGTGATGCAGAACCTCAACGCGGTGCTGGCCGAGGCGGGGTGCGCGTGGAAGGACGTCGTGAAGACCACGATCTTCCTCGCGGACATGGGAGACTTCGCCAAGGTGAATGAGGTGTACTCGAAATACCTGGGTGACACCAAGCCGGCGCGTTCGACGGTGGCGGTGCTGACGCTGCCGCGCAACGTTCGGGTCGAGATCGAGTGCATAGCGAAGCTGCCGTGAGCGCGCCGGTCCGCCTCACCGAATGGGCGCGGTGTGCGGGCTGTGCCGCGAAGATGGGGCCTGACGACCTCGCGACGGCGCTGCGACCGCTGGAGCGGCGCGACGATCCCCGGTTGCTCGTCGGGCATGAGACGTTCGATGACGCGGGGATCTTCCAGGTCGCGCCCAACCTCGCGCTCGTGCAGACGGTGGACTTCTTCGCGCCGATCCTGGACGACCCCTACGATTTCGGACGGGTGGCGGCGACCAACGCCTTGTCCGACGTGTTTGCCATGGGCGGTGAGCCGATCACGGCGATGAACATCGTCGGGTTTCCCACGGGCAAGCTTTCGCTGGACGTGCTCTCGGAAGTGCTCCGCGGCGGCCAGGTGATGGTGCATGCGGCCGGCGCGCACATTGTCGGAGGCCACAGCATCACCGATGAGGAACTCAAGTACGGGCTCTCGGTCACGGGAACCGTTGACCCCTCGCGCGTGCTCTCCAACAAGAACGCGGCGGTGGGCGATGTGCTGGTGCTGACCAAGGGTCTTGGCACGGGTATCCTCGCGACGGCCGCGAAGCGTGGGCTCCTGCCGCCGGCGGAGCTCGCCGCGCTCACCGCGAGCATGACGACGCTCAATCAGGTCGCGAGCCGGGAGGCCGTCGCGGCGGGCGCGTTGTGCGCGACGGACGTGACCGGCTTCGCGCTGCTTGGGCATGCGTCGCATATCGGGCGCGCGAGCGCCGTTTCGCTGCGCATCCGGGTCGGGGAAGTGCCGCTGCTCCCGGGAACGGCGGCCATGGTCGAGCGTGGGGCACTGACGGGTGGGGCAGCGCGGAATGCCGCGTATCTGGAACCCATGGTCGAGTGGGGCAGTACGACGGACGTCATGCGTGCCGTCCTCGTGGACCCACAAACTTCCGGCGGCCTGTTGGTTGCGCTGCGACCGGAACGCGTTGCGGGCTTTCTCGCCGCAGTCGCCGGGTCCACGGTGATCGGAGAGGTGGTGCCGCGCGGGACACACGTGATCACGCTGGTCGCCTAGCGCACGGTGCGGCGTGCAAACGGGAGTGTATGGAGCCTGGTGGTTCCCTCAGTCTTCAAAACTGATGCGACCTGACTTCGTCGGGTTGGGTGGGTTCGATTCCCATGCGCTCCCGCCACGCGCGCCGTTGGCCATCACATCGAGGCGATTGGCGGTGCGGGCAGCCGGCACCCTGGCGCTCGCCGTGGTGATCGGCGGGATGGCGAGCGCGGCCCCGCTCGCTGCCCAGGGGATCGCCGGCGCTCGCGCCGGGATCGTGGTGGATTCGTCGAAGCCGCCAATCTCGCCGCGAAGGGCGTTCCTGTACTCGCTCGCGGTCCCGGGGCTCGGCCAGGCGCGGCTCGACCGATCGCGCACCGGCGCCGGGTTCTTCCTGGTCGAGGCGCTGGCGATCGCCATGCTGCACCGCAGCGTTGACGACCTCCGGCTCGCTCGGGCGGCCCGCGGCGATTCGGTGCCGCTGCGCTACGAGGTAGATGCGGCGACCGGCATCGCGCAGCTCGATGCCTTGGGCAATCCGCGCGTCGCCGCGTGGGAGCGACGCGGGTACAGCGATGAGCTGGTGAAGGCGCGCCGGCTGCAAGTCGAGGACTGGAGCGCGCTGCTGGTGTTCACGCACCTGATTGCCGGCGCCGAGGCATTCGTCAGTGCGCAGCTGTGGGATTTGCCGCAGTACGTGCGGTTGCAGGTCGAGCCGGGCGGGCGTCGCGTAGGTGTGCGAGCCGCGTTCGGCGGCGCTCGGTAATAGACGGCGCGCAGCGTCCGACACTCGTGGTGAGGCCCGAACCGACTCACGGCCCATCCATTCACGCGTGTGCGAGCACGCGGCGCTACGGGAGCGTCCGGAATGAGCGACGGGACATCCACGTTGGGAGCCGGGGGCACGGAGGACACGGGTGACCGGGCCACGCCGCCCCAGACTGCGACGCACGCGCTCGTGCTCGACGACGAGCCCGCCCTGGTGGAAGTCGCGATCCGGATCCTGCGCATATCCGGACGGAGCGGCACGGGATTCACGGAGGCCGACGCCGCGGTCGCGGCGTTCGAGCAGGCGCCCGAGCGGTTTGACGTCGTGGTGACTGATATGCGGCTGCGGGATGTCACCGGAATCGATGTGTCCGAACAGTTGTCCCGACTCCGCCCGGGCGTTCCCATCTTGCTCATCGCCGGTGCCCCGCTTGGCGCAGACGTATGGGACTTGGCGGCGAATGCGGGCGTGTGCATGGTGCTCCAGAAGCCGTATCGGCTGCACGAACTCCTGGATGCGATCGCACACATGGAGATGGCCGGCAACTTGCACAGTCCGGTCGAGCGGTCTGACCGGTTGACCACGCCGCTGCATTAGGCGCTATCCGTGCCCCGCGGCCGGCTCAACTGAGCTATGACTGCCCGGCAAGTCCTGCCGCATTGCTCGCCGATCGGCAGAAATGTCCGGGCTGGCGTGCGTTTGCAGGCCGATTCCGGGTCCGATTAGGTCCGGATAGCGCCCGCTCGTGACCCACCGAGCCATGCGGCGACCGCGGATGATCGGCATGACACTTGCCCTCATATAGTCGCGTGACCAGCGTCCGTACCACCGCATCCACGGCGATGGAACGAGAACCCCGCGCGATCGCGCGCGGGCGCGGTCTGGCCGCACCCGGGTATGTGAACTCCGGCGAGCACGATGTGGCGGCCCCGGACTCCGCGGCGAAGCTGTTGTTCGTCGGCAGCGATCCGGCCGACGCTTCGCTGGTACGGTTGGCTACGGCGCGCATCCTACCCGACATGCCCGTGGTCGTCGCGAGCACCGTGGCGCTGGTGCGCCGACTGCTCGCCGGGACGCAGGACATGCACGTCGTGCTCGTGGACCTTGCGCTCCCCGACGGTGGCGGCGTCGAGCTGGTGCGCGCGCTGCGAGCGCGCTGGCCGGCGGCCCCCATCGTGGCGATCGCGAACACCCCCGACCGCGGCCAATCGCACCCCGCGCTTCGCGCCGGCGCGACCAGCTGGGTTTCGCGTACGAAGATCGGGCTCGATACGCTCACGAACGTGATTGATGTTGCGGTGCGGTCGCACCGCGGCGCGCGCGGGGCTTCGCAGACACCGTTTCGTGTCAGCGTACTGTCGCACCGGCAGGTTGTCGCGTCGGAACTGTTCGCCCATTGTGGGCAGTACGCCGCGCACGTGCGGGTCGAGCAGGGGCCCACACGCGTCAACGTTGCTCGCTACCTGGCGACGATCCCGCTTGAGCAGCGTCCGGACGTCGTCCTGCTCGATGTTGGGTCCGACCCGGCAGCCGCGGAAGCGGACTTGGCCGCGGTCCGTGACCTCGCGGGCGGAGCCCCGCCCATCGTGGTCCTGAGCGATCCAGTTGCGCCCGAATTGTTCGACGGGCTGCTGCGCGTCGGCGTCGCGGGCTTCGTCACCATGCAGGAGTCCTTTGCCGCGGACCTGTTGACGGCGTTGGAAGCCGCGCGGCACCGATCCGACTTTGCGCGCGACCTCGCCGCGCTTCGCGCGCGGGAGCTCCGGTACCACGAGGTCGTGGACCACCTGCTCGACGCGATCATCGTGGAGGATCGCTCCGGGCGGATCGTATTTGCCAACGCGAAGTTCTATGAGCTGTTCGCCATTCCGCCGGAGCGGCGGGCACGAGCACGCCTTGAGGACTGCGTCGCGCCCGCGTGGCGCCGAGATCCGCGAACGACTGGCCGACGGCACCTATAGCTCTGATGCCGTGATGGATGCCGTCGCGCGGCGGCTGATTGAACTCGGCGAGGCGTGAGTGGGCATGACGCGCCCGGCTATTGAGGACGAACGCGCGGCCGCGTGGTACGACTCCGCGACCGCGCTGCGTTTGGTCGCGCGCGAGATGCGCGAACTCACGGACGCGATCCCCGCATCCGAGGCCGCGCGTGGCGGCAGCGCCGTACTTGAGGGCGATTCGCAGCCGCACGGCTGGATGCCGACCTCGTGGAATGCAGCGCCGGCGCGTATCACTCACGAAGACCTCGAACGCACCGGCGAATACCCCGTGCCGTGATGACGGCGGCGCGCGCCGCCCCTGAGGTCCGCACACCCATCCAAGTCCACGCAAAGCGGGCGCGTCAGGGAGCCTGCCTGACACGCCCGTTTGCCGACCCATCAGCTGATGTAGCGAGCATCGGCCGCATTCCCGAAAACTTGAGCGACCGGTTCGCCGTCAGCGCCGACGCCGACGCCGAGGCCGCGCGTACGGACGGATCATCGCGCTAGAGGTAGCGCATCCACGCTTGGGGACGGTCGCGCTTGAGTGCGGCGTACCAGGCGGACAGCGGGACCAGAATGGCGAGGGCGACCCCGTACACCAGGTACAACTGCACCAGACCCCACCGGAAGGGCCACGGGATGCTCGTGTACGGGGCGGTTGCGAACCACTGGGGATCGAAGGCGCCCCCGTAGAACGCCATCATCGCAAAGACAGCGAGCGTGTGGATCACCATCAGGTGTGCGAGGTAGTAGAACAGCGGCACCCGCCCAACGACTTCGAGTGCCCGGCCCAAGGCGCCGGTCGCGCGCTCGGCCAGCGGCATCAGGGCGATCATCGGCCCAAGCGTCATCAGCAGGAACAGTTGCGAGGCAGGGTACTTCTGCTGGTTGAGCAGGCGCATCCAGAACGGCGTATGACTCCCGCCGTCGCTTGAACCGCTTGCGCCCACCGCGAGTGCGGAACCCACCACGAGGAATACCGCCGTCATGCCGAGCCCGATGCGATACAGCGTGCGGCGGCGGGCGGCATCCTCCCACTCCAACACGCGGCCCAGTCCATAGCCGGCAGCCATCACGCCGATCCACGGCACGAGCACGTACAGGATCGCGATGCCGCTCCATTGATCGCCACCTGACGAATACACGAACTCCCAGCCGTAGCTGAAGACCGTGCGCATGCCTTCAGGGACGGCGTTCGGAACCAGCGCAAACACCTGCTGGAACAGCACAACCGCCAGCCCCAGCCAGCCGACGGTCCCGGCGTCCAGGCGCACCAACAAGCCGAGCAGGATCATGCACCACCCGAGCATCCAGATCACGCCGGCGAGCGCGAACTGGCTCGGGTCGTAGGCGAAGGCCCACGCGTAGCGAATCAGCGTCATCTCAAGTACGACGAGGAACGCACCGCGCGTAAACAGGAACCGCGCCAGCGCGCCGCGGTCGCCGAGTCGCCGACCCAGCAGGTACGCGCTTGTCCCCGCGTACAGCGCGAAGACCGGGGCCACGAAGTGAGTGACCCATCGCGTCAAGAACACGCCGGGCTCCGGCCCGCCGGCGGGAACGCCGGAATACACGCGCACGTGATCAATCGCCATCAGCACGCACGCAAGACCGCGGATCACGTCCACCGAGCGCATGCGCGCGCCCGGGGCCGGCGAGGTCACGCCGCTCTCACCGGTGATCGCCACCCGCGCGCCGCTCCCGGTGAAGACGCGTTGCGATGGCCACGACGCTACGGACGCGACGGGTCGAGGATCGCGGCGGCTCGGTCCGCGATGTCCGCCCAATGCGCGCGCGT
>Ga0194131_10007982_pt1 | contig 13995 bp, 12 predicted proteins | sample TA2KigO120mmetaG_FD_148631 | JGI IMG/M metagenome (GOLD analysis project Ga0194131, IMG submission 148631) | Freshwater microbial communities from Lake Tanganyika, Tanzania - TA2015053 Kigoma Offshore 120m | ecosystem: Environmental > Aquatic > Freshwater > Lake | place: Tanzania: Lake... | reverse complement strand
GGCTCAACCAAGTGGAACGCTTCTTCGCACTGATCACCGAGCGCATGATCCGGCGTGGCACCTTCCACAGTGTCCACGAATTGGAAACCGCCATCTACCACTGGCTGGCCGGTTGGAACGGAGCCCCGACCCCCTTCACATGGAAGGCCTCCGCAGACGTTATCCTCGACAAGGTGCGCCGTTGTAAAGAATTATCCAAGACAGGAGACTAGACATGAGTCAATGGCCGACGGAGTATCACTTTGTATCGTGGATCGGGTTAGCGCCCCGCAATGAAGTCAGCGGAGGCAAAGTGCTGAAGAAGAAGACACGCAAAGTGGTATCGCGGCTAGCCACGGCATTGCGCATGGCGGCCACCACGCTACGCACGAGCAAGAGCTATCTGGGCGCGCAGTTCCGGCGGCTACAAAGCAGACTGGGTCCGCCCAAGACGATTACCGCAATGGCCGCCAAGCTGGCGCGACTGGTGTATCGCATGCTGAAATATGGCGAGGAGTACGTTGATAAAGGTGCGGCTCAATACGAAGAAAAATACCGGCAACAGAAACTCAAGATGATCACCCGGCAGGCCGCGCAACACGGATTTGCCCTCGTTCCCCTGGTAACTCCAGCGTGAGATCCGCCCGTTCTAAATCAGCAGTTTACGGAGTGGTTTCTGGAGAGTTGACCCCACTGGAAACAGTGATGGGGACGAGAGGCAATGCGGAAGGCCCATAATCATCCGCGCCGGTAGGCGCGCTTGCCCGCCGCGTTGTTCGCGGAGGCAATATCATCCACGCCGAAGGCGTGCCGCAGTGATGTCTATCGCTCGCCGCGCAGGCGCGCTAAACGCGAACGAAGATACTGGAAGTAAGCGTCATTGGCGCCAGAGGTGAGCACCTCGTCAATGACCGGGCCAAAGTAAGCTTGCGAGCGGATCACCCCCAATGGAGGCGCATCGGCGGACCGCAGAAGCCTCCGCGCACAAGCCAGCGCCAGCGCGTTTTCAACCATGGCTAACGGCACACCACGCGCGAATAGCTGCACGGCAAAGGCGCGATCCGGCTTCCGAATCGCGCCACAGGTTCCCGGCGTCGCGCGGTATTGGTCCAGCACGCGGCGCACATACTCGATTGCGTCCATCGATCAGCCCTGCGGCTCGCGCAGCGGCGGACCCTCAATGCGCACCGTATGGCAGTAATGCCGCACCCGACTCAGCAACGCCTCGGTCATCGGCTTGTTTCCCAGAAGGCCTGCCCATTCCTCATACGCAAGATTCGTCGTGATGATCGTCGAACGCTGGCGATACCGCTCCTCCATCAGCTTGACAGCGCAATCCGTTCTGCAAGGCCTTCATCAAAATGCTGGAGGCCAGTCCGGTCTTGCCAACGGCCGTCGGGCCGATGAACACAATATTCTCGTGCTTGGCCACAAAGTCGAGTTCGGCGAAGGCGCGAATCTGTTTGCGATTCACGCCCGGTTGCTTGGCAAACGGGAACGTTTCCAGCGCCCAACGTTCCGGCAGACAAGCGCGGCGGATGCGCCATTCCTGCGCATTTTCCTGCCGGTCGCGCCATTGCGCGCGCAACAGGCCGGCGACAAAGTCGGTATAGGTGACCAGCAGCAGGGCTTCGGCTTCGTTCACCGTGTCCAAAACGATGGCGTCGACGGTGTCTCGCCGCAGCTGTTCGAGGGCGGCGATGCGATGGTGGCCGTCAATCACCAGATAGCGTGAGGCTTGTTGGATGACGACGATGGGAGTTTGCTGTCCGGTCTCAGCCAGCGACGCCAGCAGCCGCCGGAACCGAGCCGGGTGGCGGACCCGAAGGTGCGCCAGTCGGCGGTCCAATTGATGAAACTCCAGAGTTTGCGGCATGGTGGGGCGTCGCTTGGGTTTCAGTATGCGCGCTACCCGGACTGGTCTTTCGCGGTGAAGCGGGGTTGTTGCCGGGAACTCTTTTAGGGTCAACGGGATAGCTGGGTGACTGGTCTTTCGCGGCGTGCAGCAGGTATTTGCCCATAACCGCAATGAAATCAACGCCTTTGCCGCCGAACTGGTCTTTCGCGATGTCCCAGGGGAGTTTTTGCAATGGGGCTGGGACGCGGAGGGGTTCGGGATCGGAGGCCGCGGCGGAGTGGCGTTGATCGATGCGGTAACCGGCGGCGTAGCTGGGGTTTCGCCGCCGCCAGCTTGCTTGTGTTTTCTTGCGGCGGACGGCCTGGCATTCCGGCTTGCCGCAGGTGCGCTGGCGGTCGCCTACCCGTGGATCCGGATAGAACCAACGCAGACAATTCCGGCAGGGGCGCTTCCGCAGTCGGGGCATCCCCTTTTATCGGCTTGCTATCGAGTGGTCAACTTTTCGATGGCGGGGGTGGTCAACTTTTCATTAGCGCCGAAGCCACCAAAGTTTCGCCTTTCCAGAAGCCGGAGGAGGGCAAAACGCCCGCCATCGCTGCGCTGTCGCGCGACTATGTAATGACGCAGGTCGAGGCGAGTCTGCGCCGGCTGGGGACGGACTACATCGACCTGTACCTCTATCACAACCCTGATCAGAGAACGCCCGCGGAAGAACTGGCTCGCACCATGGACGCACTGGTGCGGGCCGGCAAGATCCGCTATTGCGGCGCTTCGAACTTTTCGCCGAAACAGATTGGCGAGTTTCTGGACACGGGCAGTTCGCGCAGGAACAGTGCGCCGCTGGCGGGCCTGGAAGACTACTACAACATCATCGCGGGCACGCGGCGCGACTTGATGGAAGACGAGTTGTTCCCCCTGATTCGCCGCGGCCGCTTGGGCCTGATGGCGTTCAGCCCCATCGCCGAAGGTCGCCTTGCGCCGGGCAGGGAAGTGGACCGGAGCAAGCCGTGGGCACCGGTGGTGGATGTGCTCGACAAGGTGGCGCGTGAGTTGAGCGTCACGCGGCCACAGGTCTGTGTGGCGTGGGTGCTCGCCCGCCAGGAGGTCACGAGCGTACTGGCGGGCGCCGAACTGCCCGAACATGTGGATGACAATTTCGCCGGGACTCGCTTGGTGTTGCCCGCCGCCGCGCTCGCGGCCCTGAACGCAGCCAGTGACAAGCTGCGCAGCGTGGACACCAGCGGTCGCTGATGTCTCCGCCGAGGTATACATAGCCGTTTGGCATAATGGAGCATCCATGAGTTCCAAAAACACTACGCGCCGCGCCTTGCTAGGTTCCGGATTGGCCGCCCCTGCGCTCCTGGCGGCGGCGCCGCCGCAGGGAGCCGCTGCACCGGCTGGTCCGCGCCCGCCCGCGTACCGCATCATCTACAACTGGGATGGCGCGCCTCACAGCTTTTCTGAGTATCCCCAAACCGTTGCGCAGTTTCTCGACAAGACCTTCGCGCCCATGAAGAACACGCAAGTGGACGCGCATTTCTGGTGCATCAGCGAGCATGAAGCCAAGTGGCGCCCCACGCAGATGGAATTCACCGGCGAACCCGAAGACCGCCGCTACGACTCCGCCGGATCCATGCGCCACAACGAAGGCATTCGCGCGATGTACGACCGGGGCGAGGATCCCTACGGCGCGATGGTTCGCCGCGGCAAGGAGCTCGGCATCGCGGTGTGGGCCTCGATCCGGATGAACGACAACCACTTCAACGGACTGCAGCCCGCCGAAATGCGCGACACCGTGATGTCCGGACTCACCCGCTTGCGCAAGGCGCATCCGGAATGGTGTCTCGGAGCGAAGAACACGCCCAAGTGGTTCGCCGCCAGTTGGAACTTCGCGGTGCCCGAAGTGCGTGAGCACCGGTTTCAGCACGTCACCGAAGTGGCCAAGCTGGCCGATTGGGACGGCATTGAACTCGACTGGCAGCGCCACGCGTTCCATCTCCCTATCGCCGACGCCGAACGCCTCCGCTACACGATCACCGACTTGCAGCGCGCCATCCGGCGGATGACGAATCAGATCGGGCGCGAGCGCGGGCGTCCGTTCTACCTCGCCGTTCGCGTGGCCACCACGCTCGAATCGTGCCGCCGCATCGGGTACGATCTGCCGCTCTGGGTGAAGGAAGGGCTCTGTGACGTGGTGATTGCCGGCGGCGGCGCAGGCACCGATCCCGGCACGGATGTCGAGGAGTTCCGGAAGCTCCTGCAGGGAACGCCGATCCGCTTCTATTCCGGATTCGACGGCGGCTTTTGGGGGCAGCATACGGGTCTGCATGCTGACTGGAATCACGCTTGGATGCGCGCCGCCGCGCAAGGATTCTGGGCGCGCGGCGCTGACGGCATGTACGTCTTCAATTGGTCCGCCAACGAGCGCACGCGGCGTCCGTTGCTCACTACCATTGGATCGAAAGAGACGCTGCGGAAAACCAACAAGGCTTACATGAGTCTGCACCGCAATGTGATCGACGCGAACGGGCAGTGGGGCGGCGCGGATCTGAATGACCGCATCTACGGGGAGACGCCCGTCGAGTTGTTGCGGACTCTTACTGGAGATGGCCCCGAGTTTCACGTGCGCGTGTTCGAGCCGGAAGCGAACGCGGCATCTGTGGAATTGCAAATCGAAGTGGAGCACCTCACGCCGGAAGACAAAGTGAAGTTCACGCTCAACGGCACCGAACTAGGCACGCCGGCGGTGAAGTACGCACTGGGTGAAGAGTCTCCGTCCGATGTCAGCGAGTCCGCGTGGCTCGTGTGGAAATTGCCGGCCAGCGCTGCAGTCGCTGCTACGCACACAGTGAAGGCCGTGCTAGTGGACCGGCATCCGCGTGTCCGCGTGCCTCTCGTGGTGCGGCACGTGGAAATTCATGTCCGGTACAGTTAGAAGATCGAAGGATCAATCCAGTTCGGTTTGAGATGGCGCGGAGACCAGTCCGCCGGCACGCTGTCGACGCCGACGAGTTGGCCGCCGCGTTCTAGGTGCGAATAGTAGCCCGTCAGAAAAGCCTTCGTCTTTTTGCGGATCGTCTCAAGCGGCTGGTAGCTCTCGCCCTGGAACGTGCGCTGCATGTCGAATAGCTGCGGCGCGAAATAGGCATAGAGCGTCTCGCGGGCGTCCGGGCTCCGGTCCACGGTAACGCTCTCGCTGCCCTTGTCGCCGATCACGTTGACGGATAAATAATGATGCTCGGTCGCCGCCGTAATCGCGGCCAGGAACGGTGGCTGACTGTCACGGCCGCGAAACAGCATGGTCTGTTGCAGGTAGGTCGCGTTGCGCTCGTCGTCGGTGATCAGCGCCACTTTCTCTACGTCGAATCCCAGCGCCTTGGGCAGGAACCACTGCGCGTGAAAGTGGCCCGGATACTCGTTGCTCCACGAAGTAGCGTGAACCGCCTTGATGGTTCCCACTCCCTTGATGCGCTCACGCAAATAGGAAGCCTGCGAGTAGTGTTCCTGAACGCTGGTGGCCATGAGCGCCGTGCCGCGTTTGGACGCGAGGTCAAGTATCGAATCAAGGTCGCGCAGCCGGTAGGCGAAAGGCCGGCTCAGATACGTGGGTACGCGGGCATCGACATACGGGCGCGCCAGCAGGTGTTGCCACGGAGTTTCATAGATGCCGCCAAAGCCGATCGCATCCACCTTCCCCAGCATGCCGTCATAGCGCGTGACGGCGGTGCATCCGTACTTGGCCGCGAAGTCCGCGGCCAGTTTCGGATTGACGTCCCAGCAGTGCGTGATCTCCATATTGAGCAAGCCGCCGCCCAGCTTGCCCTTTGCCGAAAGGATGTCCGCCCAGATTCCCCAGAAGGTGTACTCGCCCACTGCCATCGCGCCCACGCGCAGCTTGCGGGGTGGTGGCTGCGAATACGCAGGCGCACCGGCGGCGGCGGCGAGCGAAAGCGCGAACTTTCTTCTTTCCATGTTCAGCGCCGGTTAGTTCGGGTAGCGGAAGCCCTTTACTTTGGTTTGAATCATCCAGGCGGACGACTCGCCGACGCAGTACAACTGATCCAGCTTCGCGCCACCGAATGTGCAGCTCACCGGATACTGCGGGAACCAGATCGTGCCCACATAGGTACCGATCTTGTTGAACACTTGCAGGCCGGACAGCGTGGCGACGTAGATGCGCCCGTCCGTATCCACCGCCATGCCGTCTGCCCGCGAATCGAACCGCTGCGCCGGATCCTTGGCGCTCAGCACTTCCGGCGTCAGATTCAGCTTGGCGAACTGACGCTTGTTGGTCAGCGATCCATCGGGTTGCACATCGTACGACCACAGGTAGTTCTCACCCGGCGAGAACCACGTATTGTTCACATAGAACGTCTTGCCGTCCGGCGAAATCTCCACGCCGTTGGGCATGGAATACTCACCGGCCGGGATCACCACCTTCGCCGTTCCATTCGGCGCGACATAGTAGACCTGTTTGCCGGGTTGGCTCTTCTGCGCTTCCGGCGTGAACTGCGGATCGGTCACATAGAGACCGCCCTTGAGGTCCATCACCAGATCGTTCGGACCGTCAATCGGTTTGCCGTTGATCTTGTCGAGCACGGTGCGCAGCACCTTGCCGCTGTTGCGGTCCAGTTCAATCACGCGATGGCCGAACATGTCGCACACCAGAAGATTCCCGGCTCGCGATGCAATCGTGCCGTTGGATTGCATGCCCGTGGACAGCACCTTGTACTTCCCGCCGGGCTCCATCGAGATCAAACGGCTCTGTGCCGGGCTTCCGGTCCAGTCGCCATTCTTGGGGTCCTTGAAGAACATGTCGGAGAAGTAGAGCTTGCCCGCGATCCACGTGGGGCCTTCGGAAAACGTGAAGCCTTCGGCGAGTTTGGTGGGCTTCGCATCTGGCGCGATCACGTCACGGTACAGCGCCATCTGCTTTTTCTGCCGCTCAATGTAGTCCTTGCGGACGGGCCAGAAAATGTCCATCGCGTCTGCGCCCAGCTCACTCATCACAGCCGAATGCACCATGTTCGATGGCAGGAAGTTGATGCTGCGCTTTTCGCCGTCCATCGGATGCTTGCCGTCCATCACGCCTTGGGTCAACGCGCCGCGCAGCGCGATCATCAACTGCTCTTCGGGATGAATGTGATGCGGGAACGACGTGCGCGGATCCATGCGGAGCAGGCTGAGCATCACGTTTTTGCCCCACGCCAGCCGCGCGCTCGCGCCATGCCGCTTATACGTTTGTCCTTCTTCAAGCGGCGTCAGGGGCGTCAACTGCAGTTCTTCCAGGTTGTGTACCACGCCGGGTTCGAGCGAAGCGGTAATTCCTTGATCGGGGAACTTGCCGCCTTCCGGTCCCGAGATCTTGCCGCCCGCCAGCGCGAGATGATCCGCGCGGACCGGCGAAAACACGTCGAGCGCCTTGAAGCCCGCACTGCCCGCTTCGAGGCTTCTTTTCATGCCTTCCGTGAGGTACAAAATCGAGTTCTTCTTCAACTGCAATTTCTTGCCGTCCACGGTGGCCGTTGCTCCGCCGCTTTCCACTACGGTGATCAACTCGCCCGTCATCGAGAGTTCGGGATACTGGGAGCCTGCCGTCACTTCAAGTTGCTCCAGCATCGCGCCGCTGCCCCAAGCCACGCGCGCGGTCACGCCCTCGGCGAGTTTGATGGAGGGAACGTCCTTGGAGTCGTAGACCTTGCCGCCGTCGAGTTTCAGATCCACGCCCGTGACGGGCATGGCGCGCTCCCGGGCGGCGAGTTTGTGTTCGGCGATAATCGCCGCGTTCTTGGATTTCCAGGAATCATTCGAAGCGCCGCACGAGCAGAAGATGGCAATCGCAGCGGCGGTCGCAGTGGTTTGGGCACTTAGCATGAGCATCTCCTTGATGAACGAAAAGAGAAGCTTGCGCTGATTTGTTTGCGCGAGTCCGTCTATGATGATACAATTATAACTGCGGCTTTGTATACACGATGAGCGACGCCGATACCACGAGGAGTGGGCAGAGGATACAGCGCAGGAATTTTCTGAAGCGAACCACGGCGGGAGCGGCCATGCTGACAGCGGCCGGAACGGGCGTGGCTCACGCTCTGAACCCTGCCGCGCCATCCGAGGCCAAGGGTCGTCCGCGAATGATGTTTTATCACGATGGGCGTCATCCGCTCATCTATATGTATGAGCCGCCGATGCAGAAGGAAGAGTACGAGTCGGCCGTGGACGAACTGGCGGGCACGCCCGTGCAGGCGATCATGTTTGGCTTGGGCGACGGGCGGACCGTGTTGCATGACACCAAGGTGGGCGAACTGTGGGGGCATCGCGTCAAGAAGTGGCCTCACGCGATTTTCCGGCGCGCGCATCAGAACGCCCGGATGCTGATCGACGCCGGGCACGATCCGTTGCGTGTTGTCTGCGATCGGGCTCACGCGAAGGGCATGTTGCTGTATCCGACCCTGCTCATGCAACTGGGCTCCGGGAGCCAGGAGGACGTGCGCACGTCGAACTTCCGCCTCCAGAATCGCCACCTGGAGATCGGGGCGCGCGGCGGCATCGATCCTTCGTTCCCGAAGGGCGCGCTGCAACTGGCGGACTACAAGCAGGCCGAGGTGCGCCGCGAACGGTTCGCGTTGATCGACGAGACGCTGAAGCGCTACCCCGTGGACGGCTTCGAGTTGCAACTCAACTACGGGTCCCGCTACTTCCGCCCGGACGAACTCGACGAAGGCCGCAAGATCATGACGGAGTGGATCGGCGAGATTCACCGGGCCGTGATTGCCAGCGGCGCCAATCGTGAACTGGTGGTGCGCGTGCCCGGGAGTCTCGAGGGCTGCTGGTCGATCGGGCTGGACGTGCGCGAGTGGATGAAGCGCAAGATCGTCGACGTGGTGGTGCCGCAAATCTTCGGCGGGTCCGAGCGCATTGACGTCACGTTCAACGTCCGCGCGTTTGTGGAGGCGGCCAAGGGAACGGGCACGCGCATTCAACCCACGCTGCAGAGCGACGTGGACTCCGATCGCACGCAGACCGCACCGATCGAGATGGTTCGCGCCGCGGCCTGCAACTATTGGGTGCAGGGAATCGACGGCCTTTATCTTTCACACTGGTTCAACCGTTGGCCCTATCAGGCGCCGTTCTACGAGATCTTGCGGGAGTTGCCCCATGCCGACATCATGGCGCCCAAGGACAAGTTCTATTCGCTGCCGGCGGCCTCCTTCCGGTATCCGAGTCTCGCGGATGGGCTTGAACCCGGCCTGTCTGTGCAACTGCCGAAGCCGCTGGCCTCTGGGCGCACTGCGTCAGTGACGATCCCCGTGGCGGATGACTTGAAGCGTTGGGCGAAGGCCGGCCGCGTGCACGAGGTGCTGCTGCGTGTGCGTCTCACGAACACCACCGAGTTGGACCGCTACGAGTTTCGCTTCAACGGCAAGCCGCTGCCGCCGGAGAGCCACCGCCGCATCAATGAGACATACAAGATGTCGGCGCCGCGCTATCGCGTGAATGGCTATTGGTACATCTGGCGGCTCGACGCGGCGCACTGGCCGGAGCCCGGCAACAACAAGTTTGAAGTGACGCTCACGCGGCGCGATCCGGATGTGATTCCAGAGATCGCGTTGCGCGACGTGGAACTGGAAACCAAGTACAAGATGGGCAAGAATTTTCACCGCGGCCAGGATCCCGATCTCGGCCCCGCGCAGGGAAGCTCGGCCAATTGATGCGAACGGAGTCGATCCAATGAAAAGACGCAATCTCTTTGCGGGCGCAGCGCTGCTCCCGGGCGCGGCGGCGGCCGCACAGTCAACGGCCACGCCGCCGAAGAAGAAGTATCGCGCCGGTGTGATCGGCCTCGGCTGGACGGGGTTGCTGTACGATCTCGCCGAGCGTGGGGGCGACAAGTTCAACGTGGACGATGTCAATCGCCCCACCCCGAAGCTCGATATGACGCGGCGACGGTATCATCATGACCATCCCGGCGAAGAAGGCCTGCCGCAGTCATACTCGGTGGCGCTGGCCGAGCGGCCCGACGTGGAACTGGTGGCCGGTGCCGAGCGCGACCCCAAACGGCTTGCCATATTCGGCGAGCGGTTCGGGCTCAAGGCGCTCTACACCGACGCGATCGAGATGATGCGGAAGGAGCAGCTCGATATCGTGGCCGTGTGCACGAACACGAAAGGCCGTTCGTTCCTCACCGTGAAGGCCGCCGAGATGGGCGCCAAGGGAATCGTGGCTGAAAAGCCGATGTGCCACACGCTCGCCGAAGCCGATGCCATGGTGAAGGCCTGCGCGGATCGCAAGATCCCGCTCAGTGCAGGCGCGATTTCCACGACGCATCCTTCCTTCGGCAAGGCCAAGCAGTTGGTTCGTGAAGGGGTGATCGGCGAGTTGGTTTCGATCGAGACTCCATCGGTCGGCGCACAGCATCAGAACTGGGCCTACTTCCTGGACGGCACGATAGCGTGGGTCTCCGGCCTTGGCGACAAGCCACGCCGGGAGGGCGGGAGTGACGAATTCGCAGGCCAGGGCATGGCCGTCACGCGCGAGGGTCTGGTGATTCACTTCCGGCCTGGCGCGCCGCGCGTCCGGCTCAGCGGCACCAAGGGTGAGATCACCTTCGATCACTACCACTGGTCTCTCAAAGTGGAGCTCGAGGCGCCGGGCGGACGGCAGCGCGTCGAAACCGCGTGGCCTGAGCCGCAGTTCGTGCCGCCCTACCATGCCGTCTACACGATCGATGATGTGGTGGCTTGCCTGGACGGACGCATGGACGGGCCGAAGAATTCCGGACGCCGTGTTGCGATGGCGCTGGAAGTGGAGGTCGCGATGAAGGAGTCGTCCCGGCGCGGCGGTGCGAAAGTCGAACTCCCGCTGGCGGACCGCTCGCTCGGCCTGAACTACGACTGGTTCCGATAGGCGAATACATAAACTGAAGAGGTTCCCATGACATTGAGCCGCCGCCATGTACTCCGCTCCGCGGGATTGCTCTGCGCGAATGGGCTCGCTGCGCCAGCCTCGAAGCCGCCAGGATTCCTGAATCACTCGATTCGTCGCGGCAACGGACGGGGCGGATGGCTCTGGCATCAGGGGGAGATTCAATTCCTCCATCGTCAACTGGGCGGCGGAGTGAAACCTTTTGGGATCGCGCGGATGGACAACGGCGAAGTGATCCTGGCCGCCAGTTGGGATGATGGTTCCTCCGCCGAAAGCGCGAGGGACCGTGAAAAGCCGGTGATGGCCTTCAGCCGTGACGGTGGCCAGAACTGGAGCGAGTTCCAGTTGGTGGAAGGCGCCCGCGGGCGCCCGGTGATGTTCACAGACCTCGGGGGCGGCCGGCTGTTTTTTCAGACGGACCTCACCAATCCGATCCATCAGTTCTTCAGCGAAGACTACGGGCGCAGTTGGCCGGAGCAGCGGGTGCTGCAGCCTCCCAAGATCGAAGGCAGCTTCGCGGGCATTGATGGCTTCTTCGGTGGCGAAGGCAACGCCGTGGTGGAACGCGGCGCCAACGGCGGGCCTAGCCGCGTCGGCGTGCTCGGCTTCACTTACCGGAAAGGAACCAAGTTCCCAGCCGATCCAGCGGTCTGCATGCTGCGATGGTCCACTGATGGCGGCCGCACTTGGTCAACGGAAACGACTCCGCCCCAGTGGTACTGGAAGGAAGAGCATCAAGGCAAGACCTACACGCGGGGAATCAGCGAAGGGTCGTTAGTGCGGGCCGCCAACGGGTGGTTGGTGGCGGCTTTGCGCACCGACATGCCGTATCGGTTCGTGGAACTGCAAAACGACAACCTGGAAGGTATCGCCTTGTCGCTCTCAAAGGACGACGGGCAAACCTGGTCCCCTCTGAACATGCTGTATCGGGGCGGTCGGATGCACGCCAACCTTCTACGGCTTCCCAACGGTCACCTTGTCATGACTTACATCGTGCGACAGGATTACGAGGGGACTGAGCGAGTAGGCTACCGCCGGGGATGCGAGGCCATCGTTAGCCGCGACCATGGCCAGACGTGGAATCTGCGCGAGCGGTATGTCCTCGACGAGTTCGAGTACTCCGACGGTACGCCGTTGAGCCTTGCCTGCGGCCATCTCTCGTCAACGCTTCTCCCGGACGGCCGGATTCTGACCACCTACGGGAACTACTTGGCGAAGGCGGCCGTGGTGATCCGCTGGAGGCCGGCGGCAAGCTAAAAGAGTGGCGATCGGCGGTGTGGATCAGAGAGGTCAAAACTGGCCATTCCTATGCCCGCGCTCCCGCCTATTTCGTCCAGAACGCGTACAGGCTTCCCCGCCGCAGTTCGAATCGCACCTGCACGGCGCGCCCGACGAGCGTGCAGGCATCCACACGACGCCAGCGTAGTTCGGTGTCCAGCCGGTCTCCCTGCGCCGGGGCACAGTCCGACATTTCGAACCCCGGAATCGTCTTCCCGCTTGCCGCATCGAGGATTTCCGCGCGTAGTTCACCGTCCGGCGCATCCAGGTTCACGTGCAGCGATGCGCCGTTCCACGCCATCGGTTTTGTCAGCAACGTTCCTGCCACCGCGCCTGCATCGAGAGATACGAAGCCGTCCAGCCGCAGTTTGGCCAGCAGAATCGCACCGGTGTCTGGTCGCGAGACGTGGTCCTCTGACTTCACGTCGTCGGGATGATGCCGCCACTTCAGGCCGGTGTAGTAGAACCACACTTCGCCGTCCTTGACGATTGGGCGGTTGGCGGCGAGCAACTGCGCCGTGTCGTAGTTGCGTTCGCTGTCGAGCTCGGAAAGCGGCAGGAACTTCTCGCGGTTTCCCGTGCGGTCCCAGTGAATGAGATCGTGGCTCGAGGCAAGTTCGGTCATGCTGAACCCGTCGCTGTTCACGCGTGAGTTGCCGCTGTGGTTGAACACCGTCGGCAGTCCCACGTAGATGCCCTCATAGCGGAAGACCGGCAGGTTGTAGATGTCGGTGACGTATTCTTCCGGCCGGTGGAAGGCGGGCTTGCGCAGGTTCGGATCGCGCAGATGCAAACGCACTCGCTCGGCGCCCAGTTCCTGATCGTGCTGGTCGGCGTGGAATACCAGACAGTCGCGCGGGTCGCTCCAATGATCGAAGTCGCGGCTCACCGACAGGTACACGGACCGCCCATACGGGCCTGAGTGTTTCACCGTGGCGTAGTAGAAGCGGCGCTCGTCATCGACGTTGATGTACGACTCGTCGGCTGTCCGCACAAACGCGGTTTCAAGGATCTGCCACTTGAGCCCGTCGGCCGAAATCGCTGGATAGAAACCCGCGCCGCGGCCTCCCTGCAGGCAGCACAGCGGGCCCTTGTGCCCCGCCCCCTTGTAGCGCCGCGCCGGATCGGGATCACCGGGATCGTAAATCGCGTGGTTGATCGAAGTGCCGTCGCCGTGCTGCCGGAGAATCTCGCGGCCCGTGAGCGGATCCTTGAACTCATAGCGCGTCGCCGGCAGCATCCGGTCTCTTCGCTTCTCCCATTGCAAGCCATCGAGCGAGGTGGCGAATCCGCCGAGGTACCACATCATCCACTGCTTCTCGCCGGGATTCCAAAACGGGCCCGTGCGGAGTTGGATGCTGTCGCCTTCCACATCCGGCCGAATCACCGGGCCGTGTTTGCGCGGCGCATGCATCCGGCGGGTCAGGCCGTCCAGACGTTCCACCACGTGGTCGTCGAGGAACAGCTCTTTGCGCCCCGCCACCATTCGAATGGGGCCGGTTGCATCGAGCGGAAAGCCGGGAACGGCACGCAGAATTGCCCGGGCCTCGGCGCATGCGCCCACCGGGTCCGCCGCGAAGGCGGACTGGCACAGCAGAATCGTCACAAGAAGGGTCCGGTTCATGTTCAACCACTGTAGTATCTCTTCATGTGATCGCGGTCAGGCTCGACGCTGGAATGTCGCTGGAATGACGCTGGAATGATGACGCTGGAATGACGCTGGAATGATGTGGCAGCAAAGTGATAATGTCCCCTTTGAGCAAAGTAGAAATGTCCCCTTGACAGTCCCAGGCTGGTGGGATGACAGAGGGACAGCTACTGATGACGCAAGTCGATAGGGACCGGCTGGTGGCGCTGCGAAAAGCAGCGACGAAGACGATCACGCAAAAGCAGGCGGCCGAGGAATTGGGTTTGAGCATACGGCATGTGAAGCGGCTGGTGAGGGAACTCAAGAAGCG
>Ga0194131_10007975_pt1 | contig 14000 bp, 12 predicted proteins | sample TA2KigO120mmetaG_FD_148631 | JGI IMG/M metagenome (GOLD analysis project Ga0194131, IMG submission 148631) | Freshwater microbial communities from Lake Tanganyika, Tanzania - TA2015053 Kigoma Offshore 120m | ecosystem: Environmental > Aquatic > Freshwater > Lake | place: Tanzania: Lake... | reverse complement strand
GCTTTGGGTTTCCTGCGGCCAGGTCGAGACCATCGATTCCCAGGCGTTGGCGACACCATCCACTTCGCCGCTGTTAAAGGCCAAGCGGATCACGGCGCTGCCTTTGTAGCCGGAGACCACTTGCAGCGGCAGGTTGAGCGCGTCCTTGGCGATCTTCGGGATCGATTCGTTGGCCGAGCCGGGGCCGGTGCTGCCAAATTTCACCGGCGTGGGATGGGCGAGCCATTGCTCGATACTCTTGATGCCGGTGCGTTTGTGGACGATTAAAAGCTGCGTGTCTTGCGCCGGCGCGCCGATGTATTCGAACTTGCGGCCGTCGAACTCGATGCCCGGTTTGCCGATCAACTGATCGACGAACATCGTGCCGATGGGCGTTGCCATCGTCAGGCCGTCGGGCTTGGCGACTTTGTAGACGTGATTGACGCCGATCAGCCCGCCGGCGCCGGTCATGTTGTCGACGACGAAGACCGGGTTGCCGGGAATATATTTGCCCATGTGCCGTCCCATAATGCGCGAGTAGATGTCGTAGCCGCCGCCGGCGGCGAAGGGGACGATGATGCGGACGGTTTTACCTTTGAAAAAACTTTCTTGGGCGGCCAGGGGACTGAGCCACAAAAGAGATAGGACGGATCCGACGGATAGGACCGAGCGGACGGATCTAAACCAATTGCTTTTCATGGTGCTCCTCTTCCTCATGGCAGAAAGCTCAAGTCCATGAGCTGCTGCGGCGTGTAGTTTTTCGCCCGCGGGTCTTCCAGGATGGCGGCGTCGATGACGAGCTGGGTGCCCTTCACGGTGGGCCGGCCGTCGTCGGGCATGGCTTTGCCGTTGTTGACATAGCCGGCTTCGAGCGCTTCGCGGTCGGCCAGCCGCTGCAACTGCTGGCTTTTCTTGAGCGCTTCTTCCTTGTGGGTTTTGAAATAACGAATCGACTCGACGTAGGCGCGCATGAAGCGGCGCAGCATGTCGGGCTGGGTCTTGATGGTGTCTTCGCGGGCGATGATCGCGATGTGGGTGTAATCGATTTCTTTTTCGACGAAGTTCAACAGGACATTGTAACCCATCTTGCGCGCCACCACGGCTTGCTCGATGTTGAAAAGCGTGGCGTCGACCGTGCGCGCTTTCAACGCCAGCAGGCGGCTTTCCGGCGCACCGGCTTGCACGATCGTGATATCGCTTTTGGGATTCAAGCCAAACTCCTGCGCCGCCAAGCGCGCGATGAAGTCGGTGTTGCTGCCGAAACGGGTGATGCCGATTTTTTTGCCTTTGAGCTGGGCGCCGCTCTTGATCTCCGGCTGCGCGAGCAGGGTGAAAGGAATGCGGTTGTTCATGCCGCCGATGATCTTCACCTGCGCGCCGTTCATTACGGCGGCGAGCATCGGCGTGGCGCCGCCCATCAGTAAATCGAGACTCTTGCCGATCAACGCTTGAATCGTCGTGGCGCCGCCGAGTATCAAGATCGGCTCGACATTCATGCCGTGCTTGAGAAAAATGCCGGCGTCTTTGCCAACGTACACCGGCATCTCGCTGGAAAAGCCGTTGTGGGCGATGCGGATGGTGGTCGGCTCGGCCGCCAGCGCAACCGAGGCGATGCAGATGCTGGCGGCGAGGCTTAAGATGACGGCGGTTGTCAACTTGAGCTTCATTTGCTTGGCAACATAACCGAACTGCGGGCGCGACATCAACTCAAAGTCGCAAATGGGATTGCGGCCAAGTCGCAATCATATTGACTTGGGCAAGCCAAAAGCCATAAATTGCGCCCATCATGGCAGCCGACGAGAAAGCCGTTGCACTGGCGGGGCAGTCTCTTTCCGGTGCGACCGGGGAGCTCGCCGCGCCGCGAAAAAGAAGCGCGTCGAGCACGGCAGCGCGTACCCTGGGGCTGCGGGCCGTTTCGATTGCCGCCATGACATTTGTTTGGTGGCTGTTGACCTTCTTCTATCCGCCCAGCCTGATCCCGCTGCCGTCGAGCACCTTCAACGAAGTGGTGTCGATCATGACGAGCGGCCAGTTCTTTGCCGAGATGGGCGCGACGCTGCGCCGCGTCGGCGTCGGCTTCGGCATCGCCATGCTGATCGCGATTCCGCTTGGCATTCTCATGGGCACGATCAAATGGTTCGGCCTTTCACGCCGGCGTCTGGTCGAAAATCGTCGATGTGATTTTGCCGCAGCTGGTATCGCACATTCTTGCGGCGATTCGCTACGGTTTGGGCCTGGCCTGGAAGGTCGTCGTGGTCGTCGAGATGTTCGGCTTTAGCAACGGCGTCGGTTATCAAATGGGGTTCCCAAAGGGGGCCGAGCATCCCTTTGGTCGCGCGCGGGGTTAATGCCCACGTGCGAAATTTCGGGTTTATCGGCTGGAACGGTTTGAACAAGGAGCGCAGCGGCTTATGTACGCCCAAGCGGGTGAAGTGAAACTCCACTACGAAACCTTCGGCAGCGGCGTGCCGTTTATGTTTGTCTCGGGCACCGGCTGGCCGGGAGAGCCTTGGAAGCTAAAACAGGTGCCGGCGTTCACCGACAAGTATCGCGTCATCGTGTTCGATCATCGCGGCGTCGGCAAGTCCGACGCGCCCAAAGGGCCTTACTCGACGCGGCAATTTGCCCGGGATGCGATCAACTTGCTTGATGCCATCGGCATCCAAGAACCGGCGCATATCATCGGCCACTCCATGGGCGGGCGGGTCTGCCAATGGATGGCGATCGATCACCCGACTCGGGTGCGCAGCATGATCCAAGCGGCGTCGGGCTCCGGCTCCATGGGGCTGCCGGATTATCCCCGCGGTTTAACCGTGAACGCCACCGAGAGCTTGATCACGCGCGGCTACAAGGAACATATGTGGCATCACTTTCAAAGCAAGTTTTTCTTTCCCGAGGCTTTCGTTAAAGCCCATCCGGAAATCCTCAAAGAACTGTTTGCGACCTTTTGGGACAACGCGCCGAAGCTCGAACCCTATTTAGAGCATGTCATCGCCCGCAACCGCCACGAGACTGGCGAATATTTGCACAAGATCACCACGCCGACGCTGTGCCTCGTCGGCAGCGAGGACAAAGTCGACGCCGACACCGGCAGTCATGTGGTTACCACCGAGCACCTGCGCGACAATATCAAAGGCGCGGAGTACAAAGTCATCGATGGCTGCGGCCACGGCTTTTTCTGGCAGAAGCCGGAGGAGACCAACCTGATTATTCGAGATTGGCTCGATCGACACTAGAGCAGTCCAGCGCCGACCAAAAGACTTGAAAAGCTGGGAGACTTAGGGGCGCGCGTGTCAAACTGCTGGGCGGTTTTGCAAGCCCGCGGTTGCATTAGCTTCCGGGGTTCGCGGCAGCGTAATCGTGAAGCATGATCCCTTGCCCAGCTCGCTGGTGACGTCGATGCGGCCCTTCAAAAGGTCGGTGAATTGTTTGACCAGGTAAAGGCCGATGCCGACGCCGCCGTGGGCGCGCGTCGCCGTGGTGTCGAGCTGTTGAAACTTTTCGAAAATCGTCGCCAATGCGGTCTCCGGCATGCCGCTGCCGGTGTCGCTCACTTTGAACTCGATCCACTGCGAGTCGAGCACGCGGGCGATCACGGAAATCTTGCCCGCGCCGGTGAACTTGATCGCGTTGTTGATCAGGTTTTCGAGCATCTGCCGGACCTTATCGCGATCGGTTTGAATTCTCGGTAGATCGACTGGGATATCCCAGACCAGCTCAACTCTTTCTCTGGAGAACGAAATCGAGTAATCGGCTTTGAGATCTTCGAGAAACTCGCGCAGACCGATTTCCTGGTAATTGATCTCGACCTTGTCGGTTTCCATCCGGGTGACGTGCAGGATGCCGTTGACCAGCCCCAGTTGATTGCGTGCTTGCACGAGCAGGCGGTCGAGAATGGCGGATTGTTCCGGCGTAACATCGCCGACGACGCCGTCGCGCAGAATTTCGGCGCAGTTCATCATGACGTTGAGCGGCGTACGCAGCTCATGGGACATGATGCTCAAGAACTCATCTTTCACTTTGTTGGAGCGGCGCAGGTCTTCCGCCAGCTGCACGATGCTTTCGTACAATTGGGCGTTCTGCACGGCCACGGTCAAGCGTGAAATGATCATTCTCAAGATATTGCTGTCTTCATCGCTGAGGTCGTGTTCGCCATTCATGAACAATGAGACGAGACCCCAGGGTTGATGGTTGACGGCCAGGGGTATTTGCACCGCGCCGCGCCAGCCGCGCCGCTTGAAGGGTGCGCTCGCGCCGGCGCCGAAGCTGGTTATGGCAAAGTTGCAGGTTTCATGGTTGCCGTCGCGAGGGAAGTCCGCCGCGGCGGGGTAATCCGCCAGCTCATCGACTTCCACTTGCTTGACGACTAGCGGCTGAAGCGCGCCGTTCTTGTCGATGCGTTGGACGCACGAGCCGGCCACCGGGAAGAGCGATTCGATGCGTTGCAGGAACGAGCCGAAGATATCTTTCAGGTCGAGCGTCGAGCTGACAGCCTCGTCGATATCCCGTAGCATCTCCAGTTGTTGCAGCAAGCGCTTGCGCTGCACTGAATAATGAATGGCCCGCGCGATGGACTGTCCTTCCAAAATGCCTTTGACGATGTAGTCCTGGGCGCCAACACTTAAGGCGTTGAGAGCAATCCGGTCATCGACGAGACCTGTCAGCACCAGAATTGGCGTTCGCGGCGTCGCTTCGACCACGCGCTTGACCAGGTCGATGCCGTTGCCGTCCGGCAACCCAAGATCCAACAAGATCGCGTCGAATTTGGTTGTGGCGATTTTCTCTAATGTGTCGCGCAGTGTGGATGCGCAAGTGATGTTGAAGCTCTCATCCGTGACATCACTGAGCGTCTCGCGCACCAGCCGAACGTCGCCGGGGTTGTCTTCTACGAGGAGGAGTTGAGTGGTTCGCATAAAGCTGCCCAGCAGGGACTAACTGGAAGATTGCTCCAGCGGCGAGGACTTATTGGCAGACAGATGCGGATCTGGCACGTAGACCGAGCCTTCACGGCAAGAATCGCATTGCCGAAACATGGGGCGTTGGGCGCTAAACTGCATTGGCATACCAGCTCTGTTCATTCTATCGCCAAGTATCCGAGACTATTAAGAGAGTTGTCACGGCGCTGTCGAGGATTGGTCAGGAAGTTGACGCGCTGCAGTGGTCCTAAAGAAGCTTCCGCCCTCTCGGTGCCGCGCCGTCGAGATCTCTAGCAAAGCACCGCAGTTGGCTGAGATCTTACTTTGATGGGCGCGCCGTGCCCAGGTCGTCTCGTTAGCGCCTCGTTGCCTGAGAGAGGACCGCCACGATTGCCAGCCTTTTAACTAATTGTTTGCACTAACGATGCCGATTGAAATTTCTGAGGACGTTCAGCGCTCTGGCGCTAGCCAAAACCTACAGCTGGACGGGGGGACTTTGCAGGACATACCCAGAGTTGATCCTACGGGCATCTATCGTCGCGACTCCATGTCCGAGGGGGGTCGTTGGCCTATGAGAGGGTGTTCGCTGGTCAGGTTTGCAATTTGGCCTTCGTTGGCCGTGGGCTTGGTGGCGACGTGGCTTGCCGTGGCGGGGATATTGGCCCTGGGCGATCGCGCCGACGAGAGCCGGCAAGTGCAAACGCTGCTTGTGCGCCTCAGTTCCTACGGCAGCCGCATCAGCGCTATCGAATGGCAAGCAGTCGCTGAACAAAACCTCACCTTGGACCTAGTCAGCATGCTCGATGAAACCCGCCGGGAGATGAACACCACCTTCCGCGCGCTTTTGGCGCATGGGCTTGACCCCGCCATGGTGCACTCCTTGGAAGAGTCGTTTCATGCTCATTCACGCGCCGTGGTCGAGAAATTTCGATTGTTGGACCGCGGCGATCTGGCGAATATGCGCCGGGTTGATTCGGCTCGTGTTGCGCCAGCATACGGGCGGTTTGTCCGATCCCTCGCCGATGCCAACACTCACTATGATCTCACCGCGGCACGCACGCGACGTTGGGTGCGTCTTAGTATCGTGGGACTGGTAGCGGCCATGGTGAGTCTCATGGGGCTGATGATCTTTGTTCTCGAGCGAGCGCGCGGCAAGGCGAAGCTACAGCTAGCTGAAGTAGAGCAATCCGCACTGCGGCGCAGCGAGGAGCGTTTTCGCTCTTTAGTGGAGAATGCATCGGAACTAATTCTGATCGTTGATGGACAGGGTCGAATCGCCTATGCGAGCGACTCCGCAGCGACGCTGACCGGATTTACAGCTCCGATGTTGTTGGGGAGTCCGTTGGTCGGGCTGTTTCAAGAGGACGATGCGCCGGCGGTCGAAATGCTGCTGGGTAATCTGCCGGCGCAAGATGGCGCGCGGGGAGAAATCACAGGTATCAGGTTCAAGACCCAAACCGGTGCTTGGGGCATCTGCGAGATTGTCTGCGTCAATCGAGTCGGCGACCCGGCGATTGGGGGTAGGGTCGTGACGGTCTGTGATGTGACGGAGGAGCGACAAGCCGCCCAAGCACTGGAGCGGCAAGCCGACGAGTTGAAACGCTCCAACGAAGACTTGCAGCAATTTGCCTATGTCGCTTCGCACGATTTACAAGAGCCGCTGCGGATGATCATCGGCTACCTGGGTTTGTTGGTCAAACGGTATGCCGGCAAACTCGAACCGGAGGCTAATGAGTTCATCGGCTTTGCTGTCGATGGCGCCAAAAGGATGCGCGCGTTAATCGACGATCTGCCGGTCTATTCCCGTGCCGGGACCCAAGCCAAAGAAGCGCAGGAAGTCGACAGCGACGCCGTGCTCGATAAGACGCTTGAGACGTTAAAAATGGCGATTCAGGAGAACGGTGCGCGCGTCACTTATGACACGCTACCGTTGGTCCGGGCTGAAGCTTTACAACTCGGTCAGCTGTTTCAAAACTTGATTGGCAATGCCCTGAAGTACCGCAACGGCAATGTGCCGGAGATTCATGTCGGTTGTCGGCGCGCTGGCAGTTACTGGGAGTTTTCCGTGCGCGATAATGGCATCGGCATCGATCCGCAGTTTGCGCCCAAAATCTTTGTCATTTTTCAACGCCTTCATAGTAAAGAAGAATATCCGGGTACCGGCATCGGTTTGGCGGTCTGCAAGAGAATCGTCGAGCGCCGCGGCGGCAAGATCTGGGTCAAATCGGAACCCGGCAAGGGCTCGACGTTTTTCTTTACCCTCCCCGCGGAGCTTCCCGATGGGAAGCCCGAAAGACGGCTGGCAAAGCCGCTGGACCACGACTCCCTGCTCAGCGGGCCTGCCTTGTAACCAGCGCAGTCAAGCTCACAAGAAATAGACGAGCCGCAGCCTTGCTCGGTCTTGGCGATATGGATACAATCGCCGCAACGAAAGTTCCGCTCGCCCAGAGACCGTGGCGCAATTCGTTCGGATCCCTTCGGCACGTTCAGGGCTAAGGACAAAAAAGTTGCATGCTCAAAGTTCTGCTCTGGCTTTTTTGCATGAGTGGCTGGTTTTTCTCGCTCGGCAAAGTTGCCGCGCAAAGCCCCTCCGCTGAACTGGGTCGCATGTCCATCGAAGATTTGATGGACATTATGATCGCCAGCGTCTCGAAGTTCGAGCAGCGCCTGGCCGATGCACCAGCCTCGGTCAGCATCGTTACCAGCGACGACATCGCCAAGTACGGTTGCCGCACCCTGGCCGAGATCCTGCGCAGCGCTGCGCGGGCTCTACATTCGCTATGACCGCAATTACACCTATCTCGGCATGCGCGGATACGGCCGCCCCGGCGAGTATAACTCGCGCATCTTGTTGCTCGTCGACGGCCATCGCATGAACGACAACATTTACAATCAGGCTTTTCTCGGCAACGACTTCAACGTCGACGTCGATTTGATCGATCGGGTCGAAGTTATCCGCGGCGCGGGCTCCTCGCTCTGCGCCACCAACGCGTTTGTCGGCATCATCAACGTCAAAACCAAGAGCGGCGAAGCCTTCAAAGGCGCCGAAGTCGCGGCTGAAGGTGGCCGGTTTGCAAGTTACAAGGGGCGGGTCACCTATGGCGACAAATTTGCGCACGGCCTGGACTTGCTGATCTCCGGCAGCCGCTCCGGGAGCCGCGGCGACGAGCGGCTCTACTACCCGGAGTTCAACGATCCCACGACTTACTTTGGCATCGCTCGGCGCCAAGATAGTGAAAGCGCCGGCAATGTTTTCGGCCGTCTGTCCTATGGCGATTTCGCTCTTGAAGGCGGTTACATTAGCCGGGACAAAGACATTCCCACGGCGTCCTTCGACGCCGAGTTCAACGCGGACTCGTTTAGCGTCGATAAACGCGGTTTCTTCGACCTCAAATATGACCATGAGTTCGCCAATGGGCTGGGTCTTAGGGGCCGGCTGTTCTACGATTCTCTCTACTATCGCGGCAAACAGGTGACGAATTACGGCGGCCCCGTCGGCGTCCAAACCAACCGCGACATCGGCAATACCCAGGGATTTGGCGACGAATGGCAGCTGACCAAGACCGTGTTCGATAAACACAAGCTAATTTTTGGCGGCGAGTATCGCTATTCGTACAAGCTCGACCAACGCAACTTCGACGTGGAAGAGTATCTAAATGAGCAGCGCACGACCGGCAGTTGGGCGCTGTTTCTGCAAGACGATTTCGAAATCTTGAAGACCTTGCGGTTAAACGCCGGCGTGCGCTGCGACCGCTACTATACCGTTGGCGGCACGGTCAATCCGCGCGTGGCGCTGATTTATCAACCGGTGGAAAGCTCGATTTTTAAGCTCATCTACGGTCAAGCGTTTCGCGCCCCCAACGCCTATGAGCTCTATTGGAGCTCTCCCGGCGCCACCAAGGCCAATAGCAGTTTGAAGCCGGAGACCATTCGCAACGTCGAGTTTCTTTACCAGCAGCTGCTGGGCCCCAACGTCTGGGCCACGGCGAATATTTACTACCACCGCATTCGCGATCTCATCACTCAAGAAACCGATCCGGAGGACGGTTTGCTAGTCTACCGCAACATGGGGCGAGTCACCGGCCGTGGCCTCGAGTTGGAGGTCGAAGGGCGCTGGGGCAAGGGACTTCACGGCAGGCTGAGCTACACACTGCAGCAAACCCAGTCCGTAGAAACCGACAAAGTCCTTGCCAACTCGCCAACCCACTTGATCAAGCTAAACGGCAGCGTGCCGCTCTACGAAGACAAGCTCTTTCTCGGCCTCGAGCAGCAGTTTACCAGCGACCGGGTGACCTTGGCGGGGAAGCAGGCGCGGGATTATTTCCTCACCAACGTGACGCTTTCCGGCAAGAATTTTCTCAAAGGCCTGCAAGCCTCTGCCAGTGTTTTCAACTTGACCAACCGCAAATACGACGACCCGGCGGGAGGTGAACATCGGCGGGACAAAATTCAGCAAGATGGGCGGAGCTTTTGGCTGAAGCTCCTGTACAAATTTTAATCTAAATGTTTCGTTGCGTTAAAAGTCCTCGTGAAGCTTAGCTCAGTAAAAGGTTTTGTAGCTGCCTCGATCGGCATGGCCGTAATCGCCGCATGTGTTTGCGCGCGGTCGGGTTCGGCCGCGTCGGCTCCCACTGAATACCAGCTCAAAGCTGCGTTTCTCATGAATTTCGCTAAGTTTACCGATTGGCCGGCGCATTCGTTCAAGACCCCCCAGAGCCCGATCAATATTTGCGTGATCGGCGATGATCCTTTCAAAGCGGATCTGGATGATACCGTTAGGGGACAAACCGCGGGCAATCGCGGCCTCGCCGTGCGCCGCATCAGCCAGCTTCAACCAGGAGACAATTGCCATATCTTGTTCGTCGGTTTGAACGAGCGCGAGCGTTTTGAGCGCATTCTTGGCGCGCTCAAAAATCACGCCTGTCTGACCGTCGGTGAGGAGATGGAGTTTGCCCAGGCCGGCGGCATGATCAATTTGTTGGTGGAGGATCGCAAGATTCGCTTCGAAGTGAGCCTCGATGTGGCGGAAAAGGCGGGACTAAAGATCAGCTCGCGCCTGTTGAAACTCGCCAAAACCGTGCGCGATCGGAGGAAGAACTGACTTGCGTCCTCTGAGCAAGCTTTCGATCAAGCACAAGCTGACGCTGCTTGTCGTCCTGACCAGCGTCACGACCTTGTTTTTTGCCGGGGCCAGCTTCCTGGCCTACGAGTTTCTGGCCGCGCCGCGAACCATTGCCAGAAACCTTGCCTCCATCGCCAGTGTCGTCGGCCATAACAGTACGGCCGCTCTAGTTTTCGAGGATCAAGGGGCAGCGCAAGATACGCTCAATGGCTTGCGAGCAACGACCAGCATTGCCTGGGCCTTTATTTACCGCAGCGATGGCAGCGTCTTTGCCGGTTACCGGCGCGATGCCCGAGAGGTGGCGGCGCCACAGTGTCCACTGGAGTTCGCCGATTTCCGCACCATGGACGGCGGCGTCGAGTTATGCAGCCCCGTTAAGTACCATGGCAAAGTTGTGGGCGCCATTGGTTTGCGCGCCGATTTGAGCGAAGCTTATGCCCGTTTGTGGAATTATGTGCTGCTCTCGTTCGCGGCCTTGGCGCTATCTTTGCTCGCCGCCTTGGCGATATCGCGGAGCGCCCAACGGCGCGTGTCGCAACCGATCATGGCTCTGACCGATGTCGCGATGAAGGTTTCGCAGCAGCAGAACTATTCGGTGCGCGCGCAAACCACCAGCCAGGATGAGATTGGCACGCTCGTCAACGGCTTCAACGATATGTTGCAGCAAATCGAGAGGCGTGACGGCGAGCTCAAAAAGACTCAGAGCGAGCTCCAGCAGCGGGTCGATGAGCTGCAGCACGAAGTGGCCGAGCGGCGCCGCGCCGAAGAAACCCTCGCGGGTAAGACCATCGAGCTGCAGCGCTCCAACGCCGAGCTGGAACAGTTCGCCTACGTCGCGTCGCATGATTTGCGTGAACCGCTGCGCATGATCACCGGCTATACCCAACTGTTGGAGAAACGTTACCGCGCGCAGCTCGATGCAACGGCGCAGGACTACATCGACTTCGCGGTCGACGGCGCCAAGCGCATGGAAGCGCTGATCATCGATCTCTTGACCTATTCGCGGGTTGGCACTAAGGGCAAGGCGTTTGCGGCGGCGGACATCGAGGCGTTGTTCGCGACGACGCTCAAGAGCCTGTCCATTGCGATCGAAGAGAGCGGCGCGAAGGTCACCCACGATCCGTTGCCGGTCATGTGGTGCGACGGTGCCCAGGTCGGCCAGCTGCTGCTGAATTTGATCGGCAATGGCATCAAGTACCACGACACCCGGATTCCGAAAATTCACCTGTCGTGCAAGCGCGACGGTGATCAATGGCTGTTTGCCGTGAGCGACAATGGCATTGGCATCGAAGCGCGCTACGCGGAGCGGATTTTCGTCATTTTTCAACGTCTGCATACGCGCGATGAGTATCCGGGGACCGGCATCGGCCTGGCGGTTTGCAAGAAGATCGTAGAACGCCATGGCGGCCGCATTTGGCTGGAATCTGAACCCGGACGCGGGTCGACATTTTATTTTACAATCCCCGCTGCGGCGGTGGAGACGGAGCTGCGGCCCGAACTATGACCAAACGGCAGATTCTGCACGTTGAAGATAATCACGGCGATGTACGTTTGGTGCAGGAAGCGTTGCAAAATGCTCGCTATGACTATCAAGTCACGGTGGCACGCGATGGCGTCGAAGGATTGGACTGCCTGCACCGGCGCGGCGGTTTCGCCGCGACGCCGCGGCCTGAGCTGATCTTGCTCGACCTCAATTTGCCGCGTAAAAGCGGTTATGAAGTGCTCTCGGAGATCAAGCACGACAAAGCGCTGCGGACAATTCCAGTGATCGTCTTTACTAGCTCCGCTGCCAGCGCCGATATTCTCAAGGCCTACGAGATGGGCGCTAACTGTTACGTTACAAAGCCGAGCGATATCGACGATCTTTTCCACATTATCAAAGCCATCGAAGCCTTTTGGTTCGATGTTGCCGTGCTAGCCTCGAAACTGGCCGAATAGCCGTTTCTAACAAACGCGACGAAAAGACCCGATCGGGTTGCGCAATGCGCCTCAACTTCGCTATGGTGTTGGGGGCATGGGAATTTGGTATTGCCGTTGATGGCTTGCAGCCAAACGCCGGTGCCGCGGCACGACCAAGCTAAAACTACTTGAGAATCTACTTGCGATGACCCATAAGGGCAGGCTGTTGTTGGTGGAAGATAACGCGGGGGACGCACGGCTCCTGCGCGTTGATCTGGACGGGGCGACGAGCGACAAGTTTGCCTTCGAGATTGTTCACGTCATTCGGTTGTCGGAGGCTTTGGCGCAGCTCCACGCCGCGCACTTCGACTTAGTGCTCCTCGATCTATCGCTTCCTGACGGCTGGGGCATGGACACCGTGGCGCAGGTGCGAGCGGCGTGTGCCTCGGTGCCGATCGTTATTCTCACCAGCCTTGACGATGAAGACGTCGCCATTGAAGCCATGCGTCTGGGCGCCCAAGACTACCTTATCAAAGGGCAGGCGAGCGGCCACATGCTGGCCCGCGCCATTCGCTACGCCATCGAACGCCAGGACCTGAATGCGCGCCAGGCGGTGCTCCAGGATGTCAACCAAGCGATCACCTCGACGCTCGACCTAAGAGCCGTGCTCGATAAGTTTCTCGATAAGGTGATGCAGCTCCTGCCGGGGTTCGCCGTCACCATACGGTTGCTCAACCATGACACCGGTCTGCTGGAACCGCTTGCCTGCAGGGGTATCGACGAGGTGACTTTCAAGCGACCTTTGTCGGCCGATCTATCGGGACGGGCGCGCGAGATTCTAAACGCCCGCCGCTCGATGGTGATTGAAGATCTGCGCAGCGATCCGCGTCTGGGCAACTCTGAATTCATTATCAACAACGGCTTGATTTCGTGGGTTGGCGTTCCGCTGATTGCCAAGGGTGAAAGCCTGGGGACGATCAGCTTCTACACGACAGAGCGGTGTGAGTTGACGCCGGAGATTGTCCGTTTCCTGGAAACACTGGCGAACCAAGCGGCGGTGGCGATTTAAAACTCGCAGCTCTACGAGCGGCTTAAGAGCACCAACGAGACGCTGGAAAAGGCGCTTGAGGTCAAAGGCGTTTTGGTCGGCGTCTTGGGGCATGAGCTGAAAACCCCTCTCCAGGTGATCATGGGAGCTTCCAGCTTGTTGTCGAGCGGCATGTGCGGCGAGCTGAGCCGCGATCAGGCGCAGCGCGTGGCAGCCATCGAGCGCGGCGCCGATGAGCTGCTGCAGCTGATCGACAGCACCGTCACCATGGCGCGGTTGGACCAGGGCGATGGCCGGTCGCGTTTTGTCGTCTCCGACGTGGGTGTCGGCGATTTGCTGATACAAATCAAGGGTGAGTTTAGCGACGCCTTTGAGAAAAAGGGCGTGACCCTGGTGATCGATCCGGTGGAGCCGGAATGCCTTATCAAAACCGATTTGATCAAACTCAAGGAGATTCTGCGGAACCTGATCGAAAACGCGCGTAAGTTTACGCAGCAGGGCAAGGTTGAAGTCCGCTTCGCGCCCCGTGAAGGTGAGGCGCGCGTGGAATTTGTCGTCAGCGATACCGGGATCGGTATTGCCAAAGACGATCTGCCGAAAATTTTCGAGCTTTTCTTTCAGGCCGAAACCAGCACCGTCGAACACGCCAGCGGCGGGCTCGGGTTAAACATCGTCAAACGGCTGGTAACCGCCATGTCGGGTGAAATTACCGTCGACAGCGAAGTCGGGCACGGCACGGCGTTTCACATCTATCTGCCGCGAGCTCTGCCAACTGTCCATAACTCCGCTCTAAGCCTACGAGGGTTTCAAAACCTGTAGCGTTTTGAGGAAGTTTTAGTGTATTGGGATTCGCCCATTGGGCGAGTTTTTTCTAGAGTTTTATCTGGTTAGTGTTTTACTTTTCAGACATGTCATCCGATCGAATCCAAACCCAACGGCGCCGCCGTCGTTTGCGCGAAGAGCTGCGGGCGCTGAGCTTTGAGCCGCTGATGCGCGGCACTGTGGTGGAGCGGTTGCGCCGCTGCGGTCGAGCCAA
>Ga0194131_10007974_pt1 | contig 14002 bp, 15 predicted proteins | sample TA2KigO120mmetaG_FD_148631 | JGI IMG/M metagenome (GOLD analysis project Ga0194131, IMG submission 148631) | Freshwater microbial communities from Lake Tanganyika, Tanzania - TA2015053 Kigoma Offshore 120m | ecosystem: Environmental > Aquatic > Freshwater > Lake | place: Tanzania: Lake... | reverse complement strand
CGCGCCACTACATCGGCGATAGCCGTATCGCAGCGTTGTTCGATAAACCCGATCCGCATCGCGCGCACATCGGGCTCACGCAACTCCACCGGCGCCGAAAACGGATCCTGCGAGTCGTACCCTGACAGGACTTGAAACAGGATTTCTACGTCGCGCACCGTCCGTGCCATCGGGCCCGCCACTCCCAGCAACCCGCCCGGATGCGAGATCTCCGGATGATGCCCCGCCGCCGAAACACGGCCCGGCGTAGGCTTCAATCCAACAATGCCGCAGCAGTGCGCGGGCACACGGATCGATCCGCCGCCATCGCTGCCGACCCCGCCCGCCGAACAACCCGACGCGATCGCCGCCGCTTCGCCGCCGCTCGATCCGCCCGCAGTGCAGTTCAGATTCCACGGATTCGCCGTCCACCCTGTGATGTGATTATCGGTCTCGTAGTTGGCCAGAAACTCCGGGCAGTTGGTCTTGCCGATGATCACCGCGCCCGCGCGTCGCAACCGCCGCACGGCCGTCGAATCGCTGGCCGCGCGATGTCCGTTTCGATAGAGGCTGCCGGTCAATGTCGGCAGCCCTTCCATGTCGAAGCTGTCTTTCACCGTCAGAGGAACGCCAGCCAGCGGCCCGCGCGAAAACTCTTCCTCGTCAACCATGCGGACGAACGCCTTGAGTTGCGGCTGCAACCGTCGGGCCCGTTCCCGGTGTTCGGCGATCAGTTCCGAAGGCGTGATCTCACCTCGCCCGATCGCGTCGCGTTGTTCCTCAAGGGTCCAGTTACAAGCGCTCACTTTTTCATCGCTTCCAGAAGCGCCTTGATGAACGGGTCGATCGACCCGCCGTTGATCCATCGCAACACGACGACCAGGTCGTTCTCCGGATCGCAGTAGATGATGTTAGTGCCATTGCCGACGTGCGCGAAGGCGCTCTCCGGCGCGCTCGGCCAGGACTGCTTCGCCGTGTTCAAATACCAGTTCATGAAGCCGTAGGTCGGCTGCACCGGCGTCGGCGTGCGCGCCATTTTGATCCACGATTCCGGGATCAACTGCTTGCCGTTCCACTTTCCATTGCGCGCCGTCAGCAATCCAAAGCGCGCCTGATCCCGCGCGGCGATCCACATCCCGCCGCCCCAATGCGAACCGCCCGCCACCGACTGCACCATCACACCGTCGATATTGACCCACGAGTTTTCGTAACCATACCAGCGCCACGTTTGTGAGGCCCCGATCGGGTCCATGATGCGTTCCTTCAGCACCTGCGGCAGCGGCCGCCGCCACACGTGCAACGAACTCAACGCTAGCAGATTCACGCGGACGTCGTTGTATTTGTACGACGTGCCCGGCGCGTTGTGTTCGCGTTTTCGATAAGCCTCGACACCTTCCTTCGGCGGACGATCGGCCCAATCCGGCTTGCCCCACAACGTTCCCTCCCAATCGGAAGTCTGGCGAAGCAGGTGATCCCAGGTGATCTTCGCGTTGAGACCTTTCTCAAATTCCCCGGTCGTCACATATCGGCCAACGGGATCGTTGATCGAAGCAATCAGACCATCGTGAAGCGCAAGGCCAACGGTGGTCGAGACAAAACTCTTCGCGACGGAGAACGTCATATCAACGCGATGCGGCTCGCCCCATTCGGCGACGATGTAGCCGCCGCGGACAATGATGCCCGTCATGTCTCCCCGCGATTTGAACGGCCCGATCGCCTCGCCATACATCTCACGGCCGAAGCTCAAATCGTGGCTAAATTTCAAATCCCGAGGCGACTTCGATTCGCCGGCTTTCGCGATCGCAATCGCGGCTTCCAGCTTGGCGGCGTCGAATCCGGCCTCGGCGGGCGACTTCGTTTTCCAGTCGTTGTGTTTGCCAGGGTAATAGAGCTGGGCGAACAGTGCCGGAGCAAGTGCGAGAACAAGGATTCGTCGGGTCACCGAAAGATGCTATCAGGAAACTCGCTCGTAAGGAGCCCGCGCGCACCGATCCGCACTGGTCTTGGCGCCGCCGGCAGCGCTGGCTTCATCGCGGAGGCCATCGAGTATCCTGGAATTTGTGGAAGCCCTGGAGTTCACCGCCGCGCGGCGGCTTGTGATCGACACTGTACGAGCGGCCATGTCGACACGTGTTATCGAAACCGTGCCGCTCGCCGAAGCGTCGGGCCGAGTGCTGGCTGCCGATGTCGTCGCCGATCGCGCGTATCCGCCCGTCGATCGATCGATTCGCGATGGCTTCGCCGTTCGCGCCGCCGATATGCCGGGCACGGTCAGCGTAATCAGCGAAGTGCGCGCGGGCGCGTCGTTCGAGGGCGAACTGAAAGCCGGTGAGTGCGTGCGCATCATGACCGGCGCGCCGATTCCGAGCGGCGCCGATGCCGTCGTTATGGTTGAACACACACGATTCGAAGGCGCCTCGATGACGACCGATCGCGCTCCTTCGCCCGGTGAGTTCATCAATCGCGCGGGCTGCGAAGCGGATGCGGGCGAAGTGGTCATGCACGCCGGCGCGCGCATCGGTTACCGTCACGTCGCCATGCTGGCAACCGCGGGAATCGCCGAGGTTTCCGTCGTCAAACGGCCGATCGTTTCTATCCTGGCCACCGGCGATGAAATCGTGCCGGTCGAAGCGACGCCGCGCGATTTCGAAGTGCGCAATTCAAACTCCTGGGCGCTGGCCGCGCAGGTGGCCGAAGCGGGCGGAGTCCCCCGCGTTCTGCCCGTCGCGCCGGACGACTTGGACCAAACGCGCGCGCGCATCGAGGAAGCGCTGAACGCCGATATGTTGCTGCTTTCCGGCGGTGTGTCGGCGGGTGAATACGATTACGTTGAGGCCGCGCTCGCGCAACTCGGCGCCGAATTTTTCTTCACACGTGTGAAGATCCGGCCCGGCGCGCCGTTGGTGTTCGGCCGCGCGCGCGGCAAGTTTTTCTTCGGATTGCCCGGCAATCCGCTGTCGACCGCGGTGACCTACGCCGTCTTCGCGCGCGCGGCCCAGGAATTGCTGAGCGGTATCGCGGAGCCATCGCTCATGATCACAGAAGCCCCTATCACGATCACTCTCCGCGAAAAGCCCGGATTGACCCGGTTTTTGCCGGCGCATTTGCACGACGGCCGCGTGACGCCGATTTTTTGGAAAGGATCGAGCGACGTGCCTTCGCTGGCGAAGTCGAACTGCTACATCGTCGCGACCACCGAGCGCGAACTTTACAATGAAGGGGAACACGTTGCGGTGTTGCTCGCATGAGTAAACTCAGTCACTACGATCGCAAGGGCCAGGCGCGCATGGTCGATGTGTCGGCGAAGCCGGCGACACTCCGCACCGCGAAGGCGCAGGCGTTTGTGAGGTTGTCGGAAGAAGTGCTCGCCGCGCTCCCATCGAATCCGAAGGGCGATCCGCTCGAAGTCGCCCGCATCGCTGGAATCATGGCCGCCAAGAAGACCAGCGAATTGATCCCGATGTGTCATCCACTTCCGCTGTCCCATGCCGGCGTCGATCTCGCGATCGAGGATGGCGGCGTTCGAATCACCGCGACCGCATCGACCGCCGGGCCGACCGGTGTCGAGATGGAAGCGCTCACCGCGGCCAGCGTGGCCGCTCTAACCGTGTACGATATGACCAAGGCCCTCGATAAATCCATCGAGATCCAGGATGTATTCCTCCTCGAAAAAACCGGAGGCAAGAGCGGAGATTTCCGCCGCGCCCCGAAGCCGAAACCTTCAACCCGCCGCTAACATCCCATGAATATGAGCTTTACCCGACGATCGTTCGCCGCCGCCGCGCTTGGCGCTCCGCTGGTTGCCCAGAAAGTTCCCTTAGCAACCGCGGAAGAAGCGCCGCTGTTCCGCGCGTTTACGCGGCAGGTCATCGCGCCGACGACCGTCACCGACCGCAACGGCAACTACATTCCGAACCTGCAGCCGCACGAATTCCGGCTTTTCGATAAGGGCAAGCTGCAGAAGATCACGATTGAAAACGCTTCGGTTCCCTTGTCGATCGTGGTTTGCATTCAGGCCAACAACACCGTTGAGTCGGTGCTGCCGAACATCAGGAAGGTCGGATTGTTGTTGGAAAACACCGTGCTCGGCGAAGCCGGTCAGGCGGCGATTGTCGCGTTCGATCATCGCGTTCGCGTTTTGCAGGAATTCACGCGCGACGGCGATTTGATCACAAAGGCGCTGAACAAGATCAACGCGGGTTCGACAACGGCCGCCATGGTCGACGCGGTTAACGATGCCGCGCGTATGTTGTCCAGGCCCTCGCTGAAGACACATAAAAAAGTTGTGCTACTCATCGCCGAAACGCGCGACAAAGGCAGCCAGGGTAAGTTGCGCGATGCGCTGCTGGCGCTGCAGTTCGGCAATATTTCGGTGTATTCGCTGAACATCAATCGATTGGTGACCAGCCTGCTGACGAAACAGCCGCCGCCGCGTCCGCCATCGGTGCCATCCAGCGCGCGCCACGTTCCGGCCGGAGCGCTGAATACTCCCGACGCGACGATGGCCTTCACGGGACATTATTCCGGCAACTACATTCCGGTGTTAGTCGAAATCCTTCGCCAGGGCAAAGCGCTGTTTGTCGATAATCACATCGAGGCGTTCACGAAACATACTGGCGGTGCGGAACGTTCGTTTCTGACTTACAAGGATCTTGAACGTGTCGTGCAGGATATCGGCCAGGAGATTCAAAGCCAGTATCTGATCAGTTACTCGCCGTCGACAACCGAAGACGGGGGGTATCACGAAATCGTGGTTGAAGTGACGCGCCCCGATATGAAAGTTCGCACGCGCCCCGGTTATTGGATGGCGGCGATTCCGGATCATTTGAAGTAGGGTCGCGCGTGATCGAATTTGATCCTGCGAAATACGGTCCTCAGGTAGCGGCGTTGCTCGGCGACGGAACGCGGTTGATGCCGCTCGTTTCGCCTCGTTCGGGCGACCCGGAGACGGCAAAAATTTTGCGCGGCGAGGGTGTGTCAAATTTGCCGCAGGCGGCGTTGGCCGGGCTGTGGATTTATAGCGGATATTTTGAGGAAGCACACAGTCTTGCACGGGATATCCACAGACCCGACGGATCGTACTGGCATGGGATCCTCCACCGAATGGAACCGGACGCCTGGAACGCGGGATACTGGTTTCGGAGAGTTGGGACCCATCCCATATTTCCAAAAGTTCGGGCCGCGGCGAAAAATCTCGGTTACGATTGGGATCCGCTGCGGTTCATCGACGATTGCGACAAAGCGCCGGCGGACGAACTTTTGCTGCGCCAGGTGCAACTCGCCGAGTGGCAGATTCTGTTCGACTACTGCGTCCATTCCAAATAGTTCTCATGTCTACAGTCAAAGCAGCCGTTCTCACGGCATACGAAAAACCTCTCGAGATGCGGGAGTACCCGGAGTTGACGGCTGCCGGGCCGGGCGAAGCGGTGGTGCGCGTCGACATCGCGGGCATTTGCGGCACCGATGTGCATTTGTGGCTTGGGCAATTGCCTGTACCTTTGCCGGTTGTACTGGGTCACGAAACCGTCGGGCGGATCGAAGTGCTCGGCGAAGGGCTAAACAAAGACTGGCGCGGCAACGATTTGCGCGTGGGCGATCGCGTCGCTTGGGCGAGTTCACTGGTCTGCGGCGAATGTTATTACTGCCGAGTGAAGCGACAACCGACGCGCTGCGTAGCGCGGAAAGCGTACGGAATTTCGTATTGCGCCGATCACGAGCCGCATTTGCGCGGCGGATACGCCGAACAAATTCATCTGCGCGCGGGCACGGCGATTTTCCGCATTCCGGAGCATGTTTCTTCCGACGCCGTTGTTGGCGCGGGTTGCGGACTTGCGACGGCGATTCACGGCGTGGAACGTTGCGGCGTGGAGTGGGGCGATACGGTAATCGTGCAAGGAACCGGCCCGGTTGGATTGGGTGCGATTGCCGTTGCGAAGCAAGCGGGCGCGACGAAATTGTTGGCGATCGGCGGGCCTCCGCATCGATTGGAACTCGCGCGGCATTTTGGCGCAGATGAAACGATCGATGTGGGCGCGATGACGAGCGTCGAAGAGCGCCGGAAATTGGCGCTCGAATTCACGGGCGGCTTCGGCGCGGATGTTGTGATCGAGTGCGTGGGTTATCCGGACGCGGTGAATGAAGGAATCGAACTGCCGCGCGACGGCGGAAAGTTCCTGGTGTTGGGTCAGTATGCAAACGCGGGCAATATCGCCTTCAACCCGCACACGATCACGCGCAAGCAGTTGACGCTCCAGGGTAGCTGGGGATTCGAACCGCGGCACGTCGATCGCGCGCTGCGGATGCTTGAAATTCCGAAGTGGCACGATCTTTTCGCCGGCGAAATCACCGCGCGATATAAGCTGGCCGAGGCCAACGACGCGCTCGATACAGTGAGGAACTGGCGAGCGGGCAAGACAGTTTTGATTCCATGAAACATCTGTTCTGGATCGTGCCGCTTGCGTTGATCGCGGGAGCCGCGGGATATCTGGTGCAGTTGAAGAACGCCCCGCCCGAGGTTCGCGTAACAAGGGCGAAGGTTGGAACGATCGTCGATACGCTCGTCACGAATGGAAAAGCTGAACCGGTTTCGTTCGTCAGCGTGCGGGCGACGCGGGCGGGAGCGGTTGCGACCGTTCACGCTCGTAGCGGGAAAACCGTGGCCGCGGGGCAGTTGATCGTGGATCAGGATAACGCCGAGATTTTCGCGGCGCGGCAGGGCGCCGAGGCGCGCGTGGCGCAGATCGAAGCGGAGATACGGGCGCTCGAGGGCGGCGGGCGCGCGGCGGATCGCGCCGAGATCGACGGACAGATTTCGCGGTTGAACGTCGAGCGCGCATCGATCGATAAAGAACTTGGCGCAGTCAAGCGACTGATTGAAAAGAGCGCCGCGACAAAACAGGAAGCCCAAGCGCTGGAAGATAAACGCGCGTCGATCGACGCGCAGGTCCGGGCGCTGCAACAGCGGCGCGGGGTTTTGTTTACGCCGGGCGATCGGGGAATTTTGGAAGCACGGCTGCGCGAAGCGAAAACGGCCGTGGCCTCGGCGAACGCGCAGTTGGAGCGTGGCACGTTGCGCGCGCCGATCGGCGGCGTCGTTTATCAAATGGACGTGAAAGCGGGCGCGTATCTGAATCCGGGAGATCTGGTGGCGAACATCGGCGACATCAAGCGGTTGTCGGTGAACGTATATGTCGATGAACCCGAGTTGGGACGGGTTGCGCTCGAGATGCCGGTGACGATTACATGGGATGGGCTGGCCGGGCGGGAATGGACGGGACGCGTGGACCGGCTGCCGACGCAGATTCAAGCGCTGGGTTCGCGCCAGGTTGGGGAAGTGGTGGTGCGGATCGACAACGAGGACGGGTCGTTGAAACCGGGGGCGAATGTGAACGCGGCGATTCGGTCGCGTGAGGCGGCGGGCGCGATCATCATTCCGAAGGAGTGTTTGCGACGGGATAGTTCTGGGAAACAGGGGGTGTTCGTCGTCGAGGGCGGAAAGCTAACCTGGCGGCACGTGAAGATCGGAGTGGTTAACATCACGCACGCCCAAGCGTTAACTGGATTAGACTCCGAAGATAATATAGTTCTAGCGACGGATCAGATTTTGACCGCTGGACTTACCGTTACCCATCGCTTTAATACTAACTAAAGTGATCAGTACCTGGATTCCAAGAGAAATTTTGTCGGGAAGAAAGTGACAAACCGCTCGGAGATTGACTTTCGTCCTGGTAGAGTGGCACTATGCGCTTGGCGGCGGCTATGTTTGCGCTGGCGACATCGATCGCCGCGCACGGCGGATATTTCAGAGTTTCGACAGGTCAGAGCAGCGCGCAGGTGCAACTTGACGTTGCCCATTCGCACTACTATCTGATTACTCCCTTGGATATGAACTCGATTCCAGGAAGTCCCGATTTCATCCTGGGTGGTGCGTTCGTAATGAAAGCTGGCTCACAAAGCTCCCAGGACATAACGATGGACCTTTTCGAGGCTGCGATTCCCCTGCCGCCCATCACTGGCAGCGAGACGGTCATCCCAGCTGTTCCAGGCCCACCACTCGCCACGGCAACGTTTACTCATGCCCAATTCTGCGCCCAAGTGGCCGGCAACTGCCAGAGCTTCGCGGAGCACAGGTTTGACTTCCTGGTACCGCAAATGTTGGACCCGTTTAAGAACTACTTCGTGCGGCTTTCCTCACCACTGCCAGCCAACGCGCAGAACGAAGCGTACTTCATTAAGGAACCGAATCCTTACGTTTTGACGTTCACGGACGAACCGGCCCCGGTTCCGGAGCCGTCGACGTTTGCTCTAGCCGCGCTTGGCCTAGCGGCCGCCCTGCGATTCGCACGCCGGCGTTAGTTACTGAATGCGTTTGAGGGCGATTCCCGTGCCCTGTTCCCAGGCGGCGAGAACAGCCGCTCCGCTGGCCGCCAGCGACGGGAACCCACCGTGCGCGGCCAGTTCGTGTTTCTTGCCGTCGAAGGCAACGACCTTCATCCCTTCGGTCCAAGCGATGACCGGGTTGCCGGCTTTGTCGAGCACGAGCGCCGAATCCTTGCCGGCCCAGCCGGGCGCTTCGAACTTGGCGCCGTTGGTGTAGAAGATCTGGCTCTCGCGCCGCCAGGAGGTGACGACCGACCCGTCGGCCTTGATGGCGAGGCCGCCGCCGTCCATCGGACACGCGTTCAGCTTCCATGTGCCTTCGCCGACAACGTGCGACTTAAATGTCTTGCCGCCGTCCTTCGACACCCCGTGCCACATATCGCGTGACCCGCCGAGCCAGTTGCGAAACATCACGTGGAGGGCGCCGTCGGGACCGATCGCCGCCGAGGGATGACAACATTCGCAGACGTGGCCGTCGGGCGATTCGTAGACGAAGAAGTTCGGCGACCACGTCGCGCCGCCGTCTTTAGAAATCGACCCGGCGAGGCGCATTCCTCTTTTGCGCAGGTCGAGCCATGTGGCGAACAACATACCGTTCGGTCCGGCGGCAAGCGCATGCAGGCCCTCGCGAGCCGCGCCGGGAACGTCGTTGACCATCGCGGGCTTCGACCACGTTTTGCCGTTGTCGGCCGATCGCCACACGAACAACTCGCCGTCCTGCCCCCTACCTTTTGCGCCGGCGATGGCCGCGATGGCGATCGTGTTTCCACTCATGACCACGCGGGGACCTCTGTGCCGGCCGAGCGACGCGACGCCGCCCGAGCCGACTTTCACCGGTTTGCCGAACGTCGCGCCGGAGTCGGTCGACACGGCGGCGTACACATCGTTACCGGCGCCGAAGGCGACGACCGCCGTCGTGCCGGACATGGCGAGTTGCGGCTGGCGCCATGCGGGCGCGCCGGCGTCGGGAGTGAGTGTGAGAACAGCGAGGGCGAGTAGCATGGTTGCAGTTTATGCGAGGTCGAATAGCAGGATAGCGCTGTCTGCCGCGGCTTGTATATGTAGTTGTTGTTGATCCGATGCGGCGATGGCGTCGCCGGCCCCGAGATCATGACCGTTGACATTGACGCGGCCGGTGGCGACTTGCAGCCACGCATGCCGGTTTCCTTCGAGCGGGTGATCGACGGATTGATTGGCGTCGAGCTTGGACGCATAAACGAAAGTGCTTTGCTGGATCACCGAACTGCCGTTGCGGCCATCGGGCGAGGCGGCGAGAAAGAGCTTGTTGCGCAAGTCGGCATCGGTGAGAGGAAGGTCTTCGAAGCGCGGAGCGATGCCTTCGGTGTCGGGCTGGATCCAGATTTGGAAGAGATGGATCGGCTCGGTGGACGACGCATTGCGTTCGCTGTGATAGATGCCCGTGCCCGCACTCATGCGCTGCATTTGGCCGGGGCGAAGCACGGCGCGGTTGCCCATGGAGTCTTCATGTTCGAGTTGGCCTTCGAGGACCCAGGTGATGATTTCCATGTCGCGGTGCGGATGCCTGCCGAAGCCCGTGCCGGGCGCGATCCGATCGTCATTGATAACGCGGAGCGAACGGAAGCCCATGTGTTTGGGGTCGTAGTAGGTGTTAAAGGAGAAGGAATGGCGGGCGTTGAGCCAGCCGGCCTGCGTGTGGCCGCGCTCGTTGGCATTACGAATAGTGAGCATACTTCTTATTGGATTCGGGAATTGCGATTTGGATTCGGGCACACGGACCCTTGCGCGCGGCCGCTGGCTGTGATAAAGGTTTCGTCTCATGAAGCCTACTCACGCCCTGTTCGCGATCTTCACCGCGCTGCTTTCTTCATGTGGAGAGTCCGGTCCTAAGCCGCCCGCCAAAGGAACGCCCGCGTTCTACTGGGCGGCGGCCGGTGAAACGTTCAAGGCCGGCGATTACATGAAGACCAACGACCATTTGGAGAAGCTCGCGACCGGCGAGTATGCGGCGCGCGCGGTGCCGTGGCGGCTGGTTCTGATTGATGGCATGGCGCAGGGTTATGCGGATTTGGCGGATAGGTTCGAGATGGGCGGCCGGGCGAATAAGGCGAATCCGGCGCCGTTCCGCAGGCAGGTATCGGTGTATCGGAACCGGGCGTCGCAACTGGCATTGGGTTTCGGCGAGGCGCTGCAGAAATTCGAGAAGTCGAACCCGAGCGGGGACGTCGCGTTGGAGTTTGCGTTTCCGGCGGGCGCGGCCAAGCAGGTGGCGGCGTTGAACAAAGTCGCCGAGGGTTTGGCGATCGCGGACTCCGAGTTGCCGGCGACCGAGAAGCAGGCGCTGGAGCGCGCTGTGGTGTTGGCGGTGTCGCGGGCGGTCGGCGCGGGAGAGGATTCAGCGAAGGCGCGCGAGGCGTTTGCGTCGGGCGCGGCGAAGGCGCCGGTCGATGTGTTTTTGCGCGGCATGGCGGAAGCGGCGGTGAACCGCGCGGACATTTTCACGCCGTTGAAGGCGGATCAGCCGGACCGCTTTAAGTTTTTCTGCGAGCAGGCGGCGGGGTTGGCGAAAAAGCTGCCGGATTCGAAAGAGACGAAGGAGTTGAAGGCAAAGATCGAGGAGATGGTGAAAAAGGGGGCGAAGAAGCGGTAGAGCGTTGTATAGTGAGCCGTGGACTTTGCATTCTCCGAGCGTGCGCTCGACTATCAACGGCGGCTCCGCGCCTTCATGGATGAACATGTTTATCCGAATGAGAAGCGGCACGATTTAGAAGTTCTGGACGGCGACCGGTGGCAGCCGGTGCCTGTTATCGAAGAGTTGAAAATCAAGGCGCGCGCGGCGGGGTTGTGGAACCTGTTCGCGGAGTTGTCGAACCTTGACTACGCGCCGCTGTGCGAAATCATGGGCCGTTCGCCGATGGCGGCGGAGGTTTTCAACTGCTCGGCGCCGGACACGGGCAACATGGAAGTGCTGATGCGCTACGGCACCGAGGAGCAGAAAGACCGGTGGCTGAAGCCGTTGCTGGCGGGCGAGATCCGGTCGTGCTTTGCGATGACGGAGCCCGATGTCGCGTCGTCGGATGCGACGAATATTGCGTCGTCGATTACGCGGGATGGAGACTCCTACGTCATCAACGGGCGCAAGTGGTGGACGTCGGGCGCGGGCGATCCGCGGTGCAAGATCTCGATCTTCATGGGGAAATCGGATCCGTCGGCGGCGAAGCACAAGCAGCAGTCAATGATCCTCGTGCCGATGGATACGCCCGGCGTGCGTACCGTCCGCACGCTGCCGGTGTTCGGGTACGATCATGCGCCGCACGGGCATGCCGAGGTGGTGTTTGAGAACGCCCGCGTGCCGGCGGCGAACATGTTGCTGGGCGAAGGGCGCGGGTTTGAGATCGCGCAAGGACGGCTTGGACCGGGGCGCATTCATCACTGCATGCGGCTGATCGGCGTGGCGGAACGCGCGCTCGAATGCATGTGCCGTCGCGTGAAGCAGCGCGTGGCGTTCGGCAAGCCTCTGGCCGAACAGGGGACGATCATGGCCGATATCGCGACGTCGCGGATTGAGATCGAACAGGCGCGGTTGTTGACGTTGAAGGCCGCGTTCATGATGGACACGGTGGGCAACAAAGAGGCGCGCACGGAGATCGCGATGATCAAAGTGATCGCGCCGAATGTGGCGCTGCGCGTGCTGGACCGGTCGATTCAGGCGCATGGCGGGGCGGGTGTTTCCGACGATTTTCCGATGGCGTGGAACTGGGCGAATGCGCGGACCTTGCGGCTGGCGGATGGGCCGGATGAGGTGCATCGCGATGCGATCGCGAAGTGGGAATTGAAAAAGTGCGAGTAGTGATTACGGGCGGGGCGCGGGGGATTGGCGCGGCGTTGGCGGCGCGGTTTCTTCTTGACGGGCACGAGGTAATTACCGCCGACTTGGATGGCGGGGATGTGCGCTGCGACGTGTCTTCGGAGAGCGATTTGATTTCGCTGATCGACGGCGCGGGCGAGATCGACATATTTGTTTCGAATGCCGGGATCGGCATTTTCGGCGGAACCGAAGTTTCCAACGACGATTGGGAGCGGATCTGGAAGATCAACACGATGTCGCACGTGTGGGCGGCGCGGCGGCTGCTGCCCGGCTGGCTGGCGCGCGGGCGCGGGTATTTCGTGCAAGTGGTATCGGCGGCGGGGTTGTTGACGCAAATCGGATCGGCGCCGTATGCGGTGACGAAACACGCGGCGCTGGCGTTCGCGGAGTGGCTGCATGTAACCCATTACGACGCGGGAATTCGTGTGTCGGCGGTGTGCCCGCTGGGGGTGAAGACGGGGCTGTTGGATGAGGCGGTCGAACAGGGAGCTGGGTTTTTGCTTGATGGCGTGATCGAACCTGACGCCGTGGCCGACGCGGTTCTCAACGGCATTGCAGAAGAACGGTTTCTGATTCTGCCGCACCCGCAGGCGCTTGAGTACTTTCGCTTCAAGGCCGCCGATTATGAGAAGTGGCTGCGCGGGATGCGGAAGTTGAAATCGCAGTGGGTGAGATAATGGCCTCATGCAGGATGGAATCACAATAGCCGGGCGCGCCTTCGCGTCGCGGCTGTTTGTTGGAACAGGGAAGTACCGCTCGAATGCGGAGATGGCGCGTTGTCATACGGCGTCGGGCGCGGAGGTTGTGACGGTCGCGGTGCGGCGCGTGGATTTGAGCGGGAAGACCGAGTCGCTGCTCGATCACATTCCGCGCGACAAGTATTTTCTACTGCCGAATACGGCGGCGTGTTATACGGCCGATGAAGCGATTCGCACGGCTCGGCTGGGGCGCGAGGTCGGCCTTTCAAACTGGGTGAAGCTGGAAGTGATCGGAGATCCGGACACGTTGTTTCCGGATAACGAGGGCCTTGTCGAAGCGACGCGCGTGCTCGCGAAAGAGGGCTTTGTCGTGCTGCCGTATACGACCGACGATTTGATCAACGCGCGGAAGTTGATCGATGCCGGCGCGGCGGCGGTGATGCCGCTGGCGGCGCCGATCGGCAGTGGTCTGGGGATTCAGAACACGACCAATCTGAGGATCTTGCGGGAGAAGATTACGAGCGTTCCGCTGATTGTGGATGCGGGCGTGGGTACGGCGTCGGACGCGACGATCGCGATGGAGTTGGGCTTTGACGCGATCCTCATGAATACGGCGATTGCGTCGGCCGACGACGCGGTGAAGATGGCGGAAGCGATGAAGTTTGCGGTGGCGGCGGGGCGGTTGGCGTTTGAGGCAGGGCGGATGCCTCGCAAATTGTATGCGACGGCATCGAGCCCGTTGGAGGGTGTGAGCCGGTAAAATGACCCCGGTTTTCCGGTTTTTTCGCATGTTCGTGTTGGAGGTGCCACGAACATGCGCGCTTTGCTACTCTTCAGCCTTCTGCCCTGCGGGGCTTTCGCCGGGATACTCTACGACAACCTGGGTGCGGGCAATCTTTACCGGACAACGTCCACAAGACCGTCCTACACGCCAGGTGGATATTCGGAACTGGCCAGCCATTTCTATGTCAGCGAAGGAGGCACTCTAACCCAACCTTCGCAGCTAATGGGCAAAAAGAGCGAAATGTGGCAGGCAAAGCGGGCTAACCCGAATGCTTGCAATAGCGAGTTAGCGGCGGCGCGTGTAGTGCAGACCTAC
>Ga0194131_10007969_pt1 | contig 14008 bp, 10 predicted proteins | sample TA2KigO120mmetaG_FD_148631 | JGI IMG/M metagenome (GOLD analysis project Ga0194131, IMG submission 148631) | Freshwater microbial communities from Lake Tanganyika, Tanzania - TA2015053 Kigoma Offshore 120m | ecosystem: Environmental > Aquatic > Freshwater > Lake | place: Tanzania: Lake... | reverse complement strand
GCGGACGCTACAAGATCCTGCACGCCGGCGGCCGGCGCATTCAGACGGTGACCGCCAACATTGAGGGGCGCGATGACGCGCGTTTCGACACTGATGCGCGCGAGCGCATCGGGCGCGAGGTCAAGCTCTCGCCCGGAAACTACGTGGTCTACAGCAGCGCTGCCCAGGCTCAAGCCGAGGCGCGCGAAGATCTAATCGTGCATTCCCTGATCGCGGGAATCGGAATTTTTCTGTTGCTTTACATCGCGTTCAACAACCCACGCAATCTCGCCATCACCTTCCTCAACCTACCTTTTGCATTGATTGGCGGTGTATTGGCGGTGTTGGCGAGCGGAGGCTGGATGACGCTGGGCTCACTGGTGGGATTCGTCACCCTATTCGGCATCACGCTGCGTAACGCCATCATGCTGGTCTCGCACTACCAGCATCTAGTGGGAGAAGAAGGATTGCCGTGGAATCTCGACACTGCCCTGCGCGGTGCCGCTGAGCGCTTGCCCTCCATCCTGATGACGGCGCTGGTGACTGCACTTGGTTTGTTGCCACTGGCGCTGGGAAGTGGCGAACCGGGCCGTGAGATCGAAGGCCCCATGGCGAGCATCATCGTGGGCGGACTGGTGACGTCCACTATCTTGAATCTGCTCATTTTGCCGGCGGTGCTACTACGGTTTGGCCGCTTTATGGCGGCAAGCTCCGCCGGCACCGCGATCGCGGTGCCGTGATTGCGTTCACTTACGGCCTCTTCAAGGCAGCAGAGACTTGCGAAGTTCCTGGGACTCCAATTGCTCGAGGAACCAATTGAGCGCCGTCCCCGCCTGTTTGTGTTGCCAGGCGTAGCAAAGCCGCGAAGGCGGGCGCTGTTCGGCCACGATGACCTCCACCAGTTGCCCCATGTCGATCAAGGGGCGTGCTGACGACGGCGTCAGAAAGCCGATGCCAATCCCGGCCTGCTGAGCCTTGAGCTTGGACTCATAGGTCGACACCGTGAGCGCGTCGGAGCCGGCGCGCAGCCCCATGCTGCGTGCCGGCAGATCCCGGGTACTGTCGGTGATCAACACGGTTCGATATTTCGCGATTTCCGCGACGGGCACTGGGGTGGGCATGAGAGTAAGCGGATGGTTTGGGGGCGCGCACAGCAGCCAATCCACATCGCCCAGATGCTTGACATTCATGACCCCGGAGGGCATGGAATACTCCGGCGCACCAATGATGAGATCGGCACGGCTGGCGCGCAGGGCATCCCAGCACCCGGTCAGGGATTCGGCTAGCAAGGTGAGCCGCACGCCCTGTACGGCGTCGTAGAAGCGACCGATCAGCGGCAGCAGGCGATCAATAGGAACTAGGGATTCGACGGCAACGCGCAGTTCTGACTCGAGTCCGCGAGCGATTCGTTGGGCGCGAGTTGCGGCATCCGCCATCAGCGAGAGCAATTGACTGGCTTCACGCATCAAGGCGACGCCGGTGTCGGTTGGCCGGGCTCGGTGACCATTGCGGTCGAACAACTGCACGCTCAGATCGGTCTCGAGCTTGTGGACGGTATAGGTGATGGCCGAAGGACGCGGTGTAGTTCTTCCGCCGCCGCCGCAAAGCTGCCGCGGCGCGCGATGGCGTCGAGAACTTCAAGTGCCTCCAGTGATAATTTTATTCTCGACACGCTTCCCCCTTTTGAAACGGCCCGGCTAGTATGTCAGGTCATCCCTGAGGTTTCTGGGATAGACTTGCAATATGTTGTAACGACGAGGGAAAAGCGTGCTTGCGCGTGTCCCGGATGCCGTGCAGCGCGGTAGCTCGCGGCATTGCCACTACAAGCGGGTGTCGTCGCCTTCGTGCCTCTTCCTTGGAACTGCGCAGTATGTATTCTTCCACTGTTCGCTTCATTCTCCCCTTACTGCTTTTCGGCCTTGCGCTGACGAGCTGTGCCAAGAAGAGCGACGGTCCTGAAGCCAAAGGCGACGCCGCTGCCACCAAGGCCACCGTCGCGGCGGCACCGGCGAAGCCGCCGGGCGGATTGCCGGTCAAGGCTACTCTAGTCGCGCTCGGCAATGCCGACGCCGAGGTCAGTGCGGTAGGCAATTTGTTGGCGGCGGAGTCCGTAGTCATTCGTCCGGAAGTGGGCGGGCGCATTGTGCAGTTGAATATCAACGAAGGCCAGGCGGTGGCAAGGGGAACGCGGCTGCTGGCGCTGGATCCCGCGGAACTGGAGGCGCAACTGGCCGGTTCCACTGCCAATGCCAAGACCGAGATTCAACGCTATGAGCGCACCAAGGAGTTGTTCGACAGGAATTTCATCAGCCAGGAAGCGCTGGACGTGGCACGCGGCACCATGAACCGCGCCAAGTCGAGACAGCGGCAGGACGAGGCCCTTCTGGCCAAGACCGTGATTCACGCACCTTTCTCCGGGGTGCTCGGTTTGCGTCAGGTAAGTCTTGGCGCCTATGTCAAGGCAGGCGAAGATGTGGTCAAACTCGACAGCATCAGTTCATTGAAGATGGACTTTCGTGTGCCCGAGGTCTACGCCCCCAAACTCAAGCCTGGCCAGAATGTGGCATTGCGCGTCGATGCTTATCCCGACGAGGTTTTCAACGGCAAGATCTACGCGCTCGAACCCAGCATGGACGAAAAGACTCGAACGGTGATGGCGCGTGCCGAGGTGCCCAACGGCCAGACGAAACTGCGTCCTGGCATGTTCGCTCGCGTCACCGTGTTGCTCGAGTCCCGCGCTGATGCGCTGTGGTTACCGGAGCAGGCCATCTGGCCCCAAGGCGCAGATTCGTTCGTGTACAAGGTGGTTAACGGCAAGGCCATGCTGACCAAGGTCGAGATCGGACTGCGCCGTCCGGGCCGCGTTGAGATCGCCAACGGGGTGGCCGAGGGCGATCAAGTAGTAACGGATGGGCAGATGAAACTCAAGGACGGTGCGCCGGTGACGGTGTTGCCAGAAGCGCCCCCGGCACTTTCCAAGGCAGCCGGTTAGAGGCTCGCGGCTATGGTTCTTTCAGATCTTTCCATCAAGCGGCCGGTTCTGGACACGGTTATGAGCGTGGTGATCGCGCTCATGGGATATCTGTCCTTCAGTCGCATGCCGGTACGCGAGTACCCCAATATTGATCCACCGGTGGTTTCGGTGCGCACGGTCTATAAGGGCGCGACCGCACAGGTGATGGAAAGCTCTATCACTCAGCCGCTGGAAGATTCGCTGTCAGGCATCGAGGGCATCAAGGCCATCAAGTCGCAGAGCCGCGAGGAGGTGAGCCAGATCACGGTCACCTTCGTGACCGGACGCGACATAGAAGGCGCGGCCAACGACGTGCGCGATCGTGTCGCGCGCGTGCGCAAGGCACTGCCGGCGGCCACGGACAATCCTGTGGTATCCAAGATCGAGGCGGACGCTCAGCCGGTCATGTGGATCGCGCTCGCCAGCGATCGGCACACGCCCATGGAAATGACTGACTACGCCGATCGCTATCTGACCGATCCGCTTAAAGCGTTGCCGGGCGTGGCGTCTGTCGTCATCGGGGGAGAACGCAAGTACGCCATGCGCGTATGGCTCGACCGAGAACGCCTCGCCGCCCAGGGCCTCACCGCGCAGGATGTGGAAGAAGCGCTGCGCCGACAGAACCTTGACTCCCCCGGCGGCCGCATTGAGAGTACACAACGAGAATTCACCGTGCAGGCCCGCACCGATCTGCGCTCGCCGGAAGAATTCAACGACATGATCATTCGCGAGGTCAACGGCTACCCTGTACGCCTGCGCGACGTCGGACGCGCTGCGCCCGGCCCCTACGAGAACCGCAAGATCGTGCGCGTACAGGGAGAAGAGGCGCTCGGCCTGGGCGTTGTCAAGCAATCCACCGCCAACACCTTGGAAGTGGCGCAAGCTGCCAAGGCGCTGCTGCCGAAGTTGAGCGGCACCTTGCCCGAGGGCATGAAGATGTGGGTCGCGGTCGACACCTCACAGTTTATCGAGGCTTCCATCAAGTCGGTGTACCGCACCATTCTGGACGCGCTGATCCTCGTGGTGCTGGTGATCTTCCTGTTCTTGCGCGACTGGCGAGCGACCATCATTCCGGCCGTCACTATTCCGGTCTCCATCATCGGGCACTTCACCTTCCTGCACTGGATGGGTTTTTCCGTCAATACGCTCACGCTACTTGGCGTGGTGTTGTCCATCGGTCTGGTGGTCGACGACGCCATCGTAGTGGTGGAAAACATCCACCGCAACATCGAGCGCGGCATGAAGCCCTTCAAGGCGGCTATGACCGGCACGAAGGAAATCGGCTTTGCCGTCATCGCCATGACCATCACTTTGGCGGCGGTGTTCATGCCCCTGGCGTTTGCCCAAGGCCAGACCGGCAAACTCATGACCGAGTTTGCCCTGACCGTCGCCACCTCAGTGATCGTGTCCGGTTTCGTCGCGCTGACGCTCGTGCCGATGATGTCCTCCAGACTGCTGAGCGCCAAGCATAGCTGGATCTACAACAAGACCGAGGGTTTCTACCAGGGCATGAACAATGGCTACCAGGCTTGTTTGCGCTTCCTTCTGCGTAACGGCTGGATCGCTCTGGTGACATTCGCTGTCGCTATAGGCGGCGGATGGTGGCTGTTCAAGCAACTTAAATCAGAACTCTCGCCCGACGAGGATCGCAGCAACTTCTTGGCCTTCGTGATCGCGCCGGAAGGCTCCTCCATGCAGTACACCGACAGCTATATGAAGGAGGTCGAGCGCATGGCGGCAGGTGTGCCGGAAATTCAAACCCTGTTCGCCGTCGTGGCGCCCGGGCTGGAGCGACCCAACCCCGTCAATCTGGGTATCGCCTTCGCGGTCTTGAAGCCTTGGGAGGAACGGACACGTTCTCAACAGGAGATCCAGAAAGAACTCGGACCGAAGTTGTTTGGCGGTCTGCCTGGCGCACTGTCGTTCACCAAGGGCATTCCATCTCTCGGACAACCGCTGTTCTCCAAGAAGGTCGAGTACGTCATCTACGGCACCAGCTACGAGGAGCTGCAGGGCAAGGTAAACAAGGTGATGGCCAAGCTCGGAGAGCGCAAGGACCTCATCACCGGACTAGACACCGACCTCAAATTGAATAAACCGCAGTTGGCGGTGCAGATCGATCGCGAGAAGGCGGCCACCCTCGGCATTTCCATGGAGACTATCGGGCACACGCTGGAGATTCTGCTGGGGGGTTTCGACGTTTCGCGCTACAAGCACGAGGGCAAGCAATACGACGTCGTACTGCAGATGGAGAACGACAAACGCGCCCAACCCAGCGATCTTACTTCCATCTATGCGCGCGGCGCCGACGGTACCTTGCACCAGCTCAGCAACCTGGTGACTCTCAAGGAGACGGTGGCGCCCAAGGAGCTCAACCACTTCAACAAGCAGCGGGCTGCGATCATCAATGGCGAGCCGGCCGGCAACGCCAGCCTCGGCCAGGTGCTGGACGCCATCGACGAGATCGTGAAGACCGAACTCGGTCCCAATGAGCGCACCGACCTGGATAACATCTCGCGCGAGTTCCGCGAATCCAGTGGGCAGTTGTGGATCACCTTTGGTCTGGCGTTGATATTCATCTACCTGGTGCTGGCGGCACAGTTCGAGAGTGTTGTCGGGCCCTTCGTGATCATGTTGACTGTGCCGCTGGCCATGGCAGGCGCTGCGTTGGCAATGTACATCAATGCCAAGTTCGAGCGCGGTGGCACCATCAATGTCTACAGTCAAGTCGGGCTGGTGATGCTGGTGGGCTTGATTACCAAGCACGGCATCTTGATCGTGGAATTCGCCAACCAGCTACGCGCCAAGGGCATGGGCAAGGTCGATGCGGTGATCAACGCCGCCACCATGCGCTTGCGGCCCATCCTCATGACCACGGCGGCAATGGTGCTGGGCGCGATTCCGCTGGCCTTGGCCACGGGTGCAGGCGCGGAATCCCGTTCGGCCATCGGTTGGGTGGTGGTGGGCGGCCTGATGCTCGGCACCCTGCTCACCCTGTTTGTGATTCCCACCATGTATTCCTGGCTGGTGCGCAATGTTCGTAACGTCGAGGGCGACGATCAGGATGCCGGTGAGGTGCGCGTACCGCCCCTGGCCCCAGAGGCGGCCATACCGACACTGCGAAAGGAAATGCATTGACCAACGTGGCGCCGGCCGGAGGCGAGTGATCGACATGCTCCGGCGCTGGCTCATCCTGTTCATGGTCTTGTGGTTGCCGCTGCAGGCGTTTGCCGCGAGTATGCCGGTCTGCGTCCATGCGCTCGTCCCAACCGACGCGGCTGCCGCAGGCGATTCGCCCCCTTGCCACAGGGTGAAGTCATCCGAACCGATGCATGCGGACTCTGTCGCAGACATGGTATGCGATGACTGCGAGTCTTGCCACGCAGTGGGCGCCAGCGCACTGCCCCTTGATCGGCGCACGCCGGGCGGCGAACGCGTCAGTCTCTACGAGGCTGTCGCCCCCTTGGCAGCATTGCCTCTCCTCGTCCCTCCGCCGACGCCTCCGCCCACTATCTGAAGACCCCTTCCCACCCGTCACGGGTGGCGACGCGCCGACGCTTTCGGCTTGTCCCCGATAACGTCGGACCTTGTGTATATGCCACATCCGCAGCGATGTGGCGCTTCTCTTCAGGTGCCCTATGCCATTACTCAGAATGCTATTCCTCGTGCTTGGCGCGACGGTGCTGTACGGCTGTGCGCTGACGCTCAAGGCTCCCGATCTGCCGTCGGATCACCCGGCCAGGCCGGACGCCGTTGACAGACCCTTGCCCGGGACTACGGGATCCGATAACCAGATCGCGCCCGTCGCGACCCCGAGTCAGCCAGATGCTTCGTCCGTGGGGGGGCATGATGCACACAAGCACTAGCGGTGCAAGGCGAGGATGGCTAGCCGTCACGCTGCTGATCGTTCTGACGGGCTGTGGAACGATTCCGCCCAAGCCCGGATTCGATGATGTCGAGCAGCTGGCGCGAGACCGCACCGGCATGCGTGTGCAGTGGAATCAGGGCAGGCAAGAGGATGCGGCCACCGATCAGTCGGTCGACGCGCTGTTGCGCGAAGGGCTCACGGCGGATGCCGCCGTGCAGATTGCCTTGCTGAACAATCCAAGTCTGCAAGCGGATTATGAGCGGCTGGGTGTGGCCCAGGCCGATCTGGTGCAGGCAGGTCTGCTGATCAATCCCGTATTCGGTTTCTCCGTGCAGCGTTCCTCGGATACCGCTACCGGGACCGCGCGCGGGTTCAGTGTGACTCAAGACTTTCTCAATCTCTTCACCCGGCTTCCGCGCAAGCAGATGGCGGCCGCCGGTTTCGAGAAGACAAGACTTGAAGTGTCCCAGATGGTCGTCATGCTTGCCGCCGAAACCCGCGCCGCCTACCACCAGACCCAAGCGCTGACCCGATCCCTTGAGTTGTACCAGCAGGCGACGCGCGCCACTCAGGCCGCCGCAGATCTCGCCGGACGACAGTATGAGGCGAGGACCTTGAGCAAGCGAGATCATCGCCTGCATCAGAGTTTTCACGCCGAGGTCGAACTGGCAGTGGCCCAGGAACAAGTCGCGCTGCTCAGCGCGCGCGAGCACCTCAACCGGCTGATGGGTCTGTGGGGCCGGCGCACGGACTGGCGGATCGCCGTACGGTTGGCGGATCCGCCCTCGGCGACACCCCTGCTGGCGCCGCTCGAGTCCCATGCCATTGCCGAGCGGATCGATCTGGCGGTGCTCAAGCGCGAGCGCGATCTGGTACATGGCGCCTTGCAGTTCACCCGCGACTACCGGTATTTGAGTGCCCTCGGGGTGGGATATGGATATGAAAAGGACCGCGCCGAAACGCTGCGCGGCCCAAGCATTGAACTGGGCCTGCCTTTGTTTGATCGATCCCAGGGCACGATCGCGCGACTGGAATCGCAGCGGCGCGAAATCGAGCGCAAGCTGCAGGCACAGGCCGTCCACATTCGCTCGGAAGTGCGCGAGGCTCACGGCAGATTGGCCGCCGCGCACGCCGCCGTCGGTCAGTTTCGCGACCGCATCCTGCCCCTGCAGCAGGACATCGTGGGCGAGTCCCAGAAGTTCTACAACGGCATGCTGATCGGCGTGTACGACCTGTTGCGTGCCAAGCAGGACCAGATCAATGCCGGGCGCGAGTACGTGCGCGCGCTGGGCGAGTACTGGCAGGCTCACGTCGCCCTGGAGAAGGCCTTGGGCGGCCGCTGGCCGCGGGCAGTGGCAAACCCATAAGAGGAGATTGAGATGAATCGCAGACAATTGCTCAGATCCAGTGCCGCGCTGTTGACCGGCGCGGCCAGTGCCGCGACATTGCGGGTGGCGTCGGCCGAGGAAGCCGCGTCCCTCAAGCGCGCACCCCGCGTCAAGTCCGGCGCGGGTTACAACCCGGTTGTCACCCTGAACGGTGGCACGCTCGCCTGGCGCATGATCGACGGCGTGAAGGTGTTCCACCTGATCGCTGAACCGGTCAAGCGTGAATTCGCCCCGGGCATGGTGGTGAATTGCTGGGGCTACAACGGTTCCACGCCCGGCCCCACCATCGAATGTGTGGAGGGTGACCGCGTGCGAATCTACGTCACCAATCGCTTGCGCGAACACACCACCGTGCATTGGCATGGCATATTTCTGCCCAACGGCATGGATGGCGTCGGTGGACTCAACCAGCCGCACATCAAGCCCGATGAAACCTACGTCTATGAGTTCACCCTGAGGCAGAACGGCACTTTCATGTATCACCCCCACGCCGACGAAATGGTGCAGATGGCGCTCGGCATGTACGGCCTGTTCATCGTGCATCCGAAAGTAGCGGAAGAACCGCGCATTGACCGTGACTACGCCTTCATCCTGCATAACTTCGACGTCAAGGCTGGTACTGCCACACCCGATCCGAGCGTCATGACTGATTTCAATTTGTGGACGTTCAACAGTCGCGTGTTTCCGGGCATCGATCCGCTCGTCGCGCGCCTGGGCGACCGGGTGCGCATCCGGGTGGCCAATCTTTCCATGCACGAGCACCCGATCCATATCCACGGCACTGCGTTTGAGGTGACCGGCACCGACGCCGGCTGGATTCAGCCGAGCGCGCGTTACAAGGAGACGAGTATGCTGGTACCCGTCGGTAACGTGCGCGTCGGAGAGTTCGTCGCCGATGCGCCGGGGGACTGGGCACTGCACTGCCACAAATCCCATCACACGATGAATGCCATGGGACACGGCGTGCCCAACATGCTGGGCGTCGATCAAACCGAGATCGCGCGTCAGATCCGTTCACTCCTGCCCGAATACATGGCCATGGGTCAGCATGGTATGGCGGAGCACGCCGAGCACAGCGCCATGGGCCACATGTCGTTGCCGGAAAACACGCTGCCCATGATGACTGGCGAAGGTCCGTTTGGGCCCTTGGAGATGGGCGGCATGTTCACCGTGATCAAGATCCGCGAGAACCTTGCACCTGACGACTACAGCGATCCAGGCTGGTACGAGCATCCCGAGGGCACGGTCGCCTACCCAGTGGACGAGGAAGAACTCGCGCGCGTGTTTGGCTAGAGCGAATTGCTATCATCGCGCGGTGCTGATCGTCGACCAGTTGACCAAGACTCTTGCCACACGTCCACCCCGGACGTTGTTTCAGGGCCTTGACTTCACCTTGGCCGCCGGCGAATGCGCAGCGGTGACGGGCGAGTCGGGTTCGGGCAAGTCCACCTTGCTCAATATGCTCGCGGGTCTTGAGCGACCGGATTCAGGACGCATCGTGCTCGACGGAGTTGATCTCAGCGGGCTCGATGATGATGCATTGACGAGGCTGCGGCGCGAGCGCATCGGTTTCGTCTTTCAGGCTTTCCATCTCTTGCCCTACCTGAATCTTTGGCGCAACGTCGCCTTGCCACTGCGCTTGTTGGGGCAGGACGCGCGGCAAGCCGAGAAGTGCGCGCGCGAGATGTTGGAAAATGTCGATTTGGGTGCGCGTGCGGAGGACACGGTCACGTCCCTTTCCGGCGGTGAAATGCAGCGAGTTGCCATCGCGCGCGCCCTGGTCCACGCGCCCGTGCTGCTGCTTGCCGATGAACCCACCGGCAATCTCGATCCGGACAGCGCGGACAAGGTGCTGGACCTTCTGATGATCCGGACGCGTGCCCGCGGTGCATCCGTGCTGATCGTCACCCACTCCGAACTGGCGGCGCGACGCGCCGATCGCACCTTGACCCTGTCGCGCGATGGCCTGGTGGCGCGCTGATTTGCCGGGGGAGTTGCTCTGCGCGGGCGTCCGCCAGGATCGCGGACGCTTCACACTGGCGTTGCTCGCCATTGCGCTGGGCGTCGCCCTGGGCTGCGCCGTGCATCTCATCAACCGGCAGGCAAGCGCGGAGATGCTGCGTGCCACCCAGGATCTGGCGGGCGAGGCGCATCTCGTGGTGAACGGCCCACGAGCGGGATTTGACGAGAACATCTGGGTGCAACTGGCCCAACTGCCATTCATCCAAGCGCTTAGCCCTGCACTGGAACTCGACATCAAGCGCCATGACTCGGACGACACCTTGCGGGTCATGGCGCTCGACATCTTTCGCGCCGCGCAGGTGCAACCCGGTCTGCTACCGCAGACGACGGTAACCGATGACCGCGTCGCCGCGCTGCGCGCCGACAACCTGTTCGTCAGCGCCACCGCCAAGGCGGCCTGGCAGCTCGAGCTCGGTCAGTCCGTGACGCTGCAGGTGGGCACGCGCCCAGTCGTGCTGACAGTAGCCGGGCTGTTGAGCGCGCCAGGGGTCGCGCCACTGGCGGTCATGGACCTGGGCGCCGCGCAACAGGCGTTCGAAAAGTTCGGCGTGCTCAATCGCATCGATATCAAACTGCACGCCGATGCCGATCCCGACGCCTCGCTGCAAGCCATCGCCGCACGTCTGCCAGCAGGAGTGCAGGTACGAACCGTGGCGCAAAGTGACACGGTGGCTTCGAGGATTTCACGCGCTTACCGCGTCAATTTGAACGCGCTGTCGCTGGTGGCGCTGTTCACCGGGACCTTGCTGGTGTACGCCACATTGTGGCTTTCGGTCCAACGCCGTGCCGTGCAGCACGCGTTGTGGCGCGCGCTGGGGGTGACGCGCCGCCAGCTGCAGGGGGCGCTATTGGTGGAAGCGATCATCCTGGGCCTTGTCGGTGGCGTGCTGGGTGAGGCGCTGGGGTGGGCTCTGGCGCAAGTACTCTTGCAACTCATGCAAGGCGATCTTGGCGCCGGTGCTCGCCTGGCCGTAGCTCCGGGCACGTTGTTCTCGTGGCCGGTTGCACTGGCCATGGTGAGCGGAGGTGTGGTGTCGGCACTGTGCGGTGCCTGGTTGAGCGCGAAGCAGGCGGCGCGCATTCCGGTGCCGGCAGCACTCAAGGCGCAGGACAGTTGGCATTGGGAAACCCACGCGCGCGGTAGCGTAGCGGGTGTGATGCTGTGGGTGTGCGGCGGCCTGTTGTGCTGGCTGCCGCCTTGGGCGGAACTGCCCGTATTCGGCTATCTGGCGATCGCCGCCATGCTGTTGGGGACGCTGGCACTGCTGCCCGGCGTGGCGCGTGTGCTGTTGGGCTTGATCGGCGACCGCCTGCCTGTCGACCTTGCCTTGGCGGGCGCGCAGCTGCGCGGATCTTCGCGACAGGTGTCCATCAGTATGGCGGCTACCATGGCGGCGGTGAGCTTGAGTGTGGCGATGGCCATCATGGTGACCTCCTTCCGGGATTCGCTCGACGACTGGCTCGACCGCGTGTTGCCTGCTGACTTGTATGTGCGCGCGGGACAGCCGAATGACAGTGCCTTCATCGACGCTGACGTGCGCGACGGCATGCGGCGCATCGATGGCGTCGCTCGATTGCAGTTTCAGCGCAGCCAGATGGTCTCGCTGGCGTCGGATAAGCCCAATGTGGTTCTGCTGGCCCGTGATGGCGCGCAAGGTGAGTTGGCTGTGACGTTACCGCTGATCGGACCTTCTCCGCCACCCGCCCACGATGGCGTCGCCGCCGTGTGGGTCAGTGAAGTCGCCGCCGCGTTACACGGCCTTAAGACCGGACAGCAATTGCAGATACCGATCGCGGGCCGTGCAGAGCCCTTCAGGATCGCCGGCACCTGGCGTGACTATGCCCGACAGCAGGGCGCACTGCTCATACAACGACAGCACTACGTCAAGTTGACGGGTGATGAGCGCATCAATGAAGCGGCACTTTGGCTTGCACGGGGTATTGCGCTCGACACAGTGACGCGCGCCGTCAGGGGATTGGCCGCGGACGGCGCACTCGAAGTGTGGTCGGCGCGCGAGTTGCGGCAGTTCTCGCTCACCCTGTTTGATCGTACCTTCGCCGTTACCTATGCGCTTGAAGCGGTGGCGGTGCTCATCGGCTTGTTGGGACTGTCGAGTAGTCTAGGCGCCTTGATCCTGGCGCGTCGCCGTGAGTTCGGAGTGCTGCGGCACTTGGGCTACACACCGTCAAGAGTGCGGCGCTTACTGGTGGTCGAGGGCGTGTTGACAACCGGTACCGGCCTGGTGGTAGGTGCCGCGCTTGGGACGGTCATGAGCGCTGTGCTGATCCACGTCATCAATCGGCAGTCGTTTCACTGGAGCATGGACGTCACTGTGCCCTATGCCGGACTCATGCTGTTTTCGGTGAGTTTGTTGCTGACAGCGGCGATGACGGCCTGGTGGGCGGCGAGACAAGCCCTCGGCGGTGAAGTGCTGCGCGCCGTCAGGCAGGATTGGTAGCGTTCGTTGATCATGCATAGTCCGAACGTCATCGTCGTTTTGATTGCGATGGTATTGCTCAGCGTTGGAGTGGCCGCTCGGGAGCCTGCCTATCCCATCGTGCGCGAGGGCCACACACTGGCATTTCCGCTTGATCACGGCGCCCATCCAGCGTTCCGTACCGAGTGGTGGTACATCACGGCATGGTTGAAAGACGAGCGAGGTCGGGAGTTCGGCGCGCAGATCACGTTCTTTCGTCACCGGCCCGGTGTGCAGGAGGACAATCCCAGCCGCTTCGCGCCTTCACAACTGCTGTTCGCACATGCCGCGGTGACGGACTTGAGGGCGGGCCGCTTGCTGCACGATCAGCGCGCCGGCCGTGTCGGATTCGGTGTCAACCAAGCTCGCGAAGGCGACACCGATGTGCGTCTGGAAGGCTGGCGGCTGGTGCGGCAAAACGATCGCTATGTCGCAACACTCAAGGCGGCGCGCTTTGAGTTCGATTTGCGCTTTCAACGTACGCAGCCGGTACTGATGCAAGGCCGATCGGGTTTTAGTCAGAAGGGCCCGGTGCTCACGCAGGCGAGTTACTACTACAGCCTGCCACAGCTCGCGGCCAGCGGGCGCATCACGATCGACGGACAACCCTATTCGGTCACCGGTACCGCCTGGCTGGATCACGAATGGTCCAGCGAAATCATGGCGGCCCAAGCCGTCGGCTGGGATTGGGCCGGAATAAACCTGACTGATGGCGGCGCGCTGATGGCATTCAGGCTTCGCGATGTCGAGGGCAATGCGGTCTGGTCAAGTGCGACATTGCGTGAGCGCGATGGCCGGGTGGAGACATTCGGCCCGGACCAAGTGGAGTTCAGCCCGTTGCGCCAATGGCAATCAGGGCGAACTGGCGCCAACTATCCTATTCACATGAAGATGCGTGTGGCCGGGCGCAGTATCGAGTTGCAACCGGCGATGGATGACCAGGAACTCGATGCGCGCAACAGCACAGGGACGGTGTATTGGGAAGGCGCGGTGCGCGCGATGGAGATGGGTCGTGAGGTGGGAAGGGGGTACCTGGAACTGACCGGATACTGGAAGAAACTGAATCTGTAAGGCAGGAGCGAAGCTCCTTCCGGGCGATTTGTGCTTATCGTGCAGCGCCGCTTGTTATTGAGGATGCCAGAGCGCACACGGGCTGCGCGTACGCCACCCGTCGAATGCTCCCATTCGGTGAGAAAATGCTCAGGCACGTGTTCTGGGCAAGGTGGGAGGTGACCATGCAAGCTGGATTTCGGTGGATGAC
>Ga0194131_10007968_pt1 | contig 14009 bp, 13 predicted proteins | sample TA2KigO120mmetaG_FD_148631 | JGI IMG/M metagenome (GOLD analysis project Ga0194131, IMG submission 148631) | Freshwater microbial communities from Lake Tanganyika, Tanzania - TA2015053 Kigoma Offshore 120m | ecosystem: Environmental > Aquatic > Freshwater > Lake | place: Tanzania: Lake... | reverse complement strand
TGCGACGGCGCCGACGACTTCGATCGCGACGGCGACGGCTACGCCAGCGACAGCTACGGTGGCGACGACTGCAACGACGGCGATCCGGCCATCAATCCCGGCGCGGCCGACGTGCCTTACGACGGCGTCGACCAAGACTGCGACGGGTCGAGCGAGTACGACGTCGATGGCGACGGCTGGGTGGGCAGCGACGCGGGCGGTTCCGACTGCGACGACGACGACGCCGCGATCAATCCCGGCGCCACCGAGAGCTACTACGATGGCGTCGACCAGGACTGCGACGGCGAGAGCGACTACGACCAGGACGGAGACGGCCAGGACGCCGAGTTCGCGGGCGGCGCCGACTGCGACGACACCAGCGCCCGCGTGTACCAGGGCGCCTCCGACACCTGGTACGACGGCATCGACAGCAACTGCGACGGCGAGAGCGACTACGATCGCGACGGCGACGGCTACGACAGTAGCAGCTACGGCGGCACCGACTGCAACGACAGCAGCATGCTGGCCTACCCCGGCGCCCCGGACACCTGGTACGACGGCACCGACAGCGACTGCGCGGGCGACAACGACTACGACCAGGACGCGGACGGCTTCCGGTCGAGCGCCTACGGCGGCACCGACTGCGACGACCTCGACGACAGCACCTACGTGGGCGCGCCCGACTCCTGGTACGACGGCGTCGACAGCGACTGCGACGGGGAGAGCGACTACGATCGCGACGGCGACGGCTACGACAGCGACAGCTACGGCGGCACCGACTGCGACGACTTCGACGACAGCGTGTCGCCGGGCGAGGCCGAGATCTGGTACGACGGCGCCGACGGGGACTGCGACGGCCTGTCGGACTACGACCAGGACTACGACGGCCGCACCGCCGAGGACTACGGCGGCACCGACTGCGACGACGAAGACGACACCGTGTACCCGGGCGCCGCCGAGGCCCGCGACGCGGTCGACAACGACTGCGACGACATCTGCGACGAGGGCGTGCTCTCGGCCGGCGACCTCGTCATCACCGAGATCATGCCCAACCCGGCCACCCCGGTGAGCGACACCTACGGCGAGTGGTTCGAGATCTACAATCCCGGCGCCACCTCGGTGAACCTCTGCGGCTGGGAGGTGTACGACCGCGACAGCGACAGCACCAACTTCGTCGACGACTTCGTCATCACCCCGGGACAGTACGCGCTGGTGGTGAAGGACTGGGCGAGCGGACTCAACGGCGGCCTCACCCCGGACATGGCCCTCCAGGCGATGGTGCTCGCCAACGGCGACGACGAGGTGGCGCTCGGCGACACGGTCCGCGAGATCGACGCGGTGGAATGGACCACCAGTTCCGCGGGCTGGCCCATCGCCGCCGGCTACTCGATGGCCCTCGACCCCTCCGCCACCGACGCCACCGACAACGACGACGTGGGCAACTGGTGCGCCGGGAGTTCGCTCTATTACTCCGGGAACCTGGGTACGCCGGGGGCGGTGAATGACCCTTGTTAGTCCGGCTCTAGGCCGTAGGGGCTAGGCAGTAGGGGCGGCCGGGCTCCTGGCGGCAAGCGAGCAGCACGAACAACATCGATGAAGTCTACCCGGCCCGCCTCCTCCCCCTCAGCAGCCACGCCGCCACGACCCCGCCCCAGGGCGACACCGGGGTCCCGAGGCCGCACTGCCGCTGCACCGGGGGCGACCAGTCGTCCACGTCCAGCGAGAGCCCCGTGTACACGCGCGTGCCGTCGTCGACGACGATCTGGCGCTCGCCGAGAGCGGCCCCGGGGGCCACGGCGAAGGCCACGAGGATGCTGGCGCCCTCGCGGGTGGTCGACTCCACCACGAGGCCGTCGCCGAGGTCGACCACCACCGCGCTGCCCACCTCGCCCGCCACGGTGATGGTCATCTCTCCGGTCTCGCCCTGGGTCACGCGCGCGGGCTCCACCGCCACCAGGCGGGGCCGGTCGTCGGCGGAGAGCACCGTGAAGCCCGAGGCCAACAACACCTCGCCGGCCTCGCTGGTCACGGTCACGTCGCGAGCACCGAGCGCCGCGCCATCGCCAATACTGAGGCTGGCCACGAGCCGATCGACGTTGCGCACCTCGATCTCGCCCACGGCAATGTCGCCGCCCAGGTCGAGATCGACCTCGCCGTCGACCAGCAGCAGGTACTCGCCGGTGAGCTCCACGCGCAGCGTGTCGCCGGCGTAAGCCTCGGCGGGCGAGAGGCCCGAAACCAAGGGGAGGACGGCGTCGATGGCCAACGGCTCGGACGCGTCGCCGAGGCCGGCGCTGTAGAGCGCCCGCACCGCGAAGACGTCGTCCCCACCTAGCAGATCGACGGTGGCGGTCGTGCCTGCGACCGAGGCAACGCTCAGGCCCTGGCGCTCCACCTCGTAGCCGAGCACGGGGTGAATCGAGGCGGGCGGCGTCCAGCTCAGCATCGCGGTGCTGCCCACCACGCGACCCTCCGGGCCGATCAGCCCCGAGGGCGCCGCGAGGTACACCCGGAACTCGAGGCTTCCCTCGTCAGGGAAACGCGAGGCGTTGGCGCCGTCGGTGGCGGCCACCCAGTAGTTCACGACGGTGTCGGGCGACTGTCCCGGGATGCTCGCGGCGAAGCTGCCGTCGCCCTGGTCGACCATGGACAGGTCCCCGCCTTCGTCACTGGTCGCCCACGAGAGCACCACCTCGCTCACGCCGCTGTCGTCGCTGACCCTCGCGCTCACGAGGTAGGGCCCATCGAGGCTCTCGGTGTCGCCCAGCGCGTCGACGTCGGCGATGTTGGGCGCCGTCACGTCGCCGTCCCAGAGACTCACCTGGTCGATGAACCAGCCCGCGCCCACGCCGGAGATGTCGGCATTGAAGACCAGGCGCACCCGGGGGCTGGCACCGAGGCCGTCGAGGCTGACCGAGCTCGGCACCCAGCCACCGGAGTCGCCCGAGAAGGCGTCGTGGGCGGGGTAACCGTACACCGGCGCCACCTCCGCCCAGCCGAAGCCGGCGTCGATCTCGACATGGCCGGTGTCGCCGAGGCCGAAGGCGTGCCAGTGCATGAAGCGCAGGGTGGGCGCGGCCACGGTGAAGAGGTCGGGCAGCGGGATCTCGAGGTACTCGGTGGCGTCGTTGAGGTACGTGCCGCCCAGCCCGATCGCCCAGGCGTTGGCGCCGTCGTAACCGCTGCCCGGCCCGGCGAGCACCTCGCCCCACTTCCACTGCCCCAGGTCGCCGGTGACCACGAATCCGCCGTCGTCCTGCTCGAGGTCGTAGGTGACCACGACCGTCGAGGCCCAGGCGCTCGCGAGCAGGGCGATCACGCGCCTCCCGCGAGCTGGTAGCGCACCTCGATCACCGCCTCGGGCGGGGGCGCGCTGGCAAAAATCAGGGCCGGGCCCGCCTCGTCGACCGAGAAGGAGGTCTCGCGCTGGCCATTGACCAACACGGAGACGCTCCCGTCGACCGGTGTCGCCTGGAGGGAGAAGCGCGTGGGCCAGTTGACCGCCAGCGTGCCGAGCGCGTCGGCCACGCCCGAGAAGTCGAGCGCGCAGATGCTCGACACGCTGCCGCCGGTGGCCTCCGCCACGGCGATGTAGCGAGTGCCGACCTGGGCCTCGCCGGTGCCGCCGTCGCACCCGCTCGGCGCGTCGCCGACCACGGCGCTGGCGCTAGCGGGCTGCCCGGTCTCCGCCGCCTCCTCGGCCAGTCGCGACACGAAGCTCGTGGCCGCATCGGCGCCGAGCACGCTGCCCGACTCGTCGTCGCCATCCGACACGAACACCACGTGCAGCGCGGCGCCATCCCGGCGGAAGCCCACGTTCTCCCCCTCGGCATCGGCGAGGGCAAGCGCGGCGCTGTCGAGCCCTGCACTCGGCGGCGCGTGGCTGGTGCCCACGGCGAGGGCGTCGGCCAGCTCGGCGCCGGCCTCGGCGTGCAGCGGCGTGAGGATCCAGGGCCGCCCCTGGAGGCTGCCCGCGTCGACCGGATCGCTACTGGTGGCCCCCACCTGCCACTCGAGGCCGCTGGCCACGAGCGCGTCGACGAAGTCGGCCGAAGCCGCGGCCAAGGCCTCCTGCTCCTCCTCCATGCTGCCGGTGCCATCGACCACGAACAAGACATCGACCGGCGGAGCAGTTGCTTGAACCAGCGTTTCTTCCACCCAGACCTCGGGCGGAGCGGTAACGTCCGGGTCTTGGAACCCGTAGTCCAGGCCGTCGCAGCCGCCCAGGAGGGCCGCCCACGCCACCATCGCAGTCACCTCCGGCGTGCATTGAAAGCGTACGCGCTCCGCCCACATCGGTCAATCCTCCAGCGCACGCCCGGCCGCCCCCTGCTGCCGCTTGTATCCCACCACCCGGTTCACCAGCTCGCCGTTGGGCTCGGCGCGCTTGAGCACGATCCGGCGAAAGTCCATGAACTGCGTCACACGGAACTCGCGGGTGAAGCTGAGGTAGTTGTCGACCAGCGGGTTGAAGCCGGTGGTGGCCAGGGCCTCCGCCCGCCGCAGCGGCTCGGGGAGGGGCACGTCGATGACGAGGATGGCGCCGTCGACGGTCGTGAGCGTGCCGCGCTCGTAGACCAGCTCGTGCTTCCCCTCCAGGTGGTCGCGGTCTTCCTGGAGGGTGCCGAGCTGGTCGACGATCACGTGGGCCACGTTGTCGACGGTGCGACCGCCGAGGAAGTGCACGTCGATGTACACCCCCCTGGGTTTCTCGTAGTTCACCTCGAGGTTGCGCGGGGACGTACGGACTTCCTCGGCCTTGCGCTTCTCGGCCACCGCCTCCGGCGTGGTGGGGCTGAGCCCACCCGGCACGCCACTGACCACCGGCGCGTCGTCGGTCTGGCAGGCGATCAGCAGCGCGACCCACATGCCATCCACGTTAACGGCCGCCGATGCGCGTGGTCATCCGCTACTTCGCCGCCCTGCGAGACATCAAGCACCGCGTCGAGGAAACGGTGGAGCTGCCCGAGGGCACAACCGCCCTGGGCGCCTACGCGGCGATGGGCCTGCCCACCGCGCTGCCCGTGGCCTTCGCGGTGAACATGGAGCGCGTGCCCGGCGGCACCGCCCTCGCGCACGGCGACGAGCTGGTGTTCCTCCCGCCCGTGGGGGGCGGGTGATCGCCGTCGTCGACCAGGCCATCGACACCCGGGCGGTCGCCGACGCGGTGCGTGACCGTCGTCACGGGGCGGTGCTCGTATTCGAGGGCGTGGCGCGCGATCACCACGATGGCAAACAGGTCGTGTCGTTGTTCTACGAGGCCTACGTGCCGATGGCGCTGCGGGAGATGGAGGCGATCGCCGCCGACACCCGCGCCCGCTGGGCCGGCGTGAGCGTGGCGATGGTCCACCGCACCGGCCCGTGCGCGATCGGCGAGCCCAGCGTCGTCATCGCGGTGGGCGCCGCCCACCGGGGCGAGGCCTACGAGGCGAGCCGCCACGCCATCGACGAGCTGAAACGGCGCGTGCCGGTGTGGAAGCGCGAGCACTATGCCGACGGCAGCGCCTGGATCGCGAACAAGGTGTAGCGGGGTGAACCGTCGTCCCGCCGCCCAGGCCCCGGCCTTCGCCACCCGGGCCGATCGCCCCGAGCACCGCCCCGAGGTGAACCCCTATCGCGACGCGCACCGCCTCTACGGCCCCGGGCTCGTCCCCGCCGAGGACGCGCCCCGGTGGAGAGGCGGCTGGCACGAGAACTTCGGGCGTAGCGCGCCGATACACCTCGAACTGGGGCTCGGCAACGGTCGTCACCTGGCCGCGCGGGCGGCCGCCCAGCCGGAGATCGATTTCGTCGGCCTCGAGATCCGCTACAAGCGCTGCGTGGTCGCCGCCGAGAGGGCGCGCGAGGCCGGGGCCGAGAGCCGCGTGCGCGTGGTTCGCTACTCCTGGTTCAGCCTCGACGATCTCTTCGCCGAGGGCGAGCTGTCCGGCATCCACGTTTACCACCCCGACCCATGGGAGCGAGGGCGCCAGGCCAAGCACCGGCTGATCGAGCCAGGCTTCGTCCTCGCCGCCGCCCGGCTGGTGGCTCCCGGTGGCGAGCTAAGGTTGAAGACCGACTTCAAGGGGCACTTCGACGCGCTCCTCGCCGCGCTCCCCGGCACCCCGTGGCAAGTGGTGGGCGCGTCGCTCCACGTGGCGCGCGACGGGGCGCCCTGGCCCGACGACATCGTCACCGGCTACCAGGCCAAGTTCAACGAGAAGGCGCTGCCCGTCTACGCCGCGTGGCTACGGCGAGGAATGTAGCGGTCGCGACGGCGCCAGCACGGGGCGCGCCGCTACAGCCGCAGTCCGCGCCCGAGGCGGCGCCGCCGGTGGGGTCGGTGTCCAGCAGCCACTCCTCTAGGCTGGTGTAGCCGTCGCCGTCCGGGTCGTCGCCGCTGTCGTCGCGACCGGGATCGAGGCCGTGCTCGCGCTCCCAGGCGTCGCCCATGCCGTCGTGATCGTCGTCCACCGGCATCGCGAGATCGAGGCCGTCGCGCACCTCCCCCTCGGCCGGCTCCAGCACCACCGCGCCCTCCTCGGCGCGGGCGCCGTCATACCAGGTGTCGGCCCAGCCGGGATCGCTGGGGCAGTACCACCAGGAGGTGGCGACGAGGCGCACCGCCGCGCTGTCGAGACCGGTGAGCGTGTATCGGCCATCGTGGTCGGTGGTGGTGTCCCAGGTTCGCGGTTCGTCGGCGCCCACCTCGATGGCCGACACGGTGGCGCCGTACACCGGCGCGCCGTCGTCGCCGGTGACCGTGCCGCTGAAGGTGCCCGCCTGCCGCAGGTCGAGCTGCACCTCGGTGCTGCCGTCGACGGCGAAACGCCGACGTTCGACGCCGTCCATCGCGAAGCCCGACACCAGCCCCGCGTCGTCCGCAAACACGTACACGTAGTAGTCGCCCGGGTAGAGGCCGGTGATCGTCACCCGGCCGGCGTCGTCGCTGCCGTCGCCTCGGCCCACGGTGTAGGTGTCGTTGTACACCAGCACGCTCACCTCGCTCACGTCGCCGTTGCCGGTGAAGGCCAGGGTGAAGGTCGACTCCGCGGGGAGCGACAGGTCGAGGGTGGCCTCCGTGCCCTCCTCGTGTACCGGCATCGCCGACCCGGGTCGATCGCTGGCCGGGTAGTACGTGGTCGCGAGGCCGGGGGACGAGGCCCAGGCCACCACGTCTCCGGGGGGCAGGCCCTCGGCGAGGTAGACGCCGGCGGTGTCGATCGGGGGCGCGAGCACCTGCCCGTCGCTGTACACGTACGCGGTTCCACTGGCGACGGGACCATCGGGCCCGCTGACGACGCCGCTCACGCTGATCCCGTCGAGCAGCGCGTAGTCGCCCACGCCGGTGGCCTCGCCGAGCAGCACCAAGGCGTTCTCGGCGGTGGACGAGTTGTAGCTCTGCCCGAGCCACTGGCCGGGCCAGCCCTCCGCGCCGAACACCACCTCGTACGGCGAGCCGCCAGGGCCGGCGCCGAGGCCGACGATCTCGTAGCGACCGTCGCTGTCGGCGGTGGCCGATCGCGTCACCACCTGCGTGGCGCTGTCGTTGCCCCGGGCCTCCACCACCGTGCCGGGGACGGGATTGCCCGCGAGGTCGAGCACCCGCCCCGCGAGGGTCCCTCCGAGGGGAAGCATGTCGTCGAGGCCGCTGCGCGCGCCCCCGTCGGTGACCTCCACGCGCTCGACGTCGCACACCCCGGGGGCGCCGCCGAAGAAACCGTCGGCGTGAGGGTCGTCGTTCGCGGGGAAGTAGAGGATCCGGTACGCATTCGCGGGCAGGCCGGTGATCGTCCACGCGCCGCCGGATCGGGTGGTGGCCGTGGCGTAGTTGAAGCGCGGGTCGTAGGCCACGACCGTGGCGCCCACGACGGCATCGCCTTCCTCGCCCAGCAAGGTGCCCGCGAGTTCTCCGGCTGTCGCGAGCGCCACGAGAATCACGACACCGTCCCGATACCCATCGCGTCGAGCCGCCGGCTTGCCCCGCTCGGTCGCGCCTCGTCGATGCTCACCGCCACGGCGCGCCCGTCGTAGCCGTACCAGTCGACCACGGCGGCCACGCCCTCCCCACCCCCGCTCACCGCGGTGCCCACCACGAGGATCGTCTCCGGGTCGCCGGCGCGGGCGCGCACCCAGGCGAGCGCCTGCTCGAGCCCCAGATCCCGCGCCCGCACCGGGTCGTAGCACGCCAGCAGCGCCACCAGCGCGGCCGGGCCCACCGCCCAGGGTTCCCCGGGGAACACCACCAGCAGCGCCGCCGAGGCGCCGACCACGGGGCTGAGCCACGGCCGGAGCCGTCGCTCGTCGAGGGCCAGCGCCGACACGCGCTTGACCTCTGGGCCCGGCGTGCCCACCACCACCGCCCATGCCGCGCGACGCGGCCACGGGCGCACCCAGCCAAACCCGACGCCCGCCGAGAAAAGGGTGGCGACGAGCCCGGGCAGGGGGCCGACGCCGGGGACGCCAGCGCCCACCATACCGGCGATCACGGTGACGATGCCCGCGACCAACGCATCGCGATTGGGGGGCGACGACGCCGGGTAACCGAACACGCGCGCGACCAGCCCCTCCGCCGTGCAGCGGTCTGCGAGCGCCATCATGCCGGCGCGCGCCCGCGCGCCAAAAAGCCGCGGCGCCCGGCCACCCCCGACGTCGGCAGCCAGCGCGGCGGGTTCGCGAGCTTCTGGGCGGTTCACGTGCCGGCCTCGCCGCCACCATAGCCCGTTCCGGGCCGCCCCTGCCTTGCATCGCCCACGCGCGAGGTCTTAGGATGGGACCACCTCGGAACTCTCCGCATGCGATTTCGCGGCCAGGAATACACCGGCAAGGGCCAGATCGTGGCCATCGTCGATAGCGGCGTCGACGCCCGCGACCCGCGCCTGGCCGGGGCCTCCATCACCGGCTGGAACATCTCGCTCAACGCCACCGCCCACGCGCTATTGGCCTCGGACTACGCCGACGAGAACGGGCACGGCACCGAGATCGCGGCGGCCGTGTACCGGGCGGCGCCCGGGGTGCAGCTGATGTGCATCAAGATCATGGACGCCAAGCTGCGCACCAGCGCCGACCTCATGGCGGCCGCCATCGAGACGGCGGCCCGCAACGGCGCGCGGGTGATCAACCTCTCGCTCGGCACCCCCAACATGGGCAAGGCGCTGTTGCTCCGCGACTGCTGCGCGCTGGCCGTGGAGCGAGGAGCGATGGTGATCGCTGCCGCTCACCCCAAGGGCGAGCGCGCCTACCCGGCCGACCTGCCGGAGGCGGTGGGCGTGGCCGGTCACCCCGACTGCCCGATGGAGAAGTTCTACTACTTCGCACCGCATCGTTTCCCCGCCCGGCAGTGGGGCAACCTGTCGGGCAAGTTCCTCGGCCACGGCTACACGGCGCCGCCTCCGGGCGCGGACAGGGGCGTCTACAAGGGCAGCGGGCTCGCCACCGCCAACCTCAGCGGTCGCCTCGCCTGCCTCCGCGAGGCGCTCGGCGATGAGACGCCGGTCAACGTGGTGGAACACCTGCGCAAGCTCGCGCTCACGCCGGTGCCCGAGATCGGGTACGCCTAGCCCCTCGTGCCGCTCCTCGCGTTCTCCCTAGCAACCGCCAGTCCGGTCGAATTCTACGGCTTCGGCGGCCGCAAGATGGGGCGCGGCGGCGGCGGCGTGGCGCTGGCCGAGGGGGCCGAGTCGATCATCGTCAACCCGGCGGCGCTACCCGGCCAGAAATACCCGCAGCTGAGCATCGGCTTCGTGGGCATCGAGTCGAGCTTCACCGCGATCCCCGAGGTGTGGTGGGACACGAATCGCGACGGCCTCGTCGACGAGAACGACGATCCTCTCGACGTGGGAGCGGACTACGACCCGGTGCAGGGCTTCATGATCGGCACCACCCGGCCCATCGGCACGCAGTTCTCCTTCGGCCTCGGGCTGTTTCTCCCGCTGCAGCGCATCATCCGCCTGCAAACGCTCGAGCCCCAGCTCCCCACGTACTTCCTCTACGAGAACCGGGCCCAGCGCTACGAGCTGGCGCTGGCCCTCGGCTACCGGCCGAAGTGGGGCGTCAGCGTGGGCGGCGGCATGCAGATGATCCCGCGCGCCAAGTACGACTTGAGCGCCACCCTCGATCTCACCCTCTCGGGCGCCGACGAGGGCAGCGACGAGGTCGGCGACATCGTCGGCGTGGGGCTCGACGTGCACGACATGTCGCTCGATCTGGTCCCTGGCTTCGCGCCGATCATCGCCTTGCACTGGGACGCCGGCGAGACCTTCCCCGTGCTCGACGGCCTCGAGTTCGGCGCCGCGTGGCGCGGCGACGCGGGCCTCCCCGTCGATGTGACCATCGACCTGCAGATCAACGCGCGCGCCGAGGACATCGGCGACATCGAGCCCATCGTGCTCCCGCTGTACTTCGCCTTCGGGCTCGGCGTCTTCGACCACTACACGCCCTCGCAGCTGAACTTCGGCGCCGCCTACACCCTCGTCGACACCCTCACCCTCACCACTGACGTGAAGCGCACCGCCTGGGACGCGCTTGCGCCCAGCATCGCCGAGGTCACCCACATGACGGTCAACGGCGCGGGGCTCGCGCTCGACGACGACAACGTCACCGACGGCAACCCCTACGCGCTGGAGCTTCGTCCCACGTGGTCTCCCCGCGCGGGCGCGGAGCTCACGCTGCCGCGGTTCGTGCTCTGGGAGCGCTGGGGGGTCACCGAGATCCGCTTTCGAGGTGGGGTGGGTTACGAGCCCACGCCGCTCGTGAGCCAGTCCGCCGACACGGCCCTGCTCGACGCCGACCGGACCATCTTCGCCGTGGGCGCCGGCTTCGAACACGACGACCCCTTCCGGAAGCCGGAAAACCAGCGACGCGCCCGCCTCGACGGCTTCTTCCAGTACCACGTGCTCGACCGAGGGGTTCTCGATCGAGGGGTCCCGGAGGAGCCCACGGCGGGTTACAGCCGGGATGGCTCGCCGATCCCGATTGGGGGCCACTTGTATGCGGCTGGCGTGCAGTGGGGTCTCGAGTACTGAATGTCCGGAACGCTGGCCAACCTCGCTGACTGGGCCGCAGGTGCCACCGCGCGCGATGTGCCCGCCGACGTGCTGGCGCTCGCGCGCGCCCAGCACGTGGCCGCCGCCGGGACGGTGCGCGCGGCACGCGACACCTCCACCGGCCGGGCCGTGCTCGCCCAGGCGGGAGGCGAGGCCGTGGCCAACACGGCGATCCTGGCGTACACCAACCTCGATGACTACTGCCTGAGCGGCCGTACCGGCCTCGGCGCGGTGCCGGCGGCATGGCGCGCCACTGGCGGCACCGTCGCCGATATGCTGGGCCACACCGTCGTGGCCAACGAGGTGGCCGGGCGCGTGGGCCTCGCGCTGTCGCTGCGGCACCAGCCCGACCGTGTCGACACGCGCGTTCCCGCCGTGGCCAGCGCCGTGGTGCGCACGCGGCTCTCGGGGGGCAACGGCGCCGCGATGGCCGCCGCGATCACCGGCGCGGTCCGCGGCAACGAGGGCATCGACCTGCTCGGCGCCAGCGGGATCGGCGGCGCGCTCGGCCTGGCGCGCGGCATTCACCAGTCCCACGCGGGCCCGGACACCCTCGCCGAGGCGGCCGGCGACGGCCAGGTACTCCCCGGCGCCCTCGCCGCCCCGGGTACGCGCTGGATCACCCGCACCCTCGCCATCAAGCGCTGGCCATCCACCCCCTGGGGCGACGTGGCCATCGAGGCCATCAACGTCATCCTCGAGCGTCACCTGCGAGCCGCCGAGAAACGCCTTCGCGCCGACCAGATCGACCGCATCGATATCCGCACCGGCTTCGGCCCGCCATCCACCGAGGCGGCCGCCGCGAGCCTGCAGGCGCCCTGGGCCGCCGCGTGGTCGGTGGCCGAGGCCACGGCGGTGCTCGTGGCCCTCCACGAGCTACACCCGGCGCTGCTCGAGGCCGACGCGCTCGGCGACAAGGAGGCCGACGCGCGCGCGCTGGTGCCGCGGGTGTCGGTGATGCACCACTGGAAGCTCAGCGCGCGCGAAGCGGTGGCCACGGCCCGGGGGCTTGGCCCGGTGCTGGGCGAGGCCGGCGTGGCGACGGTGCTGCGCGCGGGGCAGCGCCTCGTCCTCGGCCGTCCCGGGGCCGACGATCTGTGGCCGCTGGCGCAGGAGCGCCCCTGGGCGATGCTCGGGCCGCTCCGTCGCAAGGGCGATCTCGCCGATGTCAACGTCGACGACTACGTGCACTGCTTCCCCGTGGAGGTGAAGCTCTACACCACCCGCGGCGGATGGTGGCCCGAGCGCAGGCACGCCCCGGTGGGCCAGGGCGCGGGCGCCGCGGGGGTGGCGGCGAGTCGCTACGGCGAGGGCGGGCAGGCGCTCCTCGACGCCGACGACCTCGGCCAGCCGGCGGCGGGCCTGGTGAAGGCGCTGTTGTCGTGACGCACCTGCTCAACGCCTTGAACGAGCTCACGGTCACGATGCACGCCGGGGCGATCATCGCCTTCGCGCTCTTGGTTTCGCTGCGGCGGCTCGCGCCCCACGTGCGCGACGAGCACGTCATCCGAAGCTTCCGCAGCTACGGGGCGGGGATCGGGCTGTCGCTGGGCGCGGTGATGGGCACCGAGATCTGGCGGCACGTCGCCACCGTCAATCCCGGCGAGGCCCTTCCCGGGGCGCTCGGCCTCGACTTCTCCACCGCGGCGCTCGCTTGCTGGTCGTCGCGAGCGCTCTGCCTCTTCACCTACTGGGTCAGCTACATCATCCTCGAGGTGTGGACGCTGGAGGACTGCCGCCGTCTCGACAAGGACGGCGTCGTCGCCGACGGCGCGGCCTACGCCGAGGCCGCCAGCCGGGTGTCGCGGCACCTCGGCCTCAACGCGCTGCTCATGGCCGCCGTGGTGATCGCCGGCGCCCTGGCCCGGAGCCTGTCGTGAGCCTCTTCGAGGGCTGGAAGTGGGGCGAGTGGTTCTTCTTCCTGCTCGCCAACGCCATCGTGATCGGGATCTGCCTGCCTCCGTTGCTCAGGGACATCCGGCGCTGGAGAGCGTGACAGGCGGTAGGCGGTGGGCGACGGGTGGCGATGGCGCGGCCACGGAGCAACTACAGCCCGCCCCCCCTACGGCCTACCGCCTCCCCACCAAGCCCTGGTGCTCCCCCAGCCCCGGCACCTTCCCAGAGACCGGCCCCGTGGGCGGGTGGACGAGGCCCTCGGGGGTGAACAGGCCACGCCCGGCCACGTGGGGGTGCGTCGCCACCTCCTCGGGACGCAACACCGGCACCGCGCAGGCATCGCCCAGTCGCGACATCCACTCGTCGCGGGGGGCCGAGGCGAAGAGTCGCGACAGGGCCTCGCGCGAGAGGTCGCCCCCGGTCGCGGCGGCGAGCGGCGCCATGAAGCGAGGCTCGAGCGCGCCCACGCTCACGAAGCCCCCGTCGGCGCAGCGGTAGAAGTTGTAGATGGGGATGCCCCCGGAGAGGGTCTCGTCCGGGGGGGCGCCCGCCGCGAGCTGGGCGAACTGCGTCTGCTGCAGGCCGACGAGCCCGTCGAGCATGGCGATGTCGAGCCAGGCGCCCTGCCGGCGCGCCACCGCGTCGACCACGCGCAGCGCCGCGACGAGGCCGCCCGCGGCGAGGTCGCCCCACTGCAATCGCGGCACGCCGGGCAGCGCGTGACCGAACATGCCGGCCAGCGAGAGGAAGCCGATGTCGTGACCGGGAAGCGCGCTCAGCGGGCCCGCCTGTCCCCAGCCGGTGAGCGAGGCGATCACCAGCCGAGGGTAGCGATCGCGCAGGACGAGCGGGTCGAGGCCCAGGCGCGCGAGCACCCCGGGCCGGAAGCTCTCGAGGAGCACGTCGGCGGTCTCGAGGAGGGCGTGTAGCCGCGAGCGATCAGCCTCGATGCGCAGGTCGAGGGCAACGGAGAGCTTGCCCCTATTCAAGGCGGCAAACCAGGCGCCGTGCGTCTCGCCGTCGAGCGCGAGGGTGGGGGGCCAGTGGCGGAGGTAGTCGCCCCCGGCTGGGTCTTCGACCTTGATCACCTCGTGCCCGAGGCCCTGGAGG